>WBZO01000354.1_pt1 | contig 104698 bp, 99 predicted proteins | sample 5204261 | NCBI WGS metagenome assembly WBZO01 (sample SAMN12412400, study PRJNA552823) | activated sludge metagenome | isolation source: activated sludge from anammox sidestream of wastewater treatment plant... | place: USA: North Carolina | collected 2017-09 | reverse complement strand
CCGCCGCCGCGACGCGCCGCGACGCGCGCGTCGTCGGCGCCGCGCCCTTCGTCTCCGCGCAGGCGCTGGTGGCGCGCGGCGAGGCCATGCGCGGCGCGCTCGTGCGCGGCATCGACCCGGCGCGCGAGGCCGAGGTCACCGAGCTCGCGCGCCAGTCGCGCGACGGCGCGCTCGCGTCGCTGCAGCCGGGACAGTGGAACGTCGTGCTCGGCGCAGAGCTGGCGCGGCTCATTGGCGCGCGCGTGGGCGACAAGGTCACGATCGTCTCGCCGGCGGGGCAGCTCACGCCCGCGGGCGTGGTGCCGCGCCTGAAGCAGTTCACGCTCTCGGGCGTGTTCGAGAGCGGGCACTACGAGTACGACAGCAGCCTGGCGCTCATCGACCTCGACGACGCCGCGAAGCTCTTCCGCACCGAGGGCCCGACGGGCGTGCAGCTGCGCCTTTCCGACGTGCATGAAGCGCGCGCGGTGGCCGCGGACCTCGCCCGCGCGCTCGGCCCCGACCTCATCGTGCGCGACTGGACGCGCACCAACCGGAGCTGGTTCGACGCCGTGCAGGTGGAGAAGCGCATGATGTTCATCATCCTCACGCTCATCGTCGCCGTCGCCGCCTTCAACCTCGTCAGCATGCTGGTGATGACGGTGACCGACAAGCGCGCCGACATCGCGATCCTGCGCACCCTGGGCGCGAGCCCGCGCTCGATCATGGGCATCTTCGTCGTGCAGGGTGCCGCCGCGGGGGTGATGGGCACGCTGGCCGGCGTCGCGCTGGGCCTGCTCGTGGCCTTCAACATCGACGTCATCGTGCCCGCGATCGAGCGGCTGCTTGGCGTGGCCTTCCTGCCAGCCAACATCTACCTCATCAGCCGCATGCCCAGCGATCCGCTGGTCAGCGACATCGTGCCGGTGACGCTGATCGCGCTCGTGCTCGCCTTCGTCGCCACGCTCTACCCGAGCTGGCGCGCCAGCCGCGTGAACCCGGCCGAGGCCTTGCGCTATGAGTGAGGCCGTGGACGACGACGCGCGCGCGCCCGTGCTGCAGGCCCGGGGCCTGCACAAGCGCTTTCGCGAAGGGCGCGGCCAGGAGGCGCTGAACGTGCACGTCCTGCGCGGCATCGACCTGCAGGCGCAGCGCGGGCAGACGCTGGCCGTCGTCGGCGCCTCGGGCGCGGGCAAGAGCACGCTGCTGCACCTGCTGGGCGGGCTCGATGCCCCGACGGCCGGGCGCGTCGAGCTGATGGGCCGCGACTTCGCCACCATGAGCGCCGCCGAGCAGGGGCGCTGGCGCAACCGGCATCTGGGCTTCGTCTACCAGTTCCACCATCTGCTGCCCGAGTTCAGCGCGCTCGACAACGTCGCCATGCCGCTGCGCATCCGGCGCCTGGGCGTGGCCGCGGCGCGTGCGCAGGCGCAGGCGATGCTCGAGCACGTCGGCCTGGCCGCGCGCGTACGCCACGCGCCCTCGCAGCTCTCGGGCGGCGAGCGCCAGCGGGTGGCGATCGCGCGCGCCCTCGTCACCGCGCCCGCCTGCGTGCTCGCCGACGAACCCACCGGCAACCTCGACCGCGGCACCGCGCATGCGGTCTTCGAGCTCATGCTGGAACTGGCGCGCGAGCGCGGCACCGCCTTCGTGCTCGTCACGCACGACCCCACGCTCGCCGCCCGCTGCGACCGCGTGCTCGAGCTCGGTTACTGAGCGCCCCAAGGCCGACCACTGCCGCAGAATCGGCCGCGTGCATCTGCTCAACGCCGACCTCCACACGCACTCGAGCGCCTCCGACGGCAGCCTCTCGCCGACGCAACTGGTCGAGCGCGCGCACGCGCAAGGCGTGCAACTGCTGGCGCTCACCGATCACGACAGCGTCGCCGGCGTGGCCCAGGCGCGCCGCGCGGCGCGGGATCTGGGCCTGGCCTTTCTCGGCGGCACCGAGATCTCGGTCAGCTTCGCCGACGCCTGCGTGCACATCGTCGGCCTGGGCGTGGACGAGGGCCACGCCGAGCTCGTCGCGGCGCTGGCGGCCACGCGCGACGGACGCTTGCAGCGCGCGCGCGAGATGGCGCAAAGCTTGGCGCGCGCAGGCATCGCCGGCACGCTCGAGGGTGCGCTGGCCTACGTCGACGAGCCGAGCACCGTCTCACGCACGCACTTCGCGCGCCATCTCGTGGCGCGCGGCGTCTGCGCCGACGTCGGCGAGGTCTTTCGCCGCTACCTGGTCGAAGGCAAGCCGGGCTACGTGCCGCACCGCTGGGCGCGGCTGGGCGATGCGCTGCGCTGGATACGCGATGCCGGCGGCATCGCCGTCGTCGCGCATCCTGCGCGCTACCGCTTCCCGCCCACGCTCGAGTACGCGCTCTTCAGCGAGTTCCGGGCGCACGGCGGCGGCGCCGTCGAAGTCGTGGTCGGCGCGCACAGCGAGGCCGAACGCCGCCACTACGCCGGCATCGCCACCGAATTCGGCCTCGCCGCCTCGCGCGGCAGCGACTTTCACGCCCCCGGCGAGAGCCGCGTCGAACTCGGCGCCCTGCCCGACCTGCCGGGCACGCTGACCCCGGTATGGACCTTGCTCAGCGCGCGCATCGAGGGGCGCGTCGCTTCGACGATGCCGGACTGAGCTGCGAACGGCACGACGGACTTCGCGCACGCCGATTGCGCCCGGCTTATGCTCGCGTCCCATGGCCAGCGCCGCCGATGACGACGAAGTGGAGCCGCGTGGGGCCTGGGTGGTGGTATGGGCCTGCTTCACCGCGCTGGCGGTGATCTTCGGCGTCTCCTACTCCTTCGCCGCCCTCTTCGAGCCGCTGCAGCAGCAGTTCGCGGCCACGCGCGCCGACGTCTCGCTGCTCTTCGGCGTCTCCGGGCTCATCTACTTCGTGCTCGGCGCCGGCGCGGGCATGCTCGCCGACCGCTACGGCCCGCGCGTGGTGACGAGCGCGGGCATGGTGTGCATCGCCGCCGGACTGCTCGGCGCGAGCTGGGCGGCGTCGCTGACGGGCGTCATCGTCGCCTACGGCCTGGGACTGGGCGTCGGCATCGCCCTGGTCTACACGCCGGCCATCGCCTGCGTGCAGCCCTGGTTCACGCGCCGGCGCGGCATGGCCGCGGGCCTGGCGAGTGCGGGCATCGGTGCCGGCACCCTCATCGGGCCGCTGATGGTGGCCGCGCTGCTCGCCTGGAGCGACTGGCGCGTGACGCTGCGCGTGGTCGCCGCGGTCGTGCTGCTCCTGGGCCTGGCGGCAACGCTGCTGCTGCAGCGCGCCCCGGCGGCCACGGCCGGCGCGCGCGCCGTGGCCGGCACGCCGCTGCGCGAGGCGCTGGCCAGCCCGAGCTTTCGCTGGCTGTACGCGATGGCGCTGCTGGCTTCGCCGGCCATGTTCATCCCCTTCGCCCATGTCTCGGCGGCGGCGCGCGACCTCGGCATCGACGAGCTGCGCGCCGTGGGCCTCGTCGGCCTCATCGGCGTGGGCTCGCTCGCCGGCCGCTTCGTCATCGGCAGTTTCGCCGACCGCCTCGGTCGCGCGCGCACGCTGGTGCTGATGCAGGGCTCGCTGGGCCTGTCCCTCGTGCTCTGGGCGCTGGCCGGCGGCTATGCGGCGATGGCCGTGTTCGCGGTCTGGATGGGCCTGTCCTACGGCGGCATCGTCTCGCTCATGCCGGCCTTCGTCATGGACCGCTTCGGCGCGCGCGCCGTGTCCTCGCTGGTGGGCATCCTCTACACCGGCGCGGCGCTGGGCAACCTCGGCGGCCCGGTGCTCGCCGGTGCGGTCTTCGACCACAGCGGCAGCTACCAGGGCGTGATCTGGGCTTGCCTGGCCTTGTCGGCGCTGGCGACCTGGGCTGCTGCCAAGGCGATGGGCTGGCGCGGCGGCGCTGCAGTGCACCGCCAGCCCGAACATCGCAATCCGCCGGAGAAACCGTCATGACCGATGCCAACCGCCGCACCCTGCTGCAACTGGCCGGCGCCACCGGACTGTCCGCCGCCCTTCCCGCCACCCTCCCCGCCGCGAGGGCTGCCGATGCCGCCGATCTCGCCAAGGCGCGCGCCGAGGGCCAGGCGGTGTTCTACGCGAACATCACCGCCGTCAAGCCGATCATGGACGCCTTCGCCGCCGACACCGGCGTCAAGGGCCAGTACACGCGCATCTCGAGCTCGAAGTTCGTCGCAACCTCGACGCCAAGCTGCGCGAGGAGACGCGCAAGGAGCTGAAGCGCTTCCGCGGCGCGCTCGGCGCCCTGCGCTGCGCGGCGCGCGCTGCCCGTGGGCAGCGCCGCCACGCTCTGCCTGCGCCCGGAGTTCCTGCAGTTGCACGCCGCCGAAGCCGTGGTCGAAGGCAACCGGGTGCGCGGGCACATCGAGTCGCTGGCCTTCGTCGGCGACGCCTGCGAGGCCGAGGTGCGCGTCGGCGAGGCGCTGCTGCTCGCGCGCACCGACCCCGACACGCCGCTGCGCGAAGGCGACGCGGTGAGCCTGTCGATCGCGCCCGCGCACTGCCTGCTGCTGGCGGCCTGAGACCGCAGCCGCCGGCATGCGCGCAGGCCCTCCCGCCTCACGGCTGGCCCTGGGGCTGGCGCTGCTCGTGGGCGCGCTCACGCTCGCCAAGTACGTCTCCGCCTACACCGACGCCGCGCTACTGAAGGTGCCGTGGAACACGCTCGTCTTCGTGCTCGGCTCGACGCCGCTCGCCACGCTGCTGGCGCTCGTGCTCGCCTACCTCATCATCGCGCCGGCGATGGCCTCCTTCGACGTCTCGCTGGAGGAATCCGAACGCGTCTGCGGCGCCAGCCGCGCCACCACGCTGCGCCGCATCGTCGCGCCGCTGCTGGTGCCGGGCATCGTCTCGGCCTGGATCCTGATGGCGACCATGTTCCTGCGCGAGCTCACGCTCTCGGTCGTGCTCTCGCGCCCGGGCAGCGAGGTGCTGGCGGTGCAGATCCTCGCCTACGCCGACGACGGCCTGTGGGGCCGGCTCTCGGCGCTGGGGATGGTGATGATCGCGATCTCGACCGCGCTCGTCGTGCTCGCGCACCGGCTCGGCTCGCGCTTCAAGGCGGGCATGGCGCCCGCGTCGTGAAGCGCTTGCGCGGCGACGCAAGCATCGCGCCGCCCGTCTTCATCGTCAAACATCGTTTGACGTCGATGCGGAGGTACGGGGCCAAGCGTGCCCGCGGTCGGGGGCGAGACGCTTCAGCCCGGCAAGGCACACGACACCGGCTTCGCCTGCAGCAACTGCTGCAGCAGCCGCGGCTCGATGCCGATCAGGAAGCCGCGGCGACCGCCGTTGATGAGGATGCGCGGCAGCTCGAGCACGCTGGCCTCGACGTACACCGGCATCGCGCGCTTGGTGCCGAAGGGCGAGGTGCCGCCGACGAGGTAGCCGCTGTGGCGCTGCGCGACCTCGGGCTTGCAGGGCTCGACCGACTTGGCGCCGATGGCGCGCGCGAGCTGCTTGGTGCTGACCTGGCAGTCGCCGTGCATGAGCACGATGAGCGGCTGCGCGCGCTCGTCCTGCATCACGAGCGTCTTCACGACCTCGTGCTCGGGAACGCCGAGCTGGCGCGCCGACTCGGCCGTGCCGCCGTGATCGACATAGTCGTAGGGGTGCTCGCTGAAGGCGGCCCCGGCGCGGCGCAGCATCTGTGTTGCCGGGGTTTCGCTGACGTGAGCGTTCTTCCTGGCCATGGAGATCGTCAGGACCTGCGGGCGCGCTCTTCTTCCTGCAGCCGCAGCACGCGGCGCTGCACCTTGCCGGTGGTCGTCATCGGCAGCGCGTCGATGAACTCGATCTCCTTCGGGTACTCATAGGGCGCAAGCCGTCCGCGCACGTGCGCCTGCAGCTCGGCGACGAGCGCGTCGTCGCCCGTGAAGCCCGGCGCGAGCACGACGTAGGCCTTGACCAGCGCACCGCGCTCGGCGTCGGGCTTTGGCACGACCGCGGCGTTGGCGACAGCCGGGTGCCGCACGAGGCAGTTCTCGACCTCGCTCGGGCCGATGCGGTAGCCCGCGGCCTTGAAGACGTCATCGCTGCGGCCCTGGTACCAGAGGTAGCCGTCCGCATCCATGACCGCGGTGTCGCCGGTGCGGCACCAGCTCGATGCCGGGTCGCCGGTGAACTTGGCGGCGGTGGCGGCGGCGTTGCGCCAGTAGCCGAGGAAGAAGATCGGATCGGGGTCGCCGTGCACGTCCAGGCGGTGCAGCGCGACGTCGCCCGGCGTGCCGCGCGGGCATTCCCTGCCCTCGTCGTCGATCACCGCGATGCGGTGCCCGGGGTAGGCGCGGCCCATGCTGCCGGGCCGTGCCGGCCAGGCCGGATGGCGGCGCCCCGCCTTGTCGACGTAGGTGCCGCAATTGCCGACGATGTAGTTGACCTCGGTCTGGCCGAACATCTCGTTGACGATCACGCCGAGCTGGTCGCGGCACCAGTCGAAGACCGCATCGCCCACCGCCTCGCCCGCGCTCATCACCGCACGCAACCGCAGCCGGTAGCGCCGTCGCGGCTCGGGAACGGCCTTCATCATCGCCTTCAGGGCCGTCGGGAAGAGGAAGGTGTGCGTGACACGGTGGCGCTGCATCAGCTCGAAGGCCACTTCCGGCGCGAAGCGCCCCTGATAGCCGACTAGGGTGCGGCCAAAGTACAGCGTGGGCAGCAGCGCGTCCATCAGGCCGCCGGTCCAGGCCCAGTCCGCCGGACTCCAGAAGACCTCGTCGGCGGCACCGCGCATGCCGAACCAGTTCTGGCTGCAGACGAAGCCCGGCAGGTTGCCGATGAGCGCCCGGTGCGGGATCAGCGCGCCCTTGGGCGGGCCCGTGGTGCCGCTGGTGTAGATGAGCACCGCGGGATCGTCGGCGGCCGTCTCGTGTGGGTCCAAACGCGCCGGCGCGTCGGCCAGCAGCCGCTCCCAGTGGGCGTCGCCCTGGCCGGCCGCACCGCCCACGGCAACCACCGTGCGCAACTCGGGACAGGTCTCGCGCACGGCGAGCACGTTGGCGATCGCACCCTCGTCGACGAGCGCCACGCAGGCGCCGCTGTCCTGCAGCCGGTAGGCCAGCGCCTCGGGGCCGAAGAGCATCGACAGCGGCATCGCCACCGCGCCGAGCTGGTAGACGGCCATGTGCGCGATCGCCGTCTCGGGGCGCTGCGGCATGACGAGCGCGACGCGGTCGCCCGCACGCACGCCCAGCTTGCGCATGGCATGGGCAAGCCGGTCCGCCGCCGCCTGCAGTTCGCCGTAGCTGAGCTCGCCGCTGCCGCCGGTCTCGCGCTCCCAGCGCAAGGCCACGCGGTGGGCGTGGCGCCGGTCGGCGGCCCAGCGCCGGCAGCACACCTCGGCGATGTTCAGACGCTGCGGCACACGCCAGCGGAAGTCATGGTGCAGCGCAGCATGGGCGTCGCCACCGGCAGCCGAATGGGTCCTTGCGTCCATGCCATCACTTTACGCGCAAGCCCGGCGTCCGGCGCCTTCAAGTTTTCCCGACGCACGCCGAAAGCGGCTGCAAGCCGTACCCCGGAACACGCACATGTCCTTCACCGCTCTCTCCAACGTCAGGCAGCGCATCACCGTGGGACAGACGCTGCCGTTCAACGTGCGCGACCACGACCGCTCGCTGCTGCTGGCGCGCGGACGCGTGATCGAGAACGAGGCGCAGCTCGCGGCGCTGCTCGAACGCGGCGCCCTCGTCGACCTGGAAGAAGTGCAGACCGCGCGCGAGCGGCTGCGCCGCGTGCCGCGGGAGCAGCTCCCGGGCCTGTGGAACGACGGCCTGTCGCGCATCAGTGCGACGCTGATGAACCCGGGCACGGCGCGTTTCACCGAGGCGCTCGACGACGCCAGCGACGTCGTGCTCGGCCTCGTCGAGCGCGACCCGGACCTGGCGATCTTCCAGGTCATCACGCGCGACGCCAACGCCGACGTCGCCTACGGGGCTCAGCGCGCACTGCACGCCGCGATCTGCAGCCACCTGGTGGCGCAGCGCCTGGGCTGGGACCCCGCGACGCTCGAGCGCGTGTTCAAGGTGGCGCTGACGATGAACCTCTCGATGCTCGAGCTGCAGGGCGAACTCGCGCGCCAGCGCGGCGCGCCGACACTGCAGCAGCGCGCCGAGCTGCTGACGCATCCGATGCGCAGCGTCGAGTTGCTGATGCAGGCCGGCGTGACCGACGACGACTGGCTGCAGGCCGTCGCCCGCCACCACGAGCAGGAGGACGGCAGCGGCTACCCGAGCGGGCGCAGCGACGTCGGCGAGATCGCCTCGCTCGTGCGCCGCGCCGACGTCTACACCGCCAAGCTCGCCTCGCGCTCGCACCGCGAGGCGCTGCTCGCCGACCAGGCGGGACGGCAGATGTTCATGCAGGACCCGGGACACCCGATGACGGCGGCGCTGGTGAAGGAGTTCGGCATCTACCCGCCGGGCTGCACCGTGCGCCTGGAGGGCGGCGAGATGGCCATCGTCGTCGCGCGCGGCGCAAGCCTCACCACGCCCATCGTCGCCTGCTTCACCAGTGCCAGCGGCGCCACGCTGGCCACGCCGCGGCGCGTGGACACCGCCCTGCCACGCCATGCCGTGAAGGCCGTGGTCGGCGAGCGCAGCGCCGGTGCCCGCCTGTCGCTCGAGAAGCTGCTTTCGTCGCCGGAGTGAACGCCATGATCGCCTTTCACAAGCTCTCGATACGCGCCCGCCTCGGCGCCGGCACCGCATTCTCGCTCGTGCTGCTGGTGGCCATCGGCCTGCTCGGCTACTGGGCGGTGGACGACACGCGCGCCACGCTGCAGGAGCAGCTCGACGGCAAGGTGCGCGGGATCGTCGATACCAGCGCGCTGCGCACGGCACTCGGCGAGTTGCAGCGCTTCGAGAAGGAAGTGATCATCGCCGCCAACAACGCCAACGAAGCCGCCGACGGGCGACAGTCCTGGCAGAAGAGCCTGAGCGCGCTGCGCGAGGGACTCGCCGGCGTCAGGGACAGGGCAGGCTCGAACGCCAGCGCCGCGCGGGAGGTCGAGCAGGTGCTCGAGCAGCTCCGCAGCTACGAGGAAGGCATCGCGCCCGTGCTCGAGAGGATCGAGCAGGCGCAGATCGATGCCGCTGCGGCGGGCGCCTACGCCGGGCAGGTGCAGGCGTTCACGCAAGCTGCCGACAGAACGCTGGCCGGGATGGCCGAGCGTGCGCGCGAGGACCTGGCCGGCACGCAGGCGGCACTGGCGGCTCGCGCCCGGCTCATGCTGGCGCTGATCGCGGGCTCGGTCGCCGTCGCGCTGCTCGTCCTCATTCCGCTCACCGTACCGAGCCTGCGCGCGCTGGCGCGCTCGCTGGCGCAGGCACGCCGGCTCGCCGAGCGCATCGCCGAAGGCGAACTGGACAACGAGATCGTCGTCACCCACGACGACGAAGTCGGGCAACTCATCGCCGACATGGGCCGCATGCAGTCCTCGCTGCGCGGCATGGTCGAGCAGGTGCACCGGGCCAGCCGTCGCATCTCCAGCGCCTCCACCGAGATCGCTGCCGGCAATCAGGACCTGAGCACGCGAACGGAGGAGGCCTCGTCCAGCCTGCAGCAGACGGCAGCGTCGATGGAGGAGCTCACCGGCACCGTGCGGCAGTCGGCCGATGCGGCGCTGCAGGCCAAGCGGCTCGCCGTCGGCGCTTCCGACGTCGCGGCGCAGGGTGGGCAGCTCGTCGCCCGGGTGGTTTCGACGATGGACGAGATCAACGCCGCCTCGCGCCGGATCTCGGACATCGTCGGCGTCGTCGACAGCATCGCCTTCCAGACCAACATCCTCGCACTCAACGCCGCGGTCGAGGCCGCACGGGCCGGCGAGCAGGGGCGCGGCTTTGCCGTCGTCGCCAGCGAGGTGCGCAACCTCGCGCAGCGTTCGGCCCAGGCCGCACGCGAGATTCAGTCGCTGATCGGCGCCTCGGTCGCGAAGGTGGAATCGGGCGCCGGCCTCGTCAGGGATGCGGGAAACACGATGGACGAGATCGTCACTGCGGTACGGCGCGTGGCCGACACCATCGCCGACGTCACCACGACGGCCAGCGCGCAGAGCAACGGCATCGGGCAGATCAACGCTTCCGTGTCGCAGCTCGACCGCATGACGCAGCAGAACGCGGCGCTGGTCCAGCAGTCGGCGGCAGCCGCCGCCTCGCTCGAGCAGCAGGCGCAGCAGCTGGCCGGCGTCGTCTCCGCCTTCAGGCTGGCCGCCGCGACCGGCTGACGCCCACGGTGCTCAGCCCGTCGCGCCGCCGAGGGCCCGCAGCGCGTCGCCGGTGACGCGGCAGATGCGCCAATCCGGCATCACCGTGGCGCCGACGCTCTCGTAGAACGCGATCGCGTTCACGTTCCAGTCGAGCACCGACCACTCGAAGCGACCGTAGCCGCGCTCGAGCGCGAGCGTCGCCAGCCGCTGCAGCAGCGCCTGCGCGATGCCGCGCCGGCGATGAGCCGGGCGCACGTACAAGTCCTCGAGGTACAGGCCCGGCTGCGCGAGAAAGGTCGAGAAATTGGTGAAGAAGAGCGCGAAGGCGGCGACCTCGGGCCTCCCCCCTTCGGTGGCGTCGATCTCGGCGACCATGGCCTCGGCCACCGGCTTCTCGCCGAAGAGATGCGGGCGCAGCTTCTCCGGCGTCACCTGCAGCAAGTGCGTGAGCTGCTCGAACTCGGCCAGCTCGCGGATCATGGCGACGATGGGCTGCACGTCGCGCAGTTCGGCCGCGCGCAGGCGGAAGGTGGTCGGGGGAGGCGGTTCGCTGGCGTTCATCGGCCGCATTGTGCCGGCCCGTGAACGGCCTCGCCGCGCAGCAGCCAGGGGCTCAGCGCCACAACGGGCCGATGGCGTCGAGCGTGTTCTTCAGGATCAGCCCGTACTCGGTGTCGCCTTCCATCACCAGCGCGCGCTCGAAGAAGAGGCGGTCGGCGTCGTCCTCGCCGCGCACCAGGCGCCACAGGGCGGCGGCCTGGGCGCGGATGCGCACGATAGCCGGCTCGCGGTCAGGGGCGATCTCGAAGCCGCGCGCGCCCAGGCGCAGGCGCACGCGCAGGCCGAGTTCGACGACCTCGACCTCGACCACGCGCGCGGACAGCTCGCGGCGCTGGCCTTCGTCCAGACGCGGCAGCAGCACGCGGTCGAGCAGCCGTGCGGCGACGAAGGACGGCGGCTGCGGCGGCAGCCGGCGCACGAGGCCGCGCACGCGCTGTGCGGCTTGCAGCAGGCCCGGCGGAAAAGGCAGCGAGCTGGGCGAACTTGCGGTCATCGTCGTTCTCCGTGGTCGTATGCGGCTCAGGCGGTCGCCGCCTGCATGCCCGCCTTTCGGTGCGCAAAGCCGTTCACGAGCGCGCCGGGCAGACCCAGCTCGAGCGCGAAGCCGCGGCTGCAGGGCGAGAGACGCACCGCCTGCGCACCGGCGGCGCGCAGCGCCTGGCCTTCGTCGAGCAGGCAGTGCAGCGCCGCGGACTGCGTCTGGATGCCGTTGAGGACGAGGAAGGCATCGCCCTCGCCGGTCTTCAGCAGCAGGCCGTCGGCGTCGGCCTGGCAGCGGAACTCGCACTCGTCCTTGTTCAGACGGTGGTGGCGCGCGGTGAAGCAGCGCGCCGAGAAGGCGAGCGGCATGCGGCCGAAGACGAAGACCTCGGTCTGCACTTCCCCTGCAGGCCCCGCGACGCGGCTTGCGCCGGGATTGATGCGCGCGATCGCGTCCAGCGCCAGCTCCAGCGGTGGCACCCAGCGCGTGGCGCCAAGCAAGGCATGCTCCTGCAGCGCCTCGCGGCTGTAGACGTTGACGTGCGGCCCGACGGTGAAGCCCGCGCGCCCCGGCCGCGCCTGCGCCGCCTGCCAGAGCACGCGCAGCGCCGAGGCGTCGCCGGCCTCGACCGCGAACTCGTCCTGCTCGGCGATGCGGCGCATCGTGCGCAGCTCGGCCTCGGACATGACCAGTGCCTGCGTCGCCAGCACGACCTCCTTGCCGGCGGCCTTCAGGTCGCGCGCGAGGTCCACCCAGTCGTCGAACTTGTACTCGTTGCGGCGCGAGCACACGACCTCGCCCAGCACCACGCGCTGCGCCTGGCTCTCGGCGATCTCGGCGTAGAAGGCCATCATCGCCGGGCGCGCCCACCAGTACTGCAGCGGGCCTACGGTCAGCGCCAGTGTCTTGTCGTCCTGCGTCATCGTCGTCACCTGCAATGCGCCTCAGCGCCACGGGCGGTCATAGGCGCCCAGCGTATGCTGCTGGCCTTCGGCCCAGCGCGTGAGCTGCGCCGACCATCCCGGCTGCACCGAGTAGCGCGCGCCGGAAGTGGCAGCGTCGATGGCCGCGCGCCACACGCGCGTGACCTCGGCGACGTAGCTCGGGCTGCGCTGGCGGCCCTCGATCTTGAAGGCCTTCACGCCGGCCTCGATGAGCTGCGGCAGCATGGCCAGCGTGTTCAGGCTGGTCGGCTCCTCGAGCGCGTAATCGCGCTCGCCTTGGACGTCGAAGCGGCCCTTGCACAGCGTCGGGTAGCCGCGCGGCTCGTCGGCCGCGTAGTGGTCGATGAGCACGCCGCCCAGGCGCGCGTCGACGCCGCCATCGCCCTTTTCCTCCCAGCGCACCGCCGACGGCGGCGAGCACACCCCGGCGGTGTTGGGCGACTGCCCGGTGACGTAGGAGGAGAGCGCGCAGCGCCCCTCGACCATCACGCACAGGCTGCCGAAGCCGAAGACCTCGATCTCCGCACTCGTGTTGCGGATGACGTGCGCCACCTGCTGCATGGTGAGCACGCGCGGCAGCACGGCGCGGCTGATGCCGTAGCGCTCGCGGTAGAACTCGATCGCCTCGTAGGTGGTGGCCGAGGCCTGCACCGAGAGGTGCAGACGCATCTGCGGCTGCACGCGCCGCGCGTAGGCCATGACCGCGGTGTCGCCGACGATGAGGGCATCGGCGCCGAGCTCGGCGGCGCGGTCGACGGCGCGCTGCCAGGGCCCGATGTCGCGCGCGTCGGCATAGGTGTTGAGCGCCATCAGCACCTGGCGGCCGCGCGCATGCGCGTAGCGCACGCCCTCGCGCACCTGCGCATCGTCGAAGTTCAGGCCGGCGAAGTTGCGCGCGTTGGTGGCGTCCTTCAGGCCCAGGTAGACGGCGTCGGCACCGGCGTCGATGGCCAGGGTGAGCGCGCGCAGCGAGCCGGCCGGACAAACCAGCGCCGGCTTGGCGGAAATGGACATGGGCAGGGGCGGCGAGGCCGGGCAGGACGACGGGTGCGCACTCTAGGCACGCGCCGAGCGCAGGGTTTTGACCCGGCGCAGGAAGCCCGCAGGCATTCTGTGCTCACGCGCGGCGCAGCCTGCGCGTCCAGAATCCCCGACCATGAAGCCCGACCCTGACGTGCCTTACCTGCCCAAGCGCGCGGCGCACAGCCGCGTCGAAACCGTGCGCGGCCTGCCGCTGCACCTCAACGTCTGGGGCGAGGCGCATCGGGTCACGCCCAGCCGGCCACCGCTCGTGCTGCTGCACGGCTGGATGGACATGGGCGCCTCGTATCAATTCCTGGTCGACGCGCTCGCCGCCCTCGAGGGCGAGCCGCGCTGGATCCTCGCCCCCGACGCGCGCGGCTTTGGGCGCAGCGCCGCGCCGGCGGCCGACAGCTACTGGTTTCCCGACTACCTGGGCGACCTCGACGCCTTGCTCGATCGCCTCTGGCCCGAGGGCCCGATCGACCTGCTCGGCCACAGCATGGGCGGCAACGTCGCCATGCTCTACGCCGGCGTGCGCCCGGCGCGCGTGCGCCGGCTCGTCAACCTGGAAGGCTTCGGCCTGCCGCGCAGCGACCCGGCGCAGGCGCCGCAGCGCTACGCGCAATGGCTGGACGAGTTGAAGACGCCGCCGCGGCTGCGCCCCTACGCCAGCCTGGATGAGGTCGCGCAGCGGCTGCAGCAGAACAATCCGCGCCTGCGGCCCGATCGCGCGGCCTGGCTGGCGCCGCACTGGGCGCAGCCCGCACCGGGCGGCGGCTTTGCGCTGCGCGCCGACCCCGCGCACAAGCGCATCAATCCGGTGCCCTATCAAGCCGACGAAGCGCTGGCCTGCTGGCGCGCCATCCGCGCGCCGCTGCTGTGGGTCGAAGGCGAGCACAGCACGCCCGAGCGCTGGTGGGGCGGCCGCCTCACGCGCGCCGAGTTCCACGCCCGCCTGGACGTCGTACCCCAGGTGCAGCGCGAGCGCCTGGCCGACGCCGCGCACATGCTGCACCACGACCAGCCCGAGGCCCTGGCGGCGCTGCTGCTGCGCTTCCTCGACTGAGCGCGAGCAGCCATTGCCGGATCGCCTTTGATCGCAGTCAACGGCAGCGGCAATCGCGATAGGCCGCCGCCTGTGCCTCTGCTATGTTCCAGCGGGCGCGCGCGGCCACCGGATCCTGAATCACTTCCAGGGCGCGGAAATGACGCGGCCGCGGCCGCAAACCTCCCGCGCTTTTCCCGCATTTCGCGCTCCAACCAGGGGACAGGATCTTGAGCGAGATTTCGACTTCGTACGCCACCGATCTGCTGGCGCAAGCGGCGGCCCAAGGGCGCGACCGCCTGAACGACACCGAGTTGAAGGCGCTGCTCGGTGGCCTGGGCATCACGCTCGACGCCGGCGCGCACGCGGACGCCGGCGAGTTGAGCATCGGCCTGACGAATACGCGCGAGTTCGGCATCGTCATCAGCGCCGGCCTGGGAGGCCTGGACGGCGAGCTCGACCTCGCCAACTTCCGCCGCGACCGCGCCTGCGTGCACGCCGTGGTCGAGCTCACCGACGCCGCCGACTTCCTCGCCCTCTTCAAGCGCACGCTGGCCTACCAGAAGCTCGCCGCGCAGGCCGCGCGCAGCGGCAGCACGGCACCCGATGCCGCGCTGCAGGCGGCCTTCGCGCAGCTGCTGGCGCTGGCCAAGGCCTTCGCCCCCGGGGCTGCGGGGGCGGCGCAGGTGCTGCAGTCGCTCGTGCTCGACCCGGTGCAGGCCGGCGACACCCTGCTCGTGCGCGCCGCCTCGTGCAGCTTTGCCGCGCCCAAGCCCATGCCCCTGGCGCGCCCGATCCACAAGATCGACAAGCTCATCCACCCCAAGCGCATCGGCATCATCGGCGTCTCGGGCAGCGGCATGAACTTCGGCCGCATCATCCTGCGCAACCTCATCGGCAGCGGCTACCCCAAGGAGCAGTTGCTGGTGCTCAAGCCCGGCGAGAACGAGATCGACGGCGTGAAGTGCGTCGAGGGCCTGGCCGCGCTGCCGGGCAAGCTCGACCTGCTCATCGTCGCCGTGGCCGCCAGCGCCGTCTACCCGCTGGTGGACGAGATCATCGAGTCCGACGCCGTGGAGGCGGTGATGCTCATCCCCGGCGGCATGGGCGAGACGAAGAAGAGCCGCGAGCCGGCGGCGGCGCTGGCGGCGCGCATCAATGCTGCGCACGCCAAGCCCGGTGGCGGGCCGATTTTCGTCGGCGCCAACTGCCTGGGCGTGGTCTCGCACCCGGGCGCCTACGACTCCTGGTTCATTCCGCTCGAGCGCCTGCCCAAGCCGAAGAAGAAGGCGCAGCGCAACTCGGTCATGATCTCGCAGAGCGGCGCCTTCATGATCACGCGGCTGTCGCAGAACCCCTGGTTGGACCCGGCCTACATGCTCGCCATCGGCAACCAGACCGACCTCACGCACGGCGACATGCTGAGCTACTTCGCCACACTGCCGGGCATCGAGAGCGCGGGCATCTACGTCGAGGGCTTCAAGGACCTGGACGGCCTGCACTTCGCCAAGGCCGTGCGCCAGGCTGTGCTGGCGGGCCGTCAGGTCGTGGTCTACAAGTCCGGACGCACGGCGCCCGGCCAGGGCGGCGTGATGGGGCACACGGCCTCGATCGCCGGCGACCCGGCGCTGTTCGAATCGGTGCTGCGCCACGCCGGCGCCATCGTCGCCGAGGACTTCAACACCTTCGACGACCTCTTCTACATCGCCGGCGCGCTGCAGGGCAAGAAGATCGGCGGCAAGCGCCTGGGCGCGATCAGCGGCGCCGGCTTCGAGGCCGTGGGCATGGCCGACAGCATCGAGACCGACGGCTTCGCGATGGAGATGGGCGCGCTCGAGGACGCCACCGTGAAGAAGGTGGAGGAGATCCTCGTGGCCAAGAAGCTCGACCAGCTGGTCGAGGTGCGCAACCCCATCGACATCAACCCCGGCGCGGACGACGAGGCGCACCTCGAGATCGCCGAGGCCTTCCTGCAGGACCCGAACATCGACGCCGTCGTCATCGGCCTGGACCCGACCGCGCCCTCGGTGCGCGCGCTCGAGAGCAGCAAGCTGCGCCCGGGCTACGACATCAGCGACCCCAAGAGCACCGTGCACCTGATGCCGCCGCTGGCGGCGCGCCACGACAAGCCGCTCATCGGCATCCTCGACGGCGGCACGCTCTACGACGCCATGACCGCGGCGCTGATGGACCGCGGCGTGTGCTGCTTCCGCAACTGCGCGCGCGGCACGCGTGCGCTGGTACGCTATGCGCAGGCGAGCCTTTACGCCGAGCAGTTGCGGCTCACGCGCCCCGGCGCCTCCGACTGAATCTCAAACCCCCCGAAGAGCCATGAGCGACACCCTTCAAGCCGGCCTCAGCGCCAGCACCCGCATCGACATCGACCAGGCCCGCACGATCGGCTTCATGGGCGAGGACCTGCGCGTCTACTCCACGCCCAGCCTGCTCTACGACGTCGAGGTCGCCTGCCGCGAGCTCATCCTGCCGCACATCGGCGCGGGCAAGGATTCGGTGGGCACGCGCGTCGAGCTCGACCACGTCGGCGCCACGCTGCTGGGCATGTGGGTCGAGATCAGCGTCAAGCTGGTCGAAGTCAACGGCCCGGCGGTGACTTTCGAGTTCAGCGCCCGCGACGCCGTCGAGGAAGTGGCGCGCGGCAAGCATAGCCGCTTCGTCGTCGGCCTCGAGAAGACCGCACAGCGCCTGCAGGCCAAGCGCGCCAAGGCCGCAGTGGCCTGACCTGCCCCGATCTGCCGCGCGCCGCCGCCGCGGCATGCCGACCCCGGCCCTGCCCCGCCATCGCCGGGGCAGGGCCGGTCGCGCCCATGACAGAATCGCCGCCCCAGCCACTGGCGCGCCCACCCATGGACATCGAACACATCAACTCGATCGGCACGCTGCTCGCCGACCTGAGCGATCGCACCGAGCAGCTTCGGGGGTATCTTTGACTACGAACGCAAGGCCCTGCGGCTGAGCGAAGTCAACGCCGCGCTCGAGAACCCCGCGGTCTGGAACGAACCCAGGCGCGCACAGGAACTGGGCAAGGAGAAGAAGAGCCTGGAGACGGTGGTGCAGACCATCGATCACCTGGCGAGCAACCTCGCCGACAACACCGAGCTCTACGAGCTCTCCAAGGCCGAGGACGACTTCGACGGCCTCGCCGCGATCGAAGCCGAGGCCCACGAACTGCGCGAGACCGTCGAGCAGCTCGAGTTCCGCCGCATGTTCAGCAACCCCGCGGACCCGCTGAACTGCTTCATCGACATCCAGGCCGGCGCCGGCGGCACCGAGGCCTGCGACTGGGCGGCGATGCTGCTGCGCCAGTACCTCAAGTACTGCGAACGCAAGGGCTTCAAGGCCGAAGTGCTGGAGGAGACCGAGGGCGACGTCGCCGGCATCCGCAGCGCCACGCTCAAGGTCGAGGGGGACTACGCCTACGGCCAGCTGCGTACCGAGACCGGCGTGCACCGCCTCGTGCGCAAGAGCCCCTTCGACTCCTCGGGCGGGCGCCACACCTCCTTCGCCAGCCTCTTCGTCTACCCGGAGATCGACGACTCGATCGAGATCGAGATCAACCCGGCCGACGTGCGCACCGACACCTACCGCGCCAGCGGCGCCGGCGGCCAGCACGTCAACCGCACCGACTCGGCGGTACGCCTGACGCACGTGCCCACCGGCATCGTCGTGCAGTGCCAGAACGACCGCAGCCAGCACCGCAACCGCGACGAAGCCTGGGCGATGCTGCGCAGCCGCCTCTACGAGCACGAGATGCAGAAGCAGCGCGAGCAGCAGCAGAAGCTCGAGGACAGCAAGACCGACGTCGGCTGGGGCCACCAGATCCGCAGCTACGTGCTCGACCAGAGCCGCATCAAGGACCTGCGCACGAACGTCGAGATCAGCAACACGCAGAAGGTGCTGGACGGCGACCTCGATGCCTTCATCGAGGCCAGCCTCAAGCACGGCCTGTGAGCGTGCAGCCGCACGCGACACCCTCCGCACCGAGCCCCATGCCCGCCCGACACCTCTCCAGCCCGACTCCGCGAGACATACCCCATGCGTGAAGGCAACGCCCCCGTCATCCGGCGCGAGGACTATGCCGCGCCGGCCTTCTGGATCCGCAAGGCCGAGCTCGTCTTCGACCTCGATCCCGCCAAGACCCTCGTCGCCAGCCGCCTCGAGATCGAGCGCAACCCCGCGGCGCACGCCGGCGGCGACGCTGCGGCACTGCGCCTGCACGGCGAGGGGCTGAACCTGCTGCGCGTGCTGCTGGACGGCGAGAGCGTCTCGTTTCGCCACGACGGCGACGACCTCGTGATCGAGCAGCCGCCGCAGGCCGACCGATTCGTGCTCGAGATCCGCAACACCTGTGCGCCGGAGAAGAACACCGAGCTCTCGGGCCTGTTCACCAGCCAGGGCAGCTTCTTCACGCAGTGCGAGGCCGAAGGCTTTCGCCGCATCACCTACTTCCTCGACCGGCCGGACGTGATGGCCACCTTCACCGTCACGCTGCGCGCCGACAAGGCGCGCTACCCGGTGCTGCTGTGCAACGGCAACCTCGTCGAGCAGGGCGAGCTCGAAGGCGGCCGCCACTACGCCCGGTGGCACGACCCCTTCCCGAAGCCGAGCTACCTGTTCGCGCTCGTCGCCGGCAACCTGGTCGCGCGCGAGCAGCACATCCGCACGCGCGGCGGGCGCGAGCACCTGCTGCAGGTCTACGTGCGCCCCGGCGATCTCGGCAAGACCGAGCACGCGATGCGCTCGCTCGTCGCCAGCGTCGTCTGGGACGAGGCCCGCTTCGGCCTCGCGCTCGATCTCGAGCGCTTCATGATCGTCGCCGTCGCCGACTTCAACATGGGCGCGATGGAGAACAAGGGTCTCAACATCTTCAACGCCAGGTACGTGCTGGCCAGCCCCGCCACCGCCACCGACACCGACTACGCGGCCATCGAGGGCGTGATCGGCCACGAGTACTTCCACAACTGGACGGGCAACCGCATCACCTGCCGCGACTGGTTCCAGCTCAGCCTGAAGGAGGGTCTGACCGTCTTCCGCGACCAGGAGTTCAGCATGGACATGGCCGGCGGCGCGAGCGCGCGTGCCGTCAAGCGCATCGAGGACGTGCGCCAGCTGCGCCTGGTGCAGTTCCCCGAGGACGCCGGACCGATGGCGCATCCGGTGCGCCCGGACCGCTACCGCGCGATCGACAACTTCTACACCGCCACCGTCTACGAAAAAGGCGCCGAGCTCGTGCGCATGATGCACACGCTCGTCGGCCGCGAGGGCTTCGCCGCGGGGATGAAGCTCTATTTCGAGCGCCACGACGGCCAGGCCGTAACCTGCGACGACTTCGCGCAGGCGATCGCCGACGCCAACCCGGCCTCGCCCCTGGCGCAGCACCTCGAAGGCTTCAAGCGCTGGTACGCGCAGGCGGGCACGCCGCGGCTGCAGGCCCGCGGCGTGCACGACGCGACGGAGGCGACGTGGACGCTGACGCTGCGCCAGCGCGCGCTGCCCTCCCCCGGCCAGGCCGAGAAGCAGCCCTTCGTGATCCCGGTCCTGCTCGGCCTGCTCACGCGCGAAGGCCGTGCACTTCCGCTGCAACTGCGGGGCGAGGCCGGCGTGCGCGGCACGCAGGCGCTGCTGGTACTGACCGAGGCCGAGCAGAGCTTCACCTTCACCGGCATCGGCGAGCCGCCCGTGCCCAGCCTGCTGCGCGGCTTCAGCGCGCCGGTGATCCTCGACGACGGACTCAGCGACGACGAGCGCCTGGTGCTTCTGGCGCACGACGAGGATCCCTTCAACCGCTGGGAGGCCGGACAGCGCCTGACGCTGCAGCGCCTGCAGGCGGCGCTCGCGGACGGCGGCGTCCTCACGCTCGACGAGCCCTACATCGCCGCGATGCGGGCGCTGCTGCGCGCACCCGGGCTCGACCCGGCCTTCAAGGCGCTGGCACTCATGCCGCCGTCGCAACGCGTCCTCGCCGAGGAGGTGCAACCGGTCGACCCGCAGCGCATCCATGCCGTGCACGAGCGCTGTCTCGACCAGCTTGCCGAGCACCTGCACGAAGACTGGAAGTCGGCCTGGGAGCAGCACCAGGTGCGCGAAGGCTACGACCCGGGGCACGCGCAGTCCGGCCGCCGCGCCCTTGCCGGTCTGGCGCTTTCGATGCTCGTGCGGCGGGCGGTGGCGACGGGCGATCCGGCCTGGCCGGGCCGCGCCTACCGGCAGGTCAAGGAAGCGAGCAACATGACCGACCGCATCGCCGCACTCGACGCCCTGATCGCCGCGGGCTCGGAGCTGGCGGATCGTGCGCTGGCGCACTTCCACGCCGCATTCGGCCACGACGCACTCGCCCTCGACAAGTGGTTCGCGGTGCAGGCGCTGGCGCCCGAGGCCGTGGACGGAGAAAGCCGCACGCTGGCACGCGCACGCGCCCTGCTGCAGCACCCGGATTTCTCGCTGCGCAACCCCAACCGCGCGCGCAGCCTGGTGTTCAACGTCTGCGTCGGCAACCCGGCCGCGCTGCACCGCGCCGACGGCTCCGGTTATGCGTTCTGGGCGGCGCAGCTGCTCGCGCTGGACGCCCTCAATCCGCAGATCGCGGCGCGGCTCGCGCGCGCGATGGACCGCTGGGCGGCGCTTGCCGAACCCTACCGCAGTGCCGCGCGCGACGCCATCGCGCGCGTCGCCGCGCATTCCGGACTCAGCACCGACACGCGCGAGATCGTCACCCGCGCCCTGGAGGCCTCATGAGGAAAATCAGCCTGACCCAGTACCTGATCGAGCAGCAGCGCGAGCACGGCCACATCCCGGGGCAGCTGCGCCTGCTCATCGAGGTCGTCGCGCGCGCCTGCAAGCGCATCGCCATCGCCGTCAACAAGGGGGCGCTGGGCGACGTGCTGGGCAGCGCCGGCAGCGAGAACGTGCAGGGCGAGGTGCAGAAGAAGCTGGACGTCATCAGCAACGAGGTGCTGATCGAGGCCAACGAGTGGGGCGGGCACCTAGCCGGCATGGCCAGCGAGGAGATGGACTCCATCCACGTCGTCCCCAACCGCTACCCCCAGGGCGAGTACCTGCTGATGTACGACCCGCTGGACGGCAGCAGCAACATCGACGTCAACGTCTCCATCGGCACCATCTTCAGCGTGCTGCGCAAGGTCGGCCACACGCGCGGCGTCTCCGAAGAGGACTTCCTGCAGCCCGGCCGCCACCAGGCCGCGGCGGGCTACTGCGTCTACGGGCCGCAGACCGTGATGGTGCTGACCGTGGGCGACGGCGTGGCCATGTTCACGCTGGACCGCGAGACCGGCTCCTGGGTGCTGACGCAGGACCGCGTGCAGATCCCCGAGGACACCAAGGAATTCGCCATCAACATGTCCAACATGCGGCACTGGGCGCCGCCGGTGCGGCGCTACATCGACGAGTGCCTGGCCGGCAAGGAAGGCCCGCGCGAGAAGGACTTCAACATGCGCTGGGTGGCGAGCATGGTCGCCGACGTGCACCGCATCCTCAGCCGCGGCGGCATCTTCCTGTACCCCTGGGACAAGCGCGAGCCGTCCAAGCCCGGCAAGCTGCGCCTCATGTACGAAGCCAACCCCATGGCCTTCCTCGTCGAGCAGGCCGGCGGCTGCGCGACCAACGGCCACCAGCGCATCCTCGACATCGTGCCCACCAAGCTGCACGAGCGCGTGAGCGTGATCCTGGGCTCCAAGAACGAGGTCGAGCGCGTCACCGCCTACCACGGCGAAAGCAGCGAACCCGCCTGAGCCGCGCCGTCCCCCTTCCCGCCGGTACCGGCTTTGCCGCTATACTGATGGGCTCGTTGCCGGTGTAGCTCAGTTGGTAGAGCAGCGCATTCGTAATGCGAAGGTCGACAGTTCGAGTCCGTCCATCGGCACCATAGCCCCGTCGAGGAATCGGCCGCAATGGCCGACGCATCGACTTAGGACCGCCCGCATTCCGGTGGAAGCGGTCCGAGCCATTCCGGGGCGGAAGGCGTCGACGCCGACCGTGGGCGCCCCTCGTCTCAACCTCGCCTCAACCTCGCCCCAGCGCCTCCCTCACCGCCGCAAGCTGCCGGCGTGAGACCGGCAGCCACTCGTCGATCGGCGCCACGCGCACGGCCCAGACTTCTTCGCCCTCGGGCGTGGCGTGGCGGCGCAGTTCGCGCACGGCGCGAGCGGCGACGAGCGCGTTGCGATGCACGCGCACGAAGCCCGAGCCCAGCCGACGTTCGAGATCGACCAGCGAGTCGTCGAGCAGGTGCGTGCCCTGGGCGGTGCGCAGGGTGACGTACTTCTGCTCGGCCTTGAGCAGCAGCACCTCGGCCACCGGGATGCGGCGCAGCTGGCCGCGGTCGTGCGCCACCAGCACCGGCTCCTCGGCGAGCGCGGCCGCCTGGCTGGGCTGCGGCCAGCGGCGCTGCACGACGCGCTGCAGGGCGGCCTGCAGGCGCTCGCGGCGCACCGGCTTGGTCAGGTAGTCGACGGCGTCGAGCTCGAAGGCGCGCAGCGCGTGGTGGCCGTGCGCGGTGACGAAGACGACCGACGGCGGTTGCGGCAGCGAACGCAAGGCCGCGGCGAGCTGCATGCCGTCGCGCCCGGGCATGCGGATGTCCAGCAGCACCACCTCACAGGCCCGGGATTGCAGCAAGGCCAGCGCCGACGCCGCATCGGCGGCCTCGCCGACGACCTCGACCTGCGGCTCGGCCAGCGCCTGCAGCAGCGCGCGCAGGCGCAGCCGCGCGAGTTCCTCGTCGTCGACGATGAGCGTGCGCAGCGTGGCGTTCACAGGGGCACCGTGATGCGGGCGTGAAAACCCTCGTCGTCGCGCCAGGTCTCGCACTGGCCGGCAAGATCGTGCAGCAGCCGCAGGCGCTCGCGCACGTTGTCCAGCGCCATGCCATGGCCGTTGCGCGAAGGCTCTTCGCCGAGGGTGTTGTGAACGGTGACGAAGGCCTGCCCGCGCCGCGCCTGCACTTCGATGCGCACGCGCCCGCCGTCGGCCACGGGCTCGATGCCGTGGCGCACCGCGTTCTCCACCAGCGGCTGCAGAACCAACGGCGGCACGCGCGCCGGCAGCGCATGGGGGTCGAGCTCCCAGCTCACCTGCAGCCGCGCGCCGAAACGCGCGGCCTCGATCGCGAGATAGCGCCGCGCCAGCGCCACCTCGTCGGCCAGCGTGACCGCGCTGCCGCTCTCGGCCAGCGCGACGCGAAAGAGCTCGGCCAGGTCCTCGAGAACGGCTTCGGCGCGTTCCGGATCGATGCGCACCAACGCCACCGCCGTATTCAGCGTGTTGAAGAGGAAGTGCGGGCGGATCCGCGACTGCAGCTCGGCCAGGCGCGCGCTCTGCGCGGCGGGCTGCCAGATGCGCGCGCGCAGCTCGAGCCAGGCCCAGAGCAGCGCCGCCAGGCCGCTGCCGGCGAGCAGGATGCCCGCCAGGCGCAGGCCGCCGCCATCGGCGAGGCCGGAGAGCACCAGCGGCACCCAGACCAGCAGCGCCACCAGTGCGCCGAGCAGCAGCATCACGCTGCCGCGAAGCGCCACCGCCCGCGGACCCAGCCACCGCCGCGCCGCGCACACGAGCGCGAGCCACAACACCGTGCCCGCCGCACCGCCGAAGGCCGCCGCGCCCTGGCGTGCCAGCCAGTCGGCAGCATTGGCGCTGCCCGCGAGCACGGCCACGGCCAGCACCAGCTGCACGAGCAGCACGGCGCGCAGGCCCAGCGCCGGCTGGCAGAGGTCGTAGGCGGCTTCCGCACTGCTCGGGCCGGCGAGCGCGTCGAAGCCGGTGAGCGCCTGCACCGTGCTGCGGAATTCGCTCACGCGCTGGCTCTCGGGCCAGAGGCTGGCGGCGCGGCTGCCGGTGGGCGCGAAGTCGGGCGGTGGATCCTGTGGCTCGGACATGTCGGCGCGAAGGGCGCGCCGATAATACGCAGCCCCGCGCCGCCTTCCCCTTCCCTCACGCCTGCATTCCCGCCCGCCCCCATGTCCAGCGATCCCCTGGCCAACAAGGCCCAAGCCTGGTCGGCGCTCTTCTCGGAGCCGATGAGCGAGCTCGTCAAGCGCTACACGGCCAGCGTCGATTTCGACAAGCGCCTCTGGCGCGCGGACATCGAAGGCAGCCTCGCGCACGCCGGGATGCTGGCCGCACAAGGCATCATCGGTGCGCAGGATCTTGCCGACATCCGCCGTGGCATGGCGCAGATCACGGAGGAGATCGAATCCGGCCGCTTCGAATGGAAGCTCGAGCTGGAAGACGTGCACCTGAACATCGAGGCGCGGCTGACGGCGCTGGTGGGCGACGCCGGCAAGCGGCTGCACACCGGGCGCAGCCGCAACGACCAGGTGGCCACCGACGTGCGCCTGTGGCTGCGCGGCGAGATCGACCGCCTGCGGCCGCTGCTGCTGGACCTGCAGCGCGCGCTGCTCGAGGTCGCAGCGGCGCACACGGAAACGGTGATGCCGGGCTTCACGCACCTGCAGGTGGCGCAACCGGTGAGCTTGGCGCACCACCTGCTGGCCTACGTGGAGATGTTCGCGCGCGACGCCGAACGCCTGGACGACGTGCGCCGCCGCACGAACCGCCTGCCGCTCGGAGCCGCAGCGCTCGCGGGCACGAGCTACCCGCTGGATCGCGGGCAGGTGGCGCGCACGCTGGGCTTCGAGGGCCTGTGCGAGAACAGCCTGGATGCGGTCAGCGACCGCGACTTCGCGCTCGAGTTCGGCGCCTTCGCGGCCATCTGCATGGTGCACGTCTCGCGCCTGTCCGAGGAGATCGTGCTCTGGAAGAGCCAGAACTTCGAGTTCGTCGACCTTGCCGACCGCTACTGCACGGGCTCGTCGATCATGCCGCAGAAGCGCAACCCCGACGTCGCCGAGCTCGCGCGCGGCAAGAGCGGGCGCGTGATCGGCCACCTGATGGCCCTGCTGACGCTGATGAAGGGCCAGCCGCTGGCCTACAACAAGGACAACCAGGAGGACAAGGAGCCACTGTTCGACAGCGTCGACACGCTCTCCGACACGCTGCGCGTCATGGCCGAGATGGTCGCGGGCCTGAAGGTCCGGCCCGAGGCGATGGAGCGCGCCGCACGCCGAGGCTACGCCACCGCCACCGATCTCGCCGACTACCTGGTGAAAAGGGGCCTGCCTTTCCGCGACGCCCACGAGGCGGTGGCGCACGCGGTGAAGATCGCGCTCGGGCGCGGCATCGACCTGGCCGAGCTGTCGCTGCCCGAGTTGCAGGCGATCCACCCGGCGATCGGCGAGGACGCATTCGACGTCCTCACGCTGCGCGGCTCGATGAACGCGCGCACGGTCGTCGGCGGCACCGCGCCGGAGCAGGTATGCGCGCGCATCGCCGCGCATCGCGCGCGGCTGGCGTCGGCCTGATTCGGGCCGCGCTCCGACCCTAGGCTGCCGGTCGGCCGGCCCACGGCCAGTCCAGCAGTTCGGCCAGCCGCGTCAGCACCCAGGCGGCCTCGGCCTCCTCCAGCCCCGAAGCCGGCGGCCGCAGTCCCAGGCCGATGCGCTCGAGCACGTCGGCCCCGGTCACACCGAGGTCGTGGCGAAGCGCCCGCGCGCGCTCGACCAGCGCCTGCGCGAGGTCCTCGCACAGCTCGTAGCGGGCGCAGAACTCGGCGCGCGGCAGGCGCAGGCGGCCGCGGGCATCGGCATGCACCTCGTGGAACGAGGGCGGAATGAGCGTCCGGTCGTCGGCCATGGCGCGGTTGTACCGCGGTGGCGGCGCTACGCTTGCGGTCATGCCGCCACGCCGCCGCTGGGTCGCACACCTCGACATGGACGCGTTCTACGCGTCGGTCGAACTGCTGCGCTATCCGGAGCTGAAAGGCCTGCCGGTGGTCATCGGCGGGCGCCGCCGCCACCAGCCGCAGACCCTGCCCGACGGCACGCGGCGCTTTGCCGTGCTGCGCGAGTACAGCGGGCGCGGCGTCATCACCACCGCCACCTACGCCGCGCGCGCCTTCGGCGTGAACTCGGCGATGGGCATGATGAAAGCGGCGCAGCTGTGCCCGCAGGCGGTGCTGCTGCCGGCCGACTTCGACGAGTACCGGCGCCATTCGCGCGCCTTCAAGGCTGCGGTGGCGGAAGTGGCGCCGGTGATCGAGGACCGCGGCATCGACGAGATCTACATCGAGCTCACCGACCTGCCCGGCGCACAGGACGCGCTCGGCCACGACGCCTTCGGCGGCGTGCGCGCGATCGCGCAGGAGATCCGCAACAACGTGCGCCGCGCCACGGGCCTGAGCTGCTCGATCGGCGTCACGCCCAACAAGCTGCTGGCCAAGATCGCGAGCGAGCTCGACAAGCCAGACGGCCTGACGCTGCTCACCGAGGCCGACCTGCCCACGCGCATCTGGCCGCTGCCGGTGCGCCGCATCAACGGCATCGGCCCCAAGGCCGGGGCGCGGCTGGCAGCGCTGGGCATCGCGACGATCGGCGACCTCGCCGCGCGCCCGCGCCAGGAGCTGATCGCGCACTTCGGCCGCAGCCAGGGGCGCTGGCTGCACGAGGCCGCGCACGGGCAGGACGAGCGCCCCGTGATCACGCACAGCGAACCCGTCTCGGTGAGCCGCGAGACGACCTTCGAGCGCGACCTGCACGCCGTCGCCGACCGCGCGCAACTGGGGGCGGTCTTCACCGAGCTCTGCCAGCAGCTCGCCGCGGACCTGCAGCGCAAGGGCTACCGCAGCCGCACGATCGGCATCAAGCTGCGCTTCGACGACTTCCGCACCGTCACGCGCGACCACACGCTCGCCGAAGCCACCGCCGAGGCGGCAACCATCCGCCGCACCGCCGGCCTGTGCCTCAAGCGCGTCGACCTCGCGCGGCGCCTGCGCCTGCTGGGCGTGCGCGCCGCCGGCCTCGTGCGCGCATGAGTCGCCACCGGCCTCAGCGGCTGGGCAGGCGATAGAGCCACAGCGCCGTGAGGGCGCAGACGATGGAGGGCAGCCAGCGCCAGGGGTCGGGCAGCTTCCACAGCGTCCAGGCGCAGCTGGCGGCCATCGTCACCCAGGCCAGCTGCTTGGCGCGCAGCGGCACGACGCGGCGCGCGCGCCAGGCGCGCACCATCGGGCCGAAGCGCGGATGCTGCAGCAGCCAGCGTTCCCAGCGCGGGCTGCCGCGGGTGAAGCAGTAGGCGGCCAAGAGCACAAACGGCGTCGTCGGCAGCACCGGCAGGAAGGCGCCGACGATGCCGAGGACGAGCGCGACGAAGCCCGCCCCCAGCCACAGGCGGGAGATCCAGCCGCGTGCAACACGTGTCGAAGTCGGGCCTCCGGTCATCGGGCGATCATAGTCAGCGGGTTCGGCCGCAGCAGCTTGGCCGCAAGCGCCTCAGGGTCTGCCGCGTCACCGCGGCAGATGCGTGCTCGCTAGCATTGGCACCACGAGGAGACTTCGCCCACCATGACCGTGATCACCAACGTCGAGGACCTGCGCCGATTGGCCAGGAAGCGCGTGCCGCGCATGTTCTACGACTACGCCGACTCGGGCAGCTGGACCGAGTCGACCTACCGCGCCAACGAGAGCGACTTCCAGCGCATCAAGCTGCGCCAGCGCGTGGCGGTGAACATGGAGAACCGCAGCACGGCGGCGAAGATGGTGGGCGTCGAGATGTCGATGCCGGTGGCGATCGCGCCCGTGGGTCTGACCGGCATGCAGCACGCCGACGGCGAGATCCTCGCCGCGCAGGCGGCCGAGGCCTGCGGCATCCGCTTCACGCTCTCGACCATGAGCATCTGCTCGATCGAGGACGTGGCCGCGCACACCAAGCAGCCGTTCTGGTTCCAGCTCTACGTGATGCGCGACCGCGAGTTCATCGAGCGCCTGATCGACCGCGCCAAGGCCGCCGGTTGCGACGCGCTCGTGCTCACGCTCGACCTGCAGATCCTCGGCCAGCGCCACAAGGACCTGAAGAACGGCCTCTCGGCGCCGCCCAAGCCCACACTGGCCAACCTCATCAACATGGCCACCAAGCCGCGCTGGTGCCTGGGCATGCTGGGCACGCGGCGGCGCCAGTTCGGCAACATCGTCGGCCACGTCAAGGGCGTGGAGAACATGGGCAGCCTCTCGGCCTGGACGGCGCAGCAATTCGACCCGCGGCTGAACTGGGGCGACGTCGAGTGGATCAAGCAGCGCTGGGGTGGCAAGCTCATCCTCAAGGGCATCCAGGACGTCGAGGACGCACGCCTGGCGGTGGACAGCGGCGCCGACGCCCTCATCGTCAGCAACCACGGCGGGCGCCAGCTCGACGGCGCGCAGTCCAGCATCGAGGCCCTGCCGGCGATCGTCGCCGAGGTCGGCAGCCGCATCGAGGTGCACATGGACGGCGGCATCCGCAGCGGCCAGGACGTGCTCAAGGCCTGGGCGCTGGGCGCGCGCGGCACCTACGTCGGCCGTGCGATGGCCTACGGCCTGGGCGCGATGGGGAAAGAGGGCGTGACCAAGGCGCTGGAGCTCATCCGCAACGAGCTCGACCTGACGATGGCCTTCTGCGGCCATACCCGGCTGGCGACCGTCGACCGTTCCATCCTGCTCCCCGGAACCTTCCCGGCCTGAACCCTGCGCGGACGATCGCGACCCCGTCGATGAAGCCTCGCACGCACCGCATCGACCTCGCGCTGCAGGGCGGAGGCACGCAGGGCGCCTTCACCTGGGGCGTGCTCGATCGCCTGCTCGAGGACGAGCGCATCCGCTTCGGCGCCATCAGCGGCTCGAGCGCCGGCGCCATGAACGCGGTCGCACTGGCGGCGGGCTTTGCCGAGGGTGGACGCAAGGGCGCACGCGAGTCGCTGCTGCGCTTCTGGTCGCGCGTGGCCGACAGTCTGCGGCTTTCGCAGTGGGCCAGCGCCTGGATGGGGCTGATGCCGGCGGGCTCGGCCCTGGCGGCAGGCAGTCCGCTGCGTGCCGCGTTCGAGGTTGCGCAGGCCTGGCTGGCCCCCATCGGCGACGGCAACCCGCTGCGCGCGGTGCTGCGCGAGACCATCGACTTCGACGCCGTGCGCCGCTGCACCGAGGTGCGCCTCTTCATCGGCGCGACGCACGTGCGCAGCGGCCAGCTGCGCATCTTCGAAGGCGCGAGCCTCGACGCCGAAGCGGTCCTCGCCTCGGCCTGCCTGCCGACGCTCTTTCCGGCGGTGACCATCGGCGGCGAGGCCTACTGGGACGGCGGCTTCATGGGCAACCCCTCGCTGCTGCCGCTGCTCGATCACTCGCCCAACCTCGACCTCATGCTGGTGCAGCTCTACCCCAGCCGGCGCCGGGCGATGCCGAGCACGGCGCCGCAGATCGTCGAGCGCATCCAGGAGATCGGCTTTCACGGCAGCCTGGTGAAGGAACTGCGCTCGCTCGCGGTGCTGCAGCGCGTCGTGCGCGACGAAGGCCTGGACACGACGCATGCGCGCGTGCCGCTGCTGCGCAAGGTGGGCCGCCTGCGCATCCACCGCATCGAGGGCGGCGAGCCGCTCGACGCCCTGTCGGCGCCGCAGCCGCTGCAGTCGACCTGGCATCACCTGCTCGCGCTGCGCCGTGCCGGGCACGCCGCCGCCGATCGCTGGCTGCAGGAGGACGCCGCCCATCTGGGGCGCCGCGGTACGGTGAACCTGATCGCCGAGTACCTCGACAACGGCGGGCGCTGAAGCCCGCCGCGGCGGTCAGCACCGGTCAGGGCGGACCTCTCAGTTCGAGCTTGCGGATGAGCACGGCTGCACCGGAATAGCTCAGGTGCGCCTTGTCCCGATAGAGCGGCACACCGTCCAACCGGGTGACGCACACATTGCCGCCGCACAAGACGCGATCGGGATGGACCACGTGCACCCCGGACGCCTCCATGCGCCGCATCAGCTCGAGCACGGGTGAAGTCGCCCGCACCCAGGCGCGCCGGTCGATGTCGCAGTCCTTGCGGCCGAGTACCGGCAGTCCCGAGATCATGCGTTCCAGACAGGCGCCGACGTCGAAAGCGGCCGTCGGCACCGGCGCCATGATGCTGACGCGCTTGCCCGCCGCGCGAATCGCCTGCACGGTCGCCATCAAGGCCTCCTCGGCGGCGTCCACGCTCTGCCGCATGGTGCCGTCCCGGGTCTGCAGACGCTGGCCGCGCTCGACGTGATAGAGGAAGACCGAACCCAGCAGAACATGTTCGAGCGCGGGTTGTCGACGTAGCCATTCGAGCACCGAATCGTTGAAGGCGATGCAGCGACGCGCCCACTGTGGGCCGAGATCGCCCGAATAGACCGGTGAGACGCCCACGAGCGGTCCACAGGTACTCATCGTCGCCTGCGCAACCCCCGGGCGTGACCGATCCATGTCCGCCAGCGCCTGCGCCCATTGCATCGCCATGCTGTCGCCCCAGACGAGCCACCGCGGCCGTTTGGTTGTCAGGCACTGGGCGATCGGTTGGAACAAATCCTTGAAGTCGCACTGCGGGTGAAGGCCGACGTTCGGTCGGCGTTCGTGCTGCCAGTCGACACCGGCGCGCGCATCCTGAGGGAAGGCGCCCCACAGGAGTACCGCGAGGAGCACTGCACTCGTGCCGGGTGCCACCCTAGGATTCACGGCTTGGCGATCATCGGTCAGGCGATGCAGCCCCCAGGCGCCAACGAAGGACACCCCAAGAGCGGCAAGCAGCAGGCCGATCGGCGGTTCGGCACCCAGGAACGCGGAATGCAGGAAGGCCAACACCGGCCAGTGCACGAGGTAGAGGGCATAGGAGTGGTGTCCGAGCCGTGCCAATGGTGAAGGCATCCCGGTTGCTGGCGGTGCCAGGACGATGATCGCAGAAGCCAGCAGGCAGCCGGTCAGCATCACCCAAGCCGAAGGCCCTGGATCTCCCGCGAACGCGACCATCAGCATTCCCAAGCCGGCAAGTCCCGCCAGCAACCGTCTGGCGCCGACCGCGCGCCGCAGCGGAGGAAGACGCGTGAGCAGCATGCCGAGGATGAACTCCCACAATCGGAAGGGCAGCAGGAAATAGGCCGCCGCGTCGTCGTATTCGATCATCTTCAAGAGGCCGGCAAAGCTCGCGCCCGCCAGCACGGCAGCTACCCATGGCCAACGCCCACGAGGCAGCCTCATCAGCAATGGCAGGATCAGGGCCGCCTGCCCGATCACCGCCAAGGCCCAGAGATGAAGCAAGGGTTTCGTCGTCGACGCCTGGTCGAAGTAGCCTCCTTGCAACCAGAGGACGACGTTGACGGTGAAGGTCGCCGCCCCGGCAAGTTGCTCCCATAGCGAAACGCGCTCGCTTGCGGTCAGCAGCCACAAGCCGACCGCCGTCACCGCCACAAGGACCGGCAACACCGGCCGGGCCAGACGACGCAGTCGCCGCCTCACGAAGGAACCATGGCGAAACCTGCCCGCATCCAGTTCCACCTGAACCTTGCGCGCAAGCAGATAGCCCGAAACGACGAAGAAGATGTCCACTCCAAGGTACGCTGCCGGCACCGTGGCCGGCCACGCATGGAAGAGGACGACCAACACAATGGCCAGGCCCCTGAGCGTCTGGATGTCCTGTCGCATCGGCGTTTCCTGTGAACGCCGGAATCTATGCGTGCACGCCCCCGACCGTGCGCACGCTCGCGTGACAAGACTCACGCGTCGCGCCGATGTGTACGGTGCGAACTCGAGGCCGCTTCCACGCTCTCGTTGATGCGCTTCGCGGCGGTTTGTACCGGGGCGCGGAACCTACATCCGCTCGATGCGCGCGTACGCGGAGTGGTTGTGGATCGACTCGAAGTTCTCGACGTCCACGCGGTAGCGGCCGATGCGCGCGTCCCGGTTCAGGCGCAGCGCCACGTCGCGCACCAGGTCCTCGACGAACTTGGGGTTCTCGTAGGCGCGCTCGGTGACCCATTTCTCGTCGCTGCGCTTGAGCATCGGCCAGATCTCGCTGCTCGCCGACTCCTCGGCGAAGCGCACCAATTCGTGCCATTCGACGGCCTGCAGCAGTTCCACCCGTATCGTCACCAGCGAACGCTGGTTGTGTGCGCCGTAGTCGGAGATCTCCTTGCTGCACGGGCACAGGCTCTTCACCGGCACGCCGACCTCGGCCCAGATCGTGGTCGTCCCGGCACGTGTCTGCGCGATCCAGCGTCCCTCGTAGTCGAGCAGGCTGGCCAGGCCCGACACCGGTGCGCGCTTCTTCAGGAAGAAGCCGAAGGCGACTTCGACCTGCCCCTCCTGCGCATGCAGCATCTCGAGCATCTGCGCATGGCGCCGGCTCAGGGTGTCCGCATCCAGCGGTTCGGTGTTCCCTTCCAGCCACGCGACGAAGCGCGACATGTGCGTGCCCTTTTGCTCGGCCGGCAGCGCCACGTCCAGCGTCCAGGTACCGGTGGCCGGCTGCACGGCGCCGGCCACGCGCAACTGCAGCGGGTAGCGCAAGGCCTTGACGCCGACGCGCTGGATCGCGAGGTGGCGCTCGTCGCGCTCGCTCTGCGTATCGGGAATGTGAAGGGCGTCGGTCGGCTTGCTCATGGCGAGGGAAGGCGCCGCGTCGATCGGGCCGCGACCCCGGGGCAAAGGCGAGACATGGGCATGCGCATCGGCGCGCCGCTCAGGCGCCGACGGCGCTGAGCGGCGTCCGCCGCGGCACGAAGCGCTGGCGGATCGCCTGCTCGATGCCGGGCGCGTCCAGTCCGCACTGCGCCAGCAGCCGCGCCGGGTCGCCGTGCTCGATGAAACGATCGGGCAGGCCCAGGTGCAGCAAGGGCCGTGCAAGCCCGGCCGCGGCCAGGCATTCGCCCACGGCCGAACCGGCGCCGCCGGCGATGCAGCCTTCCTCGACGGTGACGATGGCCTCGTGGCTGCCCGCCATCTCGAGCACCAGCGCCTCGTCCAGCGGCTTGGCGAAACGCATGTCGGCGACGCTGGCGTCGAGCTTCTCGGCCGCCGCCAGCGCGGGGTTCAGCACCGTGCCGAAGGCGAGGATCGCGATGCCCTTTCCCCGGCGCCGCAGCACGCCCTTGCCCCAGGGCCATTCGACGAGACCGGGGTCGATCGCGGCACCGATGCCACTGCCCCGCGGGTAACGCACCGCCACCGGATGGTCGTGGCGGAACGCCGTCGTCAGCGCCTGGCGGCATTCGTTCTCGTCGCTGGGAACCAGCATGCTGCAGTTGGGCAGGCAGCGCACGAAGGCGATGTCGAAGGCGCCGGCGTGCGTCGGCCCATCGGCGCCGACGATGCCCGCGCGGTCGAGCGCGAACACCACCGGCAGGTCCTGGAGGGCGACGTCGTGCACGAGCTGGTCGTAGCCGCGCTGCAGGAAGGTCGAGTAGATCGCGACCACCGGCTTCAGGCCCTCGCAGGCCATTCCCGCGGCGAAGGTCAGCGCATGCTGCTCGGCGATGCCGACGTCGAAGTAGCGCTGCGGAAAGCGCTGCTCGAACTCGACCAGGCCGGAGCCCTCGCGCATCGCCGGCGTGATCGCGACAAGCCGCTCGTCGGCCTGCCCCATGTCGCACAACCACTGCCCGAACACCTGCGTGAAGCTGGGCTTGGGCGGCGTCGCCGGCTTCACCAGGCCGATCGCCGGGTCGAACTTGCCAGGGCCGTGGTAGTTCACCGGGTCGGCTTCGGCGAGCTTGTAGCCGTAGCCCTTCTTCGTCACCACGTGCAGGAACTGCGGCCCCTTGCGGTCGCGCAGGTTCTCGAGCGTGGGGATGAGGGCGTCGAGGTCGTGACCGTCGATCGGACCCACGTACTGGAAGCCGAACTCCTCGAAGATCGTGCTCGGCACCAGCATGCCCTTGGCGTGCTCCTCGAGGCGGCGCGCGATCTCGAACAGCGGCGTGTTCTTCAGCACCGCCTTCGCACCTTCGCGCGCGGCGGCATAGAAGCGCCCACTGAGCAGCCGCGCCAGGTACTTGTTGAGCGCCCCTACCGGCGGACTGATCGACATGTCGTTGTCGTTGAGCACCACCAGCAGGTCGGCGTTGTCGCCGCCGTGCGCGACGCCGGCGTTGTTCAGCGCCTCGAAGGCCATGCCGGCGGTCATCGCACCGTCGCCGATGACGGCCACCGCCTTGCGCTCCTCGCCCTTGAGTCGGGCCGCGCGCGCCATGCCCAGCGCCGCGGAGATGCTCGTCGAGCTGTGCGCGGTGCCGAAGCTGTCGTACTCGCTCTCCTCGCGGCGCGGAAAGCCGCTGATGCCCCCGAGCTGGCGCAGCGTGCGCATGCCTTCGCGCCGGCCGGTCAGGATCTTGTGCGCATAGGTCTGGTGGCCCACGTCCCACACCAGCCGGTCCCAGGGCGTGTTGAAGACGTAGTGCAGCGCGATCGTGAGCTCGACCGTGCCCAGGTTGCTCGACAGATGCCCGCCGGTCTGGCTGACGCTCTGCAGCACGAACGCGCGCAACTGCTCGGCCAGCCGCGGCAACTCCGCGCGCGGCAGCCGGCGCAGGTCGGCCGGCGTGGCGATGGTCCTCAACAGCGTGTCGTCGGACACTTCAGCTCTCCCGCTCGACGATGCGTTCGGCCAGCCGCGCGAGCGTCGACACATCGGACAGCCCGCTGCGAGCCAGCGCCGCCTGCGCCTGCGCGTGCAGTTCGTCCGCCTGCCGCCGCGCGGCATCCAGGCCCAGCACCGTCACGTAAGTCGGCTTGTTGCAGTCGAGGTCCTTGCCCGCGGTCTTTCCCAGCGTCGCCGACTCCTGCGTCGCGTCGAGGATGTCATCGACGATCTGGAACGCCAGCCCGATCGCGTCGCCGTACTCGCCGAGCGCGCGCCATGCGCGCGCATCGGCCTGCCCGCAGGCCGCTCCCATCATCACGCTGGCCTGCAGCAAGGCCCCGGTCTTGCGACGATGCATGTCGCGCAACTGCGCGTGCGAAAGCGCCTTGCCCACGCTCGCGAGATCGATCGCCTGGCCGCCCGCCATGCCGGCGTGCCCGGCCGCACGCGCCAGCAGCGCGCACAACAGCGCCGAAAGCCGCGGAGACAGCTCGAAGTCCGCCTCGTGGCCGGGCGGCGCCGTCAGCAGCTCGAACGCCAGCGTGTGCATGGCATCGCCCGCGAGCATCGCCTGCGCCTGCCCGAAGCGAACGTGGACGGTCGGCTTGCCTCGCCGCAGCACGTCGTTGTCCATGCAGGGCATGTCGTCGTGGATCAGCGAGTAGGCGTGGATCAGCTCCACCGCCACCGCCGGCCGCATCGCCGCAAGCTCGTCGCCACCGGTGGCGCGTGCCGCCGCAAGCACGAGCAGCGGTCGCACGCGCTTGCCGCCGTCGAGGACGCCGTAGCGCATCGCCTCGCCGAGGCCGGCCGGGGCCGCGCCGGGCACCCAGGCCTGCAGCGCCGCTTCGACTGCCGCCTGCGCCTGCTGCTTCCAGCCCTCGAAGGCCGCAGCCTTCATGCGGCGGGCCAGGCTTCGAGCCGGCCGTCCTCGAGCAGCTTGACCTGTTCCTCGACCGCCTGCAGCCGCTGCCGGCACCAGGCCAGCAGGTCGGCACCGCGGCGGTAGCTCTCGAGCAGTTGGTCCAGCGGGAGCTGGCCGGCCTCCATGCGCTGTACGAGCTGGTCGAGCTCCTGTACCGCCTGTTCGTAGCTGGCGGGCTCCTTCGGGTTCGGGCTGCTGCGGGCCATGGGCTTGCGGATTGCGAAGCGAGGGATTTTAGTCGTTCGGGACGGTTTCATCCCCGGGGGCAGGGTGATGCGGGCCCGACACCGTTCGGACGGGGAGGGCACGGATAAAATCGATCCTTCGCTGCAAGTCCGTGGCCTGCAGCCTTCTCGAGCCCGCCTGCGGGGCCACCAGGCGGGGGTTTGGACACCCTGCCGGAGGACACTTCCGCACCATGTCTGACCTGAGCGCCAGTCTCAAAGCTCTCGACCGCAGCTGCACCCAGCTCGGCGTTTCAACCTACTTCGACGAGGACCTGTACCGCCAGGAGCAGAAGCTCATCTTCGAGCCCGGCCCGCGTTACCTCGGGCACGAGTTGGCGCTGCCCGAGGTCGGCGACTACCACGTGCTGGCGCAGGAGGCCAACGGCCGCGTGCTCGTGCGCTCGGAGCGCGGCATCGAGCTCCTCTCCAACGTCTGCCGCCACCGCCAGGCGCTCATGCTCGACGGCCGCGGCAGGACGAGCGGCGGCAATGTCGTCTGCCCGGTGCACCGCTGGACCTACGACCTGCAGGGCAAGCTGATCGGTGCCCCGCACTTCGCCGACGATCCCTGCCTCAACCTGAACAACTACGCGCTGCAGAACTGGCACGGCCTGCTGTTCGAGGGCAAGGGCGAGGGCAAGGGGCGCGACGTCGCCGCAGACCTCGCCGGCCTGGGCCCGGCGGCGCAACTCGACTTCGACGGCTACGTCTTCGACAAGGCCATCCTGCACGAGTGCAACTACAACTGGAAGACCTTCATCGAGGTCTACCTCGAGGACTACCACGTCGGCCCCTTCCACCCCGGACTCGGTTCCTTCGTCACCTGCGACGACCTGCGCTGGGAGTTCGGCTCCGAGCACTCGGTGCAGACGGTGGGCGTGCACCAGCGACTGGCCAAGGCCGGATCGCCGACCTACCAGCGCTGGCACGACGCCGTGCTGAAGTTCCGCGGCGGCGAGGCGCCGACGCAGGGCGCGATCTGGCTCACGTATTACCCGACGGTGATGGTCGAGTGGTATCCGCACGTGCTCGTCGTCTCCACGCTGTTCCCGCAGGGCCCGCGCAAGACGCTCAACCTGGTGGAGTTCTTCTACCCCGAGGAGATCGCGGCCTTCGAGCGCGAGTTCATCGAGGCCGAGCAGGCCGCGTACATGGAAACGGCCGTCGAGGACGACGAGATCGGCGAACGCATGGACGCCGGGCGCCAGGCGCTGATGCGGCGCGGCGACGACGAGGTCGGCCCCTACCAGAGCCCGATGGAGGACGGCATGCAACACTTCCACGAGTGGTACCGCCGACGCATGGGCCTGCCGGCCCGGGATTGACGCGCTCGATCCGCAGGATTTCCGGCCTGCGCTTGCAGCAGCGCAAACTCCGCGCGCGCGGTCGGGCGCGAAGGCCGCGCACACACGCCTATCGTTGCGGCTTTTGCGTGAAAGGTCCGCCATGAGCGAGAAGATCGAAGGCGTGTCGCGCGAGGTCTGCGACGCCACCGAATACGTCTGCTTCGTCACCCAGGGCCCGGACGGCCCGCACCTGTCCGGGCACTGGGGCAGCTACATGAAGATCGACGAGGAGGGCCGGACCCTGCTCTTCCCCGTCGGCCGCTTCCAGCGCACCGAACAGAACCTGCGCAACAACGCGCGCATCCAGCTCATGGTCGCCTCGCGCAAGGTGCAGGGCACGCGCAGCCCGGGCCAGGGCTGCGTGATCGAGGGCCTGGGCGAGATCGTGCTCGAAGGCAAGCCGCTCGACGAAGTGCGCGAGCGCTTCCCCTGGGCCCGCGGCGCGCTCGTGGTGCGCGTGCAGGGGGTGGCGACGCAGCTCTGAGCGGCCATGGCGGCATACTGCCGCCATGACCGGCCCCTCGCGCACGCTGACGCTGCTATTGAACACCGCGCACGCGCTCGACCACTTCTTCCTGCTCATCTTCGCCACCGCGGTGGCGGCGATCGCCGCCGACTTCGGCTTTGCCGGCTGGGAGGACCTGATGCCCTACGGCGTCGGCGCCTTCGTCCTGTTCGGGCTGGGTTCGGCGCCGGCCGGGCGGCTGGGCGACCTGTGGGGGCGGCGGCGCATGATGCTGCTCTTCTTCTTCGGCATCGGCGCGTCCTCGCTGCTGGCCGCGCTCACGCGGAACGCCTGGCAGCTCGCGGCGGCGCTCACGCTGCTGGGCGCCTTCTCGGCCATCTACCACCCGGTGGGCATCCCCATGCTGCTGCAGCACACGACGACGCCCGGTCGCACCATCGGCTGGAGCGGGCTGGCCGGCAACCTGGGCGTGGCCGTGGCCGCCGGCCTCACCGGGCTGCTGGTGAGCATCGCCGGCTGGCGCTGGGCCTTCGCGGTGCCGGGGCTGCTGACGCTGGCGCTGGGCCTGCTCTTCATGCGCCTGGCGCCGCACGAAGCCGAGCCGCCCGCGCGGCGGCGCAGCAAGGCGGCGATCGCGTTGCCGACGTCCATGCTTGCGCGCGTCTTCGCCGTCATGACGGCCGGGGCGATCGCCTCGGGCGTGCTCTTCAACTTCATGACCAACGGCAACGGCCAGCTCATGGCCGAGCGCCTGCACGGCATCGTCGAGGATCCGTCGCGGCTGGGTGCGCTGCTGGCCGCGGTCTACGCCGTGGCCTCGGTGACGCAGCTCGTCGTCGGCAAGTTGATCGACCGCTACCCGATCAAGCCGCTGTACCTGGTGATGGTTCTCGGTCAGGTGCCGCTGCTGCTGCTGACCTCGCGTGCGCAAGGCTGGTGGATCTTCGCTGCGCTGCTGGGGACGATGGCGATGATCTTCGGCGCCGTCCCCTTCACCGATGCGATGATCGCGCGCTACGTCGACGACCGGCTGCGCTCGCGCGTCGCGGGGATGCGGCTCACCGTCGCCTTCGGCTTCAGCTCGGCCGCCGTCTGGCTGCTCGGGCCGATGGTGAAGGCCAACGGTTTCGGCACGATGCTGATCGTGATGGCCGGCTTTTCGCTGCTGAGCGCGCTGACCCTGACGCTGCTGCCGAGCGAGCGCCACCCGGCGCTGCAAGGCGTGTCCTGACGAAGGACGTCAACGGCGCAGGGCGCCCGCGCTACGGCGCGAGGTCGAAGACCAGAACCTCGGCGTCTTCGCCCCGCGCCAGCTGCAGCAGCGGCTCGCCGCGCAGGGTCACGGCGTCGCCGGCGGCCAGGCGCCGGCCGTTGACCTCGAGCGCGCCGCGCGCGAGGTGAACGTAGGCCGGGCGCTGCGGATCCAGACGCACGTCGGCACGCTCGGCGCCGTCGAAGAGCCCGGCGTACACGCGCGCATCGGCGTGGACCGTCACCGCGCCCCCGGCGCCGTCGGGTGCGGCGATGAGACGCAGCCGCCCGCGCTTCTCGGCGTCGTCGAAGTGCCGTTGCTCGTAGCCCGGCGCGATGCCGCGCTCGTCGGGCAGGATCCAGATCTGCAGGAAGTGCGTGGGCTCGTCCTTGGCGTGGTTGAACTCGCTGTGCAGCACGCCGCTGCCTGCGCTCATGCGCTGCACGTCGCCCGGCCGGATGACGCCGACGTTGCCGCTGCCGGCCTCGCCGTTGCCCAGGCTGTCCTGGTGCGCCAGCGCACCCTGCAGCACGTAGCTGATGATCTCCATGTCGCGGTGGCCGTGCGTGCCGAAGCCGGCGCCGGGCTGGATGCGGTCGTCGTTGATGACGCGCAGATTGCCCACGCCCATGTGCGCCGGGTCCTGGTAGTCGGCGAACGAGAAGCTGTGCCAGCTCTCGAGCCAGCCGTGCCGGGCATGGCCGCGGTCGCCCGCCTTGCGCAGCGTGATCATGTTCGGACCTCCTTCGATCTCGATGCCGTCAATGTAGGTTGCGCACGGTCATCCACTGCTGCATCCCCCTTGGCGCCTGCGTTCAAATAAGATGAAGCACCGCGGCAGACCCGGCCCGATCGAGCCCCGCCCATGAGCGAACGCAGCCTCGCCCTGACCCCCGACGCCCTGGTGATGATGGACACCATCGCCCGCAGCGGCAGCTTCGCGGGCGCGGCGCGCGAACTCGGCAAGGTGCCCTCGGCACTGACCTACAGCGTGCGCCAGCTCGAAGAGGCGCTGGACGTGCTGCTCTTCGACCGCAGCTCGCGCCAGGCGCGGCTCACCGCCGCCGGCGAGGAACTGCTGCAGGAAGGGCGCCGCCTGCTCAGCGAGATCGACGCCGTGGCCAACCGCGTGCGCCGCGTCGCCACCGGCTGGGAGAGCGAGCTGACCGTCGTCGCCGACGACGTCATCAGCCGCCGCATCCTGTTCGAGCTCTGCGAAGCCTTCTTCTCGCTGGACCCGCAGGGACGCAGCGGCACCGCCGGAGGCGGCGGCCCCGGCACGCGGCTGCGCCTGCGCACCGAGGTGCTCTCGGGCACCTGGGAGGCGCTGGTCAGCGGCCAGGCCGACCTGGCCATCGGCATCGACCTCGACCGCGAACCGCCGCCGGGCGTGGCGGTCGAGCCGCTGGGCGAGATGCCCTTCGTCTTCGCCGTTTCGCCGCAGCATCCGCTGGCGCAGCATGAAGGGCCGATCGACGACGCGATCCTCGTGCACCACCGTGCGGTCGCGGTCGCCGATTCCGCCCAGCGCCTGTCCCCGCGCACGCTCAACCTGCTGCCCGGGCAGGATGTGCTGACGGTGAACAGCATGGCCGACAAGATCGAGGCGCAGCGTCGCAGCCTGGGCGCCGGCTTCGTGCCGCAGCATCTGGTGCAGGGGCTGCTCGACGCCGGCGAGCTCGTGCGGAAAGAGACGCGGCGCAACCCGCTGCATGCGCAACTCGGCTACGCGTGGCGCTGCAGCGTCGATGCGCGCGGCACGCGCCGTCCGCCCTCGGGCCTGGCGCTGCGCTGGTGGCTGCAGCAACTGGGCAGCCGCGCCACGCGCAGCGCGCTGCTCGACTGCGCGCAGTGAGTGTCGGCAGCGGCTACCGCGGCCGCTTCGCGCCCTCGCCCACCGGTCCGCTGCACGAGGGTTCGCTGGTCGCCGCGCTGGCGAGCTGGCTCGATGCGCGCGCACACGGCGGGCGCTGGCTGCTGCGCATCGAGGACGTCGACCGCCCGCGTTGCCCGCCGCGTATGGACCGCGTCATCGTCGAGCAGCTCGCGCGCTGCGCGCTGCTGCCCGACGAGCCGCCGCTGCGGCAATCGGCGCGCGAGGCAGTGTACGCACGGTCGCTCGAGCAACTGCTCGCGGCCGGACGCGCCTATCCCTGCGGCTGCACGCGCAGGAACATCGACGACGCGCTGGCGGCGCGCGGCCTCGCGCACCGGCGCCATGGCGAACGCGTCTATCCCGGCACCTGCCGCAGCGGCCTGCAGGGGCGGCCCGCGCGCAGCTGGCGCCTGCGCACCGACGACGGCCACGGCGGCGCCTGCGTGCTGCGCTGGATCGACCGGCGCCTGGGTCCGCGGCAGCAGGACGTGACGCACGAGGTCGGCGACTTCATCCTGCGCCGCGCCGACGGGCATTGGAGCTACCAGCTCGCCGTCGTCGTCGACGACGCCGCGCAAGGCATCACCCACGTCGTGCGCGGCGAGGACCTCGCCGACAACACGCCGCGCCAGATGCTGCTGCAGCGCGCGCTCGGGGTGCCCACGCCGGCCTACCTGCACACGCCGCTGGTGCTCGCGGCCGACGGCCAGAAGCTCAGCAAGCAAACCGGCGCACAGGCGCTGGACCTCGCCGATCCCCTGGCGGCGCTGCAGCGCGCAGGCCAGGTGCTCGGCCTGCCGCCGCTGGCCGCGCCCACGCCCGCCGACTGGCTCGCCGCCGCGGTGAGGGCCTGGCCCTGGCGTGACCGATGACCTCGGCCCGCGCCCACCGCGTCGCGCGATGGCATCATGCGCGGCCCCAGGGCCGCATCGCAAGCGAAAGGAAGAAACCATGATCTCCACCCCTTCGGGCCTGCAGTACGAAGACAAGGTGACCGGCAGCGGCGCCGAGGCCCAGGCCGGGCAGCACGTGCAGGTGCACTACACCGGCTGGCTGCACGACGCCGCCGCCGAGGGCGGACGCGGGCGCAAGTTCGACTCGAGCAAGGACCGCGGCAGCCCCTTCGCCTTTCCGCTCGGTGCCGGCCACGTCATCCGCGGCTGGGACGAAGGCGTGCAAGGCATGAAGGTCGGCGGCACACGCGTGCTGCTGATCCCCGCCGAGCTCGGCTACGGTGCGCGCGGCGCCGGCGGCGTGATCCCGCCTCACGCGACACTGGTGTTCGAGGTCGACCTGCTCGGCGTCTGAGCAAGGCACGGCGCCCCTGGAGTTCGCCTCGCCTCCGCGGGCGGCACCGACTCCTGATTGCGCGCTTGCACGTGCCGCGGACGCCTGCGGGCCTGGTCCGCGGGCTGAGACAGCCACGAATATGACGCTCACCCTGGAAACCGCAGTTGGATACGTCCGTCCGTGCCGTGATGGGCGCAGCGCAAGCGTGGCGCCGATGAGCCGCGTGCGCTTGCGTTCCAACGCACGGTCGTGCGCCGCCTCGCTGGCCGTGCCGCTGCTGCTCGCCGCCTGCGTCGCGCCGCCGATCGCCCCGGACGAGCCTGCCGCCGCCGTCCCCATCCCGGCGCGCTGGAGCGAGAGCGCCGCCGCCCCGGCCACTGATCTGACCGCTTGGTGGCTGCGCTTCGGCGATTCCGAACTGAGCGCGCTCGTGGGCGATGCGATCGCGGCCAGCCCCACGCTGCAGTCGGCGATGGCGGCGCTGCGCCAGTCGCGCGCGCTGGTCGACGTGGCCACCGCAAGCCTTGCGCCCAGCCTCAGCGGCGACGCCGGTGCCCAGCGCTCGCGCACACGGGGTCAGAGCAGCGCCAGCAGCTTCAGCCTCGGCCTTTCGGCGAGCTGGGAGCCCGACCTGTGGGGCGGCGCGCGCGCCGGCGTGCGCGCGGCGCAGGCCGATGCGCGCGCCACGCAGATGTCGCTGGCGAACGCGCAGGTCATGCTCGCGGCCGAGGTGGCGCTGGCCTACATCGACGTCCGCAGCGCACAGGCACGCCTGGCCATCGCCCGGAGCAATCTCGCCGCCCAGGAGGACACGCTGCAGATCGCACGCTGGCGCAGCCAGGCCGGGCTGGTCTCTTCGCTGGACGTGGAGCAGGCCATCACCGCGGCCGAGCAGACGCGCGCCACCGTGCCGCAGCTGCAGACGACGCTGGCGCAGGCGCGCCACCGGCTGGCGGTGCTCAGCGGACGGCCCCCGGGCGCGCTCGCCGATCTGGGCCACGCACCCGTGCCGCTGCCGCCCGATGACCTGGCGCTGGCCTTTCCGGCCGACACGCTGCGCCAGCGCCCGGACCTGCGCCAGGCCGAGGCCCAGGTGCAGGCCGCCTGGGCGCGCCTGGCGCAGGCCGACGCGAAGCGCTACCCTGCGCTCAACCTGAGCGGCTCGCTCGGCCTGCAGGCGCTCACGCTCGGTTCGCTCACCGGCGGGGGCAGCGTGGTGAGCGCCATCGCCGCCGGCCTGTCGGCGCCGCTGTTCGACGGCGGGGCGATTGCCGGCAACATCCGCGCGCAGCAGGCCGCGCTGGAGCAGGCCCGCGCCGAGTACCGCGCCAGCGTCCTCACGGCGCTGCAGGATGTCGAGGATGCCCTGGTGGCGCTGCAGGGTGACCGCGCGCGCAATCTCAGCCTCGACGCCGCCGCACGCGCGGCCGGCCGGGCCGACGAGCTGGCGCGCCAGCAGTACCAGGCCGGCCTGGTGGACTTCCGCACCGTGCTCGAGACCCAGCGCAGCCTGCTGGCGGCGCAGGACAGCGCCGCGAGCGTGCGCGCCAGCCTGGCCACCGATCACGTGAGCCTCTACAAGGCGCTGGGCGGCGGCTGGCAGCCCGAGCCGGCCGACGGCGCAGCTCCCGCTGCCGACACCGCTCCCACGCCGCCCATCCCCGCGCGCCGACAGCCATCACCATGACCGCACCTGCTCCTGCTCCCGCTGCCCCCTCTTCCGCGGCATCGGCCGTCGACGTGGCCACGCTGCTGGGCGACGACCGCCCCGCCGCCTGGTGGCAGCGGCGCTCGCTGTGGGCAGGCCTCGCGCTGCTGGTGCTGCTTGCGGCCGGCCTGTGGTGGTGGCTGGGCGCAAGCGCGGCGCGCAAGGCGCCGGTCTACGTGACGACACCCCTGGAGCGCGGCGACATCACGCTCACCGTCACGGCCAACGGCACGCTCAACCCCACGCGCTCGGTGGAGGTCGGCAGCGAGCTCTCGGGCACCGTCGCGCGCGTGCTGGTGGACGTGAACGACCAGGTCAAGAAGGGCCAGGTGCTGGTCGAACTGGACCGCGCGAAGTTCCAGGACACGGTCAACAGTGCGCGCGCCTCGCTGAAGGCGGCGCAGGCCACGCTGGCGCAGAGCGAGGCCACGGTGCGCGAGGTGCGCGCCACGCTGGCGCGCTACGAGGAAGTGTCGCGCCTGTCGAACGGCCGCGTGCCTTCGGCCACCGAACTCGACGGCGCGCGCGCGACGCTGGCGCGCGCACTGGCGGAGGCCGACAACGCCGGCGAGCTGGTCGCCAAGGCGAAGGCCACCCTGTCGACGGAAGAGACCAACCTCACCAAGGCGTCGATCCGCTCGCCCATCGACGGCGTGGTGCTGACGCGCTCGGTGGACCCCGGCAACGCCGTCGCCGCCTCGCTGCAGGCCGTCACCCTGTTCACGCTGGGCGAGGACCTGCGCCGGCTCAAGCTGGAAGCAAGCGTGGACGAGGCCGACGTCGGCTCGGTGCAGCAGGGCCAGTCGGCCAGCTTCACCGTCAGCGCCTACCCCGCGCGCCGCTATCCGGCGACGGTCGAGCGCGTCTCCTACGGCTCGACCACCACCAACAACGTCGTCACCTACACCACCAACCTGAGCGTCGACAACGCCGACCTCAGCCTGCGCCCGGGCATGACGGCCACCGCCACCATCGTCGCCGTCGAACACAAGAGCGTGCTGCTGGTGCCCAACACGGCGCTGCGCTTCACCCCCACCAGCGCGCAGGCGCAGACGGCCACGACGTCCGCCGAGAGCGGCAGGAGCCTGGTGTCGCGCATGATGCCGCGCCCGCCGCGCAGCGAACCGCGGCGGCGGACGGAGGGCGAGGCCGGCGCCGCGACCGGCAGCAGCGGTCAGCGCCAGATCTGGGTGCTGCAGGGCCAGGAGCCCGTCGCCGTCGCGGTGCAGACCGGCATCAGCGATGGCCGCCAGACCGAGGTCAGCGGCCCCGATCTGAAGGAAGGCATGGCCGTCATCACCGACCAGCGCGCCGCGCAAGGCGGGGCATGAACGCGCAGTCCATTGACGCGCGGTCCATGGCCGGCGAGGCGCCGCTCATCCGCCTGCGCGGCATCACCAAGGTGTACGGCGAAGGCAGCGCCGCCTTCCGTGCGCTGCGCGGCGTCGACCTGGACATCGGGCGCGGCGAGTTCGTCGCCATCATGGGGCCCAGCGGCTCGGGCAAGTCCACGGCGCTGAACGTGCTGGGCTGCCTGGACCGGCCCAGCGGCGGGCGCTACGAGTTCATGGGCGTGCGCGTCGAGGCGCTGTCGCGCGACGACCGCGCGCGCCTGCGGCGGCGCCATTTCGGCTTCGTCTTCCAGGGCTTCAACCTGCTGGCGCGCACGAGCGCGCAGGAGAACGTCGAGCTGCCGCTGCTGTACCGCGGCGAAGCGGCCGCCGCGCGCCACGCCGCCGCCGCGCGCGCGCTCCAGGCCGTGGGCCTGAAGGGCTGGGAACACCACACCCCGGCCGAGCTCTCGGGCGGCCAGCAGCAGCGCGTGGCGATCGCGCGCGCCATCGTCACCGAGCCGGCGGTGCTGCTGGCCGACGAGCCGACCGGCAACCTCGACAGCCAGCGCAGCCACGAGATCATGGCCTTCCTGGCGGACCTGAACCGGCAGGGCATCACCGTGCTCATGGTGACGCACGAGCCCGACATGGCGGCCTATGCGCACCGCATCGTGCGCTTCGTCGACGGCGTCGTCGCCAGCGACGAGCGCAACGCCAGCCCGACACAGCCCGGCAGCCCGGTCGCCGCGCCGGCCACGGAGCCGTCCTGATGCTGTGGAACACCCTGCTGCTGGCGCTGCGCTCCATCCAGCGCAACCTGCTGCGCTCATTCCTCACGGTGCTGGGCATCGTCATCGGCGTCTCCGCCGTCATCACCATGGTGACGCTGGGCCGAGGCGCCACGCAGGCGGTGCAGAACCAGATCTCGAGCCTGGGCACCAACCTGCTGATGATCCGTCCGGGCCAGCGCATGGGCCCGGGCAGCGGCGGCAACGTCGCGCCCTCGTTCAAGGACGGCGACGTCGACGCCATTGCCAACCAGATCTCCGGCATCGTCGCGGTCGCTCCCGAGGCGCGCACCTCGGTGACCCTGGTGGCCGGCGGCAAGAACTGGAGCAGCAGCGTGGTCGGCTCGACCAACGCCTGGCTGCAGACCAACAACTGGACGCTGCAGAGCGGCCGCAGCTTCACCGACGCCGAGCTGAAGGCCGGCGCCGCGGTGTGCCTCATCGGCACCACCATCCAGACCGAGCTCTATGGCGGCGGCGACCCGCTCGGCCAGCAGCTGCGCGTGGGCAAGGTGCCGTGCCAGGTGATCGGCCTCTTCAAGAGCAAGGGCCAGGGCTCCTTCGGCAACGACCAGGACGAAGTCGTGCTGATGCCGCTGAAGACCATGCAGCGGCGCCTGACCGGCAAGACCACGGTGGACACGCTGCAGGTCTCGCTCGACCCGGCGAGCGACGCCGAGCGCGTCAAGTCCGGCCTCACCGATCTGCTGCGCGAGATCCGCAAGCTCGCCAGCAGCGACGACAACAACTTCAACGTGCTCGACACCAAGCAGCTCGCCGACACGCTGTCGGGCACCACGCAGGTGATGACCATGCTGCTGGGCGCAGTGGCCGCCGTGAGCCTGCTGGTGGGGGGCATCGGCGTGATGAACATCATGCTGGTCAGCGTCACCGAGCGCACGCGCGAGATCGGCCTGCGCCTGGCCATCGGCGCGCTGGAGCGCGAGGTGCTGCTGCAGTTCCTGATCGAGGCCGTGATGCTGTCCAGCCTGGGCGGCCTGATCGGCGTGGTGCTCGCGACCGCCGCCTCGCTGGTGCTGGCGCAGGTGATGCAGGTGCCCTACGTGTTCCAGCCGGGGATCAACGCGCTCTCCTTCGTCTTCTCGGCCGGCATCGGCGTGCTTTTCGGCTACTTCCCGGCGCGCCGCGCCGCGCGCATGGACCCGATCGAGGCGCTGCGGCACGAGTGAACCCGCGCCTGTCGGGAACCGTCGGCGCCGTCCCCGGATGCGCTGCGCGCGCGGGCGCGCTTTCGTTCCGGATGGACAATCACGTCACCGCGCACGTGCACATGCCGGATCGCGGTTCATCCCCGCGCACACGGGGAACACGCGTGCACGGTGCTGCCAGTCTGCGAGCGCCCAGGGTGCGGAACTCGTAACCGGCTTCGGTCTTGCTTTGCCACAGCATCACCGCGTTGCCGCCTTCGATGCCTTCTTCCACATGCGTCCAGATGTGCTCGCGAACGCGCCGGCCGTAGCTGCCCACGTAGACGCCGGCCCGCACTTCCAGCAGCCACACCGCCAGCCGGCCGGGTTCGACGCGGCCACCTTGAAGGCCACCGGCACGACGGTCTCGAACTTGTAGATGTCGGCCACGTCGTAGACGAAGCTCAGCGGTTTGCCCGTATGGATGAATCCCACCGCCGGCGCATAGCCGGCGGCCAGCACCGCGGCTTCGGTCACGCCGTACAGGCAGGCGGTCGCGGCGGACAGGCAACGGTTCGGCAGGTCACTCGCGCCCCAATCCTCGGCGTCGTAGTCGCGCCCGCTCCACTGCACGCCGAACTGCTTCGCCAGCAACTGGTAGTGCCGCCGCCCGGTGGCTCACGCGCGTGCCCGGCTCCAGCATGATGCAGGCCACGCCGCCCACCGGGATGTGCGTGCGCACGCCGCCGGCGTCCACCACGACGAAGGCGCCGTCCAGCATGTCGATCTCGCCGTGCTCGACGAAGACGACGGACAGCCGCTCCTTGATCGGCAGCGGCTTCAGCGGCGGCAGCAGGCCGTTGGTCAAAGCGCCTCGCCAGCCGCTGCCAGGGCCTGTTCCACCACATGGCTGCCGAAGCGCTGGCCGCTGCCGCGCAGCACGTCGATCAGCGGCGCGACGGCCGGCACGAGCCCGCGGCGCTTGGCCCGGACCAGCACGCCCAGGGTGCCCGCTACCGGTAGCCCCAGGGATTCGGCATGTGAACGTGCCCCCTGGTCATCGGTCAGCACGCCGGCGCCGATGGCCAGCGCAGGGGCGATGGCGGCGCGTTCGCCGCGACCCAGCGGCCCCGCCGGCAGCGGCTGGTGGGCAGGCTCAGGGGCCGAAGGCGGCCAGCTCGCGGTCGTACAGCGTGGCGGCCAGGTCCGGCAGCGCGCCGGGGGCCGGCGCACCCTTGTCCAGCGGCACCGTCACCAGCACGGCCTGGCCCGCGGTGACCACAGTGGCCTCGCCGCGCTGCGCATCGGCCAGCAGCCGGGCGGGCTCGCGCCGCAGTTCGTCATCGGTGAGGGTGTGCATGGCGCGCTCCTTGGTGGCGTCCTGTCGGCTCAGCTTACCGCAGCCCGGGCGGACGTGGAACGCGGGCCAGGCGCCGGCCCACCTGACCGCACGCGCGCTGAGCGCGCGGATGGAGGGGCGAGCTCAGCGCGTGGATGGAAGGCCCCGCGCTCAGCGCGTGGGTTGGCGGGCGCGCGCTCAGCGCGCGCAGCGCCCGGACGTTTCTGCGCATGCGGCTGCGGGCGGGGCTCGGCGCGCTTGGGCTCGAGGCCGGCGATCGTCGCGGCCGGAATGCGCTGCGTGGTGAAGCGCTGGATGCGCTGGATCATGCCGAAGTCGCGTCGCTCGGCCAGCGTCACCGCCAGGCCCGCGCGTCCGGCGCGACCCGTGCGGCCGATGCGGTGCACGTAGTCCTCGGCCTTCATCGGCAGGCCGTAGTTGACGACGTGGCTGATGCTCGGCACGTCGATGCCGCGCGCGGCGACGTCGGTGGCCACCAGCACGCGCAACTGGCGCCGGCGCAGGCCTTCGAGCACGCGGTTGCGCCGGCCCTGCGGCATGCCGCCGTGCAGCGCCGCCACCGCGTGGCCCAGTTCGGCAAGGCGATCGGCGAGCCAGTCGGCGTCGCGCTGCGTGCTCGTGAAGACCACCGCCTGCTCGACGCTGCGCTCGGTGAGGATGTGATCCAGCAGCGCGTTCTTGTGCGCGAGGTCGTCGACCCAATGCAGGCGCTGCTCGATGTCGGCGTGGGTGTCGGTGTGCGAATCGACCTCGATGCGCTGCGGCTCGCGCATCAGCGCCGCCGCCAGCCGGCCGACGGGCCCGGCGAAGGTGGCGCTGGTCATGAGCGTCTGGCGGCTGGCCGGCAGCGCCTGCGCGATGTGGTGGATGTCGTCGATGAAGCCCATGTCGAGCATGCGATCGGCCTCGTCGAGGACGAGCATCTGCACGCGCGCGAGCACGGCCTTGCCGCTGGCCATGTGATCCATGAGCCGGCCGGGCGTGGCGATGAGCAGGTCCAGCGGCCCTCGCAGCGCCTTCAACTGCGCGCCGTAGGGCACGCCGCCGACGACGGTGGCCACGCGCAGGCCTTGCACGTGACGGCCGTAGCCCGCCGCGGCCTTGGCAACCTGCAGCGCGAGTTCGCGCGTGGGCACCAGCACCAGCACGCGCGGACCTTGCGGCACGCCGCGCTCGAATCTCTCGCGACGGCCGCTGGCGCGCTCGGCCAGCAGGCGTTGCAAGGCCGGCAGCACGAAGGCCGCGGTCTTGCCGCTGCCAGTGGCCGAAGCCACCATCAGGTCGGCACCGGCAATCGCGGCCGGCACGGCCTGCGCCTGCACCGGCGTGGGGGCGGCGTAGCCGGCGTCGGCCAGCGCACGCAGAAGGGCCGCATGCAGGCCCAGGGTCTGGAAACTCATCGACGCGCTTTCACGAAAGAGCGCTGCGGCACTTGCATACGGCCGCAGCGGCGCCCGCCTGGCGGGCGCAAGGGTTCAGTCGCAAGACACGGGAGCCCGGCAGTCGAGCAGAGAGCTCGGAGCAGCCGGAACGTCGGATCAGGGCGACGGCATCGCCGCCGACCTGCCGACCGCGTGGCGGCCGTTCGTGAAGCGCCAGCCGCCAAGCGGCGGGCTTCGACGCGGGGTCGATGGGGATGAACGAAGGGCGCCGATGACGACGCCTGAAGCGCATTCTAGCGCATCGGTGTTTTCCCGCATCGGCGTCCGCGCAAACCCGAACGGCGAATCGCCGACAAGATCGTAATATTCGCATTCGCTGATATCGCGCAAGGCAGACGCCTTGCCGTCGTGCCTGCAGCGTCGCGTCGAGGAGAACCCGTGTCATCGTCCCCTGTCCCATCGGGCCGCCTGCAGAAGGCACCCGAGAACTTCGTCGACGCCCAGGGCGTGCGCGCCGTCTTCGCGCAGGCCAAGGCGGGCCGGCGCGACTTCATCCGCCGCGCCTTCGCATCGGCGGCGGCGGGTGCGGCGGCGGGTGCGGCGACGCTCGCGGCTGGAAGGGCGGGCGCGCAAGCCAACCCCGTGCCGGCCGCCGGCGGCGACCCGAACATCCTCGAGCTGCCCGAGCACAGCAAGGGCCTCGGTCAGCCGGTCGTGACCGACGGCTACGGCAAGCCCTCGCGCTACGAAACCAACGTACAGCGCCGCCAGAGCCCCGGGCTCACCCAGACGGCGCAGGCCAGCGTCTCCTTCGCGCCGCTGCAAAGCCTCTTCGGCATCGTCACGCCCAGCGGACTGCACTTCGAGCGCCATCACCAGGGCTGGTGGGACGTCGACCCCAGCCGGCACCGGCTGATGGTCAACGCCAGCGACCCCGCGCTGCTGAAGACGCCGATGGTCTTCACGATGGACGAGATCATGCGCATGCCCTCGGCCAGCCGCTTCCACTTCATCGAGTGCGGCGCGAACACGGGCATGGAGTGGGGCAACGTCGCCGTGCCGACGGTGCAGTACACGCACGGCATGATCAGCTGCAGCGAGTTCACCGGCGTGCCGCTGCGCCTGCTGCTGGACCAGTGCGGCGTCGACTATCGCAAGGCGCGCTTCGTGCTGGCCGAAGGCGCCGACGGCTCGAGCATGACGCGCACGGTCCCGATGGAACTCGTCGAAAACGGCGAGGTGCTGGTCGCCTACGGCCAGAACGGCGAGATGCTGCGTCCGGAGAACGGCTACCCGCTGCGCCTGGTCGTCCCCGGCGTGCAGGGCGTGAGCTGGGTGAAGTACCTGCGCCGCATCGAGGTCGGCGACCAGCCCTGGGCGGCCAAGGACGAAGCCCTGCACTACGTCGACCTCATGCCCGACGGCCTGCACCGCCAGTACACCAGCCTGCAGGAGTGCAAGAGCGTCGTCACCACGCCGTCGGGCGGGCAGGTGCTGCTCGACCGGGGCTTCTACAACCTCAGCGGCCTGGCCTGGTCGGGCCGCGGCAAGATCGCGAGGGTCGACGTCTCGGTCGACGGCGGCCGCAACTGGCGCCCCGCGCGGCTGGAGCAGCCGGTGATGAGCAAATGCCTCACGCGCTTCAACATCGACTGGGTCTGGGACGGCAAGCCCGCGATCGTGCAGAGCCGCGCCAGCGACGACAGCGGCTACGTGCAGCCCAGCTACCGCCAGCTGCGGGCGGTGCGCGGCTCGCGCTCGATCTACCACAACAACGCCATCCAGTCCTGGCTGGTGCAGGAAAGCGGCGAGGTGAAGAATGTCCAGCTGGGCTGAGCGTCGCATGTCCGGCGCCGCCGGGCGCGCGGCCCGGGGTCTTGCCGCGGCCCTGCTGCTGGCGCTGGCCGGCGGCGCCGTCCTCGCGCAGGCACTGCCGGGAATCGGCCGCGCGGCGACACCCAAGGAAGTCGCCGCCTGGGACATCGACGTGCGTCCCGACTTCAAGGGCCTGCCCAAGGGTGCCGGTACGGTGGCCCAGGGACAGGACCTGTGGGAGGCCAGGTGCGCCTCCTGCCACGGCATCTTCGGCGAGAGCAACGAGTTCTTCGCGCCGCTCATCGGCGGCACCACGGCGCAGGACGTGACGAGCGGGCGCGTGGCGCGCCTCACCGACGCCGCCTACCCCGGGCGCACGATGATCATGAAGCTCTCCACGGTGTCGACGCTGTGGGACTACATCAACCGCGCCATGCCCTGGAACGCGCCGAAATCGCTCACGCCCGACGAGGTCTACGCACTCACCGCCTTCCTGCTCAACCTCGGCGACGTCGTTCCCGAGGACTTCGAACTCTCCGAGCGCAACATCGCCGAGGTGCAGGCGCGCATCCCCAACCGCAACGGCATGACGACGAAGCACGCGCTGTGGCCCGGCAAGCTGCCCGGCAGCGTCGCCCGGCCCGACGTGAACGCCGTGGCCTGCATGAAGGACTGCGCCACCGAGCCGACGCTGGCCTCGATGCTGCCGGACTTCGCACGCAACGCGCACGGCAACCTCGCCGAGCAGAACCGCATGGTCGGCGCGCAGCACGGCGCCGACACCACGCAGCCCGCGGGCGCGGCGCCGCCGACGCGCCCGGGCGCCCCCGCAGCGCGTGCCGAGCCCAGCGCCGGAGCGGGGCCGAGCGCCTTGGTGACACGGCTGGCGTGCACCGCCTGCCACGCCGCCGACCGCAAGCTGATCGGCCCGAGCTGGCGCGACATCCACGAAAGGCACGGCAGCCGCGCGGACGTACAGGCCTATCTGGCGGCAAAGATCCAGTCCGGCGGGGTGGGCGTCTGGGGGGCCATTCCCATGCCCGCCCAGAACCTTTCCGCGGAAGATGCTAAGGTGATCGCCCGTTGGCTGGCCGACGGGACGCCCCGATGACCGGCGTGCCCAGGTCAAGCCGCCACGCCACTGCACCGACGATGGCCATCCGCCCCGATTCCGTCCGATCCCGGCTCCCGTTGCGGTTCGTCAGCCCTCCCCCTCCCCCAAAGCGTTCGTCATGACCGAAGGAGACCTCCCCATGCAAAACCGTCGCCAGATGCTCCAGCGCAGTGCGGCTCTCGCCGGCGCCCTGGCCGGCCTCGGTCTGCTGCCGCAGCCCGCCCAGGCGGCCTGGAACAGCGCCGCCTTCGAAGCCAAGAACATGAACGACCTGGTGAAGGCGCTCGGCGTCTCGGCCCCCGTCGACAGCAAGGACGTGAGCATCACCGGCCCCGACATCGCCGAGAACGGCGCCGTCGTCCCGGTGGGCTGCGCCTGCACGCTGCCGGGCGTCAGGCAATTGCTGATCCTCGTCGAGAAGAACCCCAACATGCTGGCCGCGGTGTTCGAGGTCAGCGACAGCGTGGAGCCGAGCTTCAACACGCGCGTGAAGATGGGGCAGTCGTCCAACGTGATGGCGGTGGCCATCACCGCGGACAACAAGGTCCTCTACGCGCAGAAGGAGATCAAGGTGACCCTGGGCGGCTGCGGCGGCTGAAGACGCCGGCCCTGCGAACCGAACTTCAACCGAACACTGGAGATTGACATGGCAGACCCGATGCGCATCCGCGCCCAGGCCGCCGGCGACAAGATCACCGTCCGCGTGCTGATGAGCCACGAGATGGAGACCGGCCAGCGCAAGGATTCCTCAGGCAAGATCATCCCCGCCTGGTTCATCCAGGAGGTCACCGCGGCGCACAACGGCAACACCGTGCTGACCGCGCACTGGGGGCCCTCGGTGGCCAAGAACCCCTTCCTGCAGTTCACCGTCAAGGGCGGCAAGGCCGGCGACAAGATCACCATCAACTGGGTCGACAACCGCGGCGACAAGCGGACCGACGAGGCGACCGTCAGCTGACGATCCGCGCACCGCGACGCGCCGGCGGCGACATCGGGCGCCGGGTGTCGATACGGTGACGATGCCAAACCAAGAAGGAGACAAGTCGATGCATCGACCGCGCTGGGAAACCCTCGCGCTCGCCTGCCTGTTGCCGCTTGCGGCGCAGGCGCAGAAGAGCGCCGCCGACGGCATAGCCGAATACCGCAAGATGCTCGAGGACGGCAATCCGGCCGAACTCTTCGAGATGAAGGGCGAGGACTTGTGGAAGCAGCGGCGCGGGCCGAGGAATGCCTCGCTCGAGCGCTGCGACCTCGGCCTCGGGCCCGGCGTCGTGAAGGGCGCCTGGGTGCAGCTGCCGCGCTACTTCCCCGACACCGCCCGCGTGCAGGACCTGGAGTCGCGGCTGCTGACGTGCATGTCGACGCTGCAGGGCCTGGACGCCGCCGAGATCGCCAGGACCCCCTTCGGCCGCGGCGAGATGGCCAACGTCACCGCGCTCGCGACCTGGATCGCCGCGCAGTCGCGCGGGCAGCGCATGGCGCTGCCGCAGGGTCACGCCGAGGAGAAGCGCTTCTACGAACTCGGCAAGCGCGCCTTCTTCTTCCGCGGCGGGCCGATGGACTTCTCCTGTGCGAGCTGCCACGGCGAGGAAGGCAAGCGCATCCGCCTGCAGGACTTGCCCGACCTGAGGACGAACCCCGGCGACGGCATCGGCTTTGCAGCCTGGCCCGCCTACCGTGTCAGCAGTGGCCAGATGTGGGGCATGCAGCAGCGTCTCAACGACTGCTACCGGCAGCAGCGCTTCCCCTACCCCGGCTTCGCCTCCGACGTGACGATCGCCCTCGGCGTCTACATGGGCGTCAACGCCAAGGGCGCGCAGTCGATCGCGCCGTCGATCAAGCGCTGAAGCTGCAAGGAGCCGACGATGAAGACCCAACTCTCCTCCCGCGCCGCGCCGGCGCTGGGCCTCGCCGCTCTCGTCACGCTCGGCTGTGCGAGCCTGCCCTCGCCGCAGGAGCTGGACGCGCAGACCGACGCCATGATGAAGGCGAGCTTCCGCGCGCAGGGAATCGCGGGACTCGACCGCCTGCAGCAGGACCTCGGCCAGAGGGCCTGCTCCTCCGATCAGCCGCCCAGCGCCGCGGTGGCCACGCGGATCGAGCGTGAAGCGCTGGCCAGCGTCAAGTGGCCCGCCGGCGGCCGCTACCTGGGCGACTGGAAGGCCGGCGAGAAGCTCGCGCAGAACGGCCGCGGCATGACCTGGACCGACAAGAGCGCTGCCCCCGCCGCCAACGGCGCGCAGTGCTACAACTGCCACCAGATCAGCAAGGAAGAGATCAGCTTCGGCACCATCGGCCCGAGCCTCTACAACTACGGCAAGCTGCGCGGCGTCAAGGACCCCTACGCGCCGGCCAGCGCCGAGGTGGTGCAGTACACCTGGGCCAAGCTGTGGAACTCGAAGGCCTATTCGGCCTGCTCCAACATGCCCCGCTTCGGCCACATGGCACTGCTCGACGAGAACCAGATCCGCGACGTGATGGCATTGCTGCTGGATCCGCGCTCGCCCGTCAACCACTGAGCCTGCCGCCACGGGCCCGCCGCGCGCGGGCCCGATTTTCGCCATGAATATCAGTCGAGACTGATTGACGATGAACCTGAGCAAGCGCGAGTTCCTGCAAGTCCTCGGCGCCGCCGGCCTCGCCGGCATGGCGCTCTCCCGCCATGCCGAAGCGGATGCGCAGGATGCGCAGTCGGGGCTCTACGACATCCCGCGCTTCGGCAACGTCAGCCTGCTCCACATGACGGACTGCCACGCGCAGCTCGAGCCGGTCTGGTTCCGCGAGCCGAGCGTGAACCTGGGCGTCGGCGCCATGCACGGGCAGTTGCCCCACCTCGTGGGCGAGCGCTGGCTGGCGGCCACCGGCATCGCGCCGCGCACGGCCCTGGCGCACGCCTTCACGATGCTCGATTTCGAGACCGCGGCAAGGCGATACGGCCGCGTCGGCGGCTTCGCGCACCTGGCCACGCTGGTGAAGCGCCTGCGCGCCAGCCGCCCCGGCGCGCTGCTGCTGGACGGCGGCGACACCTGGCAGGGCAGCGCAACCAGCCTGTGGACGAACGCGCAGGACATGGTCGACGCCTGCAAGCTGCTCGGCGTGGACGTCATGACCGGCCACTGGGAATTCACCTACGGCATGCAGCGCGTGAAGGAGATCGTCGACAGGGACTTCAAGGGCAGGGTCGCCTTCGTCGCGCAGAACGTGAAGACGATCGACTTCGAGGACCCGGTGTTCGCGCCCTACGTGATGCGCGAGATCAACGGCGTGCCGGTGGCCATCATCGGCCAGGCCTTCCCGTACACGCCGATCGCCAACCCGCGCTGGATGGTCGCCGACTGGAGCTTCGGCATCCAGGACGAGCACCTGCAGAAGCAGGTCGACGAGGCGCGCGCCAAGGGCGCACAGGTCGTCGTCGTGCTCTCGCACAACGGCATGGACGTCGACCTGAAGATGGCCGGGCGCGTGCGCGGCATCGACGCCGTCTTCGGCGGCCACACGCACGACGGGGTGCCGCTGGCGATTCCGGTGAAGAACGGGGGCGGCACGACACTCGTCACCAACGCCGGCAGCAACGGCAAGTTCCTCGGCGTGATGGATTTCGACGTCAAGGGCGGCAAGGTCGCCGACTTCCGCTACCGCCTGCTGCCGGTCTTCGCCAACCAGCTCGCGCCCGACCGCGAGATGGCGGCGCTGATCGAGAAGATCCGTGCCCCGTATGCGGCGCGACTGTCGGAGAAGCTCGCCGTCACCGACGGCCTGCTCTACCGCCGCGGCAACTTCAACGGCAGCTGGGACCAGCTCATCTGCGACGCGCTGATCGAGGTGCAGGGCGCCGACCTCGCCTTCAGCCCGGGCTTTCGCTGGGGCAGCAGCCTGCTGCCGGGCGACACCATCACGCGCGAGCTGCTGATGGACCAGCTTGCGATCACCTATCCCCACGCCACGCTGACGCCGATGACGGGGACGATGATCAAGACCGTGCTCGAGGACGTCGCCGACAACCTCTTCAACCCCGACCCCTACTACCAGCAGGGCGGCGACATGGTGCGCGTGGGCGGCCTCAGCTACACCTGCGCGCCGAACGAGGCGATGGGGCGCCGCATCGGCGACATGCGCCTGGCGGGCAAGCCGATCGAGGCCGACAAGACCTACAAGGTCGCCGGCTGGGCGCCGGTGGCCGAGGAAGCGCGCAACGCCCCGGGGGTGAAGCCGGTGTGGGAGGTCGTCGAGACCTGGCTGAAGAGCCAGGGCGGACGCGTCGCGCCGCGGCGCATCAACACGCCCCGGCTCGTGGGCGTGGACGGCAACCCGGGAATCGCCTGAGCGCAGCGGCCACGGGCACCGCGCCGAAGCCGCGGCGGCATCAAGGCCGCGCGTAACTCGCGCCGATCTCGGGGTCGCCGCGGCCTCCCGCGCCGGCCGCCGCCGGCGGCGCATGCAGGCGCTCGCCGCGACGGTCGAGCAGCGCATCGGTCAGCGCCGCGGCCGCCCACATCGTCGCCAGCGTCGCGAACGAGGTCAGCGTGAAGATCGCGGCCCCCGAGACGCCCGCGCCGACCGCGCAACCGCCGGCGAGCATGCCGCCGAAGCCCATCAGCACCGCGCCGACGATGTAGCGGCGCATCGCCTGCCCGCCCTGGAAGCCCTCGAGGCGAAGCTCCCGCCACAGCAGGGCGGAAACAAAGCTGCCGACGAACACACCGGGGACGAGGCCGAGGTCGAAGCTCAGCGGCTGCCAGGGTGGCGAGAGCACGAGCATCAGCATGTCCGCCGCCGGCCCGGTGAAGCTCAGGCTCTGCACCGGCGGCAAGGTCTCGAAGGTGATGCGCGAGATGCGGTAGGTGAGCAGCCAGCCCGCGGCCACCATCACGCCCACGCCGATGGCCCCGAACCAGCCCCAGAAGCGCACCCGCTGCCGCCACGCCCAGACGAGTGCCGCCGCCAGCCACAGCGCGCCGAAGAGCAGCCCGCCGAGGTGGCCGACGCCGGCCAGCGCAAGCACGTCGCGCTGGCCGGCCTCGATCGTCCACCACTCGGAGATCGCCTGCCGCAGCGGCGAGAGCAAGCCGTTGAGTGCCGAGGCCGCGGTGACCGCGAACACGAGTCCGGAGAGAAGCGCACGCAGGTTGCCCTGCGCCGCAAGCACCAGCAGCCGGCTCGAGCAGCCGCGCGCGAGGATCATGCCGACACCGAACATCGCGCCGCCGATGAGCGCCCCGGAGAGGCTGCCGCGCGCCGAGAGCTGGCGCGCATCGCGCACGTCGAGCCAGCCCGCGAGCACGAAGGCCTGCGTCAGGAGCACCGCCGTGGCGAAGGTGAACAGCCACACCGTGAGCTTGCCCTCGGCCGTGCCGCGCGAGAACTCGATCACCGCCGAGCGCAGGCAAAAGCGCGAGCGGTGGGCGAAGAAGCCGAACAGCAATCCGACCAGCGCCCCTGCGACGGCGACGCTCGCGGGCTCGCCGAGGCCGGCGATGGCGAGGTCGATCCAGCGGTCGAGCAGGAGTTCGCGCACGCCGGATTCTAAATCCGTGCTTGCTGATCGACCAATCCTTCGGCCGCAGCGCGAGAACGCGCATCGCTGCGCGCCGCGTGCGCCTGCCGCCCTCAGCCCAGCATGTCGGCCCAGATGTTGCGGGCCCAGGCCTGGTTGTAGACGGCCTCGAGGTCGGAGCGCACGTCGGATACCCCGCCGGAGCCGCCGATGGTGCGGAAGGTCTTCTGCGTCGGCACGTACTCGTGCACGCTGGCGACGTGGATCACGTGCGTGTCGTCGACGAAGCTCATGCAGACGTTGGTGAGCATCGGGTGCGGGTTCACCGGCAGCCCGGAGAGCTGCGCGACGATCGCCGCCGCCGCCACCTTGGCGTGCGAATTCGCCATGTGGCCGGACTTGGGCATCCCCGGGGCCACCTGGATCGAGTCGCCGAGCACGTGCACGTTCTTCGCCGCCGTCGACTCGAAGGTGAGGAAGTCGACGTGGCACCAGCGCCCGTTGGCGTTGGCCATGCCCATCTGCACCGCCAGTTCGCCCGCTCGCATCGGCGGCAGCACGTTGAGCACGTCCGCCCTCACGTCGTCCTGCACCTCGAAGCGCACCGTGTTGCTCCTGGCGTCGACGCCGACCGCCTTGTGCTGGCTGCGGTACTCCAGCATCGGGCCGTAGAGCTCGCGCCAGGCCTTCGTGAACAGCGGCCCCTTGCTCGTCACCTCGAGGTTGGCGTCCAGGATCAGCACCTTGGAGCGCGGCTTGGCGCGCTTGAAATAGGCCGCCACCATGCTCGCGCGCTCGTAGGGCCCCGGCGGGCAGCGGTACGGCGCCTCGGGGATGACGATGGCGTAGGTGCCGCCGTCGGGCATCGCCTCGAGCTGACGCCGCAGGGCCACCGTCTCGGCGCCGGCCTTCCAGGCGTGCAGGATGCGGCCCTGGTCGTGCGCCGCCTTCAAGCCCTCGACCTGACCCCAAATCATGTCGATGCCGGGCGAGACGACGGCCTTGTCGTAGCCGAGCATCGTGCCGTCGGCCAGGCGCGCCTGGCGCTTGTCGATGTCGATCGAGCTCACGCGCGTGCGCAGCATGCGCACGCCGTGACGCTCGACCAGCTTGTCGTAGGCGATCGTGATGTCCGCGAGCTGCTTCTGCCCCGAGATCACCATGTTGCTGATCGGGCAGGACACGAACGCGGGATTCGGTTCGACGAGGGTCACGTCGATGCGCCCGTCGGAAAGCATGCGCACGTACTTGGATGCGGTGCTGCCGCCCCAGCCCGCGCCCACGACGAGCACGTGCGGCCGCTTGCCGCCGACGCTGGCACAACCCGTGATCGCGCCGAGCGAGAGCGTGCCGCCCGCGGCCACCATGCCCTTCAGGATTCTTCTGCGTTGCATCGTCATCGTCTTGCTCCGGCCGCGGTTCACTTCTGCGCGGCGAAATACGCCGCGAGCTTCTCGAGCTGATCTTCGCTGTAGCCCTTGGTGATCTGGTGCATGATCGTCGCCTTGCGATCCCCGGTGCGGAAGGCCAGCAGCTGCGTCAGCAGGAAGTCGCGCGACTGCCCCGCCAGGCGGATCGTGGCCTCTCCCGGCACGGCATGTCCGTCGGTGCCGTGACAATGGGCGCAGGTCGCGGCCAGCGAGCGCAGGTAGAGGCGCTCCGCCTGCGGCGAGGGTGCGGCGCCAGCCTGCGACCAGGCGCTGGTGGCGGTGGCCAGAAGCAGCGCTGCGGCTGCGCTGCGAACGATCGGGATCATCTGCTTCCTTTCTGGCTTGGTGCGGGCAGCCCGGGCTCGAGCCGCCGCCGGTCCGTGAGAAGTCGTCAAGCGTATAGTGTCCGGGATATATCGGCTCATCCGCATATAGCGTTATCCCCATGAACGATCCAGACTCGCGACGAAGTCCGGCGCCATCGGGCGCAGCGGCGACCCCGTGGACGAGCCGGGCATGGCCATGGGCGCGGCTGCACGTGCGCCTCGCGCGCGCCGCGGCGGTGCTTGCCGCAGCCGCTCGCTCGTCGAGCCTGGTCGTGCCGCTGCTGCTCGCCGCGGCGACGGCATCGGCGCAGCCGGCGCCGGCGACGGTGCGCATGAGCGCGGAGCCGGTCGCCGACGGCATCTGGTTCGTCCAGGGCGAATCGGCCATGGGCTCGGCCGCGAACCAGAACTTCATCTCCAACGCCGCGTTCATCGCCACGCCGGAAGGCGTGGTGGTGATCGACGCGCTCGGCTCACCCCCGCTGGCCGAGCGGCTGCTTGCGCTGATCCGCGAGCGCACGCGCGCGCCGCTGCGCTGGGTCGTCGTCACGCACTGCCACGCCGACCACATCTACGGCCTGCAGGTGCTGCAGGCCGCGGGCGCGCGCATCGTCGCCCATGCCGGATGCCGCGAATACCTCGCCAGCGACACCGCGCGCCTGCGCCTCGAAGCCAGCCGCGAGGAACTCTTCCCCTGGGTCGACGAGGAGACGCGCCTGGTCGTCCCCGACCGGTGGATCGGCGACAAGGGCGACGAGGCCGACCTCGTGCTCGATCTCGGCGGCCGCCCGCTGCGCATCCGGCATGCCGGCCCGGCACACACGCCGGAGGATCTCATCGTCTTCGACGAGAAGAGCGGCGTGCTCTTCACCGGCGACATCGTCTTCCGAGGCCGCGTCCCCTTCGTCGGCCAGGCCGACAGCCGGCGCTGGATCTCGGCGCTGGACCGCATGCTGCAATGGCAGCCGCGCATCCTCGTTCCCGGCCACGGGCCGCTGTCCCACCATCCGGCCGAGGACCTCGCGCTGACGCGCGACTACCTGAAGTTCCTGCGCCAGGCGATGGGTGAAGCCGCGCGCAATCTCGAGCCCTTCGAGGAGGCCTATGCGCGCACCGACTGGTCGCGCTTCGCCGCGCTGCCGCTCTTTGCCGCCGCCAACCGCATGAACGCGTACAACACCTACCTGCTGATGGAGCACGAGGGCGAGTGACGAGGGCGAGTGAACGCCACCCGCCCGCGATAATGCCGGCCTCACGGGGAAGAACATGCAGACACGGCAACGGCAAGGAAGGCTAGGCGCGGCAACGGCGGCGATGGCGACGCTGGCGGCTGCGGTCGCCGCCCTGCTGACGGCACCGGGGGCGGGCCGCGCCGAGGTCGCCGTGCCGGCCGAGTTCCGCGGCGCCGACCTGGCGCTTGGCGAACAACTGCTGCGCGAGCACCGCTGCGCCGAATGCCACACGCGGCTCGTCGGCGGCGACGGCAGCGGCATCTACCGGCCCAAGGGCCGCATCGGCCGGCCCGCGGCGCTGCTGTCGATGGTCGAGGTCTGCAGCGTGGAGCTCAAGCTGCAGCTCTTCCCGGAGGACATCCAGGCCATCGCCGCGGTGCTGCAGCGCGACCACTACCGCTTTCCCGCCAGCCCGTAGGATCGATACGGGCCTCGAATGGACGATCGTTCACCCCCCCTCGGCGCCCTGCCCCGAGACCCGGACGCCAACGCCGACGCCGTCTTCGAATCGGTGGCGGAGCTCTTCGGTCTGCTCTCGACGCCGGTGCGCTTGAAGATCATCGGTGCGCTCTGCCACGGCGAGAAGAACGTCTCGCAGCTGCTGACCGAGATCGACACCACGCAGCCCAACATCTCGCAGCACCTGGCCACGCTTTACCGCGCGGGCGTGCTCGGTCGCCGCCGTGACGGCACGCAGATGTACTACCGGCTGCAGAGCGAGCGCGTGGCCACGCTCTGTCGCGCGGTATGCACGCAGGTCGCGATCGAGCTCGAAGGCGACGGCGAGGTGCCGGCACACGAACGCCTGCTCGTGGCGGGCGGCGCCAGGCCGCGCTGATCGGACGCTGCGAGGGCCGGCGGGATTCGCGTCGGTATCATGCGACGCCCCGGCCCGCCGTAGTTCAATGGATAGAACGGGCGCCTCCTAAGCGCCAGATGCAGGTTCGATTCCTGCCGGTGGGACCACAGCGGCGCGGCGATCGGCGCTGCTGCGCAGCGCGCGCGAGAGCATGATGACCGGGACCAGGCCGACGGCGACGATGGCCAACGAGGGCAGCGCCGCTTCGCCCAGGCGCTCGTCGCGCGCGAAGTTGAAGGCGACGACCGCGAGCGTGTCGCTGCCGAAGGGGCGCAGCACCAGCGTGGCGGGCAGTTCCTTCATCGTGTCGACGAACACCAGCAGCGCCGCCGCCAGCGCCGAACGGCGCAGCAGCGGCGCATGCAGGCGGGCGAACATCCGCCAGGCACCCGCACCGAGGGTGCGTGCCGTTTCATCGACCGAGGGTGGCACGCGCGCATAGCCGGAATCGATCGACTGCAGCGCCACCGAGGAGAACCGCGAGAGATACGCGAGCATGACGCCGGCCAGGGTTCCGGTCGCGATCGCGGCCACCGGCGCCTGCGGCCAGCGCTGCTGCAGCCAGCCCACGGGAAGCAGGATTCCCACTGCCAGCACCGCGCCGGGCATCGCATAGCCCAGCGACAGCGCGCGCGCGGCAATGCGCAGCGTCCTGCCCCCGCTGCGGCGCAGCGTGAAGGCCACCGCCAGCGCCAGTGTGCTCGCCAGCACGGCGGCAATCCCGCTCAGGCGCAGCGTCGCCCAGGACCACTCGGCAAAACGCGCCAGCGGCAGCCCGAACTGCGCGTTGTGCGCCTCCTGCCACAGCATCCAGCCGAGCCAGGCCACGGGCAGCACGAACCCCAGCAGCACCGGCAGCGCGCACAGGCCGAAGGCCAGCAGCCCCGCGCCCCCGTGCAGCGGCAGCGCGCGCGCATCGGCCGCGTGCGGCGCGCCGCTGCGGCTGGCGGCGAAGCGCAGCCGCCGCTGCGCCGCGCGCTCGGCGGCCAGCAGCAGCGCCACCACGGCGAGCAGCACCGAGGCGAGCTGCGCCGCGGCGATGCCGTCGTTCATGATCAGCCAGGCCTTGAAGATGCCGGTGCTGAAGGTGGCGAGGCCGAAATACGCGCTCACGCCGTAGTCGGCCAGCGTCTCCATCATCGCCAGCGCGACGCCGGCCATGATCGCCGGCCGCGCCAGCGGCAGCGCCACCTGGAGGATGCGCCGCCACGGTCCGGCGCCGAGCAGCCGTGCCGCCTCGAGCAGTTGCACCGCGCGCTCGCCCAAGGCCGTGCGCGCGAGCAGGTAGACGTAGGGATAGAGGCAGAGCACGAACAGCAGCACCGCACCCCAGAGGCTGCGCACGTCGGGCCAGAGCGCGCCGCGCACGCCGAGCAGCCGGCGCAGCCCCTCCTGCAGCGGGCTGCTGTATTGCAGCGCGTCGGTCCAGGCGTAGGCGAGCACGTAGGCCGGCATCGCCAGCGGCAGCAGCAGGGCCCATTCGAAGAAGCGCCGGCCCGGGAAATCGAACAGCGTCACCGCCGCAGCCGTGCCGGTGCCGACCAGCATCACCCCGATCGCGACGCCACCGGCCAGCAGCGCCGACTGCAGCGCGTAGTCGGGCAGCACCGTTCTCGCCTGGTGGCGCAACACCTCCCAGGCGGCCGCATCGGCGAACAGCCAGGAGCCCAGCACGCCGAGCACCGGCAAGGCCAGCAGCAGGCAGATCGTCGTCAGCAACGCGCGCATGGACGTGGGAGACGCCGCGCTTGCACCGCGTCAAAGATGCGAACAATCCTCATTCAGAACGTTTGATTATCATCGACGGCATGTTCCTCCAGCTCGAAGGCGTCTCGATGCGCTATGCCCGCGGCAAGGGTAGCCGCGCCGCCGTCGAGGACGTGAGCCTGGCGCTGCGGCAGGGCCAGATCGGCGTGCTCATCGGACCGTCGGGCTGCGGCAAGACCTCGCTGCTGCGCGCGGTCGCCGGCCTCGAACGCATCGAGGCCGGCGTCATCCGCATGGGCGGCACGGTACTCGGCGACGCTCGCGCCGGCACGCACCTCGCCCCCGAGGCGCGCCGCATCGGCATGGTGTTCCAGGACTACGCACTCTTCCCGCACCTGAGCGTGGCCGAGAACGTCGGCTTCGGCCTGCACGGGCTGCCGCGCGCCGAGCGCAGCGCGCGCGTGGCGCAGATGCTCGAACTCGTCGGCCTCGCGCACGCGGCGCGGCGTGCGCCGCACCAGCTCTCGGGGGGCCAGCAGCAGCGCATCGCGCTGGCGCGGGCGCTGGCGCCGCGGCCACAGCTGCTGCTGCTGGACGAACCCTTCTCGAGCCTCGACGTCGACCTGCGCGAGCGCCTGGCGCACGAGGTGCGCGCGATCCTGAAGGAAAGCGGCACCACCGCGCTCTTCGTCACCCATGACCAGCTCGAGGCCTTCGCGCTCGGCGACCTCATCGGCGTCATGAACGCCGGCCGCCTCGAGCAGTGGGACGACGCCTACCACCTCTACCACCGTCCGGCGAGCCGCTTCGTGGCGCAGTTCATCGGCCACGGCGTCTTCACGCCGGCACGCATCGGGCGCACGGGCGAATCGCCGGTGCTGCACACGCCGCTGGGCGACCTCCGCGACATGCACGAGTGCCCGCTGCCCGACGCCTTCCCCTGCGGCGAATGCGACCTGTTGCTGCGCGCCGACGACATCCTCCACGACGACGCCTCGCCGGTGAAGGCACGCATCGAGCGCAAGGCCTTCCGCGGTTCCGAGTTCCTCTACACCCTGCGCCTGGCCGGCGGCGAGCAGGTGATGGCGCACGTGCCCAGCCACCACGACCACCAGCTCGGCGAGTGGATCGGCATCCGCCCGGCGGTGGATCACGTGGTCGCCTTTCCGCGCCAGCCCGCCTGAGGCCGGCTGCGGCTGCGGCGCCGCAGCCGTCGCGGGGGCGCCGGGCGCGATTCGCGCCAAAACACCGCTTCGCGGGATGCAACTTCACGCGCGCGAAATGCTCCAAGCAAGGCCCGGACCTATACTGGACCGGCATGACTTTGCCGTCGTTCTGCGCGTCGGCATGGAGGCGAGTCCGAGATGGGTGCGAAACTGAGAGTTGCGGGTTTGTTGCTGGCGGGAAGCGTGGCCGGGGCCTTGACCACGCTGCAGCTGCAGGCGGCGGCGCATGGATCCTTGTCGCCGATTCCCGTGGCCGAGCTGCGCCAGCTCGCCGACGTCTTCGAGATCATCAAGACCGACTACGTCGAGCCGGTCGACGAGAAGAAGCTGATCAACGACGCCATCGCCGGCATGGTCTCGGGGCTGGATCCGCACTCGGCCTACTTCGACAAGAAGTCCTACAAGGAATTCCGCGAGAGCATCGGCGGGAAGTTCGTCGGCATCGGCATCGAGATGACGATGGAGGACGGCCTGGTGAAGGTCGTCTCGCCGATCGAGGGCTCGCCGGCGTTTCGCGCCGGCATCAAGTCCGGCGACCTCATCACGCGCATCGACGACACCGCCGTCAAGGGCCTTTCCGTCGACCAGGCCGTCAAGCGCATGCGCGGCGAGGCGCGCACCAAGGTGCTGCTCACCGTCTTCCGCAAGAGCGAGAACCGCAGCTTCCCGGTGACCATCGTGCGCGAGGAGATCCGCGTGCAGAGCGTGCGCGCGAAGATGGTCGAACCCGGCTACGGCTGGGTGCGCGTGAGCCAGTTCCAGGAGCGCACGGTCGACGACTTCGTGCGCAAGGTCGGCGAGCTCTACCAGCAGGACCCGAACCTCAAGGGCCTGGTGCTCGACCTGCGCAACGACCCGGGCGGCCTGCTCGACGGCGCCGTCGGCCTGTCGGCGGCCTTCCTGCCGCCGGACGTGACGGTGGTCAGCACCGACGGCCAGGTGCCGGAATCGCGCGCGACCTTCAAGGCCTCGCCCGAGTTCTACCTGCGCCGCGGCGGCAGCGACCCGCTGCGCCGGCTGCCCGCGGCGATCAAGACCGTGCCGCTGGTGGTGCTGGTCAACGAGGGCTCGGCCTCGGCCAGCGAGATCGTCGCCGGCGCGCTGCAGGACCACAAGCGCGCCGTCGTCATGGGTGCGCAGACCTTCGGCAAGGGTTCGGTGCAGACCGAACGGCGGCTGGGTCCCGACACCGCGCTGAAGATCACCACCGCGCGCTACTTCACGCCCAACGGGCGCAGCATCCAGGCCACCGGCATCGTCCCCGACGTCTGGCTCGACGAGACCGCCGAGGGCAACGTCTTCGCCGCGCTGCGCATGCGCGAGGCCGACCTCGACAAGCACCTGCAAGGCAAGGACGAAGCCAAGGATCCGGCGCGGGAGAAGGCGCGCGAGGAGGCGCTGAAGAAGCTCGAGGAGCAGCAGGCCAAGGCCAAGGAGCCGCCCAAGCCGCTGCCCGAGTTCGGCAGCCCCGAGGACTTCCCGCTGCAGCAAGCCCTCAACCGCCTGCGCGGCGAGCCGGTGCTGGTGAGCAAGACGGCGAGCGAGCGCAAGGCCGAGTCGGCGAACTGATCGGCCTTGCGCTCGACGATGCGCGCGGGAAGTCGCTCGGCAGACTGATGCCGCGGGTGCCGGCCGCGCCGTGACCGACGAACAGCTCCTGCGCTACTCGCGCCACCTGCTGCTGCCGGAGATCGACGTCGCCGGTCAGCAGCGGCTGCTCGCCGCGCACGCGCTCGTGGTCGGCGCCGGCGGCCTGGGCTCGCCGGCGGCGCTCTACCTTGGAACCGCAGGGGTCGGGCGCATCACGCTCGTCGACGACGACGTCGTCGATCCGACCAACCTGCAGCGGCAGATCGCCCACGACCGCTCGCGCCTGGGCCTGCCCAAGGCCGAATCGGCGGCGCAGGCGATACGCCGCATCAACCCCGACCCGCGGCTGCACGCGATCGTGCGCCGCGCCGACGCCGCGCTGCTCGACGAACTCGTCGCCGACGCCGACGTGGTGCTCGACTGCTGCGACAACTACCCCACGCGCCAGCTCGTCAACGCCGCCTGCGTGCATCGACGCAGGCCGCTGGTCAGCGGCGCGGCCATCGCCTTCGACGGCCAGCTCGGCGTCTTCGACCTGCGCGCGGCCGATTCACCTTGCTACGCCTGTGTCTTCCCGCCCGAAGGGCGCGTGGATGCAGCCGCCTGCGCGACGATGGGGGTGTTCGCGCCGCTGGTCGGCATCATCGGCAGCATGCAGGCGGCGCAGGCGCTGCAACTGCTCGCCGGCTGCGGCCAGCCGCTGTCGGCGCGGCTGCTGATGCTCGACGCGCGCAGCATGCAGGTGGACACGCTGCGCCTGGCACGCGCACCGCACTGCAGCGTCTGCGGCGGCACCGCCGGCGCGAGGCCGCGAGAACGAAAGCCAGACGGATGCAAGAAGCCGATATGAACGATCCCTGCCCGCCGCCGCGGCTGCCCGCACGCAACTTCCCGAGCGCCGAGCAGGAGGCCCGCCAGCCGATGCCGATGGGCCGCTACGACGGCCCCGAGAGCAGCTATCGCCTGGCCTTCACCGACGTCGACTTCCTCCTGCGCGACGAGTTGCGCCCGGTGCGCATGCAGCTCGAGCTGCTCAAGCCCGAGATGGTGCAGCAGGAACTGGGCATCGAGGCCACCGTCGTCATCTACGGCAGCGCGCGCATCCTCGCGCCCGAGTCGGCGCGCGAGCGGCTGGTGCAGGCGCGCGCCGCGGGCGAGGCCGGCGCGATCCGCCGTGCCGAGACCGCGGTCGCGATGAGCCGCTACTACGACGAGGCGCGGCGCTTCGCGGCCATCGTCACCACGCGCTCGCGCCAGCTGCAGACGCCCGTCTACGTCGTCACCGGCGGCGGCCCGGGCATCATGGAAGCCGGCAACCGCGGCGCGCACGAGGTCGGCGGGCGCAGCATCGGGCTGAACATCGTGCTGCCGCACGAGCAGGCGCCCAACGCCTACATCACGCCGCAGCTGTGCTTCCAGTTCCACTACTTCGCGCTGCGCAAGATGCACTTCGTCATGCGCAGCGTCGCACTCGTCTGCTTCCCGGGAGGCTTCGGCACGCTCGACGAGCTCTTCGAGACGATGACGCTGGTGCAGACCGGCAAGAGCCGCCGCCGCCCCATCATGCTCTTCGGGCGCGACTACTGGCGCAAGCTCATCGACTTCGAGCACCTGGTGGACACCGGCATGATCAACCCCGAGGACGTCGGCCTCTTCCACTACGTCGAGAGCGCCGAGGAGGCCTGGGAGGTGCTCGCCGCGCACTACGGCTTCGACCAGCCGCCGACGCAGACCGGCGAGTTCGCCGACGACATCTGAACGGCAAGGCACGATGAGCACGCGTGTCAGCCTGATCGGCGCGCCCACCGACGTCGGCGCGAGCGCGCGCGGCGGCTCGATGGGCCCCGAGGCGCTGCGCGTGGCCGGACTGCTGCAGGCGTTGCAGCGCCATGGCGTCGAGGTCGTCGACCGTGGCAACCTCCCGGGTCCGGGCAACCCCTGGCAGGCCGCGGTCGACGGCTACCGCCACCTGCCCGAGGTGGTCGCCTGGAACGGCGTGGTGCACGACGCGGTGCTCGCCGAGCTGCAGGCGGACCGGCTGCCGATCCTCCTCGGCGGCGATCACAGCCTGGCCTTCGGCAGCATTGCCGCGGTCGCGCGCCACGTGCGCGCCCAGGGCCGGCGCCTGCGGGTGCTGTGGCTGGATGCGCACGCCGACTTCAACACCCGCACCCTCACCCCCAGCGGCAACCTGCACGGCATGCCGCTGGCCTGCCTGTGCGGCCATGGCCCGCCCCAACTCCTGGCCTTGGGCGACCGGATCCCGGCCCTGCAGCCGCGGCAGGTCAGGCAGATCGGCGTGCGCAGCGTCGATGCCGGCGAGAAGCATCTCGTGCACGAGGCCGGGCTCGAGGTCTTCGACATGCGCTTCATCGACGAGATGGGCATGCGCCACGCGATGGAGCTGGCGCTGGCGACGCTGGACGCGAACACGCATCTGCACCTGAGCTTCGACGTCGACTTCCTCGACCCCGGGATCGCCCCCGGCGTGGCCACCACGGTGCCCGGCGGCCCCACCTACCGCGAGGCGCAACTGTGCATGGAGATGATCGCCGACAGCGGCCGCCTCGCCAGCCTGGACATCGTCGAACTCAACCCGGCGCTGGACCTGCGCAACAAGACCGCGGCGCTGGCGGTGGATCTGGTCGAGAGCCTGTTCGGCAAGAGCACGCTCATGCGCGCGCGCGCCGCCACGCCGCGCTGACGAACGCCTCTGCCGCATGAACACGGTCTTCGATTTCGCCATCGTCGGCGCGGGCATCGCCGGTGCGTCCCTCGCCCACGCGCTGGCGCCGCAGGCCTCGGTGCTGCTGCTCGAGGCCGAGGCGCAAGCCGGCGTGCACAGCACCGGCCGCAGCGCGGCGATGTTCATGGAAAGCTACGGCCCGCCGCAGGCGCGTGCGCTGACGCGCGCGAGCCGCGCCTTCCTTCAGGCACCGCCAGCGGGATTTGCGAGCGTGCCGCTGGTCGCGCCGCGCGGCGCGCTCTATGCAGCCTGGCAAGGGCAGGAGGCGCGGCTCGAAGCGCTCCACGACGGCTTGCTCGCCACCGGCACCGCGGTCGCGCGGCTGGACGCCAGCGCGGCGCTCGCGCGCGTTCCGGTGCTGCGCGCGCAAGGCCTGCTCGGCGCCGTGTGGGAAGCCGACGCGCTGGATGTCGACGTCGACGCGCTGCACCAGGGCTACCTGCGCAGCGCGCGCCGTGCGGGTGCGCAGTCGCTGCTCGCGGCCCCGCTGCAGCGCGCGCAGCGCGGTGACGGGGTCTGGACGCTGCACCTGGGCGCGGCGCACGGCCTGCGGCACGCGCGCGTGCTTGTCGATGCCGCGGGCGCCTGGGCCGACGAGGTCGCGCAGCGCTGCGGCGTCGCCCCGCTGGGGATCGAGCCGCGCCGGCGCAGCGCCTTCACCTTCGAAGTGCCGGCCGGGATCGACGCGCGCGCCTGGCCCACCACCGCCGGCGTCACCGACGACTGGTACATCAAGCCCGACGCCGGGCAACTGCTGGGCTCGCCGGCCAACGCCGACCCCGTGGCAGCGCACGACGTGCAGCCCGAGGAGCTGGACATCGCGCGCGGAATCGACGCCATCCAGCGCGACACCACGCTCTCGATCCGCCGCCCGCGCCGCGCCTGGGCGGGCCTGCGCAGCTTCACGCGCGACGGCGAACTGGCGATCGGCTTCGATGCGCGCGAACGCGGCTTCTTCTGGCTCGCCGGCCAGGGCGGCTACGGCATCCAGAGTTCCTGCGGCGCCTCGCAGCTGGCCGCCAGCCTGCTGCTGGGCCAGGCGCTGCCCGATGCGCTCGCGGTGCACGGCGTCACGCCGGCGCTCATGGACCCGGCACGCCTGCGCGCAGCCTGAGCCGCGGCGGTCAAGGCGCCCCAGGGAACGACGGCCCGCCCTGCAGCCAGCGCTGCACGCGCCGCCACTGACGCCAGGCCCAGAACAGGTTCAGGCTCAGGCGCCAGGCGCGCCGCGGGCGCACGATCGCCACGCCCGCCAGCACCGCAAGCACGACCTCGGGCCGCGCGCGCAGCCATTGCCACGCGGCCTGCACGCGCCCGGCCAGCAGCAGCGGACGCTGCAGCGGCTGCAGGTCGAGCGCAAGCTCGCGCCGCAGCTCCGCGCTGCGCAGACGCAAGGCCTGCTGGCGCTCTGCCAGCGTCGGCGCCGCCTGCGCGCGCAACGCGGCCGGCGTGCTCATGACGCGCCGGGACCGCGGTCCGCCTGCACCGGCTTCTCGGGCGGCAGCGCCTCACCGCCGACGCTTGCCCGGTCCTGGCGCAGCTCGGCCAGACTGAGGGCGAAAGGCCCGCCCGGGCCGCTTTGCAGCGCCGCGCGCGCACTGCGCAACAGCGACGCCGCGGCGACGCCGAAGGCGAGCGCGAGCACCCCCAGTGCCGGCAGCCGGTAGGCCTCCTGCAGCAGCAGCAGCACGAAGGCCACGGCCAGCACCAGCGCCAGCGCCAGCAGCAGCAGCCCGAGCACGGCGCGCAGCAGCGCGTCGAAGAGGCGCTGCTTCTCCTGCTCGAACTCGGTGCCCAGCAGCGCCAGGCGGACCTGGACGATCTCGAGCGCGGAATCGGTGAGCCGGCGCAGCGAGCGCAGCAGCCCGGCGCCGGCCACGGGATCGGCCATCGGGAAGCGCTGCGGTCAGCGGCGCCCGATCAGCAGGCCGACGATCAGGCCGACGCCGACTCCGATGGCCACCGAACTCCACGGCCGGTCGTGCACGAAATCGTCGGCCGCCTGCCCCGCGGCCTTGGCCTTCTCGGCGGCGCTTGCCTGCAGGTCCAGCAGGCGCAGCCGGGCGTCGGTGAGGCGGTGCTGAATGCGCTCGCGCAGCCCGGCCACGCCCTCGCCGGCATCGCTTGCCGTGAGCTTGAGCAGTTCCTCGGCATCGGCCACGACCTGGCGCAACTCGGCGACCAGCTTCTCCTTCTGCAGTGCTGTGACTTCGGACATGTCAACTCCTGTGTGAAACGCGACAATCGTCTCACACTATCATCGCACGCCTCGCGCGCCAAGCCAGGCCGGCGCGGTGGCGGCACGGTACATTCGGCGCACTGTCTGGCCGCCGCCCGCGCGATGCAGCCGATCGCCCTCCCCACGCACGCCCCGGACCCCGCGCTTGCGCTCGAGCCCGGCTTGCGCGCGCACATGTTTCGCCTCGTGCTCGCCTGCACGCTGGCGATCCACTTGGCGTTCCTCCTCGGTGCCGAAGCACGACTGGCGCTGCCGACCCGCGTCGTCTTCGTGCTCGCGCTCGCCATCGGCGCCTGGGTGGAGTTCGCGCCGACGCGCTGCTGGGGTTCGCGGCAGGAATCGCGCCACCTGCTTGGAATGGCGCTGCTGGGAACGCTCTACACGTTCTTCCTCGGCGCGCTCGTGGTCGCCACGGGCGCCAGTGCCGAGGCCTCGGCGATCTGGTGGATGCCGGTCTTTCCTGCCTGCGTGATCCTGGCCGGCGCCGTGCGCACGGGGCTGACGCTGCTGGCCTCGGCGACGCTGTGTTTCGTTGCCGTGCGCGTGGCCGTGATGCTGGGCTGGTGGGCGCCGACGATGAGCGCCAACCCGAATCCCCATGTCAGCCTGCTGGCGGTGGTGGGCTCGACCCTGCTGCTCGCCCATCTGATGGCCTTGTCGGTGCGCCACCGCCGCAGCACGCACGACGCGCTGCGCCACGCCATCGAGCGCTTGGCCGGCGAGCGCGAGCAGGCGCGCGCCGAGGCCAACGCGAAGAACCTGCTGCTGGTGAACACCACGCACGAGATGCGCACGCCGCTCAACGCCGTCATCGGCATGGCCGAGCTCCTGGCCACCTCCGGCGTCTCACCGGCGCAGCAGCGCGAACTGCTCGGCCTGATGCGCCAGAGCGCGGACCTGCTGCGCAGCCTGGCCGACGACGTGCTCGACTACGCCAAACTCGAGGCGGGGCACCTGAGGATCGAGCGCATCGAGTTCCCGCTGCGCAGCACGATCTTCGCCATCGCCCACCTGTTCGCGCCGCAGGCGCACGCCAAGGGCCTCGAGATCGGCGTCTGCTTCGTTCCGGAGCTGCCGCACCGCGTCCTCGGCGACCCGCTGCGGCTGCGCCAGATCCTCGCCAACTTCGCCTCCAACGCCGTCAAGTTCACCGAGGTCGGCGGCGTGCAGTTGTGCGCCGGCGTGAGCGCCGCGGGCTGGATCCGCATCGAGGTCCACGACAGCGGCCCGGGCCTGGACGCGCAGGCTCAGGAGCGGCTGTTCCAGCCCTTCATGCAGGCCGCCGCCGATACCGCGCGCCGCCACGGCGGCAGCGGGCTCGGGCTGTCGATCTGCAGCCGCCTGGCCGAGCAGATGGGCGGCCGCGTCGGCGCGCGCAGCACGCCCAGCGAGGGTTCGGTCTTCTGGGTCGAGCTGCCGCTGCCGACGATCCCGGCCGCGAGCCCCTTCGACTACCCGCAACTGCCGCCCATGGGCGAGCTCTGGCTCGTCACGGCCAACCGCTTCCTGCACTGGACGGTCTCGGACATGCTGCAGCAGCGCGTCCCGGTCGTGCTCGTGACCGCTCAACTGGACGATGCGCGCCTGGCCGCCCTGCCCCCGCGCAGCGTCGTGCTCGTCGACGCCCAGAGGCTCGATGATGCCGAGGCTGCGCGCAGCTTCGAGGCCCTCGCGCGACGGTTGCGCGCGCTGGGCAGCTTGCCGGTGCTGTTGTGCACGGCGATCTCGAGCGCGGTTCCGGCCAGCATCACGGGCGACTACGTCAGCCTGTACAAGCCGCTGCGCCTGTCGCAGTTGCTGGCTGCGCTGCTGCAGGCGCTCGATCCGCTGCCCGAAGCCCTCGCTGCGACAGCCGACGAAGGCGCCGCCCGTGCAGCCCCGCTGCAAGACCTGCGCGTGCTGCTGGCCGAGGACAACCCGGTCAACCAGATGGTCACGAGCGGCATGCTGACGCACCTGGGCGCGACCGTCGTCGGCGCGGACGACGGTCGCCAGACGCTGCAGGCACTGGCGCGTGAGCGCTTCGACTTCCTGCTGCTGGACTGCGAAATGCCCGACCTCGACGGCCCCGAGGTGGCGCGCCGCTGGCGCGAGACCGAACGCCGCGAGGGGCTGCCGCGCATACCCATCCTGGCCGTCACCGGCCACTGCCGCGACCTGGCGTGGCCGCGCTGCGAAGCCGCGGGCATCGACGCCTTCCTCGCCAAGCCCTATTTCAGCGACCAGTTGCTGCACGCCATCCAGGAGCTTCGCGCCGCGGCCCACGTCCCGGGCTGAGCGCGGCCGGGCGTGCGTGCCCGATCGCCACCCCCTCAGCCGCGCCGGCCGCGTGCGCGCGCGGCCACAGGTTCGGGCAAGGGAAGCTGCGTCTGCGCCTTCAGCTCGCGCAGCACGATGCGCGAGCGCACGTGGGTGATGCCGGGCATGCGCAGCAGCGTCTCGTGCAGAAAGCGCTCGAAGCACTTGATGTCCGCCACCATCACCGTCATCACGTAGTCGCTCTCGCCGGTGGTGCTAAGGCATTGCACGATCTCGGGGATCGCGGCGATCTCGTCCTCGAAGCTGCGCACCTGCTCCTCGCGGTGGCGCGCCAAGTTGGCCTCGACGATGACCTTCAGCCCCAGGCCCACCTTCTCGGGATCGACGCGCGCGGTGTACCCGCGGATGACGCCGCGCTCCTCCATCGCCTTGATGCGCTTCCAGCAGGGGCTCGTCGACAGCCCGACCGCATCGGCGAGTTCCTGCACCGTCTGGCGCGAATCGCGCAGCAGTTCGCGCAACAGGCCCAGGCTGTAGGCATCGAGTTCATCCTGCGCGTGCATGCCAGTTTCGGAGAATGATTTGCTCGCACTCTAACCAATGTGCGCTCAAATGAGCATGTTTTGCTCGACGAGACGCCCTACGCTCGCGCGTCGATGCGTCGTGCCCCGAAAAGGGTCCGATCGGCGCCCTCGCCCGCCGTTTCGAAAGGCCAGCCATGTCCGACCGTCCGCTCCTGCGTCCCGCGTACCAGCTCAGCGACAACCTCTGGGCAGAGCAGGGTTCGGTCTTCATCACCGGCACGCAGGCGCTGCTGCGCGTGCTGCTGATGCAGCGCCGCGCCGACGAGCTCGCGGGGCTGGCGACGCAGGGCTTTCTCTCGGGCTATCGCGGCTCGCCGCTGGGCGCGGTGGACCAGCAGGTATGGAAGGCCGGCGAGCGCTTCGCCAAGGCCGGCATCCGCTTCCTGCCCGCCGTCAACGAGGAGCTCGGCGCAACCGCCGTCCTCGGCACCCAGCGCGTGGAGGGCGACCCCGAACGCAGCTGCGACGGCGTGTTCGCGATGTGGTACGGCAAGGGTCCGGGCGTGGACCGCGCCGCCGACGCGCTGCATCACGGCAACGCCTACGGAAGCTCGCCGCATGGCGGCGTCGTTGCGGTCGCCGGCGACGACCACGGCTGCGTCTCGAGCTCGATGCCGCACCAGAGCGACGCCGTCTTCACAGCCTTCGGCATGCCGGTGCTGGCGCCGGCCGACGTCTCGGATCTGATCGAGTTCGGCCTCTACGGCTTTGCGCTCAGCCGCTACTGCGGCGCCTGGGTCGGCATGGCGGCACCCTCGGAAGTGGTGGAGAGCAGCGCCACGGTCGACATCGACCGCATCCTCGCGCGCTGCGCCACCTGGGTCGATGCCGCCGCCATCGACCGCATCACCGGCCACAAGCCGCCGCCCGGCGGCCTGCACCATCGAGACAACGATCGCCCGTCGCCGGAGCTCGAGGTACGCCTGGCGGCCAAGCGCGTGGCCGCCAGCGCCTTCGCCAGCGTGAACACGATCGACCGCGACATCATCGCCTCGCCGCAGGCGCGCGTGGGCATCCTCACCGCCGGCAAGGCGCATCACGACCTGATGGAAGTGCTGCGCCGCCTGGCGATCACACCGGCGCAGCTCGCCGCTGCAGGCGTGCGCGTGCGCAAGCTCGGACTCGTCTGGCCGCTCGAGTCGCAGTCGCTGCGGGCCTTCGCCAAGGGCCTGCACGAGGTGCTGGTGATCGAGGAGAAGGCCGGCCTGGTCGAGGACCAGTTGCGCGCCCTCTTCTACAACGCCGCCGTGCGCCCGCGCATCGTCGGCAAGCACGACGCGCTGGGCGCGCCGCTGGTGAGCGCCATCGGCGAGCTGCGGCCCTCGCGCCTGATCGAGATCGTCGCCGCCTGGCTCGCGCGCCACGACGCGCGGCTGGACCGCCACGAGCACGTGCGCGACTTCACCGTGCCCGAGCTGCTCTCGAACATCGCCGACGGCGTCAAGCGCCAGCCCTACTACTGCGCCGGCTGCCCGCACAACACGAGCACCGTCGTGCCCGCGGGCTCGCAGGCGCGCGCGGGCATCGGCTGCCACGTCATGGCGACCTGGATGGAGCGCGACACCACCGGCTTCATCCAGATGGGCGGCGAGGGCGTGGACTGGGTCTCGCAGGCCATGTTCTCGAAGCGGCCGCACATGTTCCAGAACCTGGGCGACGGCACCTACTTCCACAGCGGCTACCTCGCCATCCGCCAGGCGGTGGCGGCGAAGGCGACGATCACCTACAAGATCCTCTACAACGACGCCGTGGCGATGACCGGCGGCCAGCCGGTGGACGGCGGCACCAGCGTCGACGCCATCGCGCGCCAGGTCGAGAGCGAGGGCGTGGCCAAGGTCGTCGTGCTCAGCGACGACATCGGCAAGTACGCGGCGATCGAGGGCCGCTTCCCCGCCGGCACCGAGTTCCACGAGCGCCACGCGCTCGACGAGGTGCAGCGCCGCCTGCGCGAGATCCCCGGCGTCACCGTGCTCATCTACGAGCAGACCTGCGCCGCCGAGAAGCGCCGCCGGCGCAAGAAGGGCGTGCTCGCCGACCCGCCCAGGCGCCTCTTCATCAACGAGGCCGTGTGCGAGGGCTGCGGCGACTGCAGCCTGCAGAGCAACTGCGTCGCCGTGCTGCCGCAGGAGACGCCCATCGGGCGCAAGCGCCGCATCGACCAGAGCGCGTGCAACAAAGACTACCGCTGCCTCGACGGCTTCTGCCCGAGCTTCGTCAGCGTCAGCGGCGGCCAGCCGCGCAGGCACTCCGGGTTGCTGGACACACAGCGCGAGGCCTTCCTGCAGCGCGTGCAGGCCTTGCCGCTGCCGCCCCTGGCCGAAGGGCCCGGGCCCTACGACCTGCTCGTCACCGGCGTCGGCGGCACCGGCGTCGTCACCGTCGGCGCGCTCATCACCATGGCCGCGCATCTCGAGGGCCTGCACGCCAGCGTGCTCGACTTCATGGGCTTCGCGCAGAAGGGCGGCGCCGTCATGTCCTACGTGCGCGTGGCGCGCGAGGAGGCCATGCTCAACCAGGTGCGCATCGACGCCCAGCAGTGCGACGCCGTGCTCGCCTGCGACCTCGTCGTCGCCGCCGCTCCCGAGGCCTTGCAGACGATGAGTCGCGGCCGTACGCGCGTGCTCGCCAACACGCACCCGACACCGGTGGCCGAAAGCGTGCGTAATCCCGATGCCCAGCTGCACGTGCCGGCGCTGCTGGCCAAGCTGCACTTCGCAGTGGGCCGCGAGCGCGTGCAGACCTTCGACGCGCAGGCGCTGGCGCTGGACTTCCTGGGCGACACGCTCACCGCCAACATCGTCGCCCTCGGCTACGCCTGGCAGCGCGGACTGGTGCCGGTCGGACTGGCCGCGCTGCGCCGCGCCATCGAGCTCAACGGCGTGGCGGTGGACACCAACCAGCTCGCATTCGCGCTCGGGCGCCTGGCCGCGGCGCAGCCGCAGGCGCTGGCCGCGCTGCGCGAGCCCGGCGCCGTCGCCGGCGAAGGCGCCGACGAGGATCTGCCGGCGCTGCTCGAACGCGCGCACGCGCACCTGGCGGCGTGGCAGAACCGCGCCTGGGCCGAGCGCTTCGCGCGCACGATGCAGGACGTGCAGACGCGCGAGCGCGCGCTTGGCGGCGACGCCGCCCTGCCCTTCAGCAAGGCGGTGGCGCGCAGCCTGCTCAAGCTCATGAGCTACAAGGACGAGTACGAGGTCGCGCGGCTCTTCACCGACGGCAGCTTCACGCGCGCGCTGCACGACCAGTTCGAGGGCGAACCGAAGGTCCGCTTCCACATGGCACCGCCGCTGCTGGTGCGCCCGCGCCACGGCAAGCCGCCGCAGAAGATGAGCTTCGGCCCCTGGCTGATGCCGCTGCTGCGGCTGCTCGCGCGCGGCAAGCGGTTGCGCGGCAGCGTGTTCGACCCCTTCGGCCACACGCACGAGCGGCGCCTCGAGCGCCAGCTCATCACCGACTTCGAGGCGCGCGTGGCCGAACTGCTGCAAGGCCTCACCGCCGAGCGGCTGGCGCTGGCGACCGCGATCGCCGAAGTGCCGCTGCTCGTCCGCGGCTACGGCCACGTCAAGCTCGCCAACCTGGCGATCGCGCGCGCACGCGAAGCCGAGTTGCTGCACCGCTTCGACCCCGCGCGCCACCCGCAGCCGCAGCCGCAGCCGCAGCCGCCCGCGCCCGGCGCGCGCGCCCAGGAGAAGGCGGTGACGACGGCTTGAGCCGGCCGCGTCCGGCCGCCCTCACCCGATCTCCACCTGCTGCCCCGCCGCGGGCGCCTGCGCGTTCCAGCCCAGCTGCTCCTGGATCGTGCGCGCGAAGCCGCGTGCGGTCTCCGACTCGCCGTGAACGACGAAGCACTGGGCGGGCGGCTGCCGGAAGGCGCGCAGCCAGTGCAGCAGGGCGTCGCGGTCGGCGTGCGCCGAGAGCCCGCCGATCGTGTGGATGCGCGCCCGCACGGCAACGTCCTCGCCGAAGAGACGCACGCGCTTGACGCCATCGACCAGGCGCCGCCCGAGCGTGCCCTCGGCCTGGAAGCCGAGGATGACGACGGCGCATTCGGGCCGGCCCAGGTGATGGCGCAGGTGGTGCTGGATGCGCCCGGCGTCGCACATGCCGCTGGCGGCGACGATGATGGCCCCGGCCTTCACGCGGTTGAGCGCGACCGACTCCTCCACCGTGCGCGTGAAGCTCAGCGCCAGTCCGTCGGACGCCAGTTGCCCATGTCGGAAGAGCGCGCGCGTCTCGTCGTCCAGCACCTCGGGGTGACTCGCGGTGATCTCGGTCACCCGATGCGCCATCGGCGAGTCGACGAAGACGCGCATCGGCGGCAGCCGCCGCTGCCGGCGCAGCCGCGCCAGCAGCATCAACAGTTCCTGCGTGCGGCCGAGCGCGAAGGCGGGAATGATGATATTGCCCTGGCGGCGGCGCAGGGTCTCCTCGATCACCTCGACCAGTTCGTCGATCGTCGCGTCGAGCGGCCGATGCAGCCGGTTGCCGTAGGTGGACTCGACCACCAGCACGTCGGCCTCGGCGATCGGCGTCGGATCGCGCACGACGGGGCGGCCCGGCGGGCCGAGGTCGCCGGAAAAGACGAGCTTGCGCGTGCGCGCGCCTTCGCGCAGCCAGACTTCGATGATCGCCGCGCCGATGATGTGCCCGGCGTCGCGGAAGACGCAGCGCACCCGCTCGTGCGGGCGCAACTCGGTGTCGTAGTCGACGCCGTGCACCTGCTCGATGCAGGCCTCGGCCTGGGCGACGGTGTAGAGCAGCGGCACCGCGGGGCGGCCCTGGCGCCCGCGCCGCGACGCCTGGTCGCGCTGCGCGCGCGCCCACGCCACCTCCTGGATGTGTGCGCTGTCGGCGAGCATCACCGGCAGCAGGTCCGCCGTGGTGCGCGTGGTGTGGATGGCGCCGCGAAAGCCCAATGCCGCGAGCCGCGGCAGCAGGCCGCTGTGGTCGATGTGCGCGTGCGTCAGCAGCACGAAGTCGATGTCGCGCGGCGCGAAGGGCCAGGCCTGCGTGTTGCGCGCGTGCGCGTCGCGCCCGCCCTGGAACATGCCGCAGTCGACGAGGAAGCGCAGTCCCTCGCTCTCGACCAGGATGCAGGAGCCGGTGACCTCCTGCGCCGCACCGACGAAGCTCAGGCGCATGGCCGATCCTTCAGTTGAACCAGATGCGCCACAGGCCGACGACCACATGCCCCCAGACGAGGATGTTGAAGGCCAGCAGCGCGAACACGCGCGAGACGTTCCACAAGGTCTTCGCGCGCTGGCCGTGGTCGTAGGAGCCGGTGGCCAGGTGCAGCACGAAGAAGAGGATCGAGGGCACGAGCGTGCCGACGATCAGCACGCCCATCACCCAGTAGAAGACCTTCATCGTCGGTCGCGCGGCTAGCGGTAGAAGGCCTCGACGCGGCCCTTGAGCGTGAGCAGCAGCGGCCGCCCGCGCCGGTCCACGGTCTTGCCCGCGGCGACCTTGATCCAGCCCTCGCTGATGCAGTACTCCTCGACGTCGCGACGCTCGCGGCCGTTGAAGCGGATTCCCACGTCGTGCTCGAACACCGCCGCCACGTAGTGCGGGCTGGCTGGATCGACTGCGAGGCGGTCGGGGAGCGGGGGGGGCAAGGCGGGGGTCTGCTGCGTGTCCATGCCGCGATTGTGGCCGGCTTGGCGCGGGTTTCGCAGCCCGGCGACCGGCGCAAGGACGCAAGACCATTGCCCGCGCGGGGCCGCGGCCGCGCTGGCTAGCATCGGCGCGAGGCCTCGCCCACCATGACCACGCCCGCAAGCATCCCCACGCCGCCGCAAGCCGCGAGCCCGCCGAGATCGGCGCACGCATCCCCGGCGCGGCCGCCGACGCGGCAAGGGCAGCCTGCACAGCCGCTCTTCTTCGCCGCGGCCAGCCTCTGCGCCGCGCTGCTGCTGCCGTGGTCGGTGCTGGCCATGCTGCAGCAGCTGCCCGCGCCGGCCCGACTGGCCACGCCGCTTGGCCACGCGCACGAGATGTTGCTCGGCTTCGCGCTCGCGGTGATCGCCGGCTACCAGCTGCCACCACTGCCACGGGCGCGCCTGCGGATGCTGTTCGCGCTCTGGCTGGCGGCACGCCTGGCCTTTCTCGCCTGGCCCGGCGGGTCGGTCCCGGCCTTCGCGCTGGACACCGCGTTCGCCGCCGTGCTGGCGCTGCACATGACGCCACGGCTGTTTCGCGCCGCGAAGACGCTGCGCAACCAGGTCCTGCCGACGGTGCTCGCCGCGCTGTGCCTGGCGGCCGTGGCCTTCGACGCCGCGATGCTCGCCGCCGGCTCGATCGCCTGGCCGTCGATCGCCTTGGCCATCGTGCTGCTGCTGGCCGCGCTCATGACCTTCATGGGCGGACGTCTGGTCGCCGCGGAGGCCGCCGGCCAGCTCTACAGGCAAGGCGAAGTCCTGGCGCCGCGCGTACAGCCACGCGTCGAGGCCGCGGTGCTGCTGTTGCTGACTGCAGGCCTGGTCTTCGCGGTGCTGCCCGGGTTCGATGCCGCGCTGCGCCTGGCGTGCGGCCTGGCCGGGGCGCTGAGCCTCGTGCGCATGGCGCGCTGGCGGCTGTGGGCCTGCAAGAGCCGTCCCGATCTCGCCTGCCTGGCCAGCGGCTACGCCTGGCTTACGCTCGGGCTGGTGGCCATGGGCCTTGCACCGCCCGGCGCGGCGCGCGCAGCCGCCCTGCACCTCGTGACCATCGGCGCGCTGGGCACGCTCACCCTCAACGTGATGATCAACACCATGCTGCTGAAGGCCAAGCGCCGGCGCGAACGGCAGGTGGTCCCGCTGCTGGGGACGGTCCTGATCGCGGTGGCGACGCTGCTGCGCGCGGGCGCCGCATTTGCCGGTGTGCACGCGACCTCGCCACTGCTGCTTGGCGCGGCCTGCTGGTCGTTGGCCTTTGTCGCCGCGTTCGGCCTCATCCTGGACTGTTCGCGCCGGCTTGCGTCGCCCACGGCGCCGAGACCGTAGCGGCCTGCGGTGCCTCCAGGGTGCGAGCGCCTGGACATGCAGCGCGCGCCGCCGCCGTGACGCGTCGCGTTGGCCACCACCTGCTCAGTGCTGCAGGCCCACGACGAAGGTCCATCCGTTGAAGCCCGAGCCTTTGAGGGTGCTCAAGCCCACTCGCAGCGCGCGCCCGGCCGCGGCGTCGCCGGCGCGCAAGGAGATCTGCAGACCCAGGCCCAGCTCGTAGACCATGGAGAAGCCGAGCGCACGGCGGTTGTGGCCGTAGAACCCGGCGGCACCGCCGAAGGCCACCCAGTCGATCCCGCGGCCCGCCAGTTCCCGACCCAGGGGGGCCACGCGTTCGAGCCGCAACGAATGGGCGCCGACCTGTTCCTCGAAGGCGAGCACCGGCGCCGATTCGCGGCGGCTCCTGACCCAGGAACTCGAGACGTGCGCGCGCGCCAGCAGCGTGCGCTCGGGAGTCCGGCTCATCCATTGGACTCCCAGGCTGGGGGTCACCAGAACGGCGTCGGTGTTCCAGTTGAACACGGCGTTGTCCAGTTCGGGACGCGACTCCGCGACGAGTCCCTCGTAGCGCGCCTTGTTCTCCAGCCGCGCATAGCCGACATCGAGACCAGGTGCGATGCGCCAGCCGTTGTCGAGGTCGATGGCGAGCGACAGGCCCACGGACAATCCGGTACCGCTCCAACGACTGTCGATCGTGCCGCCGGCGAAGTCGGGCGGGACGTCGAAGCGGAACTGGTCGTTCATGCGGACACGGCCGCCGGTGATGCGACCCGCTAGCGATGTCCGCGGGCCGAGTGTGGCCAGCGTGAACTCGCCCGGCAGCCGCATCACGCTGATGTCCGGGCCGCGATCTTCCACCGTCGATTCGAAGCGGTAGTTGGCGCTGCTGAGTTCCGGCGCCGTCGCCATGTTCAGGATCTGGGCGTAGCCGATGCCCAGCCGCAACGGCCGGATGTCTTCAGTGGACTGCGCTGCCACGCCGCCGGACAGCAGTGCGCACAGCAGTGTTGCCGCAGCAAGCAGCGGTGCCGCGGGCTTGGGCCTCGTCGGTGCACAAGGCCGGTTGGCCGAAGGCAGGGATAGGGGACATGCGGCTTCACGCGACGCCACTCGGTGTGCTTCGACGCGGATGAGCTCTGTCATGTCGATGAGGAATCGGGTCAATGCGGCGATGCTAGCAGCGCCCGCAACCCGATGCGCAGGCGCTGCACGCGGCCCGATGGCGGCGAGTTCGGCCACGCCCTGCCGTCGATCGCCGTGGCCATCGCGGTGCTGGCGCTACCGATTGCAGGCCGGATCTTCGCGACGCCGGCGTCGCCGCAGACGTCAGCGTTGCGCCTTCACCTGCTCGGCGTCCACCTGCCGCGCCTTGTTGCCCCAACTCGTGCGTGCCCTTGCGGTCTGGATCTGTTCCTCGCTGTACTTGCTCTTCCTCGTGTCCGCCATTCTCCTGATGAGCGGACTTCACTTCCTTTACCTTGGTACGGCTGGTGGGGGGCAGGTCAGTGCCGCGAGCCCTCGGCGTCATCCCAGGAGTTCGCTAGCGAAATCCTGGGATGCAACCGGGGCCGACCGTTGGCCAGACTCGCAGCAACCCGAACCTCACCCCGACCCCTCGAGGACACCGATGAAACGCATCGCATTCACCCGCCTGCCGCTGTTCGCGGCAGGGCTGCTGCTGTGTGCACTCGCAGCCGCCGGCGCGCCCGCGCAGGCGCAGGGACGGTCGGGCTACGGCTTCGAGAACCAGCCCTGCCTTCAGCCCGACGGCAGCTATGCCTACATGTGCCGTCCTTCCGACTACAGCATCTATCGGGAAAACTGCTGGTGCTGCTTCTGCCACATGGACAATCCGGTTGCGCACGGCCGCGCGCGGCTGACCACCGCCGACATGGACGATGCGCGCACGTTCTGGTCGCGCCATGCCGTGGACGCCGCCGCGCAGAAGGACCGCTCGAAGTTCAAGCGCGTGCGCCCGCTGGGCGACGTCGTGCCCGAACTGGCTGACATGCTGCCCAAACGCTGACCGGAGGACACCATGCATCGAACCGTCGCGATCGCCCTGGCCGCCGCCGTCTTCGGCGCGGTCCTTCAAATGGCCCTCGGGCCCGCCAGCGTGCAGGCGGCGGGACCGTCGCTGGACCAGCTCGCCGCCGAGGTCGCGAGCCTGCGCGCCAAGGTGACCGCGATGGAGACGCGCCAGCCGGCCCAGCACACGTCGCCCGGCGGCGCGGGAACGGCCGCGCAGGACCCGGCGCTGGCGAGCCTGAAGGCGACGGTCGACCAGATCGCGTCGGTGCTGCAGGTGAGCGCCAGCAAGGTGACGCTCAGCAGTCCGGGCTCGGTCGAGATCAGCGCCGGCACGGCGCTAAAGGTGAAATCGAACGGCGAAGCCACGCTCGAAAGCGCGGGCATGCTGCAGGTCAAGGGTGCGGTGGTCAAGCTCAACAACGGCTCGCGCGCAGTCGCCTACCAGGGCGCCAAGACCTCAGGCAGCGCGTCGTCGCAGGTCATCAACGAGGGCAGCGCGACGGTGTTCGTGCCGTAGGCTGCCGGCGGCGGCCCGCGGCCTGACGCTGCCGCGCGCGGTCACGGAGCTTCGTCGCCGACCGCCGGCCGCGTGAATTTCGGAGGCTGCCGGGCTGAAGTCTGAGGACGGCCACGGCGGCGCGGTCACGCTGATCCAGCGCTTGGGGTCGGCCGCCAAGCTCAACACTCACCTGCACGAGATGCGCACGCGCCGCAGCGTGCTGGTCGAGGACTGGGTGCGCCAGCCGCTGTGCGCCGACATCCACGGTTTCAGTCTGCACGCCGCGGTGCGGCGTCGAGGCACACGACCGCAAGCAGCTGGAGCAGTTGTGCCGCTACATCACGCGGCCGGCGCTGTCGGACGAGAGGATCCAGGTACGGCCGCACCGCATCGGCTGGGCGCGGCTGCTCGAGCGAGTCTTGGCCATCGACATGCAGCACTGCCCGAACTGCGGCGCCGGGGAACTGAAGATCATCGCAGCCATCCTGGAGCGGCCGGTGATCGAGAAGATCCTCACCCATCTGGAGCTCGACCCGCAGCCGCCGCCCAGGGGTCGAGCGCGCGAGGCGGGGCAAGGCTGTAGCCACCTGAGCCGAGCCGGCCGTCATAGACACCTACCCCAAGGCTGCAACACCACACCGCAGCCGGGGCGGCATTGCGCGACTCGTCAGCGCGGCGCGATCGGAATCAGGGTCGACACTGACAGCGAGGTCGCCCGCGAGCGTCATGAGCGACGAAGGGCCTACCAAAGCCGCCATACGCGACGTCACGGTCGCCAAAACCAGGCACCTCGAACCGCCGCAGGACCGCCACAGGTCGACCTCGAGGGCGTTTGAAAACACTATGCGCCCGCAGGCTCGATCGCCGTGTTCCTCACGCCGGCCTTTGCCGAGTCCAGGGATTTGCTGCTCGGCGCCTTCGAGCCGAGCGAGGACGACCTGGTCGCGGACCTGCTCAGGGCCTGGAAAGGCCAGGGCAGTCTGCAGGAGCTGCGCAGCTACGGCGCGTTCAAGCGTTTCGCGAAGGCCGAGCTGATCGACGGGCTGGTCCTCGGCCGCATCCTGCCCGCGCTGCAGCAAGCCGGCGGCGGCCAGGCGCTGCGCGAGGTGGCCGAGCCGTCGGTGCACGTCGATGATCCCGCCCAACCAGACCCTGAAGGTTCAGGCCTGCCCACCGGCGCCAGCCTGCGCTACCGGGCGACGGCCGCCGGCGTGGGCTTCGGCGGCAGCTTGCTGTCGCGGCAATGGCACATCTTCGGTCACCACGGGTTCGGGTACATGGCCAAGCTCGGCTGGGGTGTGGAAACGGGACTGGAAATCCTGGGGGGATTCACGGTTCCCAGCCACGCCAAGATGTCCGCCTTCTGCTACAGGCGCCGCCACGTCCAGGACGCCGCCGGCAACTGGGTCACCCAGTTGGACGAGTCGAAGTTCGGCAGCCTGGAAGCGCTGTAGTCCACTATCGACCACGGCTTTCCCGCCCGCGTGCCCCCCGCGACCGCTTCGTTCCGTGTCGCCTTGCTTTACAGCGGCTTCGCGTACGAGAAAGCAAATGCAATGAATTCAATGACTTGCAAATGTGGCTCGGATTTTGCGTGTGCCGGTCTGCCCGCACGTTTCGCGGCCGTTCATTGGAGGGAACAATGCAAATCCGACCATCTCTGCTTGCCGCCGCAGCGGCCATCGTGATGTCAGGCGCGGCCCATGCCGGGCCGATACTGATCGTCAACGGCGCCAACGGTACTTCGGAGCCAGGCACCACGTCGTCGATCACCCAGAACCTGCAGGACCTGCACATCCTGGCGGGCAACACGGTCACCGTCGAGAACGACATCCCTGCGGACCTCAGCCCCTTCACGCAGGTCTGGGACATCCGGTTCTCGAACAACTTCGCCTTGACGGCGTCGCAACAGACCCAGTACATGAGCTACCTGCAATCAGGCGGCGGCATGTTCCTGATGGGCGAGAACAGCGGTTTCATGGCCCGCAACAACAGCATCTTCGACTTCGTGTCGCAGATCGGTGGCGGCATCCTGGGTCCCGGCCTCATCGGCGGCTGCGACGGCCAGCAGAACGTGAACGTCCCGTTCACCGGTCCCAATCCGGTGACGTCGATCGTCTGGGCCTGTTCCGGCGTGCTGGGCAGCAAGGGCTCGGGCGACTGGATCACCGAGCGCGCCGACGGCTCGGGCGGCTCCGGGATCGCCTGGGGCGTGGGTGACCTGGCCAATGCGCAGGCCGGCGCGCTGACCATGATCCTGGACGTGAATTTCATGCAACTCAACGCGTCCCTGAGCGAGATCAACCTGACGAAGAACCTGATCCGGTTCGTCGGTGACCAGGTCGAACCCCCGAACGGTGTGCCGACGCCGGGCAGCCTGGCGCTGGTGAGCATCGCCCTGATGGGTGCCCTGGCCACGCGCCGCCGCCGCGCCTGAGCGGCCGTTGCGCGCCTTGCCCGGCCGGGACCGTCCGGGCGAGGCGCTGATGGATGATTCGGCCCCGCCATGGCGGGGCCGAACTGCTTTTGCCCGCATTGGAAGCGCAGGTTCAGCTCGAGCCGCGCCGAATCGGCATCCCCGGCGCGGGGCGCATCGTCGCCCCCGTCACTGCGAAAACGCGCTGCCGGACGAAACCAGCCGAGCGCGTCCTCGATCGCTAGACAATGCGGCGATGCCAGCAGCGCCCGCAACCCGATGCGCAGGCGCTGCACGCGGCCCGATGGCGGCGAGTTCGGCCACGCCCTGCCGTCGATCGCCGTGGCCATCGCGGTGCTGGCGCTGCCGATTGCAGGCCGGATCTTCGCGACGCCGGCGTCGCCGCAGACGTCAGCGTTGCGCCCTCACCTGCTCGGCGTCCACCTGCCGCGCCTTGTTGCCCCAGCTCGTGCGTTCGTGATTGACGATGTCGGCCACGTCGGCGTCCGAGAGCGCGGCGCCGAAGGGCGGCATCGGGCTCGGGTAGCTGACGCCGTCGATCGTCACGCCGCTCACCCCGTGCAGGATGGAGCGGATGTGGCGCGTCGGGTCGTCGGCCAGCACGGCGGAATTCTTCACCAGCGGCGGGAAGGCTCCGGCCAGGCCGGCTCCGCTCGCCTGGTGGCAGGCCGCACAGGTACCGGTGTAGAGCGCTGCCCCGCGTGCGGGGTCGAAGGTGTAGGGACCTGTCGGCGCCGCGGCGACCGCCGCCGCCGGCGCGGGGCCGCCGACCTTCTCGATGCGCGGCTTGCCGTGCTCGACTCCCGGCTCGCGGATGTCGAGCACACCGGCAGCGCCCTTGTCCAGGTGCGCGAAGGAATGGTCGACGAAGACGTACTGTCCCGGATCCGGAATGACGACGTCGAAGACGACGCCTTCGCCGGGGCCGACGCTGTAGGTCGAGACGCCCGAGAGCGCGTGTGCGGGGTTGCCGTCCGGATAGACCCTGTCGAAGATCGCGCCGATGACGTGGAAGGCGCTCCACAGGCTCGGCCCGGCGTTGACCATGTACAGGCGCACGCGCTCGTTCGGCCGCGCCGTCAGCGGATGGTCCTGGTACTGGAAGGCGACGCCGTTGAAGGCGACGATGTCGGGCTGGATGCGCTGCATCTTGCCGAAGTCGGGCCCCATCAGCGTCCCCGAGATCTGCTGCGTGTACCACTCGCCCTGTACCAGCACGTATTCCCGGTCGGCCCTGGGCCTGGGATCCTCGGCCGGGTCGACGATGATCGCACCGTACATGCCGTTGGCCATGTGCAGCAGCACCGGCGGCGTGCCGCAGTGGTAGACGAAGACGCCCGGGACCCTGGCCACGAACGAGAACTCGATGCTCTCGCCGGGCATGATGTCGGCGAAGCTCAGGTTCGGCGGCGTGAACGCCGAGTGGAAGTCGATCGAGTGGTGCACGGTCGCCTTGTTCGTGAGCACCACGCGAACGGTCTGGCCTTGCCTGACGCGCAGGGTCTTGCCGGGCACCGAGTCGAAGTAGGGCCAGGCCTGGTAATGCACGCCGCTGGCGATCTCCACCGCCTTGTCGTTGACGTCGATGTTCAGCGTCACGGTGTCGCCTTCCTGCAGCGGCGGCAGCGTGGCATCGAAGGGCTGCTTCACCGGTTCCTTGGAGGCCAGTTGCAGCGGCGACACCGCCGCCGCGGCGGCGGCCGGCGTCGGCGCCTGCACGTTCAGGCTGCTGTGCAGGCCGGCGACGAGGAAGAAGACCACCGCGGCCACACCGACGAGCACGCCGGTCTGCGCCCACCAGGCCACGCGCGGGGCGTCGCTCAGGCGCCGCTCGCGCCATTCGGCGATCCAGCTCCACGCCGGCCAGCGGCGCTCGATGAAGTAGTCGACGCTGTAGGGGCTGGTGCCGGCGCGCTGGTTGACGACGATGAGCACCGCGAAGAGCAGCACGTAGAGCAGGCCGACGCCGGTGTTGGGCGCACCGATCGTGTAGGGGCCGCCGAAGCCGCCCGCGGTGCTCCAGATGAGCAGGCTGTAGAGCGCGCCCAGCAGGTAGACGGTGCAGCGTGCGAAGCCGAACAGCAGCGCCAGCGCCAGCGCCGTCGTCGCCAGCCGCGTCAACCACAGGAACAGCGTCGGATGCGGCTCGACGAGGGCGATCCAGGCGTTGAACCACCAGGCCGACCAGGCCGGCTGCCCCTCGGCGGCATTGCGCAGGTAGCCCGCGTAATTGGCGGAGAAGCCCGGCATCCACGTGAAGGCCGCATTGACCATCCAGATGATGCCGAAGGCCACGCGCAGCGCCGCCGTCGAAAGCGCGGACCAGGCGGGATCCGGCCCCTGCGCGCGCGCATCCGCCTTCGTGCGTTCCTCGGTCATGCGGTCTCTCCTTGTCGATGCCGCCGCTGGTCCGCCGGGCAACGGCCTCGCGGCCGCGGAACCGGACGCGTGTGCGGCTCGGCGCCTCACGGCTTCATGCTAGGCCGCGCCGCGCGCGCATGGCCGATGCTGGCAATCGCAGTGGGGTCTTCACCGCGAGCGGTGCGACGCGTGCGCGGCGACCCGCGCGCGCAGCGTGCGGCGTGCGGTGTGCGGCGCTAGACGTGCAGCGCGCGCCCGAGCGCCCGCAAGGCCGCTTCCTGAACCGCCTCGCCGAGCGTGGGGTGGGCGTGGATGGTGCCGGCCACGTCCTCGAGGCGCGCGCCCATCTCGAGCGACTGCGCGAAGGCCGCGGCGAGCTCGGCCACGCCCTGCCCCGCCGCCTGCCAGCCGAGGACGAGGTGGTTGTCGCGCCGCGCGACCACGCGCACGAAGCCCTCGCCGGCCTGCAGCGTCAGCGCGCGGCCGTTGGCGGCCAACGGGAACGCGGCGTCGATCGCGTCGACACCGGCCTGCGCCGCCGCTTCGGGCGACTGGCCGACGACGACGACCTCGGGATCGGTGAAGCAGATCGCCGGGATCGCCGCGGGCATCCAGCGGCGCTCGTGTCCGGCGATGAGTTCGGCCACCATCTCGCCCTGCGCCATCGCGCGGTGCGCGAGCATGGGTTCGCCGCTGAGGTCGCCGATCGCCCAGACCCTGCGCATCGACGTGCGGCAGCGATCGTCGATCTTCACCGCGCGCCCGGCCATCTCCAGCAGCAGCGACTCGAGCCCGAAGCCCTGCGTGTTCGGGCGCCGGCCCGCGGCCACCAGCACGAGGTCGGCCGGCAGCGCGAACTCGTCGGCGGTGGGCGTGCGCACGCGCACGGCGCTGCCGTCGCCCGTCAGGCCCTGCACGCTGCAGCCCAGGTGCAGCACCATGCCCAGGCGCTTGAGCCCAGCCAGAACCGGCCGCGTCAGTTCGGCGTCATAGGCCGGCAGCACGCGCTCGGTGGCCTCGACCACCGCGACCTCCGCACCCATCTTGCGATAGGCGATGCCGAGTTCGAGGCCGATGTAGCCGGCACCGACGACGACCAGCCGCCGCGGCAGCGCCGCAGGCGACAAGGCCTCGGTGGACGAGATGACGCGCCCGCCGAAGGGCAGGCCCGGCAACTCGACCGGCACCGAGCCGGTGGCCAGCAGCAGGTGCTCGCAGCGCAGGCGCAGCGCGGCACCGTCCTCGCCGGCACCTTCGACCTCGACCGTCTTGCCGTCGACGATGTGCCCGCGGCCCTGCACGACGCGGACGCCGGACTTCTTCAGCAGCGCAGCAACGCCGCCGGTGAGGCGCTTGACGATACCGTCCTTCCAGCGCACGGCCTGCGCCAGGTCCAGCGTCGGCGCCGCAGTGCGAATGCCCAGCGCCGAGTCGGCCGCGAATCCGCGTGCCTGCCGAAAGCTCTCGGCGACGTGGATCAGCGCCTTCGACGGGATGCAGCCGATGTTCAGGCAGGTGCCGCCCAGCGCCTGCGCCTCGACGAGCGTGGTGGGCACGCCCAGTTGCGCCGCGCGCAGCGCCGCGACGTAGCCGCCCGGGCCGCCGCCGAGCACGAGCAGCTTGGTGGAGATTTCCTTCATCGTGGGCTCTCCGGCGGCTCAGGCGCCGCCCTCGTCGGTGAGGAGCAGGGCCGGTGCCTCCAGCAGCGCGCGCACGGCCTGGATGAAGCGCGCCGCGTCCATGCCGTCGACGACGCGATGGTCGAAGGAGGAGGAGAGGTTCATCAGCTTGCGCGCGACGATGCGCGGGCCGTCGAACACCGGCCGCTCGACGATGCGGTTGACGCCGACGATGGCCACCTCCGGATGGTTGATGACCGGCGTCGTGGCGATGCCGCCGAGCGCCCCCAGGCTGGTGATGGTGAGCGTCGAGCCGCCGAGCTCCTCGCGCGTGGCGCGGCCGCTGCGCGCGGCCTCGGCCAGGCGCGCGATCTCGGCGCCGATGGCCCACAGGTCGCGCGCCTCGGCGTGGCGCAGCACCGCCACCATGAGCCCGTTCTCGGTCTGCGTGGCGATGCCCAGGTGCACGGCGCCGCTGCGCGTGACGATTCCGGCCTCGTCGTCGTAGCGCGCGTTGATCTGCGGGAACTCGCGCAGCGCGATGACGAGCGCGCGCGCCAGCAGGGGCAGCAGCGTGAGCTTGCCGCGCGTGTCGGCATAGGCTTCGTTGAGCTGCGCGCGCAGCGCTTCGAGCGCGCTCACGTCGACCTCCTCGACGTAGCTGAAGTGCGGGATGCGGCGCTTGGCCTCCTGCATCTTCTGCGCGATGCGCCGACGCAGGCCGATGACCGGCACCTGTTCCTCGTCGTGACGCTCGACCAGGCGCGAGCTTGCGACGGCCGGGGGCTGGCCGCCGTGCGCGATGTAGGCGTCGATGTCGGCGTGCGTGACGCGTCCGGCCGGGCCGCTGCCGGGAACGAACCGCAGATCGATGCCGTGCTCCCAGGCGCGATGGCGTACCGCGGGCGAAGCCAGCGGCCGCTCGCCGGGCGCGCGCGCGACGCCCGCGCGCGACGCGGCGGGCGCTGCGGCAGGCGCCACGGCTGCCGCGGGCACCGCGGGCTCGGCCGGCTCCAGGGATGCCGCCGGTGCGGACCCTGCCGGCGCCGCCGCCGCATCGTCCGCGGCGACGTTGCCCGGCCCCTCGACTTCGAGACGGATCAGTTCGCTGCCCACGGCCAGCACCGCGCCGACGGCCGCGCCAAGCGCGAGCACGCGCCCCGTCACCGGCGACGGCACCTCGACCGTCGCCTTGTCGGTCATGACGTCGGCGATGACGCGGTCCTCGGCCACCTCGTCGCCGGGCTGCACGTGCCAGGCGACGAGCTCGACCTCGGCAATGCCTTCGCCGATGTCGGGCACCTTGATCAGGTACTGGCCCATCATGCCTCCATGGCGCGCTCGAGCGCCTCGCCCACGCGCGCCGGGCCGGGGAAGTAGTCCCACTCCTGCGCATGCGGGTACGGCGTGTCCCAGCCGGTGACGCGCTCGATCGGCGCCTCCAGGTGGTGGAAGCAGTGCTCCTGCACGAGCGCGGCGAGTTCGGCGCCGAAGCCGCTCGTGCGCGTGGCCTCGTGCACGATCACGCAGCGCCCGGTCTTGCGCACCGAGGCGAGCACGGTCTCCAGGTCCATCGGCCAGAGCGCGCGCAGGTCGATGACCTCGGCGTCGATGCCGGTCTCCTCGGCCGCGCAGGCCGCGACCCAGACCATGGTGCCGTAGGCGAGCACGGTGAGCGCCTTGCCGGGGCGGAAGATCGACGCCGCATCGATCGGCAGCTTGTACCAGCCCTCGGGCACCATGCCCAGCGCGTGGCGCGACCAGGGCACGACCGGGCGCTCGTGGTGGCCGTCGAAGGGGCCGTTGTAGAGGCGCTTGGGCTCGAGGAAGATCACCGGGTCGTTGCTCTCGATGGCGGCGATCAGCAGGCCCTTGGCGTCGTAGGGGTTGCTCGGCATCACCGTGCGCAGCCCGCAGACGTGGGTGAAGAAGGCCTCGGGGCTCTGGCTGTGCGTCTGCCCGCCGTAGATGCCGCCGCCGCAGGGCATGCGGATCGTCACCGGCGCGATGAAGTCCCCGGCGGAGCGGTAGCGCATGCGCGCCGCCTCGGAAACGATCTGGTCGGTGGCCGGATACACGTAGTCGGCGAACTGGATCTCGACCACGGGCCGCAGCCCGTAGCCGGCCATGCCGATGGCCACGCCGACGAGACCGCTCTCGCTGATCGGCGTGTCGAAACAGCGCGACTTGCCGTACTTCGCCTGCAAGCCCTCGGTGACGCGGAAGACGCCGCCGAAGTAGCCCACGTCCTCGCCGAAGACGACCACCTTCGGGTCACGCGCCATCGACACGTCCATCGCCGAGCGCAGCGCCTGGATCATGGTCATGGGCACGGCGGCGCCGGCCTCGGGTCCCGCTTCCGCTGCCGCATCGGCGCGCGGCTGCACGATCGTGATCATGGCCTCAGACCCCGAGTTGCTGGCGCTGCCGGCGCAGGTGCGCCGGCATCTCCTCGTACACACCCTCGAACATCGCCGCCGCGCTCGGGATCTGGCCGTCCAGCAGCGTGCCGTGGCGTTCGGCCTCCTTCTGCGCCGCCGCGACCTCGGCCTCGAGTTCGCGCTGCGCCTGCTCGTGCTGCGCGTCGGACCAGTGCCCGATGGCGATCAGGTGAGCCTTCAGCCGTGCGATCGGGTCGCCGAGCGGAAAGCGCTGCCAGTCGTCCGCCGGTCGGTACTTGCTCGGGTCGTCCGAGGTCGAGTGCGCGCCGGCGCGGTAGGTCACCCACTCGATCAGCGTCGGGCCGAAGTTGCGCCTTGCGCGCTCGGCGGCCCAGGCCGAGGCGGCGTGGACGGCGAGGAAGTCGTTGCCGTCCACGCGCAGGCTCGCGATGCCGCAGCCGACGCCGCGCGCGGCGAAGGTCGTCGATTCGCCGCCGGCGATGGCCTGGAAGGTGGAGATCGCCCACTGGTTGTTGACGACGTTGAGGATCACCGGCGCGCGGTAGACGTGGGCGAAGGTGAGCGCGGTGTGGAAGTCGCTCTCGGCGGTGGAGCCGTCGCCGATCCAGCCCGAGGCGATGCGCGTGTCGCCGGCGATCGCCGAGGCCATGCCCCAGCCCACGGCCTGGATGAACTGCGTCGCCAGGTTGCCCGAGATCGAGAAGAAGCCCGCGCGCTTCATCGAGTACATCACCGGCAGCTGCCGGCCCTGGAGCGGGTCGCGCCGGTTGCTCATGAGCTGGCACATCATCTCGACCATCGAGACGTCGTCGCGCGCCAGCAGCAGGCCCTGCTGGCGGTAGGTCGGGAAGCACATGTCGCCCTCGCGCAGCGCGAACGCGTGTGCGACCGCGATCGCCTCCTCGCCCAGACACTGCATGTAGAAGGAGAGCTTCTTCTGCCGCTGTGCCACCAGCATGCGCGCGTCGAAGATGCGCGTCTTCATCATCGCGCGCAGGCCGCGCTCGAGCGTCGCCGCCTCCAGCGGCGGCGCCCAGGGCCCGACGGCGCGGCCCTCGTCGTCGAGCACGCGCACGAGCGCATTGCTCAGGTCCTGCGTGTCGAAGTGCGAGGTGTCCACCGGCGGCCGGCGCACCGCTCCCGCGGGCGACAGGCGCAGGTAGGAGAAATCGGTGCTTTGCCCCGGGCGCCCGGTGGGCTCGGGAACATGCAGGCGCAGCGGCGGGTACTCGCTCATGCGTGCAACGCTCCTTGGCTCGATCGTCTCGAGCGGTCGATCGACAACGGCCGCGCGGCACGCGCGCCGCGAGCCCGGAGATTAGCGCACAAACGGCGCGCGCCGCGACCTCCGCCGCATCGCACGCGGGGGGTTCAGACCTCGAGCCGCTCGGGCGCCAGGTACTGCTGGCGAAAGGTCTCGAAGGGCTCGGCATCGGCGGCCTCGATCGCCCACTGCTGCGCCAGCGACTCCGCCGCGAGCTGCTCGAACCGTGCCTGCAGCGCCGGCGCATAGGGCAGCGTCAGCAGGTGCACGCGCGCGGCCTGCGAGCACGCCTGCACGAAGCCGACATAGGAATCGTCGTGCTCCTGATGCACGGCGCGCAGCACGCGTGCCGAAGGCAGCATGTCCGGGGAGCGCAGCGCCGCCTGCGCCTGCTCGAGCGTGGCGAGATAGCGCTCGTCCTCCAGCACCGCGGCCAGGCGCGCGGCGATCGGCTCGAAGTCCTGCAGCAGCTGCTCGGCCCAGCCCAGCAGCGGCAGCTGCCCCACCTCGCCCCTGATCGTCAGCCCGGGCTCGCGCCCGCGGGCGGCGGTGCGATGCTGGTTCTGCCCCAGGCGCACGATCTCCTGCGGCGAATCCGGCGGGCTCGGGCCCAGCAAGCAGTGCAGCAGGAAGATGTCGAGCAGCCGCATGGTGTCGGCGCTGATGCCCACCGGCTCGAAGGGGTCGAGATCCATGCAGCGCACCTCGACGTACTCGACCCCGCGCTCGCGCAGCGCGTGCAGCGGGCGCTCGCCGGGGCGGATCACGCGCTTGGGGCGGATGGTGCCGTAGAACTCGTTCTCGATCTGCAGCAGGCTCGTCGCGAGCTGGTTGTACTCGCCGCCCAGGTTGCGCACGCCCACGCGCTCATAGGGCGGGTGCGGCCGCGTGAGCGCGCCGTGCAGCGAGCTGGCGTAGCTCTCCAGGCTGTTGTAGCTCACAGCCAGCGCCGCCTGCGCGTCGCTCTGGTAGCCCAGGCGCCCCATGCGCAGCGACGTCGCGTACGGCAGGTACAGCGTCGTCGCGGCCTCGCCGCCCAGCGGCTGCAGCTCGTGCGGGCGCCCTTCGACGAAGCTCGCGCTCACCGCGGGGCTGGCACCGAAGAGCAGAAGCAGCAGGAAGGAGTGGCGGCGGAAGTTGCGGATGAGCGCGAAGTACTCCTCGTTCCCCAGGCCCGGCAGCGACCAGTTGTAGTGGATGCCCGAGATCGTCTGCATGCGCCGCCCGTAACGATGGCTCAGCCCCATGCGGTAGACGCTCTTGGCGCGCGCGATGTTGCTCGTGCCGTAGCGCCCGAGCGGGATGTTCTCGTCGGCCGGCAGCACGCAAGGCATGCTCGCGACCCAAAGCCGCTCCTCGCCGATGGCGCGGTAGACGAACTGATGGATCTCGGTGAGCTCACGCTCGCAATCGGCGGCGCGCCCGTGCACGCCGGTGATGAGCTCGATCTGGCTCTCGCTGAAGTCGGTCGTGATGCACGGATGCGTCAGCGCCGAACCCAGCGCCGCCGCATGCGGCGTCAGCGCCAGGCCGTTGCCGGGCAGCACGCGCAGGCTCTCCTTCTCGACGCCGCGCTTCATGCCGCGCAGGCGTTCGGCGGACAGGCGGGCCAGGCGCTGCTGCAGTCGGGAACTCATCGGCATCCAATCGTCGAAAAAAGGGGGCTCAAGGGATCGGTCCGGCGTCGGCCCGGGATCGGCACGGGGTCGACAGCAGGGTCCGCAAAAAAATCGGGGTACGGACGGTAGCAGGTTTGCCCTCCGCGCGTCGACTGGCTCACGATTTGAGCCATCCATGCGCTAGGCTGCGCCCATTCCGCGGCCAAGGTCTCGCCATGCCCTCCGACTTCGATGCCGATCCACCCTGGGCGCACGCCCCTGCACCCGGTTCGAACCGCCCCCCGCACCGCCTGGACGACCATCTGCGTGCCGTCGGCGAGCGTGCGGCCCAACTCGCGCCGCCGGCCATGCGCGAGCTGGCGCGGCTCGCCGGCCTGTGGCACGACCTCGGCAAGCGCCGCCCCGGGTTCCAGCGCTACATCCGCACCGCAGGCGGGGTCGACGCCCACATCGAGGGCCGCGTGCCGGACCGCGACAAGACGCACTCGGCCGCGGGTGCGCTGTGGGCGGCCGAGCACCTGAGCGAACGCTTCGGCCGCGAGGGCACCCTCGTCTCCCGGCTGCTGCAGTACGCGATCGCCGGGCACCACGCCGGCCTGGCCGACTGGGTCGGCGATCTCGCAGCACGCCTCGCGGGCGCCGATGCCCGGCGCGAGTGCGACGAGGCGCTGGCCGCTCCCGGCCCCGACGTCCTGCTGCGCCCTTGTGCCGCCGACGGTCTCGACCCGCGGGTCGTGCTGAAACTGCTCAACGACAGCCAGCCGTCGCAGCCCGGCCGCGCCGCGCTGTGGCTGCGCATGCTGTTCTCGGCGCTGGTCGACGCCGATTTCCTCGACACCGAAGCCTACTTCGACCCGCAGAAGGCAGGGCAGCGCGCAGGTGTTGCGAGCCTCGAGCCGCTGAAGCGGGCACTCGACGAACACCTCGAACGGCTCGGCGCCGCTGCCGCCGGCCGCGTCAACGCCGCCCGCGCCGCGGTGCTACGGCAATGCCGCGACAAGGCCATGCGGCCGCCGGGAGTCTTTCGCCTCACGGTGCCCACGGGCGGCGGCAAGACGCTGGCCAGCCTGGCCTTTGCGCTGGACCATGCGCTGACGCAAGGCAAGCGGCGTGTCATCTACGCCATCCCCTACACCAGCATCATCGAGCAGACTGCAGACGTCTTCCGCCGCGTCTTGACAGCGCTCGGCGACGACCTCGTCGTCGAGCACCACGGCAATGCCGACGGCGACGAGGCGCGCGAGAACCACCGTTCGCGCCTGGCCTGCGAGAACTGGGACGCGCCGCTCATCGTCACCACCAACGTCCAGCTCTTCGAGAGCCTGTTCGCGCGCACGACCTCGCGTTGCCGCAAGCTGCACAACCTGCAGCACAGCGTGATCGTGCTCGACGAAGCGCAGCTGCTGCCGCTGGCGTTCCTGCAGCCCATCGTCGACGTGCTGCACTACCTGGTGCAGGACTTCGGCGTCACCGTGCTCTTGTGCACCGCCACGCAGCCGGTGCTCGACACTCAGCCCAACGCGGCCGACCCCGCGCGCGGACTGCAGCGCGGTCTGGGCAGCGTCACCGAGATCATCGACGACGTGCCGGCGCTGTACGCGGCACTGCAGCGCGTACGCGTGCATCTGCCGCCCAACTTCCACGACGCCAAACCGTGGTCCGAGGTGGCCGACGAACTCGCCGGGCATGAGGTCGTGCTGGCCATCGTCAACCGCCGCGCCGACGCCGCCGAGCTCCATCGGCTCGTGCGCGCACGCGCCGAAGCAGCCGCGCACGAAAGCTGCTGGCACCTCTCGGCGCTGATGTGTGCGCAGCATCGCAGCGACACCATCGCCGCGATCAAGGCCGCGCTCGAGGAAAGACGGCGCGCGCTCGCGCAGGGGCAGCCGGCCGCGGCCGTACGCGTGGTCTCGACGCAGCTCGTCGAGGCCGGCGTCGATCTGGACTTCCCCGTCGTCTATCGCGCCCTGGCCGGCGCCGACGCCATCGCCCAGGCTGCCGGGCGCTGCAACCGCGAAGGTCGCCTGCCGCAGCCGGGGCAGGTGCACGTCTTCGTGCCGCCGACCGCCTCCCCGCCCGGGCTGCTGCGCCTGGCGCGCGACACCTGCAAGGCGGTATGGCATGACCTGCCGGCCGATCCTCTGGCCATCGAGCACGTGCGCCGCTACTTCGAGCGCATGCTGCACGACGCACCCTCGACCGATGCGCGCCGCATCTGCGAACTGCTGCATTGCCGCGCCGATCTGCACGAGCTGAGTGTGCCGCTCGCGCTGCGCAGCGCCGCCGAGGCCTTTCGCCTCATCGACGACGAGGACACGGCGACCGTGCTGGTGCGCTACCGCAGCCCGCACGGCGGCCCCGACATCGACGCGCTCATCGGCCTGCTGCAACGCGAAGGCCCGACGCGCTGGCTGATGCGCCGGCTGCAGCGCTTTGGCGTGAGCATTTATCGACGTGACGCCGAAACCTTGCTCGGCCGCGGCGACATCGAGGAGATCGGCACTTGCCCGGGCTTATACGTGCAGCGCGAGCACTGGCACGATCTGTACGATCCCGTGCTCGGCCTTCGTGTGGCCGCTGCCCCCGGCGATCCGCTCCTGGCCTGACCGGGCATCAACCGTCTGGACGCGAACGACGATGAAACCCTTTTGCCTCGAAGTCCGCGGCGACTACGCCTGTTTTACCCGCCCGGAGATGAAGGTCGAGCGCGTTTCCTACGACCTCATCACGCCCTCGGCGGCGCGCGCCGTCTTCGAGGCCATCCTCTGGAAGCCCGGCATCCGCTGGCGCATGCGGCGCATCGAAGTGCTGGCGCCGGTGCGCTGGATCAACGTGCGGCGCAACGAGGTCGGCGCGGTGGCATCGACGCGCAACGCCCAGGCCGCGATGAACGCCGGCCGCGGGGAAGTGGCGCTGTACGTCGAGGACGAGCGCCAGCAGCGCGCCGGTCTCTTTCTGCGCGACGTGGCCTACCGCCTGTGGGCCGATCTGCAGATGGTCAGCGACGAGGCGCGCGCCAATCCCGGCAAGTACCTGGCGATGTTCAGCCGCCGCGCCGATGCCGGGCAGTGCGTGAATCAACCCTACCTCGGCTGCCGCGAGTTCGCCGCACGCTTTCGGCGCGTGGCGGTCGAAGAAGACGGCCAGGCCGGCTGGCGGCCGGCCGCCGGCGAGCCGCCGCCGCGCGCGGATTGGAACGCCGGCAACGACGACCTCGGCTGGATGCTCTACGACTTCGACTTCGGCGCTCGACCCGCACCGCAGCCGAGCTTCTTTCGCGCCGTCGTCGAGCGCGGCGTGCTCGACCTTGGCGGCGTGGAGCTGCGGCAATGATTCTGCAGGCGCTACACGCGTACTACGAACGCCGCTGCGCCGACCCCGACCCGGCACGGCGTCTCGCATCCTTCGGCCTCGAACGCAAGGAGATCGGCTTCGTCCTCGAGCTCGACGCGACGGGAGCACTGAAATCGGTGGTCGACTTGCGCCAGCCGCTGGGCAAACGCCTGGTCGGCACCGCGCTGCTGGTGCCGCAAGCTGCAAAGAAGACGTCGGGCATCAAGGCCAACCTGCTTTGGGACAACGCCGAGTACGTGCTCGCGCTGCCGGAGCCGAAGAAGCTCGAAGCCGCACGCGCCAAGGGCAAGGAAGACGAGTACCGCGCACGCCTGATCGAAATGCAGCAAGCCTTTGCGCAGCGCATCGAAGCACTGCCCGAACCCGCGCGCAGCGACCCCGGCGTGCAGGCCGTGCTGAACTTCCTGCGCCAGGATCCGGCAGCGCAGCTTGCCCGGCTCGGGCGCAGCGAGGACATCGCAAGCGCTGGCGCGTCGTTGAGTTTTCGCTTGATCGACGATGACGGCAGGCTCGTCAGCCAACGTCCGGCGGTGGCTCCCGCGGTGGTCGCCTGGGCGGACGAGGACGAGCGCGAGGACACCGATGCCGCGGCCACAGAAGCCAGCGCAGCACCCGGGCTGTGCCTGATCCGCGGTGAGGCGGCGCCGATCGCGCGGCTGCACACCGCGATCAAGGGCGTGTGGGGCGCGCAAAGCTCGGGCGCCAACATCGTCTCCTTCAACCTCGACGCCTTCAACTCCTACGGCAAGACGCAGGGCGGCAACGCCCCGGTAGGCGTGGCCGCAGCGTTTGCCTACACCACGGCCTTGAACACGCTGCTCGCACGCGACTCGACGCAGCGCCTGCAGGTCGGCGACGCGAGCACGGTGTTCTGGGCGCAACGTGCCGATCGCTTCGAGGAGGACCTGACGGCACTGCTCGGCGCCGACCTCGACGACCCCGACGCGCACGTCGCGCAGGTGGGTGCGTTGTACGACGCCATCCACAGCGGCGCCTTCGACGGCGCGCGCGGCGAAAACCGCTTCTACGTGCTCGGCCTCGCGCCGAATGCAGCGCGCATCGCGGTGCGCTTCTGGCATGCCGCGCCACTGGTCGAGATTGCCGCACGCGTGCGCGACTGGTTCGACGACCTGAGCCTGGTGCGCCCGGCCTTCGAGCGTGACCCCTTCCCGGCTCTCAAGCGCCTGCTGCGCGCCCTCGTGCTCGAGGGCGACCTGAGCCGCCTGCCGCCGGGACTGTGCGGCGACATCCTGCGCGCGATCTTCACCGGGGCGCCGTTGCCCGCCATGTGGCTCAACCTCGCCGTGCAGCGTTGCCGCGCCGAACAGGCCGTGCCCTACGCCCGCGCCGCGGCGATCAAGGCCTGCCTGAACCGTTCCATCCGCCACGCCCGTTCCTTCGAGGAGGTTTACACGCCCATGCTCGACCCCGCCAACGCCCAACCGGCCTACCGCCTGGGACGCCTGTTCGCCGTGCTGGAGAAGATCCAGGAGGAGTCCGCCGGCGGCAGCCTGAACAAGACCATCCGCGACCGCTACTACGGCGCGGCGTCGAGCACGCCCGCGTCGGTCGTGCCGCTGTTGCTCAAGCTCAAGAACCACCACCTGGGCAAGCTCGACGACCGCGGCCAGCGCATGCTCTACCGCGCCTTCCAGGACCATCGGCCCGACGACTACATCGCCGAGGTGCTGGCCGCGCTGGATGACATTCCGGCGCATCTGACGCTGCCCGAGCAGGGCCGCTTCGCACTCGGCTACTACCACCAGCGCCAGGCCTTCTTCAGCAAGCCCGACGCCGCAACCGATACCGCACAACCCGAAGGAGCCGCCTGACATGAGCCTTGCCCACCGCTACGACTTCGTGCTGCTGTTCGACGTCAAGGACGGCAACCCCAACGGCGACCCCGACGCCGGCAACCTGCCGCGCCTGGACGCCGAGACCGGCCACGGCCTCATGACCGACGTCGCGCTCAAGCGCAAGGTGCGCAACTTCGTCGCGCTGTCGCAGGATCAGACCGAACGTGATCCGGCTCCTGGCGAGAAGCGCTTCGAGATCTACGTGCGCGAGAAGGCCGTCCTCAACCTGCAGCACCAGCGTGCCTACTCGGCGCTGAAGCTCGATGCGCCGGCCGAAGGCGAGGCGTCGCCCGAGGACGAGGCGAAGAAGCCGAAGAAGGGTGCGAAGTCGCAACGCAAGGGTGGCGCGGACGAGGTCGACCGCGCGCGCCAGTGGATGTGCCAGAACTTCTTCGACATCCGCAGCTTCGGCGCGGTGATGTCCACCGGCACCAACGCCGGCCAGGTGCGCGGCCCGGTGCAGCTGACCTTCGCGCGTTCGATCGATCCCATCGTCGCGCTCGAACACTCGATCACGCGCATGGCGGTGGCCACCGAGGCCGAGGCCGAGAAGCAGCAAGGCGACAACCGCACCATGGGCCGCAAGCACACCGTGCCTTACGGCTTGTACCGTGCGCACGGCTTCGTCTCGGCCTTTCTCGCCGAGCAGACCGGCTTCGGCGAAGACGATCTGGCGCTCCTGTGGCAGGCGCTGGAACACATGTTCGAGCACGACCGCTCGGCCGCGCGCGGGCAGATGGCCACGCGCGGGCTGTACGTGTTCGAGCACCAGGACAAGCTGGGCAACGCGCACGCGCACGACCTCTTCGACCGCCTTCGCGTCACGCCGGCACCGGACGCCACGACACCGGCGCGCGACTTCGGCGCATACTCGGTCACCTTCGACGGAAGCGCACTGAATGCCGGCGCCACCGTCGATGCCGCCCCTGCCGTGAAACTGCACCGCATGGTCTGAAGCGATGAACTGGCGCGACCACATCACCGCCGATCCGGATATCCTCGTCGGCAAGCCTGCCGTGAAGGGCACGCGCATCTCGGTGGAGCTGGTGCTCGGCTGGCTGGCCCAGGGCTGGACGCACGAGATGCTGCTGCAGAGCTACCCTCAGCTGAGCGGCGACGACATCCTGGCGTGCCTGGCCTTTGCCGCCGAGATGATGCGCGATGAGCAGTACGTGGCCGCCGACAAGGCCGCCGCATGACGGCCCCGCGGCTGCTGGCTAACGAGAACTTTCCGCGACCCGCCCTGTTGAAGCTGCGCGCTGCCGGTGTGGAAGTCGAAGCGGTCGCCGAAACCATGCCCCGGGCCAGCGATGCCGCCGTGCTGGCGCATGCGGCTGCCACCGCGGCCTGGCTGCTGACCTTCGACCGCGACTACGGTGAACTGGTCTTCGCCCGCCAAGCGCCGCCACCGCCGGCCATCGTCTACCTGCGGCAAGGCGCCTACTCGCCCGAGTGGCCTGCCGAGGCGGTGCGGTCGGCCCTGGCGCGAGCCGACTTCGTGCTCGGACACCTGGTCGTGATCGACGGGCGCGCCCTGCGCCGGCGGGCACTGCCGGCGGCTTCGACGCGGTGAGCGCCGAGGATCCCCTGCCGCTGTCGGCCCTGCAGCACTGGGCCTACTGCCCGCGCCAGTGCGCCCTGATCCACCTGGAGCAGGCCTTCGACGACAACCTGCACACGCTGCGCGGGCAGGCCGTGCACCGTCAGGTCGACGCGCCCGGCATGGAGCTGCGCCGCGGCCTGCGCGTCGAGCGCGCGCTGCCGGTGTGGAGCGATGCGCTCGGCGTGATCGGCAAGGCCGACGTCGTCGAGTTCGAGCGCGACGGCAGGCCCTACCCGGTGGAGTACAAGCACGGCTCGCGCCACAAGGCCGCCGACATCGCCGCTTGCGACGATCTGCAGCTCGCCGCGCAGGCGCTGTGCCTCGAGGAGATGACCGGCCGCGCCGTGCCCGAAGGCGCGCTCTACTACGCCAGCAGCAAGCGCCGCCGCGTGGTGGCCATCGACGAGGCGCTGCGCGCGCGCGTGCACGCGACCATCGTCGAAGTGCGGCAGATGCTCGCCGACGGCACGCTGCCGCCGCCGACCGCCGACACCCGGCGCTGCCGCGGCTGTTCGCTGCACGACCGCTGCCAGCCCGAGGCGATCGGCCGTGCGCACGAGTTCGCCCGCAGCGGCGCGTGGTGTGACCCCGATCGTTGAGCCGAGCCGCTGCCATGCACCTGCTGAACACGCTGTATGTGACCACGCCGGAGAGCTATCTGCGCCTGGACAACGACACGCTGCGCGTGCTGCTGGGCGAGGAGACGCGCCTGCGCGTACCGCTGCACCACCTGCAGGCCGTGGTCTGCTTCGGCCACATCGCGCTCTCGGTGCCGCTCATGCACCGGCTGGCCGACGAAGGCATCGCGCTCGTGCTGCTCGACGCCAACGGCCGCTTCAAGGCCAGGCTCGAGGGCGCAACGAGCGGCAACGTGCTGCTGCGCCAGGCGCAGCACCGCAAGACGGACGACCAAGCCTTTACGCTCGAACTCGCGCGGCACATCGTCGCCGGCAAGCTGAAGAATCAGCGTCAGCTGCTGCTGCGCGCGGCCCGAGAAGCCAAGCAAGCCGACGACGCACAGGCGCTCGACCGCGCCGCCAAGGATCTTGCCGCCAGCGTGCGTGCCGTGCCCGCGGCGGCGAGTCTGGACGCCTTGCGCGGCGTCGAGGGCGAGGGCGCGCGTACCTACTTCGCGGCCTTGCCTCACGTCGTGCGCGCCGACGTGCGCGCGGCCTTCGCGCCCGAGGGCCGCAGCCGCCGCCCGCCACGCGATCGCATGAACGCCTTGCTTTCCTTCCTCTACGCGATGTGGATGAACGACTGCCGCAGCGCGTGCGAGGCCGCCGGGCTGGACCCGCAAGTCGGCTACCTGCATGTGCTGCGCCCGGGCCGCGCCGCGCTGGCGCTGGATCTGATGGAGGAGTTCCGCGCCCTCGCGGACCGGCTGGCGCTGACGCTGGTGAACCGCGCGCAGCTCGATGCCGACGACTTCGACCTGCGCGAGGGCGGCGCCGTGCTGCTGCGCGAGGAGGCGCGCAAGGCCGTGGTCGTGGCCTACCAGGAGCGCAAGCAGGAGACGCTGACGCACCCGCTGCTGGCGCAGCCCGTGCCGCTGGGGCTGGTGCCTCTGGTCCAGGCACGGCTGCTGGCGCGCCATTTGCGCGGCGAGACGCCGGCCTACACGCCGTTCTCGACGAAGTAGGTGCCGCCGATGCTGGTGCTGGTCTGTTACGACGTCAACACCGAAGATCGCGCGGGCCGGCGGCGCCTGCGCCGCGTCGCCAAGGCCTGCGAGGGCGTTGGCCAGCGCGTGCAGAAGTCCGTGTTCGAATGCCGCGTCGACCTTGCGCGCATGGAGGAACTCGAGCGCCGGCTGCTGACCATCATCGACACGAACCTCGACTGCCTGCGCCTGTACCGCATGGCCGACGCCAAGGGCTTCGAGGTCCGCGAGCACGGCCGCTTCAAGGCCGTCGATTTCGACGACCCGCTCGTGCTCTGAGCCCGCGCGAACCCCAAGCGTCGCCCGGCCCCGCACCACTTCGCGCCACCCGCAAGTGCCTGATTCCCCTGATGGATGCCCCCGCCCCGGCGCCGCCGCAAGCGCACACGATCGCCCCGCCCGCACGGTTCGCGCAACGTGGCGCGAATGTGTCCGACCGACAAGCACTTACCATCACGGCGTCGCGCGACCTTCACAGGTCGCGCGTGGATTGAAACTTGACGTTGGCGATGTTGGCGCCCGAGATGGCCAGGTCGCGCGACCTTCACAGGTCGCGCGTGGATTGAA
>WBZO01000353.1_pt1 | contig 104955 bp, 84 predicted proteins | sample 5204261 | NCBI WGS metagenome assembly WBZO01 (sample SAMN12412400, study PRJNA552823) | activated sludge metagenome | isolation source: activated sludge from anammox sidestream of wastewater treatment plant... | place: USA: North Carolina | collected 2017-09 | reverse complement strand
CGTTCGGCAACATCGCCCCGAGACTGGTGTTGGCCGCGGACTGTGCGGCGGCGATCCGCTCCTTCAGCAATCGCACATTCACGTTGTTATCGATGGCGGCTTGAATGGCGTCGTGCAGACTGAGGCGAAGCTCCGGTTGGGCAGGGAGAGCAGTCTCCGCCCAAACGGGCGTCATCCCCCTCACCAACAGTCCAATGAGCAACATGAACGGGAGAAAGCGAGCGGGAGTGGTCACGCGATCCTCCATGACAAGACACCGGCTTGTGCCGGAAGGCGAACGAATAGCCTGGTCCTTGTTCTTCGGACTGCAAGGATGGCGCCCCCTCCGGTCGCGAGGGCACTGCCCGCAAAACCTCACAAGAGGACTGATAGATTTGGGTATCTGGAACGGAACCCGCAGTGGGCAGCGGGGAGGAGTGCTACAGCGTGATTCTACGGGGCTGTGGCAGAAGGCTACAACCGAAAGTACGGGGAGTCGGAGTCTGGGATCAGCCCGCCGACGGGGGAATCATCGCGGGATTCCACCTTGCTCATCGCCTGCCGGATCGTGCGATAGAGCTGATCCACTGCCGCTTCTTTGGTAAAAAGCAGGGCAGCGCCGGCCTTCTTCATCGCGGCTTGGTTTTCTTCTGCAGCATTGACGGACAGGCCGATCACGATCGTATCGGGATGGCGGGCCTTGATCCGGCTGGTTGCTTCCACACCGTTCATCGTCGGCATGTTGATGTCCATCACGACGATATTGGGATGAACCTGATCCACGACCTCTACGGCTTGGCGTCCGTCCGACGCTTCTCCGACGACGACCACGTCGTCGTACATTTCCAGCAACGAACGCAGTCCTTCCCGCACCATCTCATGGTCGTCCACCAGCAGGACGCGAATCCGATCCCGGTCGTCCCGGAGGGAAAGGCGGGACCCGGGCGGCAGGGAAGCCGAGAGGACACTCTGGATCGGCCCCACGGAACGCTCCTCCCATGGGGCGCTCAGGAGGGTCGCCTCTGTGCCCAGCTCTCGGTCCGGCCCGCGTCGAAGCGGAATCATGAGTATTGCCGTGGTTCCGTATTCCGGCACAGATTGGATGTCGAACGCTCCGCCGATCGCTCGCATGCGTTCGCGGATGCTGAACAGGCCGAACCTGGCGGTCGGATGCCCGTCCGCCAGCTCCGCTTCCGCGACATTAAAACCCTTGCCCTCGTCCCGCACTTCGATCCGGAGTTCTCCATCTCGACACTGCACGGTCACGGAGGCCGCTCCCGTCTCCGCATGTTTCGAGGCATTGATCAGCAGTTCTCGAACGGACTGAAACAAAAGGACGGCCTCCGCCTCCGGCAGCTTCGGCACTTCCTCGCCTTCCGGGAGGATTACCCGGACAGCCAGTTCATATCGCTGCATGTAGTCGCTCAGCCATGTGAGGGCGGCCGGCAACCCAAGATCGTATAACACCGGCGGGCTGAGGTCAGCCACGAGAGTACGGGTATACTTGAGAGCGTCGTCCAACACGTTTTCGACCTGGTCCAATAATTCGAGGCATCTGCCGGCGGCAAATTGACGGGCGTGGGACAGGCTGAGGTGTCCGACGATGAGCAATTGGGCGAGATGATCGTGCAGCTCGATCGCCAACCGCTTCCGTTCCCGCTGCTCGGTGAGGTTCAACTCCGTGGCGAGCGCCCGCAAACGATCCTCCGACAGTTCCAACTCCTGCGTTCGTGCCCGAACCCGTCCCTCCAATTCCTGGGCGAATGAACGGAGCCGCTCCTCGGCCAATCGCCGCTCGGTCATGTCCAAGGCTGTGCCGGTAAACCGCACGGCCCGCGGTCCACCGTCGCGCTCTTCGAAGAACGCGCGGCCCATGGCCCTGATCCATCGCTCGCGCCCCTCCGGGAGCAGGATTCGATACTCGATGTCGTAGGCCCCCTTCTGAGGAGAGCCGATTGTTTCTTCGATTGTCGTTCGGACACGTTCACGGTCGTCCGGATGCAAACGCGCAAGGAACAGCTCATACGGCACCTCGGCGTCCGCCGGCAGTCCGAACAACGCTTTGCAGCGGGCATCCCAGCGATTCTCGCCCGTCATCAGATTCAAGTCCCACGTCCCGATCTCCGCCGATTCGACCGCGAGCCGAAGACGTTCTTCCGTATCGAGGAGCGCGGCTTCGGCACGGATCATGTCGTCGATATCGGTGCAGCTGCCCAACCATTGGATGATATTGCCCTTCGAATCGCGTCGGGGGATGGCCCGGATGAGAAACCACCGATACGATCCATCGGCGGCCCGCAACCGGTGACGCATCTCGCACGGAAGTCCGCGCTCCATCCCCTCGGCCCATCGCCGCACTGAACCGGCGAGATCATCGGGATGCACGGCCTTCACCCAGCCCGTTCCCGCCGTGTCCTCGGTCGTCATCCCGGTATAGTCGCACCACTGCCGGCTGGCGAACGTGTTGTTCCCGAGCACATCGCCCTCGAACGTCATGCTCGGCACGGCATCCGTGAGCGCGCGATAGCGCTCCTCGCTGTCATGTGTCGCACGTTCGGCGTCCTTTTGGGCCGTGATGTCTTCGCTGAACACAACGATGCCGCCGATTGCGCCGTCCCGGTCATACCAGGGACGTACCTCCCATCTCAGCCATTGGTGCGTGCCGTCCGCCCGTTCCCAGAGGTCCTCCTCGGTCCGTTCGACCGCTCCGTCAAGTACTCGGCGGTGGACCGCTTTCCACCGTTCCGGAATTTCCGGAAACACGTCATAGTGGGATCGCCCCAGGATCTCCGCCTCCACGTGATAGGTGGTCAGCCAGCGCTTGCTTACCGCCAGATACCGCATCTCCCGGTCGAACATGGCGATGGCCGCCGGCGCATGCTCGATGAACAAACGCAGGCGGTCTTCGCTTTCGCTCAAAGCTCCTTCTGCCTTGGCCCGTGCCTCGATCTCACGGCGGAGTGCCTCTCCCTCCGCGCGAGCGAGCGAGGCATCCGCCTGAGCTTGGAGACGTGTCCGCCTGACGGCTTCCGAAAGCAGGACGATGAAGAGGTTGACCATGATGAAAAGACTCAGCGCGATCGCGTAGTCGTGTCGTGGAGCGGCAGGGTGGAGAAACAACAGCGCGGACAGGGCGGCCGAAACAAGCGTCGCGATCAGCCCGTGACGCCAACCGAAGGCCACGGCCACAAACATGATGGCAGGGTAGTAGGTGATGAACGTGTATGCGGAGCCCCAGAGCGGGATGCAGAAAGCGCGTATGAGGGTGGCGAGGACCAAGGCCCCTGCCGTAACAACCATGGGATTGCTTCGAGCCAACCGGCTGCAAAGCTCAGGGAGCATAATGGCGTGTCCCCACTCGAAGGCTTGGGACGGCAACCTACTTTTCAGGCCTGATCAGCGCGATGGAACAGGTGCGACACCCCCGGTATGCCACAGCATATGATGGGTGAAATTGGGAAGTAAAGGGCGACCTATACGTGGTGCTGACAATGGTGGATGCGCCTATGGCGCGGAAGGATGGGCTTCCCTCACGACTGGAGTAGCGCAGGAGACGGTGTGGGGCTCTTGCCCCCCGATCCAGCGGTAGTAGAGGACCGGGATGACAATCAAGGTCAGGATCGTCGAGGCCCCGACGCCGAACAGGAGCGATACGGCCAACCCCTGAAAGATCGGATCGAGGATGATCACCGCGGCGCCGACCATCAGCGCGGCGGCGGTCAGGAGAATCGGCCTGGTGCGGATGGCGCCGGCCCGGATGACGGCTTCCAGGAGCGGCACGCCATCGGCCGCCTGATGCTGAATGAAGTCCACCAGCAGGATGGAATTGCGCACGATGATCCCGGCCAGCGCGATGAACCCGATCATGGAGGTGGCGGTGAAGTAGGCCCCCGTCAGCCAATGCCCGGGCAGGATGCCGATCAAGGTGAGCGGGATCGGCGCCATGATGACGATCGGCGTGAGGAACGACTGGAATTGCGCGACAATCAGGAGGTAGATCAAAATCATAGCCACGCCGAAGGCAATGCCCATGTCGCGAAACGTTTCGACGGTGATGTGCCATTCCCCGTCCCATTTCATCGCGAAGCGCTCCTCCGACCAGGGCTGCGCCGCATAGTGCTGCGCGAGCTGGTACCCCTCCGGCAACGTGAACTGCTCCAGCTTCCGTCCGATGCCCAACACGCCGTAGACCGGGCTGTCGCCCTTTTCCGACGCGGCCCCACCGACGTCGCCGATGACGTACACCACCGGCTTCAGATTCTTGTGGTAGATGGACGGCTCGCGCACGGTCTGTTCCATCCGCAATAACTCCGCCAGCGGCACCATGCGGCCGGCTTGGCTGCGCAAGGCAATCTCCCCGAAATGCTCCAACCCGGACCGCTCGCTGACCGGCAGCCGCAGCATGATCTGTACCGGCCGCTTTTCCCGCTGCAGGTGCACCAGCCCGACCTGGCTGCCTTCCAGCCCGAGTCGCAGCGTCTTCACGATCTCATCGGATGAAATCCCGGCCAACGCCGCCTTCACGCGGTCGACCGTGAACACATACTTCGTCTGGTTCGCTTCGATATAGTCGTCCACATCGACGACGCCCTCGGTGGATTCGAACAGGCGTCGTACGTCCTGCGCGATCGCCGTCTGCCGTGCATAGTCGGGGCCGTAAATTTCGGCGACCAGGACGGACTGGACCGGCGGACCGGGCGGCACCTCCACGACCTTGACGTTGGCCCCGTACTGCCGCGCGATCTGTTGGAGCTCGGGCCGGATGCGCTGGGCGATGTCATGGCTCTGCGCGTGGCGCCGATCTTTGGCCAGCAGGTTTACCTGGATGTCCGCCTCATGGGGCTGATCACGCAGGTAGTAGTGCCGCACGAGGCCGTTGAAGTTGAACGGCGAGGCCGTACCGACGTAGGCTTGATAGTCCCGCACTTCAGGAATGGTGCGCACATACTGAGTCAGCGCCTTGGTGACACGGGCCGTCTCCTCGAGCGTCGTCCCCTCCGGCATATCGACGACGACCTGCAGTTCGCTCTTATTGTCGAACGGCAGCATCTTCACCACCACCCCTCGCGTGTAGAACAAGAACAGCGACCCGGCGAGCAGCAGCCCGATGAACCCCAACACGGCATAGGCCATGATCGGATGGGAAAGCACCGGCGTCAGCAGTCGCTGGTAGAAGCGGTAGGCAGCGCCGCCTTCGAACTGCTCGTGGTCGACCCCGGCCATCTTCGCTCCAGGCCGATAGCAAGCCTGGCAGAACCAGGGAATTACAACGAAGGCCACCAACAGCGAGACGAACATGGCGATGGAGGCGTTCACGGGAATCGGCCGCATGTACGGCCCCATCAGCCCCGACACGAAGGCCATCGGCAGCAGGGCCGCGATGACCGTCAGCGTCGCCAGAATGGTCGGGTTCCCGACCTCATCCACGGCATACAACGAGGCCTCTCGGTGGGGCCGAAGGCGCATCATGAGGTGGCGGTAGGTGTTCTCGACCACCACGATGGCGTCATCGACCAGGATGCCGATGGAGAAGATCAGCGCAAACAGGGTCACGCGGTTGATGCTGTAGCCGATCAGCATGGAGATGAACAGCGTCAGCGCCAACGTGAGCGGAATGGCCACCGAGACGACGATGGCGGGACGGCGGCCCAGCGCGAGCCCGAGAAACACGACCACCGCAATCACCGCGATCAGCAGGTGCCACAGGAGTTCGTTCGCCTTCTCGTCGGCCGTTTCACCGTAATCGCGCGTCACGGTCACCCGCACGTCGGCCGGAATGATGCGTCCCTGCATCTCCTCGACTTTGCGGACGACCTCCCGCGAGACCGTCACCGCGTTCGTGCCGGCCTGTTTGGCCAGGGCGACGGTAACAGCAGGGGATTCGTGAGACATTAGACGCAAGACATCTGGTACAGGATCCTTCGTCTCCCGCCTTCCATCTAACGTCTCCCGTGCCCCCCTCACGCCTTCCCCAAACCACACATACTGCTTGGTCTCGCTCGGCCCATCCGTGACATCCGCCACTTGGCGCAGATAGACCGGATGTTGCTCGCTGACGCCGACCACCAACGTCTCGAGATCTTCCTTGGACCGGATGAAGCGTCCCGTTTCAACGAGCCGGCTCGCATTTTGGGTTTCGAACGAACCGGCAGGCAGGGCCAGGTTCTCGGCCTTGATGACGCCGGCAACGGCCAGCGGGGTCAGCCCGTAGGCCTTCAAGCGGGCCGGATCGATCTGAACGCGCAATTCGCGATCATGGCCGCCGACGACAAACCCGCCGGCCGTCCCGGTCACCTTCTTCGTTTCCTCCAGCACCTGGTCGGCCAGACGGCGCAGGTCGAAATCCTGGTAGCGCTCGCTGGACAGAGTCAGCGTCACGATCGGCACGTCGTTCACATCGCGCGGCTTGACCAGGAAGGGCTCGGCTCCCGGCGGAAGCAGATCCTGGTTGGACATCAGCTTGTCGTACAGATCGACCAGGCTCTGCTCCATCGGCTGGCCGACGTAAAAGCGCACGATGATGAGCGCCCCGCCGGGGCGGGAAATAGAGTAGACATACTCCACGGTCTTGATCTCGGACAATTTCCGTTCGATCGGCTTGGTCAGTTGCTCTTCCACCACCTTCGCCGATGCGCCGGGGAACGGGAGCCAGACATCGGCCATCGGCACGACGATCTGGGGTTCCTCCTCGCGCGGCGTAACGACGACGGCGAAGGCGCCGAGAAGGAGCACCGCCACAATGATCAATGGCGTGAGCTTGCTGTCGATGAATTGCGCGGCGAGCCGACCGGAAGGACCGAGGGAAGATGGGGAAGCGGATGGCATAGGGCGTAGCGCTCAAATACCGTATTTCGTGATTCGTATCTCGTATCTCGCCAGAAGTGACATGAGAGGGTTTTCTTCTCGCTTCACTTCTCACGTTCCCTGAGGCGGCAGCGCCACCGCCGTCATTTCCTGCACGGGCACGCCGTCCTTGCCCTTGGAGCCGTCTTCCAGCACCACTTCGCCGGCATTCACCCCGGATAGGACCTCGACGGTTCCATTCAGCCGACGACCGACCTTGATCCAGCGCAGACGGGCCACGTGGTCGGGTCCGACAACGAAGACGCTCGACAGCTCGCCCCGCTCGACCAGTGCCGTGCGCGGCAACACCAGTGACTGGTTGGTGCCCTTGTCGAGTTGCAACCGCCCGAACATGCCGGATTTGAGGCCGGCGGTTTGCGGGAGATCCACTTTGACCATGAACGTGTGGGTCTGGGGATCACCGGCGGGCAGGATCTGGGCGACGGTTCCCTGCAAGCGATTCGCCCCAAGGGCATCGACGACGATCGGCAACGACGCGCCCACCCTCACCGCCTGCAGATCGCCTTCCGCGACCGTCGCTTCGAGACGAAGCTCCCGCGGATTTTCCATGCGCAACAGGGCCTGACCCGGAGAGGCCAGCTCTCCCGCCTCCACCTTCTTCTCGGTGATCACGCCGTCGAAGGGTGCCTTCACGACCGTGTAACTGAGCTGCGCCAGCACCGCCTTCTGACTGGCCTCCGCCACCTTGTAACTCCTCGTCGCATTTTCCAGCTCCTGCTTGGACACGGCATCCTTGCGATAGAGGTCGGCCATGCGGTCGAGTTGTGCCTTGGCATTTTCGACCTCGGCCTTGGCGCGGGCCAGCTCGGCCTGCAGGTCCCGGCTGTCCAACATCACGAGCGCCTGCCCTTTCCGGACGACATGCCCTTCGCGGACGAGTACCGCTTCGATCATGCCTTGAATGCGGCTGGACAGGGTGGCTTGGAACACCGCGGTGACCTGCCCGGTCACCTCAAGCGTCACCGGCACCTGAACGGCCTTTACTTCGAACAGCGAAGCTTGGATGGCCGACTGCCCCTTGGCCTCCATCACCGCCGCACCTTGCCGGGAAGACTCTTCACCGGGACCACAGCCAGCCAACGCGATCAACAACAACGCCATGTAAGAAGCGGACATTTTCATGTGGTGTTAGCTCAGTCTCGCAGCCCGAAGGTCACGGCTGAGGCCGAAGAGCCCATGATCTCGGCCTTAGCCTCTCCGGTTACTCTTGTACTCCCAACCTCCGCAGCAGCGCCATCATCGGACACCATCCGGTAAAGGCCGACTGGATCAGATTGGCGGCCACGAAGGCCGCAGCGTAATTATAGTAAGGATGCACCGTCGCGCCCAGAAAAACCGCCAGAAGCACGAACGCCCCGGCGATCAACCGCAGCCATTCATTGAGTCTCATGGCATCACCTCCCTGATGTATCCCATATGAGCGGCGATGGGGAGAAAGGATTCGTCGGGGGCATGAATGGGGCTCGACGGGGTCAGGAACCCTCGGCCGCGCAGGATGTTCGGTGCTGCGCATCGACCACTCCCGACCCCGACCGTCGCCCTGCTAGGCGGAAGCTTCCAGTTTGGTGATACCCATCGCCTTCAGAATGGCCTTTTCGAAGAAAGGTTCACTGACGCCCCGCTTCATCTTCATGAGGAAGTATTTCTCCAAGCCGATCTTGGCGAGGTGCACCCATTTGCCTTTCTTCGCCCAAGTCACATTGCGAGGCGCCATCTGCGGGAGCGCGACGAAGGCCATCCCCGTGTCGCCCATGTCGGCCAAGCAGATCGCATTCCACGTGGCCGTCTCCCGCTTGGCGTTGTTTTCAATGTCGGCCTTGATGTTGTGGACGGCCGCCGACACCATCGATTCGATCATATAGCCGGTCTTCGGCGCGCCGGTCGGCACGGGGGTCTGTTCGACCGGAGGAATCGCCACACAGACGCCCACGGCATAGATATTCTTATACTTGGGATTGGCCTGGTACGGATCGATGTTGACGAACCCCTTCGGATTGCAGAGCCCGGCCGTCGACGCAACCGCCTCCACGCCGGCGAACGGCGGAATGATCATGGAATATCGGAACGGCACGTCCTGACCGTCGTCCAGCATGAACTTGCCCGGCTGCACCTCTTTGATCGACGCGCCTGGAAGAGGCTTGATCGCATGTTCCGCGAATTCATCCTCCATCAGCCGCCGCGATTTCCCAACCCCGGCCAATCCCATGTGTCCGATATAGGGCTCGGGGGTCACGAAGTAGATCGGCACCTTCTTGCGCAATTTTCGCTTGCGCAGGTCCGCGTCCAGAATGAACGCCATTTCATAGGCGGGACCGAAACAGGAGGCGCCCTGAGCCGCGCCGATCACGATCGGCCCCGGATCCTTCAGAAAACTCTGATAGGCACCCCAGGCCTGTTCGGCATGGTCGACGTTGCAGACCGACTGGGAATAGCCGCTCGGCCCCAGGCCCGGAACCGCGCCGAAATTTAATTTGGGGCCGGTCGCAATAATGAGGTAATCGTAGGGCACTTCCCCTTTGGAGGTGATGACACGGTTCTGTTCAGCCTCGATACGGTCCGCCGTTACGTGGAGAAACTCGATGCCTTTCTTCTCCAGCACGGGACCAAGCGCAAAGCTGATATCTTTTCGCTTCCGCCACCCAACCGCGACCCAGGGGTTGGAGGGCACGAAATGAAACGACTCGACGTTAGAGATGACCGTGACCTTGTGCCGATCACCCAACAACTCCTGGGCTTCGTAAGCGGCAGGCAACCCGCCGATCGAGGCTCCGACGATGACGATCCGCGCCATACGACACCTCCCTGCCTGTCATGAATGACCGGAGCCCCTCGCAGGCTCCTCACTATGGTAGAGGGCTGCACGGGGGATAGGATTCATCCACGCCCAGCGCCATCTCGCCAGCCAGTCATAGGGAAGATGTGCAAGAACACGGCCCATGAGAGAATTGACCTAAGCTGTTACAATTGCAGGCATAATGCCGCATCATCCCCCCGATGCTCACCCGCATAGAGGCTAAGAGCGAGGCAACTTGCAACTACAGGATAGGGCACGCTGTTGCAATAGGCGACATTCTATGAAGCACCGGTTTTTCGAAGCCCTCCATCGAGGAACCATGGCCAAGGTTGCCCAATCAATCCTGGTGGTTGACGCATCCCCGTGAAATACTTAGTTTGTGTTCGAGTGATACAATTGGACATCTTCCTAGGGCTCAGCTCCATATTGTCTGATTGACTGTGGCTTCCAGCCGCAATACAAGTATTCTGTCCATTTGTGGGTCCGTTTCCTTTTGGAGGTAACATGCGTTTCCAGCATATCTATAAACAGACAGGGATTTTTGTCGGCATCGTCCTCGCCTTCATTGCGTTGGAATCGTTGGTTGCCGCAAGTTTTCTGAGTCTCGTGCATTACAAGACTGCGAACGGGGGAGTCGCACAGACCCAGCAACTGCTGCTGGAACTTGAAGCCTTGATGGGACAGCTCTCCTCGGCGGAAACCCATCAGCGGGGCTTCGTCGTGACCGGCTCGTCTTCCTACCTCCAGCCCTATCAGCATTCCGTCGACAGCATGGAGCGGCATCTGCAACAGCTCACCCGCCTGACCGCCCACAACCCCGATCATCGGAACCGCATCGACTTCCTAGATCGGCAAATCAACCGGCGGGTCGACGAGATGACGGAGACCATCGATCGCAGAGACCGCGATGGGTTCGGAGCCGCAAAGGCTGTCTTGGTGGCGAATGCCCAGGGCTTCACGATGGAATCGATTCGAGAGGTTGCAAATCAGGTTCGGACGGAAGAGTTCGAACGGCTGAAGCAGAGAAAGGCTGACTCGGAAATCTGGGCCGTGACAACCGGCGCCCTGTCCGTATCATTCTTCCTGGTGACGCTGGTGATTTTTGCGCTGTTCTGGGTGATGCTCCGATTGACGCTCACCGTACAGCAACAGGCACAAACCCTGACGAATATGTTCGCCGCACAGACCGCCTTGCGGCAGCCGGAGTAACAAGCGTTCCGGCCGAACAACGGCAGCGCCGACGCTCACGAACGAGCCAGGAGGACCGCCAGGAACAGGACCCCGAGGGCGAGCAGGAGGGAGAGACGCGGCACCAAGGCAGAGTACCGCAGCCACAGCCGATGAGAGGCGGTGCGTTCGCCCTCCGGTATCGCCAACACCCGCCTCACCCCCGGTCCCACGACCAGATCGTGCAGAAAGGTTAGGCTCAGCAGCACGCTGACCAGTGTCATCTTCACCATGAAGACCGTGGGCCAGTGCGACGGGTTGGTCAACGGAATCGCCCGCCCCGACGCCAGGAAGCCCCCCGTCCCGACCAGCACCGCCATCGCGACCCAGACCACCGAGCGGAATCGCAGGGCCACGGTCCTGAACAGGGCTGCATGCTGAGCAAACTGGCCTCCTTTCCGCAACACCGGCACGAGCACCAGCGAGAGAAACACCATCCCGCCGATCCATACCACCGCAGCCAAGAGATGTCCCCACACGAGTACCGACATCGGCCTATTCTTGTCGCACAGTATCCAGGGGAAATACCGTGATCAACCTCAGAGGATCGGCTGGCGTGGAGCGACGTTCGGGCCGGCTTGCTACAGTTTCGCTCCACCGTACAGGTAGTCGACACCGACCGGCAACTGCTCGAGCCAACGGAAAAATTTCCCGACCTCGTCTCCACGAAAAATGGAGCCATGCTGAGGCAGCAGGCCTCTGATCTGCAATCCTTCGACCTTCCGAATGAACCCCAGCACGGCCCTATTGGAGCTCATATACCGCTGATGAAATCCCTGCATCGCCAAGACGTGATTCGCCCAGTCGTCCACGACCAGGCGAAGCCTTCCATCCTTGAAGACCGCCGCGCCGATGTCGCCGGAAAACATGAATCCGCTCACCGAGTCGTACATCACCATGTTGCCCGGGGAATGGAGGTACGGCGCGGAAATACAGCGCAGTTGGCCCCCGCTCTTGAAAGGCAAGACCGCTCCCTCATCCGAGACCGGAAGATAGGCCAGATTGTCTCCCGCGACCTGCGACACATTCCAGTCCATGTAGTGAGGAAGGAACCGCGTCCACTGGGAGGGCAACACGATCTTGATCTTATTGTTGGTCCGAATCCAGGCAGGGATCGAGGCACAGAGATCGGGGTCCTGATGGCTCACCAGCAGATGCGTGATGGCCATCGCATTCATGACCTGATTGATCTTGTTGAGGACGGGGATGTAGCGGTCGTGGCCGCCCGGCTCGATCAGAAAGCCTTCACCCCCGTCCACAATCAAGTACGTGTTACACTCGATCTCGTCTCCGCCATGTTGGATGCCGACCCAATACACTTGATGCTGAGGATCGTCAAAGAGCTTCACCGGCAAGGATGCGTTGATTCCGGCGTTGGTCAAGTTCGGCAACAGGTTTCCGGCCATAGGCCCTCCTGGTTGAGAACAGCTCAGTGCATCGCCCACCATCTTGGCATGTCGGTCGGATATCCATGACTCAGAAGCTGATGCCCACGTAGGGACCGACCTGGAAATAGCTGTTGTTGGTATTGGTCATGTCGGCGGTCCAGTGATACCGGCCGTCCACCCCGAGCTTGACCGCTTTCCACACCTGCATTTCAAAACCGGCGCCGAACTGCAAGCCGATGTCCAGATACTGGGTGCGGTTGGACGGCGGGCTGATCACGTGAAAATCCAGCCCGACCGGAATGATCCAAGGACGGAACCAGCTGTCCTCCATGAACTTGATCTTCGGGGCCACGTCGATCGTCAGCATCGTCAGCTGGACCTTCTGCGGATCCGTCGCCGTCGTGCCGGTCAACGTGTTCGAGGCGATACTCCCGGCCGCATTGTTGACTCGTGACGAATTGATCCGGTTGAACTGAAGCCCGATTTCCCCGAGCACCCAAGTCTTGTCCATTCCGCCCCAGACGTTCTTCGACATGACCAGGTCGAGCCCGGCGCCCGCATACCATCCCGCGTTCCCGCCGTTGACCCCGGTCAGACCGGCGGTGTCGGTAAAGATTTGCCCCGCGCGGTCACTGTTCAGGTTCATGAAGCCGCCCTTGAAAAAGACCATATTCCCGGTGCCTTCGTCAGCCGAAGCCGGCGACACACCAGAAACACCGAGTACCCCGACGATCGCAACCATTGCACACCAAACTCCACCGATCCCACGTCTCCCCCGTTTCTGCATCATGCCCCCCTCCTTGGGCTCCCGAGGACGAGCGGTCCTCGCTCGTCTCTCGACTCGTTGCATGACGCCCGCCGGCCCGAGACATCATCTTGTCTGAAAACACACGCAGCATCATCGCTCCCTCAATTTGCCGTCGGCGCTGCGACCGAGGCGGCCTGCGGCGCCTGCTCCTGCACATCCCGCGCACAACGGAAGCCCATCCAGTTGATCTTGGTATTCGGATCCGTCCCGTTTCGCATGGCCGCCCGCATCGTGGTCGTACTGTCCATCCAACCGCCACCGCGAAACGCCTTCTGGGATCCGGTCTCAGGCCCCTTCGGATTGCGATCGGGCGCCGTCTTGTAATACTCCTGGTCATACCAATCGTTGACCCATTCGGAGACATTCCCCATCATCTGATAGATGCCGTAAGGGCTCACCGCGTTTTCGTACTTGTCCACCGAGATCAGCGGCGGATACAGCAAGAGCCGCTCCGGTCGGTCTCGAACCGGACCCGAGAGGCCGGTGCGGCCGAAGTTCGCGCGCGTCAATCCTGCCGATTGGTTGCCCCAGGGATTCAGACGTCCATCCTCACCCCGTGCGGCCTTTTCCCACTCCGCTTCGGTGGGCAACCGTTTGCCGGCCCAGCGGCAGTAGCTATCGGCGTCGAACCACGAGACATGCATGATCGGGTGGTTGGCCATGGTGTCTTGGAAATTCCCCCCGTCATACCGCCAATCCAATTGTGGATTGCGGCCCGTCGCCAGGATGAACTTCATATAGTGCAGGTTGGTCACCTCATACTTGTCGATTTCATACGCATCCAGATACACCTTGCGCTGCGGCAATTCCGAGCGGTAGGCCACGCGATCGACCTTCCTGTCGCTGCCCATGAGAAATTCGCCGGCAGGGACCAACACCATTTCTTCCTTCGGCTTCCAGGTTCGGACCCGTTCTTCCGCCAGTTTGCGGCCCTCGGGTGTAAATTCGACGATAATGTCCTGGGTGTCCAACCCCCAGGCGACATTCGCGAGGGTCAGAATCGCCACTCCGATCAACAGCGCATTCACCGCCCATTCAAGCCTTCTTGTCTGCCTCTGCACCTGCGACTGCATGTTCGGCCTCCTTTGCATTATCGACCTACGGTCAACATCACGGGCGATCAGGGGATCGCCTCCGGCCTGCGTGACGCATCCCGTTTCACGCTCAACGCTTCCCGCGCATCTTGCGCGCATCGAAACCCCGTCAGATAACTCCGTCTCCCTGGTTCGCCGCCGTTGCGGCCTGCCGACCGGGCGACCTCCGGATCCTCATTCCATGAGCCGCCGCGAAAGACTCGCAGCTCTCCGGTCTCCGGTCCTTTGGGATTCTTGTCCACGCCCTTGCGGTAATATTCAGGATCGAACCAATCCGCGACCCACTCGCTGACGTTCCCGGCCAACTGATAGACGCCATAGGGGCTCACGCCCTTGTCGTAGCGGTTGATGTTGGCCAGCGGCGGGTACTTGGCGCCGCGTTTCGACCCCGGATGGGCGATGTTGCTCTTGATCCAGCCGGCCGGTTCGTCGCCCCAGGGAAACATTCGGCCGTCCTCACCCCGAGCCGCCTTTTCCCACTCCGCTTCGGTCGGCAACCGTTTGCCGGTCCAGCGGCAATAGGCGTCTGCATCTTCCCAACTCACGTTGATCACCGGATGGAGCGCCATCTTGTCCGGGAAGGGTTTGGCTCGCCAGAACTGCGGCCAATCGGCCCCGGTGGCGAGTACATAGCGCAGGTACTCCACGTTCGAGACCTCGAACCGATCGATCTCAAATGCATCGAGGTACACGCGATGCTGCGGGAACTCCTGCGGACCGGCCGCGCGGTCCTTGTGGGGATCGCTTCCCATCAAAAACTCGCCGGCCGGGACCAGCACCAACCCACCGGGCGCGTCGCGGGTCGCCATCCACTCCACATCGTCGATCGGTGTCCAGAGTTCCGGCTGCTTGGAACTTTCATGATTGGCCCATGCCGGCGCACCGAAGGGGCTCAGCAACACGAGCAAGGCTCCCAACACCGCGCATTTCGTGAGACGCAAGACGCCGGACGTCAACCGCTCTCGAAACACCGCGTCTGAATCTGCTTTCTGTCCCGTCTCACATCTCACGTCGTACGCCTTACGTCGATGCCTCTTCAGTGATCCTGCTTCTCCAACAACGGATCGATTTCCTTCTTGGCTTCTTCGGTCACGTTATACCGAGTATAGGCATGGTCCAGCACTTCATTCGCGTAAAGCCGTCCGGTCGGGGCTGCCACCGATACCACGGTGTTCACGGTGCCCTTCGGTTCGACCGTCACGGTTTGTTCGGTCGCCGTCCTGATGTAGGGGTGCCACACCACCAGCTTATAGGTGCCGGGGGGTACATCCGTGAGCGTGAACCGGCCCTGCTCGTCCGTCTTCGCGAAGTATGGATTGGTGACCGCTACCCCCCAACTTTCCATATAGGCATGGAAGCCGCACTGCATCACGAAGATCCGACGTCCCTTGCTGAGGTTCACCAATTGCTTCATCGGTGGACCGGCCATGTGTTTGTGGTACATCCCGGCTTCGCTGCGATCCTTAAAATTTCGCGGGTGCTGAGGGTTCATCGGCAGAGGTACATTGAACAACACGCGCGCGCCTAAATTCGACGTCTCGTAGGCTTGGATATCGTGCATGACGGGGTCCATGTTGACCACGGTGACCGATTGGTCGTCGCGTACCACCGTCGTGAACGGAAGGAACAGGCAGTCTTTGGCTTCGATCTGAGGCACGCCCCCTTCATCGAAAGGCTTCCCCTTCTCGATCCCTTCGAGATACACCACCACCTCGCGGAACTCTCCGCTTGGCCCGACATTGAAGGGCTGTAGGATCCGCCAGCCCTCTCCATCCGAAATACGCCCGCAATAAAACGGGTCCGGCAGGGTCGTCAAATTGTAGCCCTTCGGCTTGGGGACCGCGCCGATCAGCTTCACCGATCCTTTCACGGTACCGCCGTCCGCCACCGGCCCCTCCTCGTAGGCGAATGCCGGCACCCCGGCGGCTGCAGACAATGCAAAATGGAAAAGTGCCCATGCCCACAATGGAGCCGTGCATTTTTTCATTTTGCACTTCGCCTGCTGCATCATGATTGATACTTTCACTTTCGGCCTCCTTTGTGATTGGTCCATGTGAAAATTGAACTCTACCGTTCAATGATACAAGGAGCCAATCGTCGATTCCTACCCAGGCCCGAAAACACGATGGGGGAGCCGCAAGGTTCTGGCAGCTCCCCCACCGGTAGTTACACCCTTTCCAGCCCGCTTACTTCATGGCGGTTGGAACGGCCTGCGGCTGAGGCGCCACTTCCGCTTGGCGCGCCCCGCTTCCGCCGGCGCTCAGAGACTGAATCCGGGAGTCGCCTGCCGGCAACACACGGAGATAGCCCCACTGCCCGGACTGCGTGTAGGGCAGCCGCTGGTTGGACCACACGAAGTCACCGACCTGGCGATACGGACCGCCCGCACCGCCGCGGAGGAAGACGTCGAGGGTTTCAGACCCGGCATACTCCACCACGCTGATCATGTCGGCACCCGGCATGTACGGCTCGATCGGCCACTCGTGGCCCTCGATGCCGAACATTCCGTTCTGTTCGCTGTTCGCGCCGACCACGTGGATGCGGACCGGGTCACCCGCGTGCGCCTCGATCAACGGCGTCACGGGATCCTCGGGCTTGTCCACCTTGCACGGCTGGAAGATCTTGCCCAGCGAACAGCCTTCTTCCTCACGGAACTTGTACGGTTCCGCGCGGTAGTTGACCGACGTCAATCCGGCTACGTTCTGCACGTACGGCATGAACGCGGTTCCGATGATGTTATCCTCGTCCTGGAAGAACAAGGCCACGTCACGGTAGTTCCGCTTGCCGACGTTCTCCGGCAGGCTGGCGTCGACGATGACGTCCGCACGCCAGGTATTCTTCAACGATACATCCGCGCCGGTCACGGGATCGCGGTACTGCGAACCCTTCGGACCGATCACGATCGCGCCGTACAACCCGTTGCGCGGGTTGACCACGATATTACCGCCGTCCCACACCAAGGAGGTCGTCTCCTTGTTGGCAGGATGCGCATAATAGGTGTAGTTCCGGCTTTCGCCCGGACCCACGGTCTGGTCGCCGCCGTTGTTGCCGACGTTCAGACCCTGGCTGTCGCGCGGATCGAAGGCAAGGCCCGGGACGAAGAACGACGCCCGGCTGGCCTTCATCTTGTTCTTCAACGTCACCTTGATGCAATCGCCCAGGTTCGCGCGCAGCGTGAGCGGATTCGGCATCACGTTGCCCGCCACCGTGGCGGCTTCTTCCTCAAGCGCGAAGATCTTGCCTTCCGGCATGGTCATTTCAATCTTCCGCTCGAAGTCGACTTCGATCGCATCCGGCGCCTTCGGGTTGAGCTTCATCGGGCGATCCAACGCCACCACGTTGAAGTTCTTCACCGGGGCATCCGACGGACACACCGAGCTCGGTGTCGCCGGGATCCCAAGCGGGTTGGTGCCCCGCGGGAGCGGCATCAGGTCCGCGACCGGCTTGTCGAGCACGCGGACGATACCCCATCCACCTTCGGCGAAGTGCGAGCTCCGGCCGTTGAAGTGGATGTAGTCGCCCGGCATACCCTGGAATCCACCCGCCTTAGTGACGAGGTCATACCGCTCGGCGATACCGACGTGAATCGAGTACTTCCGGTTGGCATCCGCCGCATACCGCTCCGTGAGGAAGGTATGGCCGGCGATCGTCCAGACGTGGGATTCGTTCATCAGCTGGTGCAACAGGCGGAACACCATCGTGTCACCGGTGTAGGCCCGCAAAAGGGGCGTGTCCGGGTCACCATGGATGGCGCTGCTGAACAGCTTCGAAGTGTCAGGATTGTTCGAGAGGCGCTGCGCAAACGGTTCCGCGCGGAAGTTGAAACCGCTGCCGGTCGTGTGCGTCCCGCCGTTGATGTACTTGTTCGGCGCGTTCAGGATCTTCTCGGGCATCTGGAACGACACCGTCTTTCCTGCTTCCAACGCCACTTCGATCGGCTGTCCGGGAGGATTGCCGGCTTCGATGACGTTGACCGTGTGGGGCACCGTGTCGTGGATGGAGACCATCAACTCACGGAAGCTGCCGCTCACACCGGCACCGATCGGTTCGTTCGTATGGATGTCCGCAATCGGTCCGCTCCACACGAGCTTGCCGTTCTTCGGATCGTGATAGGTGGACCCAAAGGGCTCCACGATCGTCACGCCGAACCCGCCATGCGGCCAGGTCGTCGCGCCGAACGCGTGGTCATGCCAGAACACAGTCCCCAGATCCACGTCCACCCACCACCGATACCGGACGAACTCCGGCGATACGAGGTCATTGGCCGGGTGGTTGTTCTTCAACGGCTTGAAGAACGTCACCTGATCGCCCTTGATTTCCTTGATGCGGGCGACTTCAGAGCAGCTCTTGTCCCGCGGCAAGGAGGCCGTCGGGTCGTTGCCCTTCTCCAAGCAATCCATGCCCACCATGACTTCGGTGTTCACATGGAAGGCCGTGGCGCCGGGCGCCATCTGGATCTTGATGCTGGTGGAACCGGCCTTCGCTCCCCCGACGATCTTGGCGACCATCGGAGCAGGCAAGCCGTGCTTGGTCTTCTTGCCCCACATGGTGAAGGGGCGGACCGACATCTCATACTCCATGCCCGAGATCACTCCGTCCGAGTTCCCTGTATCGAACTGGAAGAAGTGCGGGTGGATGTTGATCTTCGACGACTGGAAGTTCGTGTAGTCGTCGTCGTCCCACTCGCTGGTCAAGAGGATGTCCACGCAGTCATACACGTTGGCGCGAATGACGGCCGGCAATTTGAGGTCGTCATTGGCCCGCGTGAGGTTTTCTTCCTCGTGAAGCAAGTAGATCAAACCGTCCTTGTCCGTGATGGCCGGCTCTTTCCCTTGCTTCTTGGCCAAGGTGATCGGCAACCGGACGAAGTGGATGTTGTAGTGCTTGCGGTTCGCGTTTTCCGGACAGAGACTCCAACGTCCCTGCTCGCCCGGCTGGGCCGGTTCGGAAGTCCGCTCACCGTTGGCATCCTGGTGGATCGGCTCCAACCAAGGAGCGCCGCTGTGGTTCGCAGAGAACGGCACGCGCTTGCCGAAGTGCGGCTTGAACAGCGGCCAGGCCATCTTGCCCGTGGTCGGGTCAAAGAGAATGGCCGGTCTGGTGCTGTCGTCCCACTTGGCCGCGGCCGGGTACTTTGGATTCTGGGCCGTGCTCTCCCGCTCGCCGCGGGCGATGTTGCCGTCCCATTTCCAGTCCCACACGGTCGAGTCATAGGCCATGATCTGGCCCTTCTCGTCGCCGGTGTGGCCCGGTTGACCCTGCGCCGGCACGAACATCTCAACCCAATCCTTGATGTTCACGATCACCGGGTTGGATTTCCAGTTCGTCTTTTGGCTCTTGTCGACGATCTTGAAGGTCTTCCCGAACCAATCGACGGTCGTACCGATCAGCTTGTCCGACGACACGCCGAGCTTCATGCGACCCTTCCGATCCGGCAATTCCTGAAGGTCCGGCATCGTGTCCGTGTGGCCCGCGCCGACCTGCAGCGTATTGTAGAACCGGCCGTAACCCCACATGCCCGCGACGTAGTGGTGCGCCACGTGGCAGTGATAGAGGAACTCACCGGCCAGGTGCTGACAGCCACCGCCGCCGCATTCCGGCTCGAGGTCCAAGGCTTCCGACGGACCGATCACTTCCACGTCGACCCGGTCAGACTTCGTCCGGACGACCGGATACTTCACCGGTCCGTCCTGTCCCATCGCCCACATGTTGTTGGGCTCGGTCACCGGGCTCCGCTGCCATCGGATGGTACCGCTGTGCGGATGGTGGGAGTGGAACACTTCCGAGCCGCCATGGACGACCCGCCATTTCACCGGCTCGCCCAAGTAACCGCGGGCGATCGTGGTGGGTGGGTCACCGAAGGTATAGGCGCTGTAGGCCATCGACTCGTCTTCGAAACCAAAATACTCGTGCTGCAGGTGCATCTGATCGATGCCGAACGGCTCGCTGCGATAGTTCAACGCCCGGCCGCCCGGACGATACGCGTCGGTCAGCGGATCGCGCTGCGGCAAGAAGTCACCCTTCTTGTTCAGCGGACGGAAGGCTTCGTCGCCGATTTCGTGATAGAACAGCACGAACTCGCGGAAGTCCGGTCCCGACCCGTTGTCGATGTTCACCTGCCAACCGCTCTTCACTTCCTTGTCCGGCCCCGACCCGATCGAATCAAAATACTTCGAGCCCTTCGGCTCCACGATGAAGGCGCCGAACAGGCCCAACACCGTCAATTCGCGGTCATGACTATAGGAATGGAACTGCCGCACACCCTCCTGCATCTGCGGATGGATGTACCATTCGAACTCTTGGCTCTTGCCCGGCGCCACGATGGAATCCGGGTTCGTGGTCGTGGCCGGCTTGCCGGTCGCGCTCACGATCATGCTCGAGGCCTGGATGAACAAGCTGCCGTCCTCGCCTTCCATTTGATTGCGCAACGTCATTTTCACGCAATCGCCTTGGTTGGCGCGCAGGACCAGCGGCTGAATCACGTCGCCCTGCAACCCGGTCGTCACGGCTCCCGGATCAAAGCCGTCTTTCTCTCTGGACGCCTTGTTCTTCGCTTCCTCGGCACGGGCTTGGTCGACATCCTCGGTGTGGACATACATGTAACCGGGATAGTAGTCCAACCAGCGGTTCAACGTGATCTCGATGTTGATCATCGAGACGTCGTACTTCTTCACCGGCGCGTTGGCGGGGCACTTGCCGCCGGACGTCAACACCGGTTCGCCCTTGCTCGAGTCCGACATGAGCAGGAAGCTGCTGCCGTCCTGTCCCATGTACTGGTGCATCATCGACATGTCATTGAATGCACCGGACGTCGGTTGAGCCTGCCCATCCTTGTAGGCCTGCTCCTGAAGCTTCTCCATCAGGCGATGATGCTGGAGCTCCATCTTCTCCGAACGGTCGGGACGCCCTTCGATCGTGTCCTCCACGACCGTCTGGCCTTTCAGGGCCTGAGTCCAACCCGGCATCGAGACGGGCTTCGCATGTCCGTCATGCGACTGATCACCCGGCCCGGCCGCAACTAACCACGGCGTCGCGAGCAAACTGCTCGTCAGAAACGCCGCCTGCAAGCCCAGCGTCGTTCGACGCCGGCGCCTGCGATGGGATGAGTACCATGAAGACCTCATATGTCGGCCTCCCTCCTTGTATGTCCCGCACCCTTACCGCGGGAGTGGTTAAAAAACTTGGTCGTGTGACCGGCCTCCGTCAGGCAGGATCCCGGCTGCTTTGGCCTCATCTTGACTTCCCCCCACGAAATACAACTCAAGGAAAGTAAGAGCTGGTGAAGGATTCCCCCTTGCGAGGGAGCAGGTCATTCGGAGGCCGGTCCTAATCACCCGCACCTTCACCAGCGGCCATTCTCTAGCGCAACAGATGTGCCCAGGTAGGCAAAAACCACCCGCGCAATTATTATCAAATAAAATCAATCACTTGAATGCCAAGCGTGAGAGGGAGTTGGGCAAAGCATACGCCGCACAAATCCACAGCCCTAGACACTTCTAGAGACATCGCAGTAGGCACAACGAAATATCAATGAGTTGCACCGTCTAAACACTTAGACACGCACACGCATCTTTTGGGGAGCTGCGCCACAGTCTACGTAGCAAAACCGGAATATTCTGTCGGAGGAATACGTACAGAATGAGGAGTGGGAAGAAGGAAGAAGGCTATTGGATGTCGTATTCGCGGAGCTTGTTATAGAGACTGGCGCGGCTGATTTTGAGTAAGCGCGCCGCCTTCATGCGGTTACCCGCTGACTGCTGCAGCGCTTGGAGAATCCTGGTCCGCTCGACCTGCCGGACTGCCCCCCGGGATGCCGCACGAAGGTCAACACCCTCGGTAGCGCCTTTAGCCAGCAGATCCTTGCAGGGAAGGTCTGACCCAGTGGTCGTGACGACGGCGCGTTCGATATAGTGCTGCAGCTCACGAACGTTGCCGGGCCAGGAGGCGCCGGTCAACGCCCGCATGGCTTCGTCGCTGACATCCCGACCGGCCTGACGATGCCGCGCGCAAGACTCCGCGACGAATTTCCTCACCAGTAAAGGAATATCGGTGCGCCGATCGCGCAAAGGAGGCAAGTGCAGCGGCAGCACCGCCAGGCGATAGTAGAGATCCTGCCGGAACGCCTTCATCTTCACGAGTTCGGCCAAGTCCTTATTGCTGGCCGAGATCACACGCACGTCGATCTTGACCGATTGCGTGCCGCCGACTCGCTTGATCTCGCCCTCCTGCAACACCCGCAGCAGCTTAGCCTGGAACGTCGGCGTGGTGTCCGCGATCTCGTCCAGAAACACCGTGCCGCCATCGGCCTCTTCAAACAATCCTCGCTTCGCGCTGCTGGCGCCGGTGAAAGCGCCTTTGACATGGCCGAACAATTCGCTTTCGAGCAGGGTTTCGGGAAGGGAACCGCAGTCCACGACCACGAAGGGTTTGTCGCGTCGGTAGCTCGTCTTGTGGATTGTTCTCGCGACCAGTTCTTTGCCGGTTCCGCTTTCCCCCTGAATCAACACGGTGGCCGAGCTGTCGGAGACTAAGGTGATCATATCGAACAACTGCCGCATGCTCGGGCTGTTGCCGATCAACTCTCCGAGACTGTCCTGGCGTCGCTCAGGGCGCCCGGTCCCGTCAACCCGATCAACAAGAGGCAGGGGGTCGGCCGCAGCTTTCGGCTGTTGTTTGAACAACACCAACACCATCCCCACTTCGCCGCTGCTTGACGTCAGAGGTAAGGCTTGGTTCATACCGCAAGGCGTATCCCTCGTCGCAACCGACGTTGCGGCTTCCTGCGACTCAAAAACCGAGGTGGCGGGACAGACACTGCATTGGTCCCTTAGTTCGACAAAGGCTTCGTAACACTTGGACGGACGATCGCCCGATTCAAGGCTGTTGGTCCTCCCCCAGGCGGCTTCGTTGGCATAGACCACGTTGAACTCGCGATCCATCACGGCTACCTGATCCTTTACACCTCCGGCGAGTTGCTTGAGGGCATCGATACGGGCGGCCAAAATCGGATCACTGAACGCAGTCTTCCCGCTCTGCTCCGGCCAGGCATCGGTCATGAATTCTGCTTCCCTATGTTTTGAGGACTTCGTTCCGACTCAGCGGGGCCTATTCTGCCTCGAAATCGGGCAATAACTCAACCCGCCCATCAGGGGACTACCCCCGGTCGCCTCACCTCGGGACTGCCGCTCACCTGTCCTCCTGCTTCCCCAGCCTGGCCGGGCTGCCGGTCTAGGAGCTGACGCACGAGCAACTTCAGCTCCGCCAGCCTCACCGGCTTGTCCACGTATGCAGTGGCCCCGCTCTTGAGCGCCTCGGCTCGGGTGTGTGGTTCTCCGAAGGCCGTCATCACAATAATCGGGCACTCCGGCGCAAAGGTGCGCAACCGGTGAATATAGTCAAACCCGCCGGCGGGCATCTTGAGATCGGTCACGATGAGGTCCGGCACCGTCGTCAGGATCGATTCGAGCCCCTCGTGCCCATTCGCCGCTTCCCGCAATTGATACCCTTCCCCCCACAATTCGTCGCAGAGCAGACTGCGCATAGCTTCATCGTCTTCCACAATCAAGACCACAGCCGTTCGCCTCCCTTCCACGATGAGCTCCCTTTACTGACGGCCTCTTGGGGGGAGTGCAAACGCAAGGGGTATGCCATTGGCGCAATTCACGCTGATCGAATAAGCCTATGATTTTCCAGAAGAGGCGGGAGAAGACCGCGCTGTAGGGCATTGCCTACCTGGCGACAAAGACCCCAACGAGGACGCAACGCTGTTGCGGGCCGCCACAGTGGACGCGAAGAGCTGATGGCTGATGCAGAATGGCGAATGCTAGGAACTCATGGCCTATGGCGTATGGCCGGAGCGAAGCGAAACTAAAAGAAAGGACGAAATCGTGCCTCTGGCAGTCGATTGTTCGCGCCATAGGCTATAGGCCCATTAGCACTTTGCTTCGCTTCCTCTTGGTATGGACCGTTAGCTCTTGTATATCGGCAGGCTGATCGTAAACGTCGTACCGTGATCCGGTTCGCTTTCGACTGTGATGGAGCCCTGGTGTTCCTCGATGATTCCCTTCACGACCGTCAGCCCCAAACCGGTCCCCTTCCCGAATTCCTTGGTAGTAAAAAACGGGTCGAAGATCTTCGCGATGACGTCTTTCGGGATACCCTGCCCCGTATCGGACACCGCAAGTAGAACCCGACCGTTCCCGGGCGAGAGGGCGATACGCAGCGTGCCTCCGTCCGGCATCGCATGAATGGCATTCATCACGAGGTTGATCAACACCTGGCTCATCTGATCCGGGTCGGCGTGCACCATCGGGCAGGCCTCGGAAAATGACGTCTCAAGGGTGACCTGCGCTCGAGCCAATCGCTCCTGAAACATCTCTAAATTGTCCTCTACCGTGCTTTGGAGGTTGAGCGCTCGGCGCTCCGGTGTACGCCGGCGCGCAAAGGTCAACAATTGATTCATAACTTTGGTGATCCGTTCGACTTGAGCCACGATCGTCTGAAGGCCTTTCTTGATCGGCTCTTCCTTCACGCGCTGCATGAGATACTCCGCCCGGCCGAGAATCACGTTCATCGGCGTCCCGATTTCATGGGCCATACCCGAGGCCAACGTGCCGAGTTCGGCGATCCGTTCCGTCCGCCGCAACTGCTCCTCCAACTTCCGCTGGTCCGTCAGGTCAACGCAGGCGCCCACGGCATGCTGCGGCCGATCCTCGGCATCCACCGCCACCTGGCCGCGATTGCGGAACCATCGGACCTCCCCGTCGCTTCGAACGATGCGATGGGTCACGTCATAGACACGCGTCACTTCGATGGCCTCCGCCCAGGCCTTCGCACAGGCGGCTCGATCCTCGTGGTGGATGCGCCCGATGAAATCCTCCAAGGGCTGGGAACTCTCCACCGGCGGCAAACCCAACATCCGATTCAGGCCTGCGTCGCGCGTGTCCATTTTGGTCTTGAGGTCGACCATCCACGTCCCGACGTTGGCCGCAGCGATCGCTGACTGCAGCCGCGCCGCGCTGGTCCGCAACGCTTCCTCTGTCTGTTTTCGCTCCGTGACGTCGCGCACGATAGCTGCCACGCCGGCCGGCTTTCCGTCGTCGCCCTTCACGGCAAAGACGGTCAGACTGACCGGAATGCGCGACCCATCCTTTCGCACATATTCTTTCTCATACTCCCGTGGCTCTCCGGTCTGCAGGACCCCCGCGATCACCTTCGCCTGAAGCTCGCGATATTCCGGCGGCGTCAGGTCTCGATACGAGCGATTCAACAGTTCCTGCTTGGAATAGCCGGTGAGGCGGGAGAAAGCCTCGTTCGCCAGCACGAACGTGCCGTCAAGAGACGCGTACCCGATCGCGTCCTTTGAGGCTTCAAAAATATCCTCGAAGCGCTCCTCCGCTCCCTTGAGCGCCTGTTCAGCGGCATGCTGGTCCGTGACATCCGCGGCGACCCCATCGATTCGGAGGGCCCGGCCCTGCCCGTCCCTGACGATTCGTCCGCGATGCCTGATCCATCGAATGCCGCCGTCCGGGCGAACGATCCGGTATTCCATGTCAAATCCCCGGCCTTCCTCCACCCCTTTCACGGCTGCATCCGCCACGGGCCGGTCCTCCGAATGGATCATCTCCAGCCACAGCAGAGGGTTGGCAAGAAAGTCCCCCAGCGGGCGGCCATAGACCTCCTTGATGGCTGGGCTGACATAAAACAGCTCGGACAGGTCCAATGAACTCGACCACACCACTTCTTCCATCGAATTCAAAATGCTCTGGAGCCGCAGTTCGCTTTGTTCCAAGGCCGCCTGCGCGCGCTTGTACTCCGTCACATCCTCGGCGAAGATGACGATGCCTCCGACGGAACCATCGGCGGCATACCACGGCCGCACCTCCCAGCGGAGCCTGTGTTCGGAGCCGTCGGCTCGGACAAATCGGTCATCGTCCAGCCGGATCACTTCACCCGCCAGGCCCCGCTGATGCACGGCTTTCCAGCGTTCCGGAATCTCAGGAAAGATCTCGTAATACGACCGCCCGATGAGGTCCTGGCCGGCAAGGCCATAATCGCCGGCCCATCGCTGGCTGAAAGCAAGATAGTGCATATTCCGATCGAACATGGCCAGCGCGGCCGGCGCGAACCGCATCATGAGGCGCATGCGCTCGGTGGTTTCCTGAAGCGCCACGTTGGCTTTCTGCCGTTCGGTGATATCCCGAAGAATAACGGTGAAGTACCGTTTCCCATCGACCGCAACCTGTGAGATGGCGGCTTCGATGGGAAATTCCTCTCCGCTCGACCGCATTCCGGTGATCGTCCCCAGGGTCCCCATCTGCCTTGTCGTTACCCCGGACTGGCCGAATCGACGGATGTGCTCCCGGTGGGCTTCGCGGTAACGGTCGGGAATCAGCCGATCCAACGGTCGGCCCAATACGTCGTCGGCCTTGCACATGAACATCGCTTCGGCAGCATGGTTGAAGAGAGTAATCAACTGTTCATCGTCCACGGTAATAATCGCATCCATGGCCGACTGCACGACCCCTTCCAATCGCAACTTGCTGGCCAACACTTTGGTTTCCGCCCGCTGACGCGCAGCCTCTGCCACGCCCGTCTCCTCGGTGGCGTGGCGCTCGCGATCGAGCGCGCCCCTCAAACTCGTTTCGGCTTCCGCCCTCGCTCCGAGGGCGACTTCTCGTGCCGCTTCCGCCTCTTCCCGAGCGGCCTCCGCTCCGACCAGTCGGCCTTGGGCTTTCTTCCGGCTGACCATGAGCCAGGTAAAGCCCCACATGACGACGATGCCCAACGAACGATTGAAAAAGTCGACGCGCGGATCGCTCCCCTCGCGGGACACAAGAGCCCCGACGATGATGAGCAGCGTCGCCATCACTGCAAAATAATAGGGATCCCGTTCACGGGGGGAGTGCAAGGTCAACACGAGGGGGAAAAAGTAGAGAAGCCAGACGGCCCAGCCCAGCGGAGTCACGAGATCGAACACCAAGATCCCGACCGTGAGCGCCACAACACCCCTCGTCTCGTAGAGTATGACCTTGTGTGGCGATTGCTTCACAGGAATTCCGAATCGGCGCTGTGCGGCGTGATGGGCTTAGTCGTGATGCTTGCTCTCTTCAATCTCTCCTAGCTTGCGGTAGAGTGTCTTGCGGTCGATCCCGAGTACGTGGGCCGCCTGATACTTGTTGCCGCCCGTCTTCTCGAGGATCTTGAGAATGTATTCTTTCTCGACTTCATGCAACGGCAGCGTCCGCTCGGCCGCCTCGTCCAGGACACGGCGGTCGCCGCGGGAACCTTGGATCGCCGCCGGCAAATCATCGGCTACGATCTTGTCGCCGCGACTGAGTGTCACCGCCCGCTCGATCACGTTCTCCAGTTCCCGCACGTTGCCGGGCCAGGCATAATCGACCAGCATCGCGAGGGCAGCCTCGCTCACCGTCTTGCCCTGCTTGCCTCGGACCTCCCCGCACTTCTTCAAAAAGGCCTCGACGAGGAGTGGAATGTCTTCCCGCCGCTCGCGCAAGGGCGGAAGTTTCAGCTCGATGACATTGAGCCGGTAGTAGAGGTCTTCGCGGAACCGCTTGTTTTTCACCTCTTCGGGCAGGTGGAGGTTGGTGGCGGCGATAATCCGCACGTCCACCCCGATCGGCTTGTTCGCCCCGACCCGCCGAATTTCCTTCTCCTGAATCGCCCGCAACAACTTAGCTTGGAGCATGAGCGGGAGCTCGCTGATTTCGTCCAGGAACAAGGTGCCTTTCTGGGCCTCCTCGAACAACCCTCGCTTGTCCATCTTCGCGTCGGTAAAGGCACCCCGCATATGGCCGAAGAGTTCGCTTTCCAACAATTGCTCGGGGATCGCGGCGCAGTTGACCGGCACGAACGGCGCATCCCGCCGGTCGCTGTTGTAGTGAATCGCCTTGGCCACCAGCTCTTTGCCGGTTCCGCTTTCGCCGGTGATCAACACGTTCGTGGGGCTGTCGGACACACGCCTGATGAGGTCGAACACCTCCTGCATCGGCTTGCTCTTCCCGATGATCTGATGGAAGCTGTATTCCTTGTGTACTTCCTTCCGCAGACGGCCGACTTCCCGGCGGAGGGCCGCCTCCCGGATCGCGCGCTCCACCACTCGAACCAATTCCTCGGTCTTGACCGGCTTGGTGAGGTAGTCGCTGGCACCGCATTTCATGGCCTCCACCGCCGTCTCGACTGAACCGAAGGCCGTCATAAGAATGACCCCGATATCGGGATAGAGGCGCCTGATCTCGGATAGCAGCTCCGTGCCCTGCATGCCCTTCATCCGCAGATCGGTCAGCACAACGGCAAAGTCCTGCTCTGCGAGTTGGCGAAGTGCTTCGTCCCCGCTGCCGACGGGCACAGACTCGTGCCCCCGATCCTTCAGCACATCACAGACGAGACTCCGCATCTCTGCGTCGTCGTCCACCACCAAGACTGCGCCCCACTGTTCCGTCATTGCTCGGTACCCTGTTCCATCAACCTTATCCAAGATTCCTCGTATGCCGGGGCCACCCTACTCACGTTTGCGCGATGGGGTCAAGGGGCAGCCTGCCGCAGGGAACAGCCCCGGACTGTCGCCAAATGCCCCAGTGCCCCTGAAGGTTTCAATGACCCCTCTCACCCTCGGCCTGCATCCTCCTCGGTTTCGTCCGACCTCGGAGCGAAACGGAAAGGCACTGCTTTTGCGTGTGTTCGATTCACGGTGACTCATGCAACAGCATCAAGATGGTTCTCAACGTCCCTCTCAGGAATCTTCCGCTTCCGCGCCGCTCATGCCGGTCGTTGTGCAAAGTCAGGGCCACCAGGTGCTGGCCGCGCCGGCACCCCAGGGATTTCCCCGGTCGCCGCGATCAGTAAACAGGCTGCTGCGTTGGCTCATCCTCCCGGCCCTGCTGGTGGGAATCGCCGTCTGGTATTGGTACCAATCCAACCACGCCGTCCCGCAGTACAAGACCCAACCGGTCGACCATGGACCGATCACGGCCATCGTGACGGCAACGGGTGCGGTGAATCCGGTCGTGTCCGTTCAGGTCGGCAGCCAAGTGTCCGGCAAGATCGCGAAGCTCTATGCGGACTTCAATTCGGTGGTGCGTGAGGGGCAGGTCATCGCCTCGATCGATCAGAAGCCCTATATCGCAAGAGTGAGCCAGGCGAAGGCCGCGCTCAAGAACGCCCAGGCGACGCTCGCCAAGGCGAAGAACATGCTGGCGCAACGGACGCGGGAACAGCGTCGCATGGCCACACTCCGACAACAGCAGTTCGTCTCACAGGCCGACCTGGATCTGGCCAACACCAATTACAACGACGCGGCAGCGCAGGTCGATGTCGCCCAGGCACAGGTCGATCAGGCACAGGCGACGCTGGCCTCGGCGGAACTCGATCTCGGCTATACGACCATCTACTCCCCGGTCAACGGCACGGTCGTCTCGCGCAACGTCGAGGAAGGGCAGACCGTCGTCGCGTCATTCCAAACTCCCACCCTCTTCGTGATCGCGCAGGACCTCACCCGGATGCAGGTGATCGCCAACGTCAGCGAATCGGATATCGGCGGGGTGGCGGACGGCAAATCGGCGGACTTCCGTGTCGATGCCTATCCGCGGGAGTTTTTCCACGGCATCGTCACGCAAGTCCGCAATGCGCCGATCAGCATCCAGAACGTCGTGACCTACGACGTGATCATTTCCGTGGACAACCGTGAACTGAAACTGAAGCCCGGCATGACGGCCAACGTCACGATCGTCACCGCGCGCAATGAGAACGCGCGGCGGGTGCCGACGACGGCGCTTCGCTTCCGGATGCCCGGGGCCCCGCTCGACAAGAAGCAGTCGCAAGTCTGGGTGGTGGACGCCCAGGGACGGGCCACGAGTCGCCCCGTCACGACCGGCATCGCCGATTCACTCTACACGGAGATCGCCGAAGGCGAGGTGCAAGGGGGGGATCAGGTCGTGATCGGCTTGGTCGAATCGGAGAACCAGTCACAAGAAACGCTGCCGCCGGGATTCCAGATGGGACCGAGAATGAGATAGACACAAGCCCATATGGCTGATGGCCCGTGGCATATAGCACGAGCGAAGAAAAAGACTTTCTTCGCGCCATAAGCTATTAGCGATACGCCAACAGCTCTTCGCATTGCTTGTGCCATAAGCTCTCAGCCGCACGCTATTAGCTCTTGCGACTAGTTCTATGGGTTTTCTCTGGCTCACCATTCAATCGGCGCTTCGCGTGCTGCGGCGGAATCCGTTGCGCGCCGGTCTGACCATGCTCGGCATCGTGATCGGCGTCGGTGCCGTGGTCGCCATGGTCGGGCTCGGGCAAGGCGCCACCCTGTCGGTACAGCGGGAAATCGCCAGCCTCGGCACGAACGTGATGATCATCATCCCCGGGGCGACCACCGTCAGCGGCGTCAGGGGTGGATTGGGGACTGTCTCGACCCTCACCGTCGACGACGCCAGAGACATCGAGCGGAAGGTGGGCGACGTCAGCCTGGCGACCTACGCCACCCGTTCGGTGCTGCAGGTCGTCCGGGAGCATAAGAACTGGAACACCGTCGCGCTGGGCACCACCGCAGCCTTCACCGATCTGCGGAATTGGCCGGTCGCCGAAGGCAGCTTCTTCACCCAGACCGACGAGGATGCGGCCACCAAAGTGGTGGTGATCGGCAAGACCGTCGTGGACAATCTCTTCGAGCGCGGGGAGGAGGTGATCGGTGCGCAGATCCGCATCAAGAACGTGCCGTTGCGCGTGATCGGAGTGCTGGCGCCAAAGGGGCAATCGCTGACCGGACAAGACCAGGATGATTTGGTCGTGATGCCCTTTTCCACCGCCGAACGGAAGGTGCTGGGCACGAAGTTCCTGGGCACCGTGGGCATCATCATGGTCGCCACCCGGCACCGCCAGAACATCCCGAATGCGGTGGACGAGATCAAGGATCTCCTGCGGGCCCGTCATCGACTCCATCCGTCGGAAGAGGACGACTTTACGATCCGTACGATGGAAGACGTGGCCAAAACGGTGGCGGGCGCCAGCCGCACGATGATGATCATGCTGCTGAGCATCGCCTCGATTTCCCTCGTCGTCGGGGGCATCGGGATCATGAACATTCTCCTGGTCTCGGTGACGGAACGGACGAGGGAGATCGGCATTCGCATGGCCGTGGGCGCCAAGCGGGCCCATATCCTGCTGCAGTTCCTGATCGAAGCGGTCATCCTCACGGCCATCGGCGGGGTCGTAGGCGTGGCCTTCGGCATTGTCGGTGCCAAAGCGATGACCCGACTGGTCGGTTGGCCGACCATCATTTCTTCCCAGGCCATCGTGGTCGCGTTCTTCTTTTCCCTCGTCGTGGGAATCTTCTTCGGCCTCTATCCCGCCAACAAGGCCTCGCGGATGAACCCCATCGAAGCCCTGCATTATGAATGACTCAGCAGGAAAACAGCCACGGGCTACTAGCCTAGCTCGGCTGGCGAACGGGTACGCGAACTCAGGACGCCAGCATGCGATAGGCCAAGACGGCCACTGAGCTGTCACCCGTAGCCGCGTACTCCTCTAAAGCCGCGCCGAAGCGTCGCCATACCGTCGCACCGCGGCGCCGCTTCTCCCCTCTGGTCGGCAATCACCGCAATGGCGCCGACTTCGTCGCGCATCCGTTCCCGCCAGCAGAGATTGTTGACAGGCCACGACTTTCCAGCGTATGCGTCTTCCATGAGCACGAAAGAGCAAAATGAACGGAAGTTTCCGAATTGGCAGGACCAACCAGGTGGTGGGAGGCGGTATTGGCTCGATGTCCCAAGCCGGTCGGGGTGGAAGGCACGATATGTTAAAGACGTGGATGCCAATGAAGTCACGCTCCGCTTTTACCAGGAAATCTTCAACGAAATTGGAGATTTGATTGAGGTCCATCATAAATATCCGGTAGACTTAGGCCATCAGAAGGTGTAACCACTATGGCACTCGTTACCCGTGAGACAGTGGCTGAAAAGCTTGCCGCCTATTTGCATCATGATCTCTCGTTGGCCGACCTCGTAAGCTGGGCGGAGACGGCGTTAATGGATGGTGAATTCGACCCGGCCCATTTCGCCACAATTCGCGACGTAGTGGCCAGACTCGGTGTTGCTGACGTGCGTGCATTCGGACTCGCATGGGAAGATTGTGAGCAACTGCTCGCCCGCCTTGGGTATTCCGCACAGGTCAGTATCGTCGCCCGCTAACCGCTCCCCTCACGCGATTCTCTTTAGTTTTTCCACGACCGCCATCTGCACCAAGTATTGTAGCCCTGAAATTGAAAGCTCGACGACAAGGGGCAATTCCAGCGGATTCAGCACGATACGCAAACGTTAATCGCGAAAGCATTGTCAGCGGCTAAGTGAGGATGAGAAGCCTTGGCTGATGAACGGCTGCGCGAACTCAGGGCGCCATCATGCGATGGGCCGAGACGGCCATTGAGTTGTCACCCATGGCCGCGTGCTCCCCTAAGACCATTCCGGGGCGGCGCGATGCCGTCGCACTGGGCACTACTCCTGCTCTCCACCCGGCAAAAGCCGCTATGGCGCCGCCTTCGTCGCGCACCCGTTCCGGCAAAGGCCTTGAAGGCCTAGGTATCCGCCGAACTTACTGACAAAAAAAGATTTTGTAGAGTATGCGTGTGGTCCAAACACAGAGCGTCACGCGAGCGAATGTCTCTGGAGTGGCTGAGTCTGCTCATGGTCGAAGACCATAAAATGCAAGTGCCATTGGATTGATCACCAAGGATAGTCTATGGCTAAACATCCATTTTGGTTCAACACTGGCGGGATGATTGCAGCACTGCTTGGATTTCTACTAATCGGATGCCCTGCGGGCTACTTCGATTCACCTGAAGAGCAGGTTCATAAGAAACTAGATCCTTGGCTCGATCAACCGAAGAATGCGTATATTAGAGCACATGGGCCTCCCACCAGTTGCATTCAAGTAGACGCCGGGGAGGAAGTATGTGAGTGGACAACACACTGGTCTCACAGTTCGCCAGGATCCTACAATCCATACACGGGGTTCTGAACAGGCTCATGCACCAAGACTGGCACTAGCCAGGCAATTTTCACCTATAACTCTGAAGGTGTTGCAATCGAATGGAGTAATGGCAATCACAGCGGTAGTTGGCTCAAGCCTATCAATAAGGAGCAATGATCCCTTCGGGCAACTGCTTTTCTAATGTATTACCCACTCATTTTTCCACGGAGGGCTTGGTTGCTAGATCACCAACAGGACGCGCAAGGATGAATCAAATCAAGGAGAAAACTGCTGCGGCGTTACAGCAGCTCATAGCAGAAGATTCATATCTCTTAGTTCAGGATGTCAACGAGCGATCTATCTCGCACAAACTTGCTGGATATCTCGAACAGCGTTTTGAGGGATGGGACGTAGATTGCGAATACAATAGAAATCATGATGATCCCAAAAGACTAAATATACCTCGCAAAGAAACTCAATCTAATGACACTCATGCAACAACAGTCTTTCCTGACATAATTGTACATCGCCGTCACACAGACCAGAATCTGCTGGTTATCGAGATAAACAAATCCACAAATCGGTTCGGCGACGACTACGATCTGCAGAAACTTGAGAAGTTTAAGCAGGAGCTCGGTTACCAATATGCCGTGTTCATTAAGCTAAGGGCTGGAAACGGCGAGGCGGAGGTCCAAAGGATGCAGTGGCTATGAAACTTTGCGACCAGCACCGCTGTTCTAGACTCTTACCATGAGAGCGGTGATCGCAACCCACGAAAGCCTAGGTGGCCTGCAACGGAAACTGGCGTGGTTCGCTCGTCATGGTAAGGGTCTGTATTTTGATATCGGGGCGTCATTCTGTGGCAGTCACACCTCATATCATATGGAGGGCAATATGTTCCGCACCAGCCCTGCGACTGGCTTCCGTGCAAGATTTCAGGGGAAATACGTCCCTCTCAATCTCTTTCGGGGATGGCATCAACTTGGCTTTGGGATGGTCAACAAGGAACAGGTGGCAGAGAACCCACCGTTAAAGGACAAAGACCGGCAGCCTAGAAACATCCTTGAGACAATCTCCCTCAATGAGCTATCTGTTGGATCCATTAATCTGGTCGTAGAGCTCTTGCATCGTGATATGCGCAAGTTTCTGGATAAGCCAGAAGTCCAACCTCCTGAACACGCCGTTCTAAAATGCCTCGAACTAGATGATCTTGTGATTGTTGTCACAGTGCTGGGCCATGACCGCAACTTGCTTCTTCGTCCAACCACAAACAGCTTTCAGGCAATGCATTACAACAATCGTTACTCGGCAAGTCGGCCAGGTGTCACGTACAATTTCGAGGCGTATCGCTGAGGATGTTCAACAGGTGTGAAGCAGGGAGCGGAGCAAACGCTTCGAGGTGCGATCGGACTAGGTCTCCAGACTCCTTGTTTGCAGGATCTTCGAAAAAGCCAGCCTTGTTAGCACCCTGCCCCGGCGATTTTGTTCACCCGCCCGACTCACTGATTGCTGAGCAGTCGATTTCCCTGGACGCGCCTTCCTGCAATTAGGCCCCGGCGAATGGTCGATCCACATCAATGCTCGATCGTCAGAGGTGAATCCCGAGGGACATGTACACATGGGCGAGTCGTTTCCGGAAACCGATTGACGGTTGACAATTTGCGCCTGACGGTGCCTTGTAGCGATGCGAGAACTAGGCTGGTCGCATATCAGCACAACAAACTTGCAGGATGTTCAAAAAGGCCGCAGCGAGCGCGAGGTCGAGGCGTACAAAGGAGCCGTACGTTGAGACCTCAAGCGAAACGAGAACGACGCCGGAGACCATTTTCAACATCCCATAACCTGTTGCTCGGCGTGGTAGGAACTTCGCACAAGCGGGCCTGATTCGACGTGGCGGAAGCCAAGGGCCAGGCCTTCTTCCTTCAAGGCAGCAAATTCGTCTGGGTGATAAAACCGGGCTACCGACAGATGTTCCTTGGTGGGTTGCAGATACTGGCCGATGGTCAGGATGTCGCAATCGACCTCACGCAGGTTCCGCATCACCTCGCGAGCCTCCTCCATCGATTCCCCCATCCCGACAATTAGGCCCGACTTCGTCGTCATGCCCATCCGTTTCGCCTGTCCGAGCAACTCGATCGAGCGCTGATACTTGCCTTGAGGCCGGATGGCGGGAAACAGGCGCCGCACGGTTTCGATATTATGATTGAGAATATCCGGCCGTTCGGCGGCGACCATCGCCAAGGCCGCTTCATTACCTTCGAAATCCGGAATCAGGACCTCGATCGTGCAACTCGAAATCACACGCCGGATTTGGCGAATCGTCTCGGCAAAGACCGCTGCGCCTCCATCCGGCAACTCATCCCGGTTCACCGAGGTGATGACGGCATGGCGGAGCTTGAGGGCCTGCACCGCCTCCGCGACACGCAAGGGTTCTTCATGGTCCACCGCAAGCGGCCGACCGGTCGCGACCGAGCAGTAGTGGCACCGTCTCGTGCAGATGTCGCCCAGGATCAGGAACGTCGCCGTCCGCGCGTTCCAACATTCCCACATGTTCGGGCACCGAGCTTCCTCGCAAATCGTGTGGAGTTTGAGCCGGTCCATCGTCGCGCGAATGTCGTGATAATCAGGACCGGTCTGCAGCCGCACCTTGAACCAGGGCGGCAGGCGGCGTGAAACCTGGACCGACGGCTGCTCCCCGTGAATTCCCCCGGCTTCGACGCCGCGCAGCTGATGCACCGGAATGAAGCTCATCGCGACCTCGGCGCCGCGTCCAACTTCTGCGGATGTGCCAGCACGCACTTGAGTCCCTTGAGACATTGCGCGCCCGTCAAACCGTCGATCGCCCGGCGATCGCCAGACGACGTCACGTTCATGCGCCGTCCCACCGTAAGCTGCTCTTTCGTCGCCACCGGCACGTCGGGAATCGCGGCATCCTCCAGTGGTCTGCTGTAGGGCATCTGCACATCTCCTTCCGTGACCCGAACGATGGGGCCGTCCGGATAGTCGAACGCCGACCAATAGAGATTCTGGGCGATCTGCTCCCCCAATCCACAGAACCTCCAGCCTTCTTCCACGATCACCAACCGGCCCGTTTTCTTGACCGAGGCCACGATCGCGCCGAGATCCAACGGCTTGAGCGTGCGAGGATCGATGACCTCGACGTCGATGCCTCTCGCGTCCCCGTCCCGTAACGGTTGTTTTCGCACGCGAAGATGACCGGCAGCTTCCAGAGCGCAACCAGGTTGAAGGCCTCATGCGCCTGGCCACTCAGAACCGCCTCTTCGCCGAAGAAACAGACCGACAGGAGGTCTTCCTTGGCTTCTTCGCCGATATAGAGATGGAGAAAGCCCTGGAGTTTCACCAGCGCGTCCATCTCCACCGATTTTTCCTCGAACCGGCGGATCAACAACATCCGGCGATAGAGTAAGAAGAATCGTCCCTTTCCAAAGTGCCATTATGCATGGCGGTCAACCGACGACTCAACCTCCACCTGCCGGCATGCCATCGAACCGAGCACGGTCCGTTACGCCCTACGGCGGCTGAATCAGGTCGGTCGTACGGAAGGTGAAAAAGAAGAAGGTCATGTACCGGATGTAGTACGCCCCACCGAACGTCCACGGCGTCGATCGCACGAACCGGCCAGTTGGGATCTCGTACACATCGAGATGCAGGCGGACATGCGCCACTTGGTCGAGTTCCCGGTCCAGCGTGAGTTGGGGCAACGCAAACGGAATGATCACTCTCAGAACAGGCGGAATGCCGAAGAAGATCTTGCCTTGGGTCGTGCCCATCGCATGCACGAGCACGCGGATCAGGTAGTCCGGCTTCTCGGATGGTTTCGGCAGGCGGCAGCCCAGTTCGCCAAGCTTGTCCATAACTACCTCGCAGTCGAAGGCAAGATCCCACGACGCCCCCTCCACCACGCCGTACCGTTCGTTCTCTTCGTCCAGGTGCAGATGGGTACAATCGGCCTCAAAACCGGAGACTTCCACCCGTATGGTCTCCCCGCGGGAACGGGCACGGCCTGTTTGCCCAGCGCCCGCTCGACGGATTCGCTCAGCAGGAGCTGTTCAATCGCGCTGCGCAGGGTCTTCGCCACCTCGCGCGGCAGGATACAGCCGGGCAGCAGCACCAGCAGCAAGACGATCACCGCGTTTTGTGGATGCGCCGCAAGTAGAGCCACCCGATCGTTCCCGCCAGCGCCGACGCCGCGAGAATGGCCACTTTCGCCGGGGCATCGAGCGGCGTCTTGCCGAACGCGAGCCCTTCGATGAACAGCGACATCGTAAACCCGATGCCGGCCAAGAAGCTGGTCCCGATGAGCTGGCGCCAGCTCAGATCAGGCGGCATCGTCGCCAGGCCGACCCGAATCGCGAGCCAGGAACCCAGCGTCACCCCGAGCGGCTTGCCGATGAGCAGCCCGGCCGAAATGCCGAGCGCCACAGGATGGAGCAAGGCCGCCGCCCCGCCCTCGATCGTGACACCGGCATTGACGAGTGCGAAGACCGGCAACACGACCGCCGTCACCCAGGGATGCAGTCCCTGCTCCAACCGCTGCAAGGGGGTGCCGACCTCACTGACGGCCTGCTGCAAATGAGTCGCCACGGCTTGTCGGGCCGGATTCGCGAGCGGCGGGCGGTTCGGGTCCGTCGCCTTCTGGAACTTCTCCAGCAGCGCCCGGCCTTGCGCGACGAATTCCTCCCCGGACAACCGCGTCCGTGCGGGAATCGTGAGCGCCGCGAGGACCCCTGCAATGGTCGGATGCACCCCAGACAGGAAAAAGGCCAGCCACAACCCGCCGATTCCCAGGAGTCCGTAGACGAGCGCATGCCGGACGCCGAGCACGTTGGCGCCGATCAGCGCGACCATGAACGCCGCGCCGACCGCCAGACTGTTCCAGGAGATGGTCGAGGTATAGAAGAAGGCGATGACCAGCACCGCCCCCAGGTCGTCGGCAATGGCGAGCGCGACCAAGAAGATCTTCAAGGACATCGGCACCCGCCCGCCGAGCAACGACAGAATACCCAAGGAGAAGGCGATATCGGTCGCCATCGGGATGCCCCATCCCTTGGCCCCCTCCGCCCCGGCATTCAACGCGGCATAGATCAGCGCCGGCATGATCGAGCCACCCAACGCCGCGGCAATGGGGAGGGCCGCCTGTCGCAATGAGGAAAGTTCCCCGACCAGGACCTCACGCTTGATCTCCAGACCGATGACGAAGAAGAACATCGCCATCAGCCCGTCGTTCACCCACAGCACCAACGGCTCCGTCAACACAAAACCTCCCACGCCGAGCGTCACGGGGAGCCGCCGGAAGGCGCCATAGGCCTCGGCCCAGGGCGAGTTGGCCCAAATGAGCGCGAAGAGCGTTGACACCAGCAACAGGATGCCGGCGGCGGACTCCGCATGAATGAAGACCCGAAAGGGCTCCAGCACCGGATCGATCAGCGGCTGTTCGCGGGATTCCGAACCTTTCATCTTTGACGTTCTCCGTCAACCTCCAGTCCCGTAGTCCACCGGTTACCGTCCCTTTTTACCCCGGCTTTTCAGGAGCACGATCACGCCGATGAGGCCGATAATCACGGCCAGGGCGCCCATTATGGCCAAGGGATCCATGAGACGCCGTCCTTTCGTTCGGTTAGGCTGCCCGGGTCCAGGTCTGCCTGCGCGCCTCGGCCCACCTTCGCCTGATCCACTTCTCCACTCCGATGGCGACGTACACGCTGAAGGAAAATCCGACGATCAACAGCCACGCCATGACGTCGATCGGCGCCGTGTGGAACAGACGGTTCATCGCCGGCACGTACGTCAGCAGCATCTGGAGGCCGATCATGGCCGTCACCCCGCGCCAGATCCAGGGATTGCTGAAGAGGCCGACGTGAAACATCGTGTGCTCCAACGACCGGCAATTGAACAAATAGAACAATTCCGCCATCACGAACACATTGACAGCAGCGGTGCGGGCCGCGGCCACGGAGCCGGTGCGCTGCTGTTCCCACAGAAATACGCCATAGGCGCCGGCCAACATCAGGATCGACACGAGCACAATCCGTTCAACCAGCGTACCGGTCAGGATTGGCTGGTTGGGATCACGTGGAGGTCGCGTCATAATGCCCGGCTCCTTGGGCTCGAAGGCCAACATCAAGCCCAGGGCCACCGCCGTCGTCATGTTGATCCAGAGAATCTGGACCGGCAGAATCGGCAGGACCGCCCCCGCGGCGATCGCCGTCAGAAGCACCAACCCTTCACCCATGTTGGTCGGCAATGTCCAGACGATGAACTTCGTGAGGTTGTCGAACACACAGCGACCCTCTTCCACCGCCGCTTCGATGGAGGCGAAATTGTCGTCCGTGAGCACCATGTCGGCCGCTTCCTTGGCCACTTCGGTCCCGCCCCGTCCCATCGCCACGCCGATGTCCGCCTGCTTGAGCGCCGGCGCATCATTCACCCCGTCGCCCGTCATCGCCACCACCTGGTCCCGTGCCTGGAGCGCTTCGACCAACCGGAGCTTCTGCTCCGGGGACACGCGGGCAAACACCGCCGTGCGATCCGCCGCCTCGGCAAGCGCCTCCGGGGGCGTCGCCGCCAGATCCTGGCCGGTCATGGCCACCAGGTCCCCGTTGTCGGCCTGCTTCCGGCCGTCCAAGCCGATCTGCTTCGCGATGGCCCGGGCCGTGAGCGCATGATCGCCGGTGATCATCTTCACCGCGATACCGGCACTTTGACAGGCGCGCACCGCCGCCACCGCCTCCGGTCTGGGAGGGTCCATCATCGCTTGAAGCCCCAGGAAGGTCAGTCCGCGATCCACGTCTTGCTCCCGCAGGACCGTGGTCCCGGCCGGCATCGTCTTGCGCGCGAACGCCAGGACCCGGAGCCCGTTCGCCGCGAAGACCTCCACTTGAGCCAGCACTGCCTGGGCATCGAGCGGCCGCTCCGATCCGTCCGCAGCCACCATGCGCTCGCAGAGCCGCAGCGTTTTTTCGACCGCACCCTTCAGATAGACCGCGGACTCGCGATCCGACTCGCTCCGATGCAGTGTGGCCATGTACTGCCGTTCCGACTCGAACGGAATCGCATCGACGCGCGGGCATGTCTCATGAATCCGGTGGGGATCGATTTCGGCCTTCTTCGCAACCACCAGCAAAGCCCCTTCGGTCGGGTCGCCGACGATGGCCCACCGCCCCTCCCGCTCCACATGCTGCGCATCGTTGCAGAGCACCCCGGCGATCAGGAGCTCACGCACAGCCGGATCGAGTGACGCGCGATGCGTGGCGGACGACGGGTGATCGGTCTCGGCCTTGATCTTGTCCCCGGTGGCTTCGTGTATTTCACCGGTCGGTTCGTACCCCGTCCCCTCGACATCAAACGTACGGCCTCCGCCCCACAGGGCTTGGACCGTCATCTCGTTTTTCGTCAACGTCCCGGTCTTGTCCGAGCAGATGACGGTCGTGCTCCCCAGCGTCTCGACCGCCGGCAGCTTGCGGATGATGGCATGGCGCTGAGCCATCCGGCCCACCCCGATCGCCAGCGCGATCGTCACTGCCGCCGGCAATCCTTCCGGTATCGCGCCCACCGCGAGCGCGACAGCGGCCATGAACACCTCCGTCGGGTTCTGTCCCCGCCACAACCCGAGCGCGAACGTCAGCGCCGCCAGGGCGAGAATCGCCACGGTCAGGACCTTGCTGAAGTAGGCCAGTTTCTTCGTGAGGGGGGTGGCGATCGTCGTCGTCTCGCCGATCAACTGATGGATACGCCCGAGCTCGGTGGCGGAGCCGGTGCCGACCACGACGCCGCTGCCCTGTCCATACGTGACCAGCGTGCCAGAAAACGCCGAGTTCTTACGGTCCGCCACGACGGTCTCAGGCGGCAGGACCTGATCGGCCTTCTCTACCGGTACGGACTCGCCGGTCAATGCCGATTCATCCACACGCAGCTCGCGGACCGCCGTCAGGCGCAGGTCGGCCGGCACCTTGTCGCCGGACTCCAGCAGCACGACATCGCCGGGGACGATTTCGCCGGAGGGAATCCGAAGCTTGCGGCCGTCGCGCCGTACGGCGGCCTCGGTCTTCATCATGGACACGAGCGCATCCAGCGCCGCTTCCGCCCGCGCCTCCTGAATGAACCCGACGATCGCGTTCACGAACACCACGCCGAAGATCACGCCGGCATCCACCCACTCGCCGAGAAACGCCGTCACCGCCGTGGCCGCCAGCAACACGTATATCAGCGGGTGGTGTACCTGGAGCAGAAACCGCACCAACGGCCCGTGCCGACGGAATTTCGGCAGGACGTTGGGGCCGAATCGCTCGAGCCGCTGCGCAGCTTCCTGAGCGGTCAGCCCCTTGTGCAGATCCGTTTCCAGCAGCAGCACCACCTCGTGCGCCGGCAGATGGTGATGGCTGGTCGGAGCGTGCGTCTGCACCATACGTCCCTCTGCCGCCACATTCCTTCGGGTACCGACGACGGACATCATCCTCTGACCACGCCTCCCAGAACGCCCGAAGGGCCCCGGTCTTCCGGGGAACGGGAAGTCTCCAGCATGGTGCGCAGCCGCAGCGCCGACGCGTGATCGGTGAATACCAACAGCGAGTCGTTCCGTTCCAGGACCGTGCTGCCGTTCGGCACGAAACATCGTCCATTCCGCCCCACCAGGATCACAAAGCTCCGTTTGGGCAGATTGAGATCGAGCAGGCGCTGGCCGACCGCCGCCGAAGACTCCGGAATGGTCACCTCGATCAGCCCGCTCTTGAGCGTGCTGGGTGCGTCCCAGACCGGCGAAGCATCAATGCGCGTTTGCATCGCTTCGTCCACGCGCAACCAGCGTGCCACCAGCGGAATGGACGTTCCCTGGAGCAACACCGACGTCAGCACGATAAAAAACACCAGGTTGAAGATCAGCGTGGCCTGCGGCACCCCGGCAAGGAGCGGGAAGGTGGCCAGAATGATCGGCACGGCCCCGCGCAATCCTACCCAGGCCACCATCGTTTTCTCCCGCAGGCTAAGCGACGTGAACGCGAGCGTAATGAACACGGCGACCGGACGGGCGCAGCCCGTCAGGAACAATGCGAGCAGCAGTCCGGTTCCCGCAACAGGGATGAGTTGTGTGGGAAACACCTGCAGCCCGAGCGTGAGAAACATCACGATCTGCATCAGCCAGGCCAATCCATCGTGAAACCGCAAGAGGCTGCGTTTGTGAATGAAGTCACTGTTCCCCATCATGAGCCCGGCCAGATAGACGGCCAGGAAGCCGTTCCCGCCCAGCCAGGTACTGCCGCCATAGGTCAGGACGACCAGGGATAGTGTCAGGACCGGATAGAGCCCGTCGTATTCCAGCCGCAACCGATTGACCAGCAGCACCATCAACTTGCCGCTGGCATACCCGATGGCACTCCCGAGCACCATTTGGCGGACGAACATGGGCACCAGATCGACGACCGACGTCGACGCGCCCGTGATCAGGCTGATGATGCCGACCGTCAGGAAGACCGCCATGGGGTCGTTGCTGCCGGACTCGAGTTCGAGCAGCGGTTTCAGCGGACCCCGGAGGCTCACATATCTCGACCGCATGACGGCAAAGACGGCCGCCGCATCGGTCGACGACACGATGGCCCCGATCAACAATCCCTCCACCCACCCCATCCCGATGACGACGGTCGCGAACCATCCGACCAACCCGGCGGTGATCGCCACGCCCAGCGTCGACAGCGCGATGCCTTTTCCGAGTTGAGCCCGCACACGCGTCCACTCGGTGTCCAGCCCGCCCGCGAACAGAATGAAGACCAGTGCCACGACGCCCAACGACTGGGCCAGCCAGGGATTGTCGAAGTGAATCCCGCCTGGGCCGTCGGACCCCGCCAGCATGCCGATGACCAAAAACAGTAGGAGGGCCGGAACGCCGAGACGTCCCGATGCCTTGCTCGCAATCACACTGAGCAGCAACAGGCCGGACGTCGCGAGAAGCAGTTGTTCGACTGTGAGTGCCATCACCGTGCCTGCCGCCGTTCCTTCGGCTCGTGGATCGGGGGCAGAGAAGGCGTCCTCTTGACGACCAGAACCGGGCATCCGGCCCGGCGCAACACCCCTTCGGCGACACTGCCCAGAACCACTCGACTGAGCCCCCGCTTGCCCTGTGTGCCGACCGCAATTACGTCGGGTTGCCAGCGGGCCGACTGCGTGAGAATCGCCTCGACCGGCTCACCCCTCACACAAGCCGTCTCGACCGTGAGGCCGGCACGGAGCAGTCCGCGCCTCATCTGGTCCAGCCTCCGCTGCGCCCGCTTCAAGTCGGCCTCCGGATCGACGGCATGGACCACGCAGACTGCAGCGCACATCCGTTGCGCCAAGATGGAGACGGTCTTCAGCGCGTGCCCCGCACTGGATGAAAAATCCGTCGCCAGCAGCATCCGCTCCAACCGTACCCGCGCCGGATGACGCACGACATCACCGGCCACCCCTCCATGGACGGCCAGCACAGGACAGGCCGCGCCCCGCACAATCGCCTGCGCGGTGCTGCCGAGCCGTAACCGATCCCAGCCGGTGCGCCCTTCCGTCCCCATCACGATCATCCGAGGCTGGAGCCGAGCCGCAAATTCCACAATGCACGAATCGGGCACCCCATATTGCAGGCAAGGCTCTGCGCGAACTCCGGCTTCCTGAGCGACCCGCACCTGTCGTCCCAATTCGAGCAAGGCTGCCGTCTTGAGCGAGTGAAGTGTGCGGCTATTCGGCGCTGCGTCAGACGAGTCGGCCACGGTCTTGATCACGTGAAGAATTTCAAGACGAAACCCGAGCGCCGTCGCGAGCTTCACGCCGTACGCGAACGCCCGCCGGGCCGGCTGTTGGAAGTCCGTCGGCAGCAGCAGGCAAGGAGCCGGACCCTTGGAAAACCGCTTCTTCGTCACGGTTGAATCGCCACCTTCAGCACTCCCTCCAGACGCTCACCGAACACGCGATACCCCTCCTTGATCTCTCCTAAGGAAAACCGGTGCGTCAGGAGCGGCGTGAGATCGACCCGCCCATGCCGGATCAGCTCCATCAGGCGACGCATGCGTTCCTTCCCCCCAGGACACAGGGTCGTCACGATACGATAGTCCCCGATTCCCGCGGCGAACGCGTCGTAGGGCACCTGCAGTTTGCCCGCATACACGCCCAAGCTGGAAAGGGTTCCGCCCGGCCTCAAACATCGCAGGGCGCTCTCGAACGTTACCTGCAGCCCCAATGCTTCGATCGCCACATCGGCGCCGCCGCCGGTAAGCCGTTTGACGGACGCCACCACGTCCACCTGCCGCGGATCAAGCACCACGTCCGCTCCCATGCGACGCGCCATCGCCAAACGCGACTCATCGGCATCGACCCCGATCACCAACGCCGCCCCCATCAGTTTCGCCCCCACCGTCGCACAGATTCCGATGGGCCCTTGCGCGAACACGACGACCGCATCGCCGATCCTCACGTTGCCCGCTTCCGCTCCGCTGAACCCGGTCGAGGCGATATCGGCCAGCAACACCACTTGTTCATCAGTCAGTTCATCGGGAATCTTGGCCAGATTCGCCTGTGCCGACGGGACCAGCAGGTAGTCGGCCTGACTGCCGTGGATCGTATTGCCAAAGCGCCAGCCGCCTGTGGCGTGGTAGCCCTCGGTGCCGCCGCATTGGGCCGCCTGTCCGGACAGGCAGGCCCGACACTGGCCGCAGGGGGTAATCGCTCCGACCAGCACCCGATCGCCGACCTGATATCCGCTCAGACCCGGTCCCAATTCCTCGATGACGCCGACCGGTTCATGTCCGATGATCAGACCCGGTTTGACAGGATATTCGCCCCGAACAATATGGAGATCGGTCCCGCAGATGGTCGTCAAGGTGATCCGGATCACCGCCTGCCCGACCCCCGCCTTGGGACGCGGCACGTCTTCGACGCGGATATCGTTCACACCATGAAACACCGTCGCCCGCATGACATTCATGACACACCTCCTGTTCGTCGAGTCACCAGCCGAATGGCACGATCGGTTCCTCTGTGACAGAGAGCCGATCAATGACAATTAAGGTTATGTGCAACTCCCTGAATAAGTTGCAACCTCGATCGTGACCCCCGGAAGGTCAATCAGGGGGTGGTCTGTTCCTTTTCCTCTGCCCGCCGCTTTACCTTGGTGGGGATTCTTTTGTCCATCGTACACCTCCCTCCCCCAATTGTCGCATCTCCGCCCCCTCGTCCCCGTTCCAGCTTCCAGAACACCGGCAAACTTTCTGCTAAACAGGGCAAATCCTGACGCAACCCGCACCCCCTGAAGAACGGGTGCGGGTTTATCGTTGGTCACTTCGGCTGGTTCGAGGATGCGGTGAGGAGGGAGAAGCTACTGCCGGGAGCCGGCGCGGATCGAACAAGACAGGTGCCCCGCGATGTCGCAGGAAAGGGCACCCGTCATGAACGCCCTATGCCGTATCCGTCCTTATCGGGGCATCGTCACAGGGGGCTATCTCCCCATAGTTCCAACCCTTATAAGACCTGATACAATATCCTTCCCACCCGGCAATGCCGATTCCATTCGGATGTTGTAATTGACCACACCGCCTTTAGCGAAACAGATCGCGGCCGTCTCGTTCGCATTGATTGTGGCCGATTCCTGCAAGGTTCCGAGCAGATTCGAAAATCCTCGTTCACACAGGACGTCGTCATGTTTGACGCCAACCAGATCGATGCGAACAGGGAGAGTTCTGGCGTTGACCCACCTGACTTCGTCTCCCACATTAACGATCAGATCAGCCGGTTCCGGCCCTTCGACGACCCGTATGTCCCGGACGGCGCCGGATCTCGAGGTGGGCGGATGGGAACAGCCGACCGAGAGCGCAAAACCCGCAAGCAGCAGGATGGAACAGGACAAAGTCAACCGCCGATACGTCGGATGCATAGTCTTCCCTCCTTTTGAAGAAGTTGTGCGTCTGACTGCTTCGGAATCCGCATAATCAAACTTCGTACCAGGCAGGAGACAGTGCCGACTAGCAGGGGAACTCCGACACTCCGACCGGGCTTGTCGGGACAACCCCGACAGAACGGCCGGATGGCGCTCTCACAGGCAGGTACACCGTGCAGGACTCGACACAGGAACGAGGCACACTGTCTCCTATTCAGGACAGATTCTCATGACTGATCGCGTGTCGATTCTCGTGTCTCGTACGGAAGTGCTGTGATGGTTCGGCTCGCATCGCGACCCGACCGTGGGGCTGTTCACGGCGTGATCTTCGATCACTTCGCGATGGTGATCGCCGGAGCCGCCGCCTTGGAAATATCCGTCACGGTCATCTGATACAGTTGCGCCAGGACGCGGAAGGTTCCCAGATTCCAAGGATCGAGAGAGCCGCCTTCCCGCGGGGCCCGCCCAACCGAATACCACCAGTCTTCAAACTTGATGGCAAACGCGGCGTTGACCGGACGCGACCTCGTCTCCTCGATGTCGAGGGTGTGTATGGGATTCAGCACGACTTCACCGGTCCGCTCGTCCTTGTCGACGTGGAACTCGGGATCGGCGGCGATGCCGTTGGCGAGAAACCGCATGATCTTGTTGAAACTCCGGATGACGATGAACCCGTGCAGCGGGTACTCGCCGCCCGGTCCCTCGGGGCGGATATCGACGAGCATGTAGTTTCGTGGATACCGTTGCGCTTCTTCGTGCAGCAACCGGCGTTCCTCGTTGGGCAAGCGAAGCGGGTCGTAGTTCGTGATGACCGTGCGGCCGACCACCCTGCGTCGTACCGTCAACGAGGGTTCTTCAGCCACGCCCTCGATCGAGTAGCCCCGCTCCAACGCATCAAGCACCTTGTCCAACCCCTTGACAAGGTCACCGGACCCGGTGCGCGTCGACAGTGGCAGCGACACCGTCTGTTCAAAGATCAGCGGCGTCACCTGAAGATCTCGCGTCAGATTGAGCGAGGACAGATGCAGTACGCGTCGTCGAAACTCCCGATATTCGTCGGTGAAATACGGCATATTGCGATAGAACGCAGACTCGCCGTACCCACTTACCTCGATGCCGCTTGCCATCAACCGCAGTATGATGCCCGGCTCCACACCCTGTTGAAACATGAAGGCGAATCGCGATTCATCGAAGGGCGTCAAAATCCGGCTCGTAAACTCCTCACCCTGAATCGGCACAATCGTCATCGTCGGTTTCTCGGCCATGCTACCGCCGAACGACAGCCCGAAGGAGTCCGGACCCGGCTGGACAAAGAGTTGGCTGAGGCCGGCGTTCGCCTGAAACTCAAAGGTGGCGGCCACGCTGGAGACACCGGTGAAGTGCTGCGGCAAGAAGTGGCGCGACCGGGCGATATTGAGCAGCAACATTTCGGCTTCGACCCGACCGACGGCCCGATCATATTCGATCACTGCTTGGTGCAGAGCGAGCGGAGAGAAGCATCCCCCGCTGCCGGCAACGATCAGTGCGGTCGCGACAGCACTGAGGCCTCGGCGCGCAATGAGCCACACAGAGAGGAGTCTTGAGACACGCGGAGCGCCCATCAGCCGAGCCTCAGCGCGTGATCTCCGGCATATCGCAACCGGCTTCGTCCCCTGGCTCCTGCCGGGTGCTTAGCGTTCGAGCTTCGCAAGGAGTTTCTGAACCACGTCGATTTTCTCACGATGATCCGGCTGACCCTCTGCCAGCTTCATATACTCTTGATAGGCGCGGGCTGCCTCAGCCAACTGCTGCTTCTCCACCAGGACGTCTCCGAGGTTGTAATACGCGATCGGATCGTTGGGGCGCAGTTCCATTGCCTTACGGTAGGCCTGGAGCGCCTCGTCGATCAGTCCTTTCGCCCTCAGAGCCGACCCGAGGTTGTTATGCGCGGTGGCGATCTTGGGTTCGAGCTGTAAGGCTGCGCGGTAGGCTGCAATCGCGCCATCCAGATCGCCCTTCTGTTGGAGCAACGATGCGAGCGCCTCATGCGTTTGCACATGGGTCGGGTGTTGCTGCAGCATGGCCCGATACTCGGCGATCGCCTCTTCCACATTGCCGGCGCGCTCGAGCAACAACCCCAGATCATAATGCGCCGTCGTATGGCGTGCATCGAGCCGAAGGACTTCCCGGAACGCCGCCACAGCTCCATCAATCTCCCTCTTGGCTTTCAACGCCAACCCAAGGTTGTAGTGCGCGTCCGCATTGTCCGGTTGCAACCGGACGGCAGTTCGGCAGGCTCCGACGGCCCCGTCGAGGTCCCCCTTGACAAGCAACGCGGATCCCAGGTTGAGACTGTACAATCCGGCCGACGGTCCGGATTGGAGTCGCAGCGCCGCTCGGTACTCTCCGATGGCTTCGTCGATCTGCCCCCGCTCCTGAAAGGCGATGCCGAGGTTGTTGTGCGCAGTCGCATCGTTGGGTTGCAGCCGGATGGCCTCGCGGTATTCGGTGATCGCCCCATCGATGTCGCCTTTGGCCTTCAATTCGAGTCCCAGATTATGGTGCGGCGCCGCATTGCCCGGCTGCAAGCGAATCGCCTGGCGATAGTGCTCGATCGCAGCCTCCCGATCGCCCTTGGTACTCAAGGCGACCCCGAGGTTGTTGTGAATCCCGGCGAAATCCGGCTGGGAGTCGAGGGCGGCGCGAAATTCCCCGATGGCCTCTTCGACCGAGCCCTTGGCCGCGAGGGCCAGCCCCAGGCCGTGGCGCGCCTCCGGAAAATCGGGGCGCTCCTTGAGCGCCTCGCGAAACTTCTCGATCGCGCCGTCGAGATCCGCCTTTGAGTAGAGCGACACCCCCGCGTAATAGAACGCATCAGCCTCGCTGGGCTTGGCCGACGAGCGGGCCTGTTGTGGAACGAGGTGGGGCGGGGACTGATGCTGCTGGGGGCCGCGTGCCTTCTGTCCGGACTCCCCCTCAGCCGGATTCCCCATCAACGCGACCAGCGTCAGAATCCACAGGCCCACAGTGAAGCTTCGTGAGAACCACCGACGCCCTCGGATCGAACGTACGTTCCAGCAGTGAAATGAATCGCACTGCGCCTTGTATGATCCGCTATACATGAGGTCCTCCTGTCTCGGCCACATGAGGTGAAGCACCGCGGAATCGGCCGGAACGGTCGAGCCTCATATCATGAGGGATTCCGATTGGATAGACAGCAAACCCTGACAAATCACCCTGCTCTGTCAGGAATTACCTGACGCCGACGAAACGGTCCATTTTGGCAAGGGGCCGTCTCTGTCTGAATCGCCGACGGTCATGGAGTGGTGTTCAGCGAACACGGAGACTTCGACGAAGTTCAAGGCGAATTCCGGCGCTCCAGATTGGATTTGGTTTTCGGCGACATCAGCACCTTGCGGGCTTGGAGCATTCTCGTCGGCAACTCCGAACGGGTCCTCCCTGCCGACCATCCAATCTTGCGGCCTATTGCACCATCCCATGCGACACCTGACGGCATAGAGGCAGTCGATGCTACCGAGTCGAGGGCACGGAAATGTCGTCTGCTGACAGGTGGGCACATCCGCCTAGACCGAACATCGCCACCGACACGCAGGATGACACCAACGGCCGTCTCCGGGCGCTGCTTCCATCGTTCAGAACGTGGCAAGCGTCACCGAGGATAGATCAGGCGGAACGGTGAAAGGGAGCGGGGAATTCAAGTGGGAACACCCAGTGGTGACAGGAGAAGCCCGACGTGCCTGATCCGGAAGCGCATCGCAGACTACGGAGCCTCGGTGACCTTTTCGGGCGTCAACAGGCCGGTCCCCACCGCGAACCGGACCAACTCCGAACGGGTTCGCAACCCCAGTTTTTCGTGCAGTCGCGCCCGATACGTCTCCACCGACTTGACGCTGACGTTCAATTGTGCGGCGACCTGGAGATTCGTGAATCCCTGGGCGACCCGCACAAGCACCTCCCGCTCCCTTGGGCTCAAACGGCGAAGCGGTGGGGTGTTGGTTGAAGCAGGCACCGCCTCCGCGAGGCCTAATGCCTCCCCTCGCGCTTCGGGATGCTCGATGGCCAGGTCGACGAACGTGCGTCCTTTCGCTACGGCCCGTACGGCGGTCAGCAGTTCCGTGTCGGCCGCACTCTTGGTCACGTATCCGAACGCGCCGGCTGCCAACGCCATGCGCACGTAGGAGGGATCGGTGTGCATGCTGAGCACCAGAACCCGTGTGGCCGGGCTCGCCGCGCGGATCTTTGCAATCGCATCGAGTCCTCCATGCGCCCCCATCGACAAATCCATCACCGTTACGTCCGGCTTGACGGCCGTGACCAACGCGAACCCCTCGGCCCCGTCCCCGGCCTCGCCCACGACTTTGAGATCCGGCTGGGCATTGATGAGCATGGTCAACCCCGACCTCAACACGGCATGATCGTCCACCAGCACCACGCGTATCGTCATGGGCCCGCCTCGTTCATGGGAATCAGGGCATAGACCGTCGTCCCCTTGCCGAGCGACGATTCAATCTCCACGGTGCCATCCAACAACGCCGCCCGCTCGCACATGCCCTGAATGCCGAGTCCCGTCCGACCGCCTCCGATTTCGGCTTCCACTTCAAAGCCGCACCCGTCGTCTTCGATGATCGCCTCGACTGCAGTGGGGCCGCAGGTCAACATGACATTCACGCGCCAAGCGCCGGCATGTTTGGCCGCATTCGTCGTCGCTTCCTGAATGATGCGGTAGAGAGCCGTGGCCACCGCGCCTGGCAACTGAGCCGTGGTCCGCCACTCAACCTGCAGCTCGGCGGCGACCCGGAATGCGGAAGTGAAGTCCCGCAGGTATTGCCGCAGCGCCGCCTCCAGCCCTGCATCATCGAGTACGCTCGGCCGGAGACCCCGCGCAATCCGGCCGCTTTCTTCCACGGCATGCCCGACAATTTCCCGCAGGCGATGCACCTGCGAGAGGAACTCCGCCTGGCGCGTGCAATCCTCCATCGACCGCAATCCCACCGCCAGGGCGGTCAGCGTCTGACCGATGCCGTCGTGCAGTTCGCGCGCGACACGTTTCCGTTCGTCTTCCTGCGCCGTGATGATCTTGTCGATCAGCCGCGTCCGCATCGTCTCGGCCCGCTTGGCTTCGGTAATATCCTCGATCATGCCCAGGAGATAGACGGGCCGGCCCTCCCCTTCGCGCAGCACGGTGACAGTCAGGTGTCCCCACATCGTCGCGCCTGCCCGCGTCACATACCGTTTCTCAAGCTGGTAAGACCGACGCGTGCCGGCAAACACTTCCTCCACCAATTGCAGATCCTTGTCGACGTCCTCCAGATGAGTAATCTCATGGAAGGTCCTCCCAATGAGTTCTTCCTGGCGATAGCCGACCATCGCGCAGAACGCCTTGTTCACCCTCACGAACCGATAATCCCGCCCCACGATCCCCATCCCGATCGGCGCTTCCTCAAAGATTTTCCGAAAACGTTCTTCGCTCTCTTTCAACCGCTCGGTCGCGCGCAGGGACTCGGTGACGTCGTTGACGACCGTCAGTCTGGCTCTCCTGCCGGCGAAGTCGAACGTATGGATGCCGATTTCAACATCGATGAGCGTGCCGTCCTTCTTGCGATGCCGCCAGGTGCCCGGGGTCCGCGGGCCGTCGGCCGTTTTCGGCAAGGCGTCGAGCAGGCGGGGCACATCCTCCGGCGGACGGATGTCCTTGATGGTCATGGCAAGAAATTCGCCGCGTGAGTACCCATAGTGGCGGACCGCCGCCTGATTGACATCCAGAAATCCGAGCGTGTCTAGGTCGGCAATCCACATCGGATACGGCGCCTGTTCGAACAGAGTCTGGTACCGTTCCCTGCTCTCGGCCAGGAGCCGATCGGCTTCGGTGCGACGCAACAATTCATGTTGGAGCGACTCGATTGCGCGCGACGATTCCGCCGTTCGCTCCCGGACCCTGGAATCCAGATCGGCGTGAGAGCGTGCCAACGCTTCATGGGCGGTTCGTCGTGCCAGTCCCAGTTCCAGGGTGATCCAGACCAACCCGGCCCCCAAAAACCGATTGGCCAAGTCGATCCACAGCGAGGCCCCCGGTGGCGACAGCCAGGCTCCGAGAAACGTCAGCCCCGTACAGCCGAGCGCCGTGAGAAACGGGAAGGAGCGTTGTACGGACCAGAGCGAGAAGTACACGACGCCGGCGTACAGAAATTCCGGCGCCACCCCTCTCGGCAGGGCGAGATCGAGCGCGAAGATCCCAAGGATCAGCGCGACCAGCGAGCTCTCGAAGAGATACCCTCGCTGTACCGCCCTGACGCAGACAGCAAAGAGCGCGGGGACGCGCCGGCGGAAAAACGCCCCTTCTGCAGCGACCTCAGCCCCCGACGTCACTTCGCCGCCGACGTCTGTCTGTGCGGACACCCCGCCGAGAGAGCGTGAAACGGCCTCTGTCCCCATGGGCGACACTCCTAAGGTTGGATACTAGCGGCGGCCGATAGCGCTGTTCAAGGGCGGCGCGTAGGCCGCCGCCCGTCACGGCATGCGTTCGACCGGTCTGGGTTTCTCTCCGTGCGGAAGGCACGGACATTCAGGATGGCAGCAGGGGGACACAGCCCCACATCAGGGCCAGCGGTCTCCCTGAAAGGGACGCCTGCCTTCCCAAGATGGGAGTCTATTGAGCGTGAGGCTGGAGCATATGCGGCAAGGGAGGCTACTTCACCTTTGAGAAATCGGCGTCGATTTTGATTTCCTGGCCGTCCTGCAACGTCACGATGATCGTGGTTTTGGCGTTCGGATCGAAAGACTCATAGCCGAAACGCGCGGTGAAACGAGCCCGATAGGCCGGTCCTTGCCCTTCGTTCTTCCTCCCACGCTCGGCCGGGCTCACATCGACGGGCTTGATGTTCTTGCCCTTCTGTTGGAACACGATGTCGGCTTTTTCGGCAAAGTATTCGTCGTCGCCGCAAAGCTGCACTTCGACTTCCATGTTCGGCATGTCGATGACTTTTTGGATGAACTCCTCCGGCATCCGGACGTCCTTCTTCTGCTTCTTCGATTCCGCAGCCTCCTGCCGTCCAAAGGCTTCCAACCGAAAATGCTTGGTTCGCAGGATGGCGCTCGCCCCGCAGGGATCTTTCTCAGGATCGGCCCCGACACGTGTCGCCACCGAAGCCTGCTGCAGCACCTTCTTGACATCTTCGGGCGACGCAGCCTTTTCCATGGGGATACGCCCGGCTTCCAGAGATTTCTTGGCTTCCTCCGAGGACAACTTCACATCGATGGCCCAGGCCCCGGTCCCGATGCTCCAGAGCAGGGTTCCGGCCACGAGGGCAAACACCCGGCTCGACGACCCACGCCCAATGGCTTGTTCACACTGAACGGACATGACAACCTCCTGCGATCACGACATAACAATCCGCGCATTGTACGGGTGCACAGTGGGTAATGCAATCGGCCACGAAGGTGGCCGCGAAGCCAGACGTGTGATTTGTCGTTCGTCCCCTGTGCGGAGTGACTCCGGCACTCCACGACATGAACCGGTTGGATCCTCGATCGCCGGAGGGACCCGAACAACGCATCGGGTGCTCATGAAAATGTGATCCAATTCGGGTAGGGTCGTTCGCGGTAGAGGCGGTCCACGTCCACCGGGCACTGCAGGCCGCGACGGGCGAGCATCGAGGCCACCAGGCGAAGCGGCAAACCTACTGCGGCGGTGAAGTCGCCGTCGATCCGGGCGATGAGCGAACCGCCGGCTCCCTGAATGGAATAGGCCCCGGCCTTGCCCAAACTCTCACCCGTCTCGATGTACTCGACCAGTTCCCCTTCGCTAAAGGGCTTCATCGTGACCTTCACCGTCTCCACCGCCACATCGCAGAAGGTGCCTCGACTGCAGACGAGGGCCACGCCGGTATAGATGACATGCGTCCGTCCCGCCATGCGGCGGAGCATGGCCGCCGCATCACCCAGATCGAGAGGTTTCCCGAGCACCTCTTCATCCAGACCGATCAGCGTATCGCTGCCCAGCACAAACGCATCCCGCGAAGCCCCCACGCAGGACTGGGCCTTGCCGACGGCGAACTCCTTCGCCTGTTCCGCGGCCTTCTTGCCCAGCAGCACTCGCTCCGCATAGTCTGGTGCCGCCACATCGAAGGGAATGCCCAACAGGCTCAGCAGTTCCTTTCGCCTGGGTGAGGTCGAAGCCAGAATCAGTCGCATCGCTTAGAAAAGACAGGACTCAGGAAGGGGTGGCGAGGTTTCACGATCCAGCGGGGTGACCTCCCCCGTGCCGAACACATCACCGCAAAATTCTTCGATGACACGCTCGACATCCGGGACGTTCGAGACCTGAAACATTTTGGCCCGCATGGCGGCGGCGCGGGGAAATCCCTTGCAGTACCAGCCCAGGTGCTTGCGGATGGATCGAAACCGCTCGAGTCCGGCGACGGCTTCGTATTGTTTGGCATGGTCCAGCATCAGGGCCATACGTTCCGCCAGCGACAACGTGGCTTCCCAGGTCTCCGGCCGGCTGATACTGCCCTGCTGGGCCGCCGCGCGCGCGCGTTCCTTGTGCCGAAAGAACCAAGGCACTCCCAAGGTGCCGCGCCCGACCAAGGCGCCGTGCACCCGGCTCTCATCCACCCGTCGCACGACATCCGCCAGGGTCATGAGGTCGCCGTTGCCCAGAATCAAGGTCTCCGTCCGCCGCACAATCGCGGCTGCCGCGGCAATGGCCGACCAGTCCGCCCCACCCCGGTACATCTGCTGCAACGTCCGCCCATGAACGGTGATCGCCACAGGGCGTTCCGCCAGGAGGGTCTCAACCCACCGTTCCACGATGCTGGAGTCATAACCGAGCCTGGTCTTCACGGAGAGCGGAATCACCCGCTTCGGCACCGCAGCAGACCCGGATCGACGGAGGTTGAGCGACCGGATGAAGTCGATCCGCGACCATCTGAACCCGGCGTCATGCAAAGTTTTCCCGGCAGCCCAATCTTCGATCCCTTGACGCGCCGCCCGCATGATGGCCTGGGCCAGGGACGGAGTCTTGATCAAGCCCGCCCCCGATCCGGATGAAGCGACGCTCTTCGAGGGGCACCCCATATTGATATCCAGCCCGTCGAATCCCAGTTCGCAGACGACCTGCGCGGCGCGATAGAAGAGTTCCGGATCTTTCCCATAGAGCTGCGCCACCACCGGCCGTTCGAGCTCACTGTAAATCAGCGTGGAAAGCAAGTGTTCGGGACCGCGGCAGACTTCGCTCACGTTCGTGAATTCCGTGAAGGTGACGTCGGGCCGTCCCTGTGACGCCACGATGCGACGGAACGTCGCGTCGGTCACGCCGTCCATGGGCGCCAGTCCGATGATCGGCTGCGGCAATGTTCGCCAGAAGTTCATGCGTTCGCCTCGAGGCACGACGCAGGCGCATTGGCCGCCTCGTAGGCCTGTCGCAGTTCGTCTGCCTCGCGCCGCGCCGTCGTCCCTGCGGACGGACAGACGCGACCGACGAATTCCAGGAATCGGTCGATCTTGATCAGGAAGAAATCGAACACCTCGGTGTCAGGCTTCGGAAACTGGCGCCAAAACCCGACGAATCCTTCCAGATCGACCTTCGCCTCCCGGAGTGCGGCACAGGTCACCGGAAACATGTCGGTCAAATCCCCGCCCCAATGCAGCACCTCATAAGGGAAATACATCTCCCGATATCGCGACAAATCCTCTCCGCATCCCTCCAACAGCGAACAACCGGCCGCATCACCGGCCTCGGCGGCCAACGCGAACTCCGCATACCGGCCGTAGGCGAAATCGAGCGACGCTCGCTCGTCTTCGGTCAGCACGTCAGGGGCCGATTCGCTGCCCGCCCGCAGCGATGTGACGGCCCCTCGCGCTTCACCGGGAGCTATACCCGCCCATCGTTCCCGTTCTTGGGCGAAGACCCGTGTGAATCGGCTGAACTCGGACAGGATGTCGGGAATCGGTTTGGTATCGACTTCCAACGCGATGCCCTTGAGATTCACCAAGCGAGTATCCTGCAACACGACCTGCAGCAGGCCGAACAAGACGTCTGGAATGGGCGCTCCATGCGCGTCGATCCAACGCGGCAACTCCAGCTCGTTGGGTCGCTCATACCGTGCCGGCTCTTCGCCGTGCGGAGCCAGCCCCGCGACGTGAATTTCAATCACCCGCTCCATTGGAAACTCCCGCAGAAATGTGCGGGCGAAGTCTTCGACCGAGTGGCGTCGCCAGGCACCCGTATAACGATACACCGTCCACAGGTGGCCGATGTCGAGCACGAGCCCGCAGGCGGCACGATCGGTGATGAGCCGGAAAAATTGCGGGATCGGAAGCACTCCGCAGCCGAAATAGGTGAGCGGCGGCATCTCCAACAACAGCAGTGCGGGCTGCAGTCCCTCCGACTCTGCCCGTTCGTCAAGGCGCGCCTGCACGAAGCACAGGTTTTCCGCCGTCATTCTGGCAGCAGGCACCGTATATAAAGGAGGCAGATAGGTGCCGAACGAATAGCCCGCCATCTGCTTGGTCGCACATTCATGGTTGAGCCAGGCACTCTTCAACACCGTGATCTGGTCGCAGGCCTCCGCGAGTCCCGCTTGGCCCGATGGGCTGTCACGAAAATCCGGCTGCGTGACCCACAATCCTTCGCCGTGGTATGTCAACGGAATCCCTGGCAGCCGCCGCCGCACCGACCGGAGCGCCGGGGTGGCTGCCTTGAAAACTTCGAGAAACTCCGGGGGTGAGCCCGCCCCCCGCAAGGCCTGCACGAGTTCGCTCAGATCCGGACTGTACACATCCACGGACAGGCCGAGACCGTGCGGCGGAATTTTCCCGGCGCGTTCTTCGAATTCACTTTGCATCATGTCGGGTTTGTCATATTTTGGAGCTACCATACTGACTATGCTTACTGTGTAGTCTAAGCATCTAACCGATTGTTTGACAAGGCAAGATGCACCGCAGGGCCCGCCGACCCCGTCTGATATACTTCCTTTCGTCGTGGTGGTCGGCCGGCCGAATCGTCAACCTGATGAACGGCGAAAAGAGAACCAAGCCATGACAAAGGTCGGCTTCATGCTCCGCGACAGATCGGCAGATTCTTCAACCTCCATGGTGGCACACATGATGACCCCGGGTGTGGTGCAGATCCCTGGAGACATTTCGGTCAGTGAGGCGGCGCTGCTGCTTGAGCGCGAGCGTATGCCCTGTCTCCTGGTGAAGGACGGCGAGGCGATGTTCGGCATTATGACCTCCGGCGACATCGTTAAGAAAGTCGTGGCGCAAGGGCTCCAACCGCACGAGGTCGAAGTGCGGGAGATCATGTCGAAGCCCGTGCATTCGATCGAATACGATCAGCTGTCGGATGATGCCGCCGGCCTCATGGCCTCGAGCGGCACCTCCCTCTTGATCGTCACCAAACAGAGCCAGCCTGTCGGGATCCTGACGGCTCGTGACCTCGTCCTGGCACCGAAGCGCTGCGAGACCTGCATTCCCGCCAGCGTTCGGGTGGCCGACGGCGAAGGCGCACGGCACATCGCCACGATTCGTCAATTGAGCCACATCGGCGCCTCCATCGAAAGCACCACCCTGCTGCTGCCAGGCACGTGCGTGACCCTGTCGTTCGTGTTGCCGGAGGTCGGCCTGAGCTTTTCCGTTCGGGGCACCATCCTCAACGGAAGCTACGAGCCGGACCAACCGGACCACGGAGGCCTGGTCGACGCGCAGCCGATCGTCGACATTCAGTTCTCCCACATGTCCTCCTCCGACGAGTCCAGGATCCGTGCCTGGGTCCTTCAGAATCTGTCACGAATGTCCGATCTCTCCTGAGTCGAGCGCACACATCGAGGCATCTTTGCATCCTCATCCATTGATTGTTATGATTTTCTTCCGGTCCGATGCGGGCCGGATGCACCGCCCCTCCATTAGGTGAGACACGATGAAGACTTCCGCCGCCCGTTCGAAACCGATTCCAACCAAAGACGAAATCCTGACCCAGTTGAAAAGTCTCCTCGAACGCCCGGACGACGACATCCAAGCCGCCCTGATGAAGGAAATCCTGGCCGGCGTCCTCCGGCTGTCGGATGCGAACCTGGACGTGCTGGACTTGAAGATCGTCAACCGTGCGCTCAAGGAATTGCGCCACGCGTTCGGGGTCTTTCAAGGTTATCGCAATCGTTTGAAGATCAGCGTGTTCGGTTCCGCCCGAACGGCCGCGGATGATCCGAACTATCAGCTGGCCTACCAGTTCGCCCGCCGCATGGTCGAGGAAGGCTACATGACAATCACCGGCGGCGCCGACGGCATCATGCGAGCCTCTCAAGAGGGGGCCGGACGGGAGCACAGTTTCGGGGTCAACATCATGTTGCCGTTCGAACAGGGGGCAAATGCCGTCATCGCCGACGACCCCAAACTCGTCACCTTCAAATATTTTTTCACCCGCAAGCTGATGTTCCAGAAGGAGTCGCATGCCATCGCGCTCTTCCCAGGCGGATTCGGCACGCATGACGAAGGCTTCGAGATCCTGACGCTGGTGCAGACCGGCAAGAGCGACCCGAAGCCCATAGTCTGCCTTCAGGCCCCCGGCTGCGACTACTGGAATCACTGGCATTCCTTCGTCACCGACCAACTGCTGAAACGTCGGTTGATCAATGCCGAGGATTTGTCGCTCTACCGCATCGTGGACAATGTCGAGGACGCGGTCACCGAAATCCGCAATTTCTATCGCCGCTACCACTCCCTACGGTTCGTTGGCCGACAATTGGCGATTCGTATGAAAGCGCCCCTGACGGACGAGCAACTCCGTACCATTCAAGACCAGTTCAAGGATCTCCTCACGGATGGCACCTTTGAACAGCGTCCTTCGCTTCCGGAAGAAATGGACGAGCCAGCGTTGAAAGACCTCTCGCGCTTGACGTTCCTGTTCAACCGCCGAAGCGCGGGCCGGCTGCGCCAGCTCATCAACCATCTGAACGCGCTCCCAGAGCAGGCCTGAACGCCGATCGACCGACCTGACGCATGCCGGCACTCGAGCGAGATAGTGCTTTAGTCTCCCTCGGCCGGCGTGCTATGGTGTCTTGCTTATGAGCGTGGCCGCCATTCGACGTCTCCTCACTCCTCCTCCGACCCTGATCCTGTACCATGCCGAATGCGCCGACGGCTTCGGCGCCGCCTGGGCCATCTGGAAACGATATCCGACTGCGAAATTCCAGTCGGTCAAACACGGGGAACCGCCCCCCGCCCGTCTCAGCGGCGAACGTATCGTCATCGTAGATTTCAGCTACCCCCGCCCGACCCTCGAGGCGATGGCGAAAGAAGCCGAAGCCCTCATCGTCCTCGACCACCACATCACGGCTGAACAGGCCCTGGCTGACCTGCCCTTTGCCTATTTCGACCTGTCAAAATCCGGAGCCGTGTTGGCCTGGGAATGGGCGCATGACGAACCGGCGCCCTGGCTCCTCCGCTACGTGCAGGACAAAGACCTCTGGCACTGGGCGCTTCCGCACAGTCGGGAAATCAGCGCCGCCCTCGCGTCCCATCCATTCGAGTTCGACCTCTGGAGCCGATTCGAGCAGCATGAATTGGAACGGGAAGGACGGGCGATCCTGCGCTATGAAAACGAACTCGTGACCAAACTCGCATCACACGCCGTCATGGTTCGATTCGAAGGTGAGCTGGTACCGGCCGTCCAGAGCGCCGTGCTGACGAGCCAGATCGGCGAACGGCTCTCGGCCAAACATCCCTTCTGCCTGATTTGGCACGATCGCAACGGCCGCCGCTATTTCAGCATGCGCTCGCGTGAAGACGGCACCGACGTCGGCGGCATCGCGGCATCCTTCGGCGGCGGAGGCCATACCCATGCGGCCGGGTTTTCCGTTCCGTTGCAGCCTGACGGATCGGTCCCTCCCGATCCTCGACTCCCCCGACCAGCCTGATCACGGCCAGCCCGCAGAGGTGCCCCCATGATGCCGCTGCATGACGACAATCCCACCGAACTCACCCCGGTCGTCACGGTCAGCTTCATCGTCGCCTGCTGCCTCGTGTTCTTCTATCAGGCCTCGCTCCCATCCGGCCCAGGCGAAACGTTCGTCTTCAGTTACGGCGCCATTCCGGCGCTCGTACTCGGCCATGCCAGACTCCCTGAGAAGGTTGCGGCGATTCCGGCTTACGCGACGCTCTTCACCAGCATGTTCCTGCATGGCGGCCTGATGCATCTGCTGGGCAACATGCTGTACCTGTGGGTGTTCGGGAATAACATCGAAGACGTGATGGGACACGTCCGCTTCGTGCTGTTCTATCTGACGTGCGGCCTGCTCGCCGCCTTGAGCCATGCGCTCACCGATCCCTCCTCGACGGTGCCGATGGTGGGAGCCAGCGGCGCGATTTCCGGCGTGCTCGGGGCCTACCTCTTGCTGTTTCCCCGCGCTCGCGTGCTCGTACTGGCCCCTTACATCGGCACGACCTACGTGCCGGCAGGATTCGTGCTCGGCCTGTGGTTCGTCATGCAGGTCCTCAGCGGCGGCGCAAGCCTCGGTTCCAAAGGAGGAGGCATCGCGTTCTTCGCCCACATCGGAGGGTTCCTGGCGGGAATGGCGCTGATCGGGCTCTTCAAGCGGCGGGATGTCGAGTTTTTTGCTCCGGCGAGGCACGCGTCGTGGAGATAGTCACCGGCGTCGTGGCTCATTCGTCGCTCGTGAAGCGTATCTCGCAGAGGCTGACGACGAATCAGCGAATCCCATTCCGACCACAAGGCCGCTTGAAATGCGCACGTCAGCGGAGGAGGGAACAGAAAGCGTCGGCCCGGGCTTGGGCCTCGCGGCTGGTGGGAGCGAGAAAGGTCACGTGGCCCATTTTTCGTCGCGGGCGGACCGTCCGTTTTCCATAGAGATGCACGGCAGCGCCCGGCACCTGGAACAGGTTCCCCTTGCCGGTGACAGCATCAATCTCCGACCCGATGAGATTGATCATCACGGCGGGACTCAAGACACGCACTTCGCCCAAAGGCAGGCCGCAGAGGACACGCACCTGCTGTTCGAACTGCGAGACGGTGCAGGCGTCGAGCGTGTAGTGGCCTGAGTTGTGAGGACGCGGTGCCACCTCGTTGATGAGCACGCGACCATCCGCCATCACGAACAGCTCGACACAGAACACACCCACTCCGTCCAACGCCACCACGGCACGTGCCGCCAGGTCGACCGCGCGATCGGCCACTGCGGATGGTACCGCAGCCGGGACCGTGGTCCGTCGCAGAATCCCGGCCTCGTGCACATTCTCCACGAGCGGGTAGGTACAGATCGCACCATCCGCCCCCCGCACCACCAAGACCGACACCTCCCGTTCGAACCGCAGCAGTTCTTCCGCAATCCAGCGCGTGCCGGGCTGAGCAGCGGCTGTGAGGGCTGCCTGCGCCGACGCGAGCTCGCCCGCTCCCATGACCGTCCACTGCCCCTTCCCGTCATACCCGGACCGGGCGGTCTTACAGATCAGCGGCAGGCCCAGCGCCTCGTCGCGGCCCAATTCTTCTGGATTGGAGACGATGTAGAACCGAGGAACCGCGAGGCCCTGTTTCTGCAGAAAAGTCTTCTGTTCGATCCGATCCTGGATAATCCGGAGTACCGCGCTGGAGGGCCGGACCGGCAACTCCTGCTCCAACCGCGCACAGAGATCGCTGGGCACATTCTCCCATTCGAAGGTCACGGCCTTGACCTGCCGCGTAAAGTCGGCTCGCGCCTCGGCATCGGCGAAGGGCTTGGGAATCGAGTAATCGGCCAGTCGATGCGCCGGCGCCTCGGCATCGGGATCCCAGACCGCGACCCGATAGCCCAAGCGGCGGGCGGTAACAGCGAACATGGCCCCAAGCTGCCCCGCGCCCAGAACACCGACGGTTGCGCCAGGCTCAAGGACCGGCTCGGTCACGGTCGACGACTCGTTCGAGATAGGGAGGTGGATCGGAACGGCGGGTTGAGGCGGGTGTCATCCTGCGAATCCAGCACCGATTGGGTCTGATTCGCCCGGTAGCGCTTCAGCCGTTGACGGACCTCGGGAGAGCTCAGCGACAAAATCTGCGCCGCCAGCAACGCCGCATTTTCCGCGCCGCCGATTGCGACGGTGGCCACGGGAATGCCCCGAGGCATTTGGACGATGGAGAGCAGCGAATCCAATCCGCGCAGCTGTTCCGTGGGGATAGGCACGCCGACGACCGGCAGATGGGTCTTGGCCGCCAACATCCCCGGCAGGTGCGCGGCGCCCCCCGCCCCGGCAATGATGACCTGGATTCCCCTGTCCGGCGCCTGCTCGGCATAGGCAAACAGCCGGTCCGGGGTCCGGTGGGCCGACACCACCAATAGTTCGTTGGGGATGCCGAGTTCATTCAACAGAGTCACCGCCTTCTCGAGGACGGGAAAATCGGACTTGCTGCCGCCCAGAACACCGACAACGGACTTGGGAGTCCTGCTGGTTTTTGCCATGAGAGAGGCCACCTAGGTCAAGGGGTGAGTACGCGGAGGAACCTTAGCCGTTCCCCTATCGAAGGGTCAAGCCGCTGGCGGCTGAAATCTCCCCTTGAATTGACCAAGCTCTTTAAAATCCACTATCATGAACGCTGGTCATGGTATCGCGCTCCCCGCGGAGGACCCGGTGCAACGCATTCGAGAGGGTCTGAAAGCCAACTTCCGCTCCCTTGTCAACCGGCAAACGGGCTTGGACGAGATCGCGGTCGACGATCTGGCGACCTCTACGAAACTCCAATCGTGGGAGGCGGTGCAGATCCCCGAACGGTTGCGCTTTTCTTCGCGTCTCGCGATCAAGCTGGTCGCGCTCTTCATTCTGATCGTCGCATTCGTGCCCTGGACCCAAACCATCACGGTCACCGGGCAACTTTCCGCCTATACCCCGTTCGAGCGCCCGCAAGACATCGAAGCCCAGATTACCGGCCGTATCAAGAAGTGGCACATTTTTGAAGGCGTCCGGGTCAAGCAGGGCGACATCATCCTGGAACTCGACGACTACGATCCCAATTACATGGCCCCCGACCTCCTGAACCTGCTCGACCAACGGAAGCGGGCCTTGGAGGAAACGCGGAAGGCGGCCATGAGCCGGGCCGACCAACTCGACAAGCGCATCAAGGAGATGCAGAACCTCGTCAAGGCCGCAGTGCCATCCGCCGGTGCGCGCGTCCTGGAGGCGGAGAGCAAAGTTCGGGAAGCCCACCAGAAGGTTGAAGCAGCGAAAATCGGGGTCGCGACGGCGGAACTGAACGTCGAACGCCACAAACAGTTGGCTGAGCAGGGACTGGTGTCCCAACGAGAACTCGAGTTGACCATTCAGGCTGCCATCGCCAGCAAGGCCGATCTGCAAGGGGCTCAGGCCAACCTGAAGGCGGCCGAGCAGGGCATGAAGGCCCTGAGTTTCGGCCGCGAGCAGGTGAACGCGGAAGTCTTGCAGCGGCTCCTGGATGCCGAGGCGGCACGCGACGCGTCGATCGCGGAGGCGGCCAGGGCGACCGATCAGTTGGCCGATGTCTCCCTGCGGCTTTCCAATGCCAACCAGCGTCGTCTGGCCAGTCGCATCTATGCGCCGATCGACGGGACCGTCGTGAAGATGTCGCAGGCCGGCGCGGGAGAAACCGTGCGGCCGGGTGAAAAGTTGTTGCGCATTTCCCCGACAAGCACCGACAAGGCCATTGAGATGACGGCCGATGGGCTGGATGCCCCGCTCTTGAACGTCGGACGCAAGGTGAAGATCCTGTTCTACGGCATCCCCGCGATCCCGCTTCCCGCCTGGCCGGAACTCATGGCCGGCACCTACAACGGTGTCATCAAGGTGGTCGACCAGGTCGACGACGGCAAGGGCAATTTCCGTTTCTGGGTCGTGCCGGACCCGGAGGAGCGGCCGTGGCCGCCTCAAGAGCATGTGCGCCAAGGCACGAAGGTGATGGGGTGGGTCGTCCTCAACCGTGTCCCGCTCTGGTATGAGCTGTGGCGCCGATTCAACCTCTTCCCGCCCGACTACCAGGAACGCCCGCCGAGCCTGATCGATACCCTCTTGCCCAAGGCCGGGCGAGGGGCGAAGTAATTCTTTCCCCGTGCGGGGTTCCGGCGGGGACATCCTCTCTTTCAGTTTCAACCCTGTTTCCTCGTCTGGTGAAAGGAGTCACCTCATGAAACGACCGGTCTTGGTGTTTGTGTTGATTGCGGCGATGGCCTTGCTGCCGCGTCTGGGTCTTGCGGCCGACGAGGCCGGCAAGGGACGCCCCCTGCTCCCGATTCCGCTTTCGCTCGATGAAGTGTTGGCCTGGATCGACCGGGCCCATCCCCTGCTGAAAGGCGCAGGGACGGAAAAGGTCGCCGCTCGCGGCAAGATGCTGAAGGCGTTGGGCGCCTTCGAGCCGGTCTTCATCAACGACACTGAGATCGAGCGGTTCGTTTCGAAGACCGAACCCGGTAAAGGCACCCAAACCGTCGGTTTCAACGACACCCTGGTCGAGGCCCGTCATCCCTGGGGTTTCAGAGGCAGCGCCGGGTATCGCCATGCCATCGGCGACGCCGTCATTCCCGACCTTTCGCTGGGCCACAATCAGCAGGTGCTGTTAGGCGGGTTCATTCCACTCCTGAAAGGCTTGATGGTCAATCCGGAAAACGCCGAATTGCAGCGGTCGGAGTATGCCGACCCCCGGGCGGACGTAAAGATTTCCCAAACGCGTCAGGACCTCTTCCTGGCGGCAGCCAGCCAGTTCTGGGATTGGGTCTCAGCCGCCAAGTTCGTGGATATTCAGCGTCGCGCGCTGTCGGTGGCGGAAGAACGCCTGCGACAGGTGGAGGGGCGGGCCAAGGCCGGCGCGGTCGCCCCGCTGGACGTGGTCGAGGCGGGCCAGGAAGTGCAGCGCCGCCGGGAGATCTCCATTGCCGCGCAACGCGCCGTGGAGCAGGAGCAGTACAAGCTCTCTATGTTCCTCTGGGACAGCCAGACACCGACGCTTCCTCCGCTTGAGCGGGCCCCGGACTTCCCTCCGCCCGCGCCAACGCCGGCGACGGACATGGTTCAAGCTCACAAACTCCAGGCCAGGACCGACCGCCCGGAAATCCGGGAAGTGGACATCGAAGCCAAGATCAACAATATCGACCTCGAACTGGCCAAGAATAACCTCCTGCCGAGCCTCGACGCCGAGGCAGCCCCGGCCCGTGCTCCTGAGAAGTTCGTACTGGGTCTCGGCTATCGGTTCGGCTTGGAACTGAAAATGCCGATCCTGCAGCGGAAAAGCCGCGGCGAGGTCTTGGAAGCGCAGGCTCAGGCCGATCGTTTGGTGCTGGTCCAGCGATACCGGGAGCAACAGGTCGCCGTCGACGTGGACAACGCACTCTCCGCGATCGAGCGAGCCAAAGAGCGCGTCGCCGCCGCGACCGAATCTCTCCGTATGGCCAAGACGCTCGAAGAAGGCGAACGGTTCCGCTTCAGCTTGGGAGCCACAAGCGTCCTCTTCGTGAATCTCCGCGAACGGAACTCGGTGGACTCAGAAAACCAACTCGTCCGCGCAAAGGCGGATTACCAAAAGGCGCTGGCCCTCTACCAGTGGGCCACTGGGGCATGGGCGAAAAGCACGTCGAGTGCGGTGCCGGTGAACTATCGGATCGGGGCGAACCTTTCCAAATAGTGGCAATTTGGCTCCCGCTCTGATAGGGTCTAGCCTAGACTGGGTGACCTTGCGGCGCGGCCGGGAGATGCCCTCTCGGCCGCGTCTCAGTCTGCCGATGATCTGCACCTGACATCGGCCCCTGCCGAAGAGACGCCTTATGGCCCAACAGCAGTCGAGCAGTCCGGGCAGTTTGTTTCAAGCCGTGCTCAGCCACCTCGGCTTGCTATTCACCCTCGAACGCCGCATCCTCGGACTGATCTTTTCCTATTCGATCGCGATCGGGCTCTTCGCCCTCATCGTCCCGTTGACGGTGCAGGAGCTCGTCAACACCTTCGCCTTTTCTCTCCAACCGGTCACGATCGTCACGCTGGCGGTGATCATGGTGATCGGCCTGCTCTTCGTCGGCGCCTTTCGCGCACTGCAATACTATGCCGTCGAGGTGCTCGAGCGACGGATCTTCGCACGAGTCGCGCTCGCTATGGCGAATCAGTTGCCGCATTTCCGGTTCCAGGGGTTCAAACCGCGCTTCGCCAACTATTTCTTTGAAACGATCCTGATGCAGCGGGCCGTTTCGGTCCTCCTGGTCGACTTGATCAACGTGATCGTGGGCGGCGCTGTCGGTATGACGATCCTGGTCTTCTATCACCCGTATTTTCTGCTGTTCAACGCGATCCTCCTGGTCGGCTTCAATGTGGTGTTCTTCCTGATGAGTCACGGCGGCCTGAAGGCCGACATGGATCTGTCACACGCCAAGTACGATACCCTGCACTGGCTCCAGGAAATCTCGTATAACCTGCTGCACTTCAAGTCGACCGACAGCCAGGCGCTGCTCATCAAAAAGACCGACGACCTCGTGCACCATTATGTGGACGTGCGCCGGACACGCTTCACGATCTTGATCCGGCAATACCTCAGCTCACTCGGCTGGCAAGCGCTGGCGCACAGCGGTCTCATCGCCACGGCCGGTTGGCTGTTGAGCATCGGGCAACTCACGATCGGTCAGTTCGTCGCAGCCGAAGTCGTCGTGAACGGTATCCTGCTGAGCTTCGACGGTGTCGTGAAGCGCATGGGCCACATTTATTATTTCCTGACGGCCACGACGGAGCTGAATTTCCTGTTCTCGCTGCCGAAGGATCAAGACACGGCCACGCTCTCGATTCCGCTGCCGGACCCCACGGTGCATGGCATCCGCGTCACCTGCAAAGACTTGAGCTTTGCCTCGGAGCCGAGCCATCCGATCTTCCAGGGGTTCAGCTTGGAGGTCACGCCAGGCGAGAAGGTAGGGATCTATGCCGGCACAACCGTGGCCAAGACGGCACTGGCTCGGGTGCTCTCCGGACTGGAGGCGCCGACATCGGGGGTCATCCGATACAATGGCGTCGACCTGCGTCACCTCAACCTCGATACCGTGAACCGATTCCGCGGGTTCGTGCTCGATTCCCAACTCTCACTGTTCGAAGGGACGCTGGAAGAGAACATCGTGCTCGGCCGCAGCTACGTTCCCTACAGCGACGTGCGCTGGGCCCTCCGATTCACGGAATTGGAGGAAGAGATCGACGCCCTGCCGCAGGGCCTCAAGACGCACGTACGGGCACCCGGCAAGGTCTTCGCCCCGACCCACATTCTGCGCATCCTGGTGGCGCGCGCGATCCTCGGCCGCCCGCAACTCCTGATCTTCGACGGCATCCTCCACAACATGCAGCCGGCGTTGCGTGAGACGATTCTGCGTCGCCTCTGCAGCAAAGACGAGCCGTGGTCGGTGATCTTCGTGTCAAACGATCCGAATTTGACGCCCCACATCGATCGACGCATCATCCTCGACTGACGACAGGTCCCTCCGTTCCATCTGCCTCATTCCCGGGCTGCCGCCGGCTCCGGTACGAGCATCTTGACAGTCGCGCTCGGATTGCCGAGACTGCGCCAGCACCTGTCGTGTCATCCGAGCCATCGGCGTGAACGAGCACTCCACCGATTCGAACGACGCTCCCCCGTCCATCTGGACCATTCTCGCGCGTCTGAATTTTCTCGTCGGGTTAGAGCGGCGGATTCTCCTCATTATCACCTCCTACGCCGTCGCCATTTCCCTGTTCGCGCTCATCATTCCGCTCACCGTTCAGGAACTGGTCAATACCTTCGCCTTTGCCATCCAGCCGGTGATGATCGTGACGCTCGTTGCGATCATGCTGGGGGCCCTCTTGTTCATGGGCGCGTTCCGAGTCCTGCAGGCGCGCGCGGTCGAAATCCTCGTCCAACGGTTGTACACACGCCTGTCGCTGGCCTTTACCGAAACACTCCCGCGCATTCAAGAGGATGCGTTCGCCCCGCACCACACCAATTTTTTTCAGGAAGCGGAGTTCCTGCCCCGCGCATTGGTCGCAATGCTGACGGACCTCATCAATATTCTGATCTCGGGCACGGTAGGCATGGGTATCCTGGTCATGTACCACCCGTATTTTCTCGGCTACAACGTGCTGGTGGTGACCGGATTGGGCTTCCTGCTCTCCTTCTTCGGGCGGGGGGGCCTAGGCATCACGCAACAGGTCTCCAGGCTCCACTACGAGATCTTTCGCTGGCTGCAGGACGTCGGCCACAATCGACTGCACTTCAAGGCGACGGACAGCCTCCCTCTCCTGCTCAAAAAGACCGACCGTCTCACGCAAGCCTATGTCAAAGCCCGCAAGATACGGAGCGACATCCTAACGGGCAACCAGTACAAGAGTTCCGTCATCTTCCAAGCCTTCGCGCACAGCGGCATGATCGGCCTCGGCGCCTGGCTCCTCTCCGTCGGCGACATCACGCTCGGCCAGTTCGTCGCGGCGGAGGTCATCGTCGGCACGCTGCTGCTGAATCTCGACATCCTCTCTCGCCGGCTCTATGCCCTGCTGTACGCCTTCACCTCGTTGGAAGAACTGTCCCGTCTGTTCGTCCTCCCCAAGGACGCGAACACGGTTCCACTGGACGTCGCATTGCCGGACCCGACGATCTACGGCGTACGCCTGACCGCGAAGAATCTCTCGTTCCATCAAGGAGCGGCCTCGGTGTTCGAGCATTTCGATCTGGAGGTCACGCCGGGCGAAAAGATCAGCGTGCTGTCCAAGACCAGCATCAGCAAGCAGACCCTCGTCCTGGTGCTGGCGGGCCTCTCTCGTCCGGCCGGCGGCGTCGTACGCTACAACGATGTGGACCTCCGGGACATTTCGCTCTCCTATATCAACCGCTGCCGCGGCTTGATGCTGGACTCGCTGCCGATCCTGTTTGAAGGCACGCTGGAGGAAAACATCTCGCTGCATCGACCGAACGTGAGCTTCGATGACCTCGGCTGGGTTTTGCGCTTCGTGGAATTGGAGAACGAAGTCGATGCGATGCCCCAGGGCCTCGAAACCCCGGTGCAGCCGAACGGGGCCAACTTCACCCGCAGCCAAATCCTCCGTATCCTGCTGGCCCGCACCATCGTCACTCGACCGCAGCTGCTGATCTTCGACGGGAGCCTCCATAACATCGAACCGACCACCCGCCTGACACTTCTCCGCCGGCTCTGCTCCAAGGAGGAGCCCTGGTCCGTCATTTTCGTGTCCAACGATCCGGATATGGCTCCCCTGGTGGATCGCCGGGTCATCCTCGAATAGGCCGCTCCGCGGGCTGAAGCCGCCCAGCAGCTTCTTTCTCCGGATACGATCTGGTAGACTTGGGGCAACGAAAGGATCCACCGTGTCCCTGGTCAAGCGGCTCCGTATCCCGTTTCCAACGACCAACCAGCTGATCATCAGCATCCTCATCGCAGGCTTGGGGTGGCTGAGCGGCCAGGCGTTGAGCCAAATCGATCAGGACCTGCGCATCATGTATACGGAATACACGCTCGGTGCCGCAGACCTCGCCCACATCTCGGCCGACGTGATGCGCTATCGCAACACCATCATCCGCTCGTTGGAAGCCGACAGCCGGAAGGATTTCGAACGGATTACCGAATCGTTGCCCACTCAGCGGGCGCGTATTCAGCATGCCGTGGACCGCTATGCGGCGGCGGGGTTGCGCGTGTCCAGAAGCGGCCGAAGTGAGGAAAAGGATATTCAGGCGGTTCGGGAGAGTCTGGACCAATACTTTTCGGCCGCCAGCAAGACTATTCAGCTGCTCACGATGCAGTGGGGTGCAAGCTCGCAGCAAGAAGCCGTGGACCTCCGCCGGAAGGCGGAGCTGCACGCGGCCGACAACGCCGGGCCGAAAGTCATGCAGGTGAGCCTGGCCTTGGACCGCCTGTTGGAAACGGTGGCCGAGGTGGCCAAGGACATGCGGGACGAGGGCACCAAGACCATCCGCAGCACCAGTTCCTGGCTCGTGGGCGGAAGCTTCTTCATCGCCCTGCTGAACCTGTTTCTACGGCGTCCCCGGTCGGAATCGGGCAACGCGGATTCTCTGATAGCCGAGGCCCGCCCCACCGACCGCAGCGACCCGCCTCTGCCCCTATCAGGCGAACCGCCCAAACACGTGCTCCGCGCCGAGTAACCGGTCTCACAAGCCCGGTGTGGTCGTCCTCCCGACCGCCCCAAGCAGTTCCGCCCGTTCCGTCTCCGTCAGATTCCTCCACTCCCCGACCTTCAACCCATCGATCGTGATATGCATGATACGAACGCGATGGAGCGAAACCACGCGGTAACCCAAGGCCTGCGTCATGCGTCGGATCTGCCGGTTGCGGCCTTCGGTCAAGATGATCCGAAACATACGCGGGGCCAACCGGGTGACCGTGCAAGGTCTCGTCATGACGCCGAGAATCATCACGCCGGCCGCCATGCGCTCGAGAAACGCTTGATCGAAATCTCGATCCACCTCAACCCGATATTCGCGCTCATGGCCGTGTTCCACGCGCAGGATGTCGTTGACGATGTTTCCGTCGTTCGTGAGCAGGATCAACCCGGAGGAATCCTTGTCCAAGCGACCGATCGGGAAGATCCGCGCCGGATGGTTGATCTCGGCGATGATGTTCCGCCGCACGTCCGGTTCGCTCGTCGTCGTGACGCCGACCGGTTTGTGATACTTGATATAGACCGCCTCATTGCCGCGAGTGATCACCACGCCGTCGCGGGCCACTACGTCCCCTTCGGAGACCTGATCGCCCAGCCTCGCGACGCGGCCGTTAATCGTGATCCGGCCTTCCTCGATCAGACGATCCGCCTCACGCCGTGAACAGAGCCCCTGTTCCGTGAAGAATTTGTTGATCCGCATGGAGCGCCTCTGGCGTATACCCTGTAACCAGCCAGACTCTTACCACATATTGCTTTTAGACTCGAAACCGTTGCCCGCTGGCCCGCACTATTCATGGCGGTTCGTTACGAAACCGGCCAGTCGCGTTGCGAGACGAGCGCGTGGAGCCGCGAAGAAGGAAGGCATCCTCAAGCAGGATGTTGACCGACTGAGCGGCGAGCCCGCTCGCCTACATGCGTCTGATTCAGCATGTAGGCTTGTCGCAGCAGCGAATCGGTGGTTGCAGTAGAACCGGCCATGGATAATGGGGGCTAGTGGACGCGGCGGCCGGCGCGGATCCGCCCCAACATCCGATAGATCAGACGCGCCATGCCGAACTGCGGCGCCACCATCCCCTCGATCGGAGCGATCTCGCTGATATCCATCCCGACGATGCCGGGCCCGTTGGCCAACGCGGTGATCAAGGCCAGCGTATCGTACCAGCCGAGCCCCCCCGGCTCAGGCGTGCCCAAGGCGGGCATGATCGCGGCATCCAATCCATCGCAGTCGAACGTGAGGTAGACGGGACCGCTGCAAGCCGCCACGACTTCGGGAATCCAACGAGCTGCGCGGCCTTCGTAGGGACCCGAGGGATCCAGAATCGAGGCGGCGAAAAAGGTTTTGATGCGCGGGGTCTTCTCGATCAGCTCGATTTCTTCGGGGCTGATCGAGCGGATGCCGACCTGCACGAGCGGCAAACCATCCTGCACCACGCGGGCCATCACGCTCGCATGGCTGAACGGATTGCCTTGATAGGCCTGACGCAGGTCGCCGTGCGCATCGATCTGCAGCACGCACATGCCGGGGTAGGTCTTCGCGTGCGCGCGGATCGCGCCTAAGGCACCCGTGTGCTCGCCGGTCAAGGTCACCAGAAATTTGCCCTTGCCGACATGGGGCTGGACATAATCCTGGATCGCCTGCACCGCCGCGCCGTCGACGCGGCCCTTGAGATCGAGCGTACGCGCCGTCGCGACTCCGCCCCACTCACGATAGGGTTCGCATCGCAATGTTTCGTCGTAGAGCTCGACCTGTTGGGACGCTTCGATGATCGCGGACGGACCGTGATCGGACCCGAGGATATAACTCGAGGTGTGCTCGTAAGGCGCGGGGAGGATGTAGACGCCCGCGTGGTCCGGATGGCACCAGGGCTCGTCGATCCCGAGAAAATTGTCGTTGAGCCCAAGCCACCCTGCCGGGATCGACATAGCGGTCTGTGGGTTAGCCGCGGCGCCGGGCGCTCTTCGGTAGGTTTTCGATCGGAATGAACACCGCCAGTGCCACGACCGTGGTCCAGCGATGCGGGCGTCCGATGGCGGACTGTGTGATGTTCATGGTCCGCACGATCTTTCCGCCCATCTTGAAGACTTGTTCGCGTTCTTTCCAGGCTACGTTCGGATCGAATTCGATGCCTTGCGTAGTCGCCAACATCTGCGCCGCCAGGTCTTCCGTGTACTCGCCGGACTCCTCATCGGTCTCGCCGTAGGCGTGGTGTTCGGAAAGATACCCATACGTGCTGCGGTCCGTCGGCACGGCCAATCCGATCGAAGCGGAGATCAAGCGGTTGCGCTCGTTCGTCTCGGAACGGGCCATCACACAGAAGGTGATTTCACCGGGGTTGAGCAACTTCTCGCCGCGCTTGCGCGGAATGATCTTGCAGTTCGGCGGAAGGATGGAGGAGACGCTGACGAGATTGCAGTACGCCACGCCGGCGCTCCGAAGCGCTTGCTCGAAGGAGGCCAGCTTCTCCTTGTGCACTCCGACGCCTCTCGTCAAGAACATGTGCGTTGGTACCATCGTGCCTCTCTCCCTTCACCGATCAACGCGATCGCTCGCAGGGAACGATCAATCAAAATGTCATGGGTCGAAAACGACAGGATCCCGCCCGGCGGATACGGCGCAAAGTTGTATCAAGTTTGTGTCCCATCCGCAATATGGCGGCAGGTTTTTTTTGCTTTGCGACCCGTTCGACTCACGAGCGCGGGAGGTTCAAGACGAGCAGTTTCGGCTCCGTCATATCTTCCATCGCGTAGCGGACCCCCTCGCGGCCGATGCCGGAATCCTTCACTCCTCCATAGGGCATGTGGTCGGCACGGAACGTGGGGATTTCGTTGGCCAGCACAGCCCCCACTTCCAGCCGATCGAAGGCCTTGAAGATCCGGTCGACCTGTTGGGTGAAGATCCCGGCCTGCAGCCCATAGTCCGAATCGTTCACCGCCTGGAGTACCGCGTCGAAGTCCCGGTAGGGCGTCAGCGTCACCAGCGGACCGAACACCTCATGGCAGGAGACTTTCATCGTCGGCGTCACCTGCGACAAGACCGTCGGCGCCACCACCGATCCGGTCCGGCCGCCTCCCTGCAAGACCTTGGCACCCTGCGTGACCGCCTCCCCGATCCAGTTTTCCACTCGACGCGCTGCGCCCGGATCGATCAGGGGACCGACCACCGTCCGTTCATCCGTCGGGTCGCCGGACCCGAGGCGGGCGACATGGGTCAGGACCTTCTCCGTAAAGGCCTGGAGGATGGACTCATGGACGAAAATGCGCTGAACGGAAATGCAGGTCTGCCCGGCATAGCTGTACCCACCGGTGACGCAGCGCTGCGCGGCATGGTCGAGATCGGCGTCCGGCTCGATGATGACGGCGGCATTCCCGCCGAGTTCCAGCACCGCCTTCTTCTTCCCGCACTTGGCCTTCAGCATCCATCCCACCGGAGCGCTGCCGGTGAAGCTCAGGAGCTTGAACCGAGGATCGACGACCAATTGCTCGGCGACGGTATTATTGCACGGCACCACATTGTAGCCGCCGGCCGGAAGCCCGGCTTCGGTCAAGACTTCACCGAGCAACAGCGCCGTGAGCGGGGTTTGCGGGGCGGGCTTGACGAGAATCGCGTTGCCCGCCGCAAGCGCGGGGGCAACCTTGTGCGCCACCAGATTGAGCGGGAAATTGAACGGCGTGATACCGAGGATCGCCCCCAGCGGGAACCGGCGAGTCACACCCCAGTATGACTCCATGCCGGGCGACCAATCGAGCGGGACGACTTCCCCGCCGAGACGTTTGGCCTCTTCAGCCGCGACAATGAAGGTTTGAATTCCGCGCCCGACTTCACGCCGCGCATCGGTGATCGGTTTGCCGGCTTCCGCCGTAATGGTTTGCGCGAATTCTTCCTGACGCGCCTGCAGGAGTTGGGCCGTCTTGGCAAGGATCGACGCACGCGCATGGGCGGGCAACTGGCGCATGGCCGCGGCGCCCTCGACCGTCGAGGCCGTCGCCTGGGACGCCTCATCGGCACCGGCCTGACAGACCTGCGCCAGAATATCGCCCGTATAGGGGTTGTGAAGGGAAACCGTGGTCGCCGTCCGGTGCCACCGACCGCCGACCAAGAAAGGACGCGCTTTTTCCAACGGCAGGACTCCGCGACAGAAGCCTACTGCGTCGACTCTACGGGAGCCGCGGCAGGGGCGGCAGCTCGAGCGGCCTCGCCTGTTTCGTGAGCCGCCACGGCTTTGGCGATCAGATCGTCGGTTCCCCAATCCCGCACCGCCGCGAGGGAAAACGGCTCGTAGGTCGAGACCCCGTGGCACGACGGACAATCGGGCATGGGCACTTTCCGGTAAAACACTTCGTTGAGGCAAGACATACAGACCCAGAGATCAGGTTGCCCGTCTTTCTGCGGCACAGCCCAGAATGCTTGCTTCCCACCCATAGACGTTTTCCTCTTCTTATGGTCGACGCAGGCTGATCGTCGTCATTAATGGCCGGGCTTGGATCGGCCCGGCTCTGTCTTCGGCGCGGCGCCCTTCACCGGCGGAGCCGTCGCCAACATCTTGTCGATTTCTTCCGCGAAGGCTTCGAACGGGAATGCGCCGGGAATCGCCACGGCGGGATCTTTGTTCGTCGGTTCCTGCGCCGTCTTCAACAACACGAAACCAGGCGTACCGCGAAAGCCCCAGGCATTGGCTTCCTGACGGTCCTCGAAAATCGACGGCAGGTGCGAGGCGTCCCGAAGACATTGCCGGAAGTTCGACTCATTCAACCCGATTGCCTTGGCGTGGGTGAAAAACACGTCGGAATCCAGTCGGCCGCCTTCGGCAAAGAGGCGATCATGCATCGGCCAGTAGGCTCCCTGGTCACCGGCGCAACGGGCGGCCAACGCGGCGGCAACACCGGGCCCTTGGTCGGCGCGGGGATAATCCTTGTACAGAAACCGCACCTTCCCCGTGTCCACGTATTTGGCTTGCAGACGGGGCCAGGTCTCCTTGAAAAACTTCAGACAATACCCACAGGTAAAGTCGGAGTATTCGACGATGGTCAGCGGCGCATCCGCGCTTCCCCGGACCCGATTGTCGACGCTGGGGCTGTTCTTGGCTCCGGCTGCTCCGGCCAGCGCCAACAACGCCACGGACGAAAGCACGGCCCGCAGAAATCCCGATTTCATGGTGCTCATCGAGCGGAGGACTTTTTCCGTTGACGTTCGAGCAAGCCCATCACGAGCAGCGGCCACACCGTGGTGGCGTCGCTCAGGACCTCCGCAAAGCGGCCCCCTTCGGCAGGCGACACGAACTTGCCCCAGGAAATGCCTTCCTGATAGGTGCATCCGCTGAGGCCGCCCCAGTAATCCGGTTCGGGGCAGATGCGGACGCCGTAGTAGAACCGCGGCGGCTTCACATTGAGACCGAGCCGCACGTTGCCAATCTCGATGTAGGGCGCGACCTGCTGGGCCCAGTTGCGCGGCACGCCGCCCCCGATTGTGAAGATTCCCAGACGCTTGGAGCCCAGGATCTGCTCGGCATAGTCGTTGAGATCCAGATAGGGATTGAAGCTCGGGCAGGTTTGATGCAACGAGCGAAGAATCGCCTCGTCGCCGCCTTCCTTGGCCTGACTCCGGGCACGATCGATGTTCTTGCTCATCGCCCAAGTCCCGACGTCCAGCCCCATTTCGGAATCGGTGAAGGCCGGAATGTAGACGGGCACTTTCTTCAGATAGGCGCTTTTGAGAATGCCCGGTCCGTCAAACTCCTCGGCCAAGGTCTTGCCTAGTTCATGGGTCAGCAGATGGGAGGAGAGCGGCTGCTCGGAATCGATCCGTTTCAGCGTCATCGAGACCACGTGCTCGACGTAGTTAAGGTTCGATTCCATCTCGAGCGTGTCATAGACCCGGTTGTAGCCCTTGCGGAAAAGCTCTTCATCGCTCGCCGAAGGGCGGTGCCGGTAATGGACCTTGCCGACGGACTCGCTGAGCCCATGGGCGATCAGCGCCCCGGTGGACACGATAATGTCGATCATCCCGTGATCGATCATGGTACTGATGATCTTGCCCATCTTGGCGATCGTCATCGCCCCGGACAGGGTCAGCACGATTTTGCAGTCGGGATCCTCCACCATGGCGGCGAGCACCTCGTAGGCCTCGCCGAGCCGACGGCCGCCGAAGGCGGTCTTTCGCATCGCCTCCAGCAACTCGGAAAAGGAATGGATCTTGTCGGGATCGAGGGGTTCGAGCGCCTCCAACCCGTCCTTTGCACCGTCATGAAATTCGCGCGCGGCCATGGTGAATCACTCCCGGAAAAAGCTGGACAATCCTACAAGCAGCAAATCTTATACACAACCTGTCGACAGGGGTCAATTGAAGTTCAGGCGCGGAGCGGAGGAGCAAGGCAGGCCGGAACCAAGACGGACCCTGCACGCGGACAGCTAGGTTAGGGCGGAGCCGACATTTAGAAATCCGGGGCACAGAGATACGAGACCTGGCACGAGTTGCCCTGCGAGACAATACTCCGAAGCCGGAGCAGGAACCCGGCTCGGCAGTTCACTGCGGAGGTGAAAGAGGAAGCTAGGATAGGAACAGAAGATGAGCAGGTCCATTCAATCGCCGAAACAATCGTAGAAATTCCGGGTCGCGCGAGCGAGGGGTGGTGGTCCCAACGGGATTCGAACCCGTGTCTGAGCCTTGAGAGTCTGTTTTGAGTGATTTTACTAGCGGCTTGATGTTGCGAAGGTTTCCCCGTTTTTACCTTATAGATTCAGCAGTTAAGCAGATTACATTGTTTCTATAGGATCGAGTGGTTCAGATCGATTGTGAAAATTTTTAGCACAAATTTAGCACAATCGTTCCTGTGAGATCATAGGTGCAGACGGCTGTCAGGCCGGCGCTGAACCTCATAGAATGAACGGTGTTTTGTATGCATTGCTCGCAGGATATGCACCTTGGTATAAATCAGTCGGCACTCGCGGCTGTCTATTGCCTTTCTGCCGCTGATCCAGCGGCAGCAGTGCGCAAGGGTGCGAATATGCGCCTTAGCACACGTGTTATGTGACAGTTTGCTTGTAAGTGACGCAGTGTGTACTTGATGACTCTACCGGAAAGCTGAATAGGCTGCGAGTGCCCCTTATTCATAATGAGTTTGGAACTTAAGAGGGAATCAGAAGCTTTACGTCAGGCTTTTTATGAACTCGAAACGCCAAGAGATGTAGCTAGAATCCTGGAAGTCACTTACGATAGGCTAATCTACCACTTACATAAAACTGATCCACAAACCCGCTACAAAACGTTCCACATACCAAAGCGATCAGGTGGCAATCGGGAAATCTCGGCACCCGCTACCTCCCTCAAGATAATCCAGAGAAAATTGAACCAGGTTCTTCAAGCGGCCTATCCTCCGCGCGCTCAAGTGCACGGCTTTGTTTATGGTAAAAGCATTCTTACCAATGCGACACAACATATTAAGAAGCGGCTCATACTGAAAATCGATATTCAGAACTTTTTCCCCACCATTAATTTTGGACGTGTTCGGGGCATGTTCATGGCATACCCCTACAGTCGAAACGAAGGTGTGGCTACTGTTCTTGCACAAATCTGCTGCTTCAATAACAGTCTTCCACAAGGAGCTCCGACGTCTCCAATCGTGTCCAACATGGTGTGCGCAAAGATGGATTCGGAACTTTTAGGGCTAGCAAGATCCTGTAGATCCACTTATACCCGATACGCAGATGATCTAACTTTTTCAACATTCCAACGTAGATTCCCTCCCGCACTTGCCAAGTTTAATGCTGCGAATAATGAGATCAGCATCGGAGGTGATCTACTACAAATTATAGAATCCAATTGTTTCCAAGTTAATCCGAAGAAGGTCCGTTTGCTTCCTGCCCACAGGCGACAAATAGTGACAGGATTGATTACGAGCAAGTTTCCGAACGTTTCACGGCAATATGTGAACAGGATTCGAGCAATGCTCTATGCGTGGGGGAAATATCAGCTCTCCGGTGCGGAACAGCACTTTCATGAAAAACATGATCGGAAATACCGCTGTGTAATCACCAGGATCCCTTCTTTCTCAAAGGTAGTGGAAGGCAAGATTGAGTTTTTGGGCCATGTCAGGGGACGGAACAATCCAACTTATTTAAAGTTTCGCCATCAGCTTGAGACCCTAGCTCCGCATCTGGGACGTGAGGATTCAAATGTGTACTGGTTTCCCAAATTGCCGTTGAATCCCTACCAGTTGACGCTAGATTTTGAAGAGGCTCTTGGCATCAATCTACTCCCAGAGACCGATAGTGATGAAATAGATGGGCACTTGAAGATTCACACTAAGACTGTAAGCGTTGAGATATGTTCCCGTCATCCTAGATCTGATCGCAAAAGCTCATCTCAGAGAATACTTACGCGTCAAGAAGAAGAAATCTTAAGGCGAACTTATGAAACGCATGTACCCAAGGAGCTAACTTTCCAGGGGGAGATGGGACAGATTGTAACGCGGTATGCCCCTTCAGTTGGTAGGATCGTCGTGACCAATGCACTTGGGGTGCAAAAATTTGCTACAGGTTTTATTGTGTCAAAGCAGAATCTCATGCTTACTGCCGCACATGTAGTGGACCCTGAACAACTCGAGATACAGTTTGTTGAATTTGAAAAGGTGCAGGTGAAGTGCAAAATCTTGTGGCTGGATATGTCATTGGATGTAGCGTTGTTAGAACTGGAACAACAAGTCAATGCGTGGCCACTAAGGATCAAGAGACCGCTACGTATGCCACAAGACAGAGGGATGCACTGCGTGACGATCGGATTTCCTGACGAACCTGGTTATGTACCCAGGTCTGTACCAGTTGAACTTTATATAACCGATGTTACCGGGAACTACATCCTGAAGCAGGAGATTCTTACGCTGTCACGTTCTCTAGGGTCTGGTACTAGTGGCTCTCCCATAATAAATAAGGCGAGGAGCCTGGTCGGAATGGTAATCGGATTCGGAGCGGAGCAGTCTGCAGATGATGTCGATGGGAATCACAAACAAAAACAGAAATGGTCGGCTGCTGCCGTAAGTTGCAATGATCTGGCACCCATTCTTCAAAGGTTCGAATAATTTCGTTCTCGACTTGCCTTTTATCATGTTGGGTGTAGCGTGCGGAAGCATGTGAACCGGAGTGGATGGATTGCCCTACGTTGAGACCGAAAGCCGCTGAAGAAAGTCTATAAGTTGATTGAAGGATTGATGGTCCAAGGGAATTAGATTTTCGTTTCGATTCCAAGCATATCGTAAGCCGGTATTTGGGTCGCTTGCGCATGCAGTGGCAAGTGTACAGGCAAGGAGGGCCTTTGAACGGCGAGTGATATTCCAGGCATCCATATTAAGACATGCTGAGAACTGCGTTATGCATTCTTTGATTTCAGGATGACTATCTAGAGCAGGGTCTAAACATAGAGTTTCAAGACATCCCTCTTTGCTTTCCCAAGGAAGCATGACTACCACGATGTTTGTGGTAGACCTGGCAACTTCGAGAGCCCTACCGGGAACGCCATAGCCACCTGCGCCAATGATTTGCCGTTGTACGTTGTCAAAGGCTGCTAATGGAGATTCATCGTTATCAGCCAATAATACAATTGTCCTAAGGTTGGTAAAGTCTCTGTGTACTTTAAGTCCTCCTAACACAGTTTCATAAGCGTCCTTACCGCCTGCATATCCAGTTTGAAAACCCACAATACCGTGGTGCTGAAGTAATTTGTCTAGTAAAGCCTTATCCTGTGGTCCTTCGCCTATGATTAGAAATGGACCAGGTAGGTGTTCCGGAATGAAACCGCTCATTATCTTAGCGCAATGTCGCTTTCGATAGCGCGGCGGAAATCTTTTCCTTCAAAAATTCGTGGAAACGAGTTCCCGTCCTTGCGTTCGAGACGTATCAAAGAAAAGTAGTCTTCGTTGGTCTGTATTATTGGGAGCAAAGCCTTAAGACATTCTGCACTGTGGGTTGTAGCAAAAATCTGGTTATTGTAGGTCTGCGAATACCTAAGCAGAAGAGACCAGATTGGTAGGAGTCTGTCGAAGTAGAACCCGTTTTCTATTTCATCTATCAGTGTAATTCCATCTGGGCTATTTGCGATCGCCAGCATAATACTCATTAGCTTATTTATTCCGCCAGACACTATTCCTATGGGAAGCTTCTTCTTCATCCCAGACATTTGTGCATAAATCTGAGCACCTGCGTCCACTTCAATGGAAAGCCCTTCAACCAACGGGAATTCCTTTTGAAGCAATTCAACAAATTCGACGTGGAGATTTATTTTACTTAGGTCGGAAAATCTCTTTGCTGCCTCCTCAGCTTGCGGGATCAAGAACGATGCAAACAAATTGGCCGGTGCAGGAGGTACCACGGGAGCTATTTTCAAGCCCTCATGAGTCAATTGTGGCTTTACGTGAACAGTTTCCCCGGAATGGAGTGTCCATTCAAATGTGACGGGGGGAATGGTTGCAGAAATGACAGGCGGTTGACCCAAAGGAAGCTGTAGCTCATCTGTTCCGCCATAGTAGACTTTAAGAGTTCGCGTACAGGCCGGTGACCCTTTCAGAGTTATAGAAATGGGGTCGTCCTCGTTCAGATCATGGAAAAGATCTTGCCAAAGAGCGTGATATGAACTTTGATCCCACGCAAGCTGAATTCTTTCTCCCAATCCCCTCCAACGGCGTAACCTGAAGGCAATTTCCGGCGAAGCCCCCAGAGTCAGAAACATCGCTTCCAAGAACGCCGTTTTGCCAGAGGCATTTCTGCCCACAATTATGTTAATGGGCCTCAAGCCAGACAAATCAACTTGTTTAAAGCCTCGGAAGTTATTGATTGCAGCAGACTGAATCATCGATTTTGCCCCAGTTTAGTTCGCAGCCCATCATAATATTCCATGTCCAAGTTGTCGAGTTGTATACACGAACCTTAGCCTCCACAATCGCGTCAAAAGCCCCATTGATATGTCATGCTAAATGCAGTACATTACGTTAACCACTTTGCATCACATGGAGAGCTTTATGAAAACCCAAATGATGCAGTTCCGAGTAAATGAAGAAGAGAAAGCACTGATTGAGAAATGTGCGAAGAAAGCGGGCATGACGGTCTCGGAATATATCCGCGCCTGCATGCTGATGGAGATGGTGATCGACGGCGAAGTAGCGGCCTTGCGGATTATTGGGCGGACCATCGGCATGAAGGCCGTGGATGCGCTCAAGAAACGATTGAGCCGGGATCTGGTGGCCGAATGAGCACGGGAGGGGCAGCCATGCGTGCGCGCCGCACGGCGACAGCCGGGGGCGCGCAGGCGTCGGCGCCCCCGATGTGGTAACACGGGGGCGCTACCCGCAGGGATCGTTACAGGAGTTCTATGGAGTCGATAGAGTCTTCATCTGCCTCGCCATTCACACTGACGATCGATTGGCTCGCCTTTACAGTCCCCGCCGGCCAAGCCAAAGAGATCATGGCATTGCTTGGCGGGGATTGGACGCTCAATAAGACCGGCTTTCGTGGCTATCCCGTCTCGTGGATCAGAGCGGATGGGGCTCGTGGGGTCGGGAAGCTGGGCACCGGTGCTCCTCGGAAGCCCTGGGAGGTCCATGTCGACCTCTCTGCCGGCATTGTGGCGGCTTGGCCGATGGAACGAGTTCGGTCCATCCTGAAATGGATTTATGCTCAGCAAGGCCAGGCGACTCGCATCGATTGCGCTCTTGATGATCGTCTCGGGCGGGTACCCCTGTCCGTCGTCCGAGCGTCCCTGGCCGCCGGTCAATGTGTGACCCGAGCTGAACGCATCCAGACCATTACCTCCGGCAACCTGCATGGCCCGCATGCGCTCACCGGAGAAACGGTCTACTTCGGCAGCCCCTATAGCCAGACCATCCTGCGTGTCTATGACAAACAATTGGAGATGAAGGCGAAGGATCGGGAGAACTGGCAAGACTACGGTATTCGGTGGGAGTTGGAGATCAAGAAGGCTCGGGCGAAAGTCTGCGCTCGCTGTCTGTCGCACCTCGAGGAAGACGACTGGCGGGAATTCCTGGTTGGGCTCCTGCGGTCCTATGTGGACTTTCGCGATACCTCCCACGAGGCGAGCGAGGACGATCGGTATCGGGCTCCCCTCCTCGATTGGTATGCCGAGCTGACTGAGGGATTTGCGAAGGGCCGGCTCGTCATGGACAAGAACGAGCAGACGCTAACCGGAGTGAAGCGCTGGGTCAGTGACTCGGTCGCGCCCATGTTGGCCGTGATCTGCGCCAGCCCGGACGGTGAAGAGTGGCTCCGACATGAGATCGTGGAAGGGGTTTCTCGCTGGAAGGATCGCCACAGGAGCCTGCTGAAACGAAAGTCGAAGGCAAACACAGTAGCAGCCGCCGGCGGTCACGCGGGCGGCCAGCAGGGGGGTACGGGGGTGTCGCCAGACTCCCCCGGTTCGGGTGCCTGATGCTCCTCACGATCAAGGAAGTCTCCGCCTGGCTCAATATCAAGACCTCGACCCTGTATTTGTGGGCTGCTCAGGGCAAGATCCCCTGCCGTCGTATTCATGGGCTGATCCGGTTTGAGCGAGAAGCGGTCCAGATCTGGCTGAATACATGCGACGCCGTTCCACCGCCTTCCCTCCCTTCTCTGCGGAAGACCTCTGACAAGTCTGCCGATGACCTCGTTGAAGCCGCGAAACGAGCCCTCTATACTGCCGGACACGGGGAAACCGGACCGACAGCAAGCCTCATCCGAAAGGAGGATGAATGATGGGGCTCGTGAAGCGGAACAAGGTCTGGTGGATGTCGTTCACGTATCAGGGCCGGCAGGTGCGCCGGTCGACGGGCACGTCGGATCGGCGATTGGCCGAGGCGGTGCTCGGTAAAGTCAGAACGAAGATCGTGGAAGGGCAGTATTTCGACAAGCTGGAAGAGCACGAGCGGACCGTGGGTGACATGCTGAAGCGCTACGTCGAGGAACGCATCGCAGGCGGAACATGTCACGGTGAGCGGAGAGGATCTGGAATCATGGGTCATCTGATGCCAGTGTTTGGCACCAAGACCCTGGCGCAGGTCTCACCAAAGGATCTGGTCGCCTATCGCGTCCAGCGCCAACGGGAACAAGCGGCCCCAGCTACGATTGTTCGTGAGCTGGCGTTCCTGAAGGCGGCCTATAACGTCGCCATCCGGGAATGGGAATGGTGCCGTGACAATCCGGTGCGGCGGATCTCGATGCTGCGGGTGAACAACGCCCGAGTGCGCTACCTGGACGACGAAACGTTCGCGCTGGTGTACCAGGCGTGTCCGAGCTGGCTTCAACCGCTTGTCTTGCTGGCTCGCTATACGGGCCTGCGTCGAGAGAACATCGTGTCGCTCACGTGGCAGCAGGTGGATTTGCCGCGAGAAATGATTCTCTTGGAGCGTACGAAGAACGGCGACCGTCTCGGGATGCCAATGTGTCAGCCGGTCGTGACCATGTTGACGCAGCTCAAGAATGGCCGAACGAAACTCGGCGGGCCGGTGTTTCTCCAGACGAACGGCGAGCCGGTGACCGGCGATATGGTTACGATCGGCTTTCGCCGCACCTGCGTGAAACTCGGGATCGTGGATTTTCGCTTCCACGATCTGCGGCACACGTTCGCGTCGGCCTTAGTCCAGCGTGGGGTGGATCTCTATCGCGTGCAGCGGCTCTTGGGGCATCGCGATGGGCGGATGACACAACGGTATGCGCATCTCGCACCGGAGAATTTGCGAGAGGCCGTCCAGGTGTTCGGGGCCGGGTTTAGCACAAATTTAGCACAAGGCGCTGGGGCTCAGACCTCGTGCTCATCGTAAGTAGTTGAAAAGTTTTGGTGGTCCCAACGGGATTCGAACCCGTGTCTGAGCCTTGAGAGGGCTCCGTCCTAGGCCAGGCTAGACGATGGGACCGTGAGGTTCCAAGTAGCGGAAGGCGAACTGTAGCACAGGGGTTTCCGGCGTTTCAACGCAGGATGCGCGGACTGGGATCTCTTCCCTGGCTCGCCCGCACTGGATCGCGCCATCCAGCAACATTCGAACCCCTGCCTGACTTTTGAGAAGGCTCCCCTTTGCGCACCTGGTCCTTGCCGGCTTGGCAAGAAACCGCACTACGGGACACGGTGCTACTTGCGCGTTTGCCCTATTTGGCCTAGAGTACCTTTTATGGTAACCCGCCGCAGCGATCGATGGAACTCAACCGTGATCGCCGCTCCCTTGCTCTGTTTCAGTTTCCTCCTGCTGGCCGGTTGCAGCGCCAGCATGATGGAAGGGACTATGGCTCCGCCCTACTCCAGCGCGTGGATGAAGTGCGGGAACGCAACCAAGGTCCACGTGAAGCCCCCGCAGACGACCGTCACGGTGTCTTACACCGAACCGACGACGGGTACGGACGGCAAGCCGCTGAAAAACCTTGAACGGACGACGATCTACTACAATGCCGGGGACGGACCGGTGATCGCCAAGGTCGTACCGGCCTCCTCGAAGACCGGCGGGGGAACGGTCTCGCAGCCCATCGTGATCCGCTTGACGAAGCCGCAAGAGCAGGACGTGATGGTCTGCGTGTCGGCCACCGATACGGACGATCGGGAAGGGCCCGCTTCACCGTAGCCGTCAGGGCCAAATCGCACTTGACACTTACCATTCAACGGCCTACCTTTCTGCCCATCCAGAGCATGGATTTCACGGCGCTCTCAGTACCGAACCCGGCGCCATCGGACAAGCCGGCAACGTGGATTTTCGAGGAGCGGATCCCCTGAACTCGCCATCCTCGGTCGAACCGGACCGACGCAAACCCGGGCTGGAAATTCGCCTCGGCTCGAACATTTTCCGCAACACGAACGGCGTGCTCAAAATCCAAGGCAAAGAACAATTGGTCTTGGAACTGGCGCCCGAACACGATCGCATCCTGCTGACGATGGATCTGTACGACGGGAGCGGCAACCACGTCGCGCACCTGCGACGAAACCGCTGGGCGTTCAACGACGGCGGCCGTTTCGTGATCAGCACCAGCGAATCTCCACCGACCCTGTTTCCCAACCTCGCTTGGCTGAAACTCACCGATCAGGAATCCGGCGACACGATCCTGGAGGCGGCGGTCTCGCCGGACGACAAGATCCATGTCGCCACCGGCAAGTTCTACTCCCATCGCGGACAATTGATCGAGATCACTTCGCACTACTGCCGCGTCGGCTCGACGCAAACCCTGTTCGGCGACGTGTTCGAAGCCCGCGGCGGCACCGCCACGCTCGGTTGACCCTCGGGAACCGTGCCAAGCCCTACTAAGCGCATTCCCCTCGTCCTGATCTCGACGGAAGACGCACCCCGCCGACGCATCCCACTGCTCCGTTCTCTATCGGAGCGGCGAGATACGCGGCGCGCACGACGAGGTGTCGATGTGGTTCCGTCCCAGGCGTACGGACAGTGCTTAGAACGCGGCGGCGGATGCCAGGCAGGCGTCGACGAACTCGTCTTCGCCTTTGCGGCAAGCCTGGACACGCAACGCCTTATCGTCGAAGAGCGGGACTGACATCTCTCCGACCGTGGCGTAACAGTCCTTCTTGAATGGAGCGTCGAGACTGCGACAGAGCTTCACGCCCGGATCGGGACTGGCGTCGGTGAGGATGAAGTCCTTCACGGCCCCGATGAAGCATTGCCGCACTTGATCTCCCGCTCCCAACCGGCAGAGTTCATTCACCCGGGCAGCGTCACGGAGCGTGTAGCCGCTGATGTCCCGGCCGAGGCTGCGATAGCAGGTCGTTTGGTGTTCACCCTGCACCCGCGCACAATAGGTGAAGGCCTGGGCGAAATCGTAATTCAGGAACGTGAGAATGGCGGAGGTCTGCATCAGGTAGCAGGCGCGGAGGTATTTCTCGGTCAGCACGGAACAGGGATACAACAGATCCTGGGCGTTCAGGAAACTGGTGGCCTCATGATGGTGTTCATGTTCCGCGCTCGGCTGCGCGTGCCGCGCGTTCTGGAAGGTCACGATGTTCTCCATGAAAACGCCGCCGTAGCAGGACTCCCGATCCCAGCTCCCCGGCAGCGCATCGCAAAAGGCCAGACTCTTCAGCAGGTCGTATCGAAACTGAATCGTCAAGCCGTGCCCCAACCCGTGCAAACAATTGTAGCGCTGGAATGAGTAGGCCGAAACCTTCTCGCTCGTGGGACAGAGGGGCAGGATGTGCTGAGGCTCCACCGTCGGGAGGCTGCTCAGGTACGCCTGCAACACGCCGTGGTAGCAACCGGACCAGAACACGTCGCGGCAGTGGGCCATCGCTTCGGTGGCGGTGCCGTACCTGGTAAAGGATTGCTGCCCGATATGGTGGACCAGGGGATGGGCCTCGCGTAGGGCTTCCCCGTCCTGGGCGGTGATCTGTTCGAGCGCGGTGAGGGCCTGTTCGGAACCCTGCGTCTGCAGCACCATTTCGAGATGGGCCCTGTAACATTGCATCTTCTGCGCGAACTCTTTACCCCGGCAAGTCTCCGGGCCGTTGACTTCGTCGGCCCGCACCCCGCCCGTGCCGACCAGCAACAACAGCAGCAGCGCACAGCACCAACCCAATCCCTGACGTGTGACGATCTCGACCCTGTCCATGTGTTTCCTCCGGTCCCGGCCCTCTGGTGTGACATGCCGTGATTCTAAGTGACTCACCCGAATCGATCCAGCAAAAATCCCTTCCGGACGGAGTTGCCGGGACCGATCACCGGCGGCCCTTCTCCCTCCCCGTCCATCTATGATAGAAGAAAGCGCGCGTCGTCCACCCCTGACGGAGCAGACTGATCATGGCGAACGAACCGGAATCTCCCACCCGTTCGGATTTCATCCGCGACATCGTGGCGGCCGACCGAGCGGCGGGAAAGCACGGTGGGCGCGTCGTGACGCGATTTCCCCCGGAACCCAACGGCTACCTCCACATCGGGCATGCCAAGTCCATTTGCCTGAACTTCGGCATCGCGGCTGAGAACCCCGGAGGCATCACCCACCTTCGGATGGACGATACCAATCCCACTACGGAAGATCCCGAATATGTGCAGGCGATCCAGGAGGACATCCGCTGGCTCGGGTTCGACTGGCATGACAAGTTGTTCTACGCCTCCGATTACTTCGAACGGTTCTATGAGTTTGCGGTCGTCCTGATCAAGAAGAACCTGGCCTACGTCGACAGCCTGAGCGCGGACGAGATGCGGCAGTTCCGCGGCACGCTCACGGAGCCGGGCAAGCCGAGTCCCTATCGGACCAGAACCGTCGAGGAGAATCTCGACCTGTTCCGGCGCATGAGGGACGGGGAGTTCCCGGACGGCGCCCATGTGCTCCGCGCCAAAATCGACATGGCTTCGCCGAACATCAACCTGCGTGATCCGGTGCTCTACCGCATCCGCCACGAGGCCCATTACCGGACCGGTTCGACTTGGTGCATCTACCCTGCCTATGACTTCGCCCATCCGCTGTCGGATGCCATCGAGGGCATCACGCATTCCATTTGTACGTTGGAATTCGAAGATCACAGGCCCCTATACGATTGGGTCGTGGCACAGAGCGGGGCGCCGAATCGCCCGCAGCAGATCGAGTTCGCCCGACTGAACATCAGCTTCACCGTCATGAGCAAGCGCAAGCTGCTCGATCTGGTGGAACGCAAGCTCGTCAGCGGCTGGGACGACCCTCGTCTGCCGACCCTCAAGGGCCTGCGCCGACGCGGCTACACGCCTGAATCGCTGCGCGCCTTTTGCGAGGCGATCGGTATCGCCAAACGCGACGTAGTAGTAGAGATGCAGCTCCTCGAGCACTTCGTGCGGGAAGATTTGAACAAGCGCGCCAACCGCGTCATGGCCGTGCTGCGGCCGCTGCGGGTCGTGATCGACAATTACCCGGAAAATCAGGTCGAACAATTGGAGGCGGTCAACAATCCAGAAGATGCCTCAGCCGGCACCCGCTCGCTGCCCTTCTCGCGTGTCCTCTATATCGAGCGGGACGATTTCAAGGAGGATCCACCGAAGCAGTTCTTCCGTCTGGCGCCCGGTCGTGAAGTGCGTCTGCGCTATGCCTATATCATTAAATGCGTGGGCGTGGTGAAGGACCCTGCGACCGGTGAGGTCGTCGAGCTGCATTGTACCTATGATCCTGAAACCAAGAGCGGCGCCGCTCAGGAACAACGGAAAGTAAAAGCCACCATCCATTGGGTATCGGCTCCGCACGCGGTGGAAGCCGAAGTCCGCCTCTACGAGAGCCTCCTGAAGGCCGACTTGGCCAAAATTCCAGCCGATCATGACTGGACCTTGTACCTGAATCCCAATTCGTTGGAGCGCCTCCCCGCCTGCAAGGTCGAACCGGGGCTAGCCTCGCTCCCGGCCGGCACCAATGTGCAGTTCGAGCGCATCGGGTACTTCTGCGTCGACCCTGACTCGAAGCCTGGGAAACCGGTCTTCAACCGCACCGTCACGCTGAAGGACGCCTGGGCCAAGTTGGAAAGAGCCCAAGCCCCCCGCTGATCCCCGGCATCGCGGCTCGCCGTGTCACAGCACCCGCGAAAGTACGGGACCGCCGACCTTCGGCTGCCTTGAGCGACGCGAGGGTGATGAGGCAAGATCACGGCTCTTGCGGCAGTCACACCAGACCATCATGGAGCCACGGCAATGAACAGTTTCTTCCCTGTGCATGACCTTCCTGCGGACAGCCCGTCGTTCCGCGAACGCCTGGACATATTGGAGACCGCCATCCCTGGCGCCGTGTCGGATGTGCAACCACTACTGACTGCTATTCACCGCGCGGCGCGCCGCACCCATGACGCCCTGCAGCGGATCGATGTCACTCCTCTCTTGCCCCGCACGATCACCAGCGGCATCCGCTGTTTCGACTGCGGAACCGGCACAATGCACAGCTTCCACACGTCGAAGGAGGGCGGCTATCACCTCTGCCCGACTTGCTTCGCTTCTCGCGTCCGATCCGGACGGGCCCGCACCGCCACATGAGTGCACGGGCGTCGGTGAGGCCAGAACCCCGCTGAAACTCCGGTGCCGGGCCACACTCCCCACCCCATACAATTTCTCAGGAGCCGATAGCCCTCGGCGGGCACATTCCCGTATAGTTCGATCGTCGGCCGATCGGCGGCCGTAGGACTGGAAATCTGGACCATGCCCCCAATCGTTCTCCTCAGTTGTGAATCGATCAGCAAAAGCTTCGGCGTCAAGGCACTGTTCAGCAATCTGTCCTTGGCCATTTTCGAAGGCGATCACGTGGGGCTCGTGGGTCCCAACGGCTCCGGCAAATCCACGCTGCTCAAAATCCTGGCCGGCCTGGAATCTCCCGATTCCGGGACCAAGACCCTGCGCCGCCAAATCCGAGTGGGCTATGTCCCCCAAGAGCCGCAGTTCCCGTCGGACTATTCGATTGAACAGGTACTCACCGACACCCTCCTCGCCGAGGGTCTGGACCCGCATGAAGAAGCAGGCCGCATCGCCCAGGCCTTGAGCATCGGAGCCTTCCCGGACAGCGAACAGCGGGTCGATACCCTTTCAGGCGGATGGCGCAAGCGGCTGGCGATCGCGCAGGCCATGCTCATGGAGCCGGATGTGTTGCTGATGGACGAGCCCACCAACCATTTGGATCTGGAAGGCATCCTCTGGCTCGAGCAGTTGCTGAAGGCCGATGCCAAGGCCTTCCTGGTCATCAGCCACGACCGGCGCTTCCTGGAATCGATCGCCTCACGAATGGTCGAGATCAACCGCTGTTATGCCGGCGGCGTATTTGAAGCCAAGGGGCGCTACAGCGATTTCCTTGAACAACGCACCGCGCTGCTGCAGTCCCAAGCGGATGCTCAGGCCTCGCTCGCCAATCGCGTGAGGCGTGAAGTGGAGTGGTTACGCCGCGGACCGAAGGCGCGGACGACCAAGGCGAAGGGCCGCATACAGTCAGCCGGCCAATTGATCGACGAATTGGAGCAGGCCGAAGCGCGGGCCGTCCAAAGTACGGTCGGCATCGACTTTTCTTCCTCGGGACGAAAATCGAAACAACTGTTGGTGGCGGAGCACGTCTCCAAGGCGTTCGGAGGGAAGCAAGTGGTCACCGACCTCGAACTGACTTTGGGTCCGGGGCAACGGTTGGGACTGCTCGGTCCCAACGGCAGCGGCAAGACGACCGTCCTTCGGCTCCTGGCCGGGACTCTCGAGCCGGATTCCGGGACGATTCGCCGTGCCGACGCCTTGCGCATCGTGTCCTTCGAGCAGCACCGCGATTCTCTCGATCAGCAGGCTACCCTCCGACGAGCCTTGGCCCCGTCCGGAGACGCCGTCGTCTATCAGGATCGCTCCATTCACCTCGCCTCCTGGGCCAAACGGTTTCTGTTCCGCCCCGAACAGCTCGACCTGCCTGTGTCGCGCCTGTCAGGCGGCGAGCAAGCCCGTCTGCTGATCGCCAGGCTGATGCTGCAGCCAGCGGACCTGTTGATCCTGGACGAGCCCACGAACGACCTCGACATTCCAACCCTCGAAGTGTTGGAGGACAGCCTGTTGGAGTTTCCCGGCGCGCTGATCCTCGTGACGCATGACCGTTATCTCCTGGACCGGGTCTCGACCATGTTGCTGGCGTTGGACGGCAAAGGTGGAACCGGCTGGTTCGCGGACTACGCGCAGTGGGAATCGGCACAGGAACGGCAAGCAGCCTCGGACGCGGCAAAGGGAGAAGGGGCCTGGAACGGCGGCGGCATGGATAACGTGGAGACACCGGCTCGGCGTGCAAAGAAATTCTCGTACCGGGAACAGCAGGAATGGGGCTCGATCGAAGGCGCCATCCTCGAGGCCGAGGCCCTCGTGGAACGATGTCAGACGGCGCTGAGCGATCCGACCGTGGTGTCGAACGCCGAAGAACTCGTGGCCCGAACCGAGGCACTGACCGCAGCCCACCGCGAAGTCGAACGGCTCTACAGCCGCTGGGCCGAACTCGACCAAAAGCGCGCGCAGTTCGCACAGGGGTCGTGAGAGGGACACCAGCGTTTCTTGTACATTAGGCACCAGGAGAAGCTTGACCACGAGCCATTTTTCACTACTGATGGAGCCTCTGAGGAAACGTGAAGGCGAAAAGTGACTGGCGATATTGGAGCGCATGCCTGTCTAAGGCACGAGGCGCATGCCACAGCCTCCTTCGGCTTTCGCTCTGCCTCCTAAGCCTTGCAGGATGCACCCCTGGTAGACAGGTTCCTCACAATGTCCTTCCCTCTCCACCCACTGACCAAGTGAGGAACCACTTCGGTACCGTGGGAATCATTGTGACCACGGCTCCGTCAGAGGAGATGTCGGTTGAACTGAAACTGGGATCGCTGATACCGGCCAGAAGCGGCGGTGACGCGTCGAGTGGGGCGGCAACTCTCTGTCAAGCAGGGCTTATTCCATGCATCGCTGGTCTTGGTGTCGGCGTCATGATGGAGGTAGCCGAACATGCCGCTAGAGACCAGAATGAAATACATCAAGCAGAGAGCGCGGCCTACCGCGCCTCATCCGCTCTGACGGAGTTAGCAGTTCGTCAGAGGCTGCGTAAGTCATTGGTCCAAACCGCTCGTGACCAGGCTGGCCGGGAGATCAAGGAATTCGCTGACCAAGAATCCGCGGATTCCGACATGATCTTAGAGATCAATAGCTACGCGGTTGAGCTCCTTGACCTATTGTCATCCTTTCCCGACCTGACCTTCCGCATGGTAGCGCGTATTCGCCTGCTTCAGGCTGCCACAGGCCAAGAGCTCTATCGCGAGGACTTCGAATACCTTGGGCGGAGCGCTAAACCGCCCGTTTGGGGCGCCAACGATGCTCAACCTCTCAGAGAAGAGTTCGAGCGGGCCTGCCAGGACCTCGCCGAAAAGATTACGGACACATTGTTCTTGCTACATCGTTTTCCGACAACTCAGGCTTGGAATAGCCCGGCTTCCAGGTCAGGATCGAACCAGGAAGCCCCGACAAACGAGAGAAGAGTCTAAGCAATTGCTTTTCCCGTCTATGCTTCGTATTGGAATCCACTTTTTCCTATTGACCCTCCATAGCGGGTGCGCGACTCCTATCGAGTACAGCGCTTTTGGACTTCGCCCCCTTAATCCTATCCCTGATCCCAAGAACTACGGCGGCGGCACAGTCAATTCGTTCCAGCCGGTGTTACGATGGGAAGAGTTTCCTCGCAGCCGCGATCGGGTTGAGGACCAGGAGGGGCTCGCAGGCCGTATCAGCGAGGTACAGTATGAGGTAAGAGTCTGGAGACGAGGGCGAAGCGATTTTCGTCCAGGAAGTCCGTTTGCTGGAGACCTCGTTTACGCTCGAAGAAACCTTCCGGCAACCACGCACAAAATTGAGGTCGCGTTGGAGCCTGGATGGTATCTCTGGACGGTTCGGGCGTGGTATCTGCTCAACGGGATGCAATGCGTAACGGATTGGGGCCAGCAAGTCTGGCGATCTATTCCTATCAAATCCTATTTGTGGGCTTCAGACAACAGGACAGACCTGTTTTTTGGATACTATGGTTTCACCATCCTCCCCCAAACCTATGACGGCAAGCCGTTGAAAGCCCCGGACACCGCCGACTCAGAAAAGGCCAGAGAGTCGGATTTGCGTTCGTCACCGTCATTCTAGCCGCCGCCGAGTCGTGAAGGGCTTGTTCGAATTTCAGTAGGCCTAACTCCTCCGGTGTTCCCAATGTCTCGGATCGGAGGAAAGCGAAGAAGGATCGACCAAGAGATGAAGTGGCTGGGGGACTAGGAATCGAACCTAGGTAGCCAGCTCCAAAGGCTGGCGTCCTACCGCTAGACGATCCCCCAGCGCGGTACGGAAGCAATCCAGACGCAGCTTCGGATCGAAGATGGGTGGGGAAATTTTGGCTGGGGGACTAGGAATCGAACCTAGGTAGTCAGATCCAGAGACTGACGTCCTACCGCTAGACGATCCCCCAACCGATCCTCACACTAATATAAGGCTCTCAGTTCCGTCAAGATCGAGGCCGGTTCTCGCACAAAAACCTCAGGCCCCGGCGGCCCGCTCGATACCCCGACGAAGGCGGCTGAGGGTCCGTTCACGCCCCAGCACCTCCATCACCTCGAAAAGACCGGGACTAGCCGTACGACCGGTCAGGGCCACGCGTACTGGCTGGGCGAGTTGGCCCATTTTCATGCCCTCTTCCTCGACGAATTTCTTGAAGGCCCCCTCCCATGTCGGTTTATCAAACGTCGGCAACGATTCGAACCGCTCGGTGAGCTTGGCCAGAACGGGCGCCATAGCGGTCGTGAGAAACTTTTGGGCCGCCTCTTCCTCGAACACCACCGCCTCGCCGAAGTAGGGGGTCACCCACTGCACCATTTCCACCAGAGTCTTGGTCCGCTCGCGAACAAGGACGACAAGCTGTGCGAGCCACTCTTTCGAGACAGCTTTCACGTGATCGCCCAGTCCCGCAGCCTTCAGCCACGGCACCAAGACCTCAACTACCTGAGTTGGGGGACTGGACCTGATGTATTCGGCATTGAGCCAGAGTAGTTTCTCGGGATTGAAGACGGCCGGTGAGGTCTGCACGTTTTTCCACGAGAATTTTTCAATCAGCTCCTGACGAGAAAACAGCTCCTGGTCGCCGTGGGACCAGCCCAGGCGAACAAGATAATTCACCATCGCTTCCGGCAGGTACCCCATGTCCTTATAGGCCATGATGGAGGTTGCGCCATGCCGTTTGGACAGGCGGGTCTTGTCGGAGCCGAGAATCATGGGCAAATGGCCGAACCGGGGCAAGGGGAAGCCAAGGGCTTCGAAAATCGGAACCTGCCGCGGCGTGTTCGTGAGGTGGTCATCCCCGCGCACCACGTGGGTGATCCCCATCAACGCGTCATCCACGACGACCGAAAAATTGTACGTCGGATAGCCGTTGGAGCGCAGAATAATGAGGTCATCGACGACCTGGTTGTCGAACACGACTCGACCCTTGATCAGATCGTCGATGACGACCTGGCCTTCTTGAGGAGCCTTGAACCTCAGCGCCGCTTCCTCGCTCGGGGAGGTCAATCCCAGATTGCGGCAACGTCCGTCATAGCGGGGCGACAGCCCCTTGGCCTCCGCCTCCTTCCGGCGCGCCTCGAGTTCTTCCGCTTTGCACACGCACCAGTAGGCTTTTCCCTGCTCCAGCAGCCGCAGCGCATGGGTGCGGTACAGTTCCATCCGCTCCGTCTGGCGGAACGGGCCTTCGTCCCAATCGAGCCCGACCCAACGCATGCCTTCGATGATCGCGTGAATCGACTCGTCGGTCGAGCGGCTTTGATCGGTGTCCTCAATACGGAGGACGAACACCCCGTTCTGTTGCCTCGCATAGAGCCAATTGAACAGCGCGGTCCTGACCCCGCCGATATGCAAAAAACCCGTCGGACTCGGAGCGAACCGGACCCGCACCTGACTCATGCTCGTCTCATACCTTTCTTGACGAATCGATCATCTCTCGCACCGCGGAGACGGGGCGGTATCTATAACATGCCTCCTGGCTGGTGTACAGAATCGGTGCTTTCCCTTTCATATCGTTTTTTGCTATGAACGGGGGATGGCCGAGCCGACCCAACTTGCCGAGATTCAATCCGTCACCGCACTGACGGAACATACCAGGCAACTGATCCTTCGCCCGGTTGACCGTCCGCTGAGTTTCCAGCCGGGACAATGGATCTCGCTGCAACTGCCTATTAGTGACCGACCGCCGCTCAACCGTGCCTATTCCCTGGCGGCGCCTCCGTCCGACAACGGCGACCTGTGCCTCGTGTTCGACCATGTGCCAGGTGGGCTGGCCTCGACCTATCTGTGCAACCTGCAACCGGGTGATCGCTTTCCCTTCTCAGGCCCCTACGGCCGTTTCGTGCTGCCCGAATTGCAGGGGAAGGGTCTTCTGCTCCTCGGACGATACTCGGGCTTGGTTCCGTTGCGCTGCATGATCCGGGCAATGGCCGAGCAGCGGACCCTGCCCCAAACCACCTTGATCGCCCATGCACCAAGCCCCGGGGAACGGCTCTACCACGAGGAGTTTATCGCCCTGGCCGAAGCTAATCCGAATTTTGCCTATGAGTCCGTCGTGACCGAGCCGACCGACACGCTCGACGGCACGCTGACGATGGTCCGCCGCCTGGTGAGCGGCGACCGGGCCTGTGTGCCCATGATCGCCGGCATCAGAGCCTTCGCCCACCCGCTGCGGGAATTGTTCCTGGAGCTGGGATTCGACAGGAAGGAAGTGAAGCTCGAGACCTACGACTAGCGCAGGCTAGTGGGATTCCTTCACGAGATTCTTGTTGAGCGCTGGAATTTCTACCACTACATCCTCCGTACCGTTGGGCACGCACTGGCAACCCAACCTCGACTGCAACGTCGTGACCGGCGCTTCTTCCAACTGATCGAACTCGTCGTCCGTCCCCTCGTTGCAGGTTTCCAATCCCTTCCGCACGATCACGTGACAGGTGGAACAGGCGCACACACCACCGCAAACATGCTCCAGATCGATGCCGTTTCCCATTGCGATGTCTAGGATGCTTCCAGGCAAGCCGGTGGGGCCGTAGGGAATCTTGTCCGGTTGTACGACTACCTTCTCCTCCGATTTATCGGGATGGATGAAGGTAACCGTGTAGGACTTGCTCGGTAACTCTGCTTCCGCCTTTTGAATATAGGGGTTCGTTCCGCCCATTTCTCACCTCATGGTATCTTTAAATATTTGAAACCATTGCCGAATATTATCACTTGGGCGTCATGCCCTGTCATCGCCGATCGATATGGTGCCTAGTATTGACAGCTCCAAAGGCCACGTGCTAACTTTTATACGACTCATTTGATCGGAGATCATTATAGTCTCCGATCTATTAACTCGGCAATAGCCATATGCTCAAACTCTCAAAAAAGGCAGATTACGGGCTCATGGCCCTCCAGCACATCGCGTCTCACCAATTCGACGATGTAAGCCGCGCGCGCGTGGTGAATACGAAAGAGATCGCCGAGGAATACCATATTCCAGCGGAGCTTCTCGCCAAGGTACTCCAGACACTGGCGAAGAGCGGTATCATCGAAAGCCACAACGGGCCGAAGGGCGGCTACCTGTTGGGCAAGAGCCCAAGAGAAATCACCATCGCCCAGGTTCTCGAGAGCCTGGAGGGGCCGCTGGGTATGATGGATTGCTCGCATGAGAAGGACGGCGACCCTTGTATGCAGCGGGAACATTGCAACATCCGCACGCCGCTGCTGAAGATTCAAAGCAGTATCTATCAACTGCTCAACAGCATGACCTTGCAGGATATGATGGGAGGCACCCCTCTTATCACCATTCAATCCGTGACCACGGAACAAGAAGGAGTCGAGCGATGAAGTTCCCCATCTACCTGGATAACCATTCCACGACACCGATGGACCCTCGGGTACTGGAAGCCATGCTTCCTTACTTCACGGAGAAGTTCGGAAACGCGGCAAGCCGCAACCATGCCTTCGGTTGGCAGGCGGAGGAAGGCGTTGAGAATGCACGGAAACAAATCGCCAAGCTGATTCACGCCGACCCGAAGGAAATCGTGTTCACGAGCGGAGCGACGGAATCCGACAACCTCGCTCTCAAGGGCGTCGTGGAGATGTACCACGAGAAGGGCGACCACATCATCACCTCCTCCACCGAGCATCGGGCCGTCCTCGATACGGCCAAGGGCCTCGAGGCCAAACGAGGCCTCAAGGTGACCTATCTCCCCGTCGACAAGTTCGGCATGGTGAATCCCGAGGACGTGCGCAATGCCATCACCGATAAGACGATCCTGATCTCAATCATGTTCGCCAACAACGAGATCGGCACGCTCAACCCGGTGAAAGAGATCGGAAAGATTGCCAAGGAAAAGGGCATTCTGTTCCATTGTGATGCAACGCAGGGCGTGGGCAAGGTACCGGTGAACGTCCAGGAGATGGGGATTGATTTGATGTCCTTCACCGCCCACAAGATTTATGGGCCGAAGGGTATCGGTGCGCTGTATGTGCGCAAGAAGAACCCCCGCGTGCGCATCACGGCCCAAATGGACGGCGGTGGCCATGAGCGCGGCATGCGCTCGGGCACGTTGGCTGTGCCCTTGATTGTCGGTTTCGGCAAGGCCTGCGAGATCTGCGAACGGGAAATGGCGGCTGAAGCGACGCGCCTCACGACCATGCGTGACCGGCTCCACAAGACCATTACCACTGCGCTGGAGGACGTGTACCTCAACGGGCACCCGACCGAGCGACTCCCGAACAACCTGAATCTGTCCTTCGCCTACGTCGAGGGTGAGTCGTTGCTCATGGGTTGCAAAGAGATCGCGCTCTCGTCCGGATCGGCCTGCACCTCTGCAACTCTCGAACCTTCTTACGTGCTGCGCGCACTCGGTGTCGGGACGGAGTTGGCGCACTCCTCGATCCGTTTCGGATTGGGCCGTTTTACGACGGATGAAGAGGTTGACTACGCGGCCAAGAGAATTATCGAAACGGTGAACAAGCTTCGGGAGATGTCCCCGTTGTACGAAATGGCGAAGGAAGGCATCGATCTCAAGACGGTGCAATGGGCGGCGCACTGACGGCGTAGAGAATAACGCGCTCGCGAACGGTCGCTCGCATTCGACGAACACCGCCTCGCGCAGGATGGGATACCAAGGAGGTTTTTATGGCCTACAGCGATAAAGTCGTCGATCACTTTAACAACCCCCGGAACATGGGCAGCTTCAAGAAGGACGAAGAGGGCGTCGGCACCGGCATGGTCGGCGCACCGGAATGCGGCGACGTCATGAAGCTGCAGATCAAGGTGCAGAACGATACGATCGTGGATGCCAAGTTCAAGACCTTTGGCTGCGGCTCGGCGATCGCGAGTTCGAGCCTGGCCACGGAATGGCTGAAGGGCAAGACGATCGAGGAAGCGGCCAAGATCAAGAACACGGACATCGTCCAGGAATTGAACCTGCCGCCGGTCAAGATTCACTGCTCGGTGCTGGCGGAAGACGCCATCAAGGCGGCCTTGGCCGACTACAAGAAAAAGAGCGACGACCAGGTCCCCGCAACCGAAGGCCAGGCCAAGTAACGAGGTAATACGGACCCGCAACAAAGGAGTCGCAAGCATGGATACTCCCGAGACCACGACCTCAACTCCCTCCGTCACCTTGACCCCGGCGGCGATCAAGGAAGTCAAACGCCTGATCGATCTGCAGGGCATGACGGAAGGGGGGCTGCGCCTCGGAGTGAAGGGCGGCGGCTGTTCGGGGTTGAGCTACACCATCAACTTCGATGAAAAGATCGGCCAGTACGATACGATCTACGATATCGAAGGCATCAAGGTGATCGTGGACGCGAAGAGCGCCATTTATCTGCAGGGCACGCAACTGGATTTCCAGAAGGAAGGCCTCATGGGGGGACAATTCAAGTTCGTGAACCCCAATGCCTCCAAGACCTGCGGGTGCGGTGAGTCGTTCTCGGCCTAAACGGCCAGCGTCGTCGACGACATCAGACTCTTGCGGACAGAAACGTGGGCATGGCGCGACCGAGGCCATGCCCCGCGTGTTTAGGAGATCCCGTGGAACATACCCATAGCAGCCCCAGCGGCCGCACAGAACTGCAGATGGCTCGCAGCATGTGCTGGCATTGCCAGTCGGAAATGACCGGCGAGTACTTTTGCGACCGCTGCGTCAAGGTGCAGCCGGTCTCGAAAGACACCGACTATTTTACCTGCTTCGGGTTTCCCAGGCGACTCACGATCGACCCCAGCAAGCTGGAAGCCAAGTTCTACGAACTCAGTCGCGCCTTCCACCCGGACTTCTATCAAAGCAAGAGCGCCACTGAACAGGACATCAGCCTCGGCAACGCCGCCATGCTCAACACCGCCTACCGGACGCTGCGGGATCCAATTCAGCGCGCCGAGTATCTGCTGGACCTCGAAGCGGGCGCAGTGAAAGACATTCGGAACAGCCCGCCGGCAGACCTGTTCGAGGAAATTCTCGAACTCCAGGATACCCTCGAGGAGTACCGGGCATCGGAGCGCGCTTCAGACTCGGGACGACGGCTCCACGCGAAGCTCCTACAGGAACAGCAGGCGCTGGAAGGGCGCAAACGCGAGATGGAGGACCAGCTTCAGCGACTGTTTGGCGACTGGGATGCGCTCCAAGATCGGGGCGAAGCCACGAGCCAAGCTCGGCTGGAACGCGACCGACTCCTGAAACACATGCGCGAGATTCTCTCCAATCGCACATACGTCAAAAACATCGTCAACGATCTCGTCGCGACGATCGGATAACGAACCAGACCGGCATCAGAAGGTCAAGAACAGCGCTTCCCCGCGTGGCCGTCAGACCGGGAAGCAAGCGAACGAGCACAGATTCGTGCAGGCCCCTGGCGTAAGGCAGGACCAAGAACGATACGGGAGGGCTGTTTCAGCAGTACAGCATGGCTAGAATCGTCGGCATCGATCTCGGCACGACCAATTCCCTCGTCGCGTACATGAAAGACGGCAAGCCTTGCGTGATTCCCGGACGCCACGGGCGAACGATGGTGCCCTCGGTCGTGGCGATGACGGACAACGGCCTCATCGTCGGGGACCCCGCCAAAGATCATCTGACACGGAACCCCGAACGCACCGTGTATTCCGTGAAACGGTTCATGGGAAAGGGCTTGCAGGATGTGCAGGGGGAACTCGCCTTTTTCCCCTATGCGCTGACCGAACAAAACGGTGTCATCCGCATCAAGCTCGGCGAGAAGACCTATTCACCTCCGCAGATCTCGGCGATGATTCTGAAGGAACTGAAGCAGCGCGCTGAAGCGCATTTGGGCGAAAGCATCACGAAGGCCGTCATCACCGTACCGGCCTATTTCAACGACAGTCAGCGCCAGGCCACGAAGGACGCCGGCATGATCGCCGGCCTGGAGGTCCTCCGCATCATCAACGAGCCGACCGCCGCCTCACTCGCCTATGGGCTGCAGGAAAAGACGCAGGGGACGATCGCCGTCTACGACTTCGGCGGAGGCACGTTTGACATCTCCATTTTGAAACTGAAGAACGGCATCTTCGAGGTGCTTGCCACCAACGGAGACACGCACTTGGGCGGAGACGATCTGGACCATCGGCTCGGCAACCTGATCGTGGACGAGATCCGTCAAGCCCACCACCTCGACCTCAATGCCTACCCGGACCATATGCAGGCCGTTCGCCTCGAGGCGGAACGGGCGAAGATCCGCTTGTCGGACGAGATGAAGACTCAGATCGCCGTCGAGCTTCCCGACGGAAAAGGCCGCTTCACCCGAGAACTCACACGGGACCAGCTGGAATCCTTGACGCTCGAGATCATCGAACGAACCTTGGCGCCCTGCCGACTGGCCTTGAAGGACGCCGGGCTCGCTCCCAACGACGTCGATGAAGTCGTGCTGGTCGGCGGCTCGACCCGCATGCCGCTTGTCCGCCGACGCGTGCAGGAACTGTTCGGGAAGCGCCCCCATTGCGACCTGAACCCCGACGAGGTCGTGGCGCTGGGCGCGGCGGTCCAGGCCGACATCTTGAGCGGCGGGACGACGGACATGCTGCTGCTCGATGTGACCCCGCTATCGCTCGGCATCGAAACCATGGGCGGCGTCATGAGCAGCTTGATCCGGCGAAATACGACCATCCCGGCCAGCGCCAAGGAGCTGTTCACAACCTACGTGGACGGCCAGACCGGCGTCGATATCCACATCCTTCAGGGCGAGCGGGAATTGGCGCAGGACAACCGCAGTCTCGCGAGGTTTCGACTGAAGGTGCCGCCGCTTCCTGCGGGGGTGCCCCGAATCGAAGTAACGTTCCTCATCGATGCCAACGGGATTCTCAACGTAACCGCGAAGGACATGCGCACGGGCCAGAGCCAGTCGATCGACGTGAAACCGTCCTACGGCTTGTCAGATCAGGAAGTTGAACGGATGATCGAGGATTCGTTCAAATTCGCGAACGAAGACGTGAGCGCCAGGAAGCTGATCGAAGCGAGGCTCGACGCCGGTGCCCTGATCACGGCCACAGAAAAATCCCTGAACGATGCGGGCCACCTGGTAGCGGCAAACCAACTCGCCGCCATTCGCGAGGCGTTGTCGGCTCTGACGTCCGCTAAAGACGGCTCCGACCCCAAGGCGATCCGCGCCCGCATGGCGGCATTGGAAGAGACAGCCAAACCCCTGTCGGTCGCGATGCTGGATGAGTCGTTGAAACGGAGCCTGCAAGGCAAAAAAGTCACGGAAGTGACCTAACGACAGGAGACGAGCAGAGCCATGGATCTGAAGTGGAATGATGCCGAGGAAATCGCGATTCAACTGGTGGAGGCTCACCCTGACACGGACCCACTCACGGTTCGGTTCACCGATATGCACGCCTGGATCGTCGCACTCCCCGACTTTAGGGACGATCCCAAGAAGTCGAACGAGAAGATCCTCGAATCGATCCAAATGGCCTGGCACGAAGAGTATCAGGACTCGCGGTCCTAACCCTTTTGCCCCACCACCAGCCGTCGGCGCTGCTGTGAGCTGCCTTACGGGCCGGCCGATGGCGCGCTGCTGTCCGGGATTTGGTCCAATTTGTAGAAATCGGTAGGGTCCAGCTTAGGGCCGACGCTCTTGGTGGGCTCGGTGCCCTTGGTGAACAGTTCGACCGTACCCTGTTGCTCGTCCTGATCGGTGAGCAGCGCAGTCGAGGGATCCACCTTCACGAACATTACTCCATCGGGAATCTCGAACGGTACGACGGGCAACTGCTTCAAGGCCTCTCGCATGAAGCTGATCCAAATCGGCAGGGCCGCATGGGCGCCGGACTCTGTTTCACCCAACGGGCGGCGATCGTCGAATCCCACCCAGGTGCCTGCCGCAAGGTTCGGCGTCGCCCCCAGGAACCAAGCATCCGTGTAGTCGTTCGTCGTGCCCGTCTTGCCCGCTACCGGCCGATCGATCACGGCCTTCGCGGCAATCCCGGTTCCGCGCTGAATCACGTCTTCCATCATATTCGTGATCAAATAGGCGGTTTCCTTGGACATGACCTGCCGCGGCTGGATGACCGCCTGATCAAGCGTGCGCCCGCCGTTGTCCTGGACGCTCGCGATCGCATAGGGCTCCACCCGCATCCCCTGATTGGCGAAGACTCCATAGACCGAGACCAACTCCAGCATCCCGACGCTCGACGATCCCAGTGCCAGCGAGAGATCGGCAGCCAACGGGCTCGTGATGCCGACCGTGCGGGCGAAGTCGATGACGTTGCGAATGCCCACCTTGTCCAACAGCCTCACCGTAGCCAGGTTGTGCGAATGGATCAACGCCTCCCGCAGACTCACCATGCCGTGGAACCGCCGGCCGTAGTTCTCAGGCTTCCAGGTCTTGTCGTCTTCTTCCTGTTCGTAGACCACCGGCGCATCAAGCACCACCGTGGCGGGGCTCATGCCCTGGTTCATCGCAGTGGCATAGATGATCGGCTTGAACGAGGATCCCGGCTGCCGATGCGCCAGCACCGCACGATTGTATTCGCTTCTGGCAAAATCGTACCCGCCGACCATCGCGCGAATGGCCCCGGTCTTGGGATCGACGGCCACCATGGCGCCTTCGACCACCGGCGTCTGCTCCAGTCGCAGGTGGATCGTGTCCTTATCGAGTTTCTTGACTGCAACCTCGATGACATCACCGGGTGTCAGTAGTTGCTTGACGTTCTTGACGGGAACAGCATCCTTCGTGGGATCTTTGCCCTTGAGTCGCTTCGTCACCCAGGCAAAATCCTCGTACGCCAGCCGACCGGTCATGGCCCCGATCTGCACCAACACGTGGTCCTTGGCGAGCTTGAGGACGATGCCTTCCATCGTGTCGCCTTCCTTCAATTTGAGCGTCGGGTCGGGGGACGGGGTTTCCAGTGTGGTGAGATCGACCGTGCGGACAGGGCCGCGCCAGCCTTGTCGCTTGTCCAACTCACGCAATCCCTGCAACACCGCGGATTCGGCCGCCTTCTGCATTTCAACGTTGAGCGTCGTGAAAACCTCCAGCCCACCCTTGTACACCATCGTCTCGCCGAATTTGGCGACCAGGAGCTGCCGGATGTATTCCACGAAATAGGGACCGAGGTGCTCGCTGCCGGGGCGGCGGAAGTTCAGTTTTTCGGCGACGGCCTGCTCACGTTCGGCGGGACTAATGAAGCCGGCGTCTTCCATACGCGCCAGCACGTGCTCCTGTCGCTTCTTCGCCCGATCATAGGCTTTGAACGGTGAATAGTGGCTCGGCGACTTCGGAAGCCCGGCGAGAAACGCGGATTCGGCCAGCGTCAGATTCCCCAGATCCTTGCCGAAGTAGGTTTGCGCCGCCGCCGCGACCCCATAGGCGCCCTGGCCGAAATAGATCTGGTTGAGGTACATCTCGAGAATTTGTTCTTTCGAGAGCACCAACTCCATTTTGTACGCGAGGATCAATTCGCGGAGCTTGCGATCGAACGTCCGATCGGCCGACAGGAACAAGGAGCGCGCGAGCTGCTGGGTGATCGTGCTGGCGCCCTCGACTTTCTTTCCGCCGTGGCGCAGATTCGTGACGGCTGCCCGCAGGATGCCCACGATATCCAGACCGGGATGTTCGAAGAATCGGGTGTCTTCCGTGGCGATGACGGCTTGCGTGAGGCTCTTAGGAATTTCCGGCAAGGGTTTCAGGAACCGCCGCTCGATGAAAAACTGCCCGATGATCTGCCGGTCGTCGGAATAGACGCGGGTCACCAGGCTCGGTTGATAATTCTGCAACGGTTCGAGCGAGGGCAGGTCCTGGGAGAAGTAGTAGAGGACGCCGGCCGCACCGCCGCCGCCAAAGAGGAGACCCAGCAGCACGACGATCAGCGTGATTTTCCACCACCGCCATCGCCGGCGAGGCTTCTCCGGCTTATCGAGTAGGTGATCCAGTTCGGGCATGCAATCGGATAATGGTACTCGGGGGGAAGATATCGATCAGCGTCTCGTACACCATACAATGCACGTGCGATAAACTCAAGCAAGCTTCCATTTCATCAACGAGTTACAGGACGCGATGAAATCCCGCCTCGACTTGTGGGACATGCGAACATTCGGGTATACTGCAGTGCCATGACGCCTTCCTACGAAGGCGTCTTTTTTTTGCCACGTTCACAGCACTGGAATACCATGGGACAGGAGAACAGTTCGTCGACAGCCGCTCATGGTCTGCGCGCCCCGCAAGGGCGTCGGACCGACATTCGTAACATCGCCATCATCGCGCACGTCGACCATGGGAAGACCACCCTCGTCGACGCCCTGCTGCGCCAAACCCGCGTCCATCGAAAGATCGAGGACATGGGCGAACGCATCATGGACTCGATGGATCAAGAGCGGGAACGCGGCATCACCATCCGCGCCAAGAACGCGAGCGTCACCTACAAGGACGTGAAGGTCAACATCGTCGACACGCCGGGTCACGCGGACTTCGGCGGCGAAGTGGAGCGCACCCTTCGCATGGTCGACGGGGTACTGCTGCTCGTGGACGCCAAAGAAGGACCCATGCCTCAGACGACCTTCGTGCTGAGAAAGGCGTTAGCCCTCGGCCATAAGGCCATCGTCGTCATCAACAAGATCGACCGGCCAGATGCCGTCATCGACGACGTGGTGAACCGGACGTTCGATCTGTTCGTTCACCTCGGCGCGACCGACGAGCAATTGGATTTTCCCATCGTCTACGCGGCGGCCATCAAAGGCATCGCCACGCTCGACATCAACAAGCCCGGCACTGAAATCACACCGCTCCTCGATACGATCCTCGACAAAATTCCCGCTCCCGCCGTCAGCCGGGAAGCCCCGCTGCAAATGCTCG
>WBZO01000352.1_pt1 | contig 105427 bp, 97 predicted proteins | sample 5204261 | NCBI WGS metagenome assembly WBZO01 (sample SAMN12412400, study PRJNA552823) | activated sludge metagenome | isolation source: activated sludge from anammox sidestream of wastewater treatment plant... | place: USA: North Carolina | collected 2017-09 | reverse complement strand
GTCATCGCGAAGACGGGCGCCACCGGCAACGTCACCGGCCCGCACCTGCACTTCGAGGATCACCCGAAGGGGCCGTTCGTCTACGCGCAGGTCCGCAAGCCCGCGTGGTGAGCGGGCCCGGCCGTCAGTTGAGCTTCGCGAAGAGCTCCTGGATCGCGAGCTTCTTCGCGGGCGACGCCTGGTAGAACGCGTACGTCCCGTGGCTCGCGAGCCCGTTCTTGCCCGCGAGCCAGTCCTGCACCTGGGCCCTCAGCGCCGCCTTCATCGGGACGCCGGCGTAGATCGCGTGGACGTGCCGCGCCTCGGCTGCCGGCCAGCCGTCCTTGCCCGGATCGCGGAAGAACGCGGCGAACCCCTGGGAGGCGAGCACGTCGAGCAGCTGACGGACTTCGCCGTCCGTGAGGCCCCCGACGCGGAGATCGGTCGCGGCGCTGTAGGGCGCTCCGCCGATCGTTCCATCCTGCGCGTGCGTGCCCGCGGACGCGGCCGCGTTGCCGATGGTCTGCGAGATGTCGCCGGCGTCGAGCCCCGCGCAGCGGAGGTGATCGGACGCGTCCGGGTCGAGGCCATAGGCGAGGAGCGGCGCGTGCGAGCACGCTGCGATCACGGCGCGGCAGAAGTCGTTCCGACCCGTCGCCACGAAGCATCCGTGCGCGCAGACCGCGACGGCCTTCGCGGGCCCCGGGCCGTCGCAGTGATAGAGCGTGCGCGGATCCGCGTCGTCGACCTTGTCGCCGCCGCAGTACTCACCCGACTTCGCGTTCGCCGCGCATGCCGGTGCGGGCGTCGCGGGCGGTGGTGCGCTCTCGTCGTCCGGAGGTGCCGCGTCGCCCTCGGTGGAGGGGACGTGCCCGCTGCTCGGGGGCACGAACGGCTCGGGCGAGGTTCCGCCCCGATCGTCGAGTGCGTCCACGCTGCACGCGGCGATCGCGAGTGGGAAGGGGAGCGCGAGGAGGCAACGGGGACGGACGCTGGCCATGCGTCGTCGCGCGTGCGAGGTGCGTGCCTGCTCGGATCGGCGTGAAGCGGCGCAGATCGACACGCGTCGCTGTGGACGGCGTGCGACGCCCGTCGACGATCGTCCACGCCGAAGCACCATGCGTCGAGCAGGAAGGTGCGCGAATCGAGCGGTGGTCCACGCAGCGGGGCCGCCACGCGACAGCGTCGCCGGAGAAGTGCAGCGAACGCGGGCTGGCGCGCCGGATGCTGACGGAAGGAGCATGTCGAACCGCCGACCGCTCCGCTTCACGTGCGCCCTCGTGTTCTCTTCCGCCGTCGCTCTCGCCGTCACGACGGTAGGGTGCAGCAGCGACATGGACGAGGACGACGGCCTCGGCTCCGCACCGGCCGCTCCGATGGAGGCCGATCCCCACGCACACGACGAGGGGGCCGGCGACTTCGGCGCTCCCGACGACTCGGCCGCGCTCGGCGCGGACGATCTCGACACGACGCCCGCGCTGGAAGACGACGTCGCCGAGCCGATCGCCGCAGCGGGCGAGGTCGGCTCGACGGCGCAAGCCGCGTCGCGCGTCGCGTCGCCGGTGCCGGGCCGGCGCGTGACGTATCCGTATGGCGTGAGGAGCTCGCGCTACCAGGCCGGCTTCCACACGGGCCAGGACTACGCGGCGCCGACGGGCACGCGCGTCGTCGCCGTGCGCAGCGGGAGGATCCGCTGGTCGAACAACAACGGCGGCGCGTACGGGCGATGGATCGGGCTCGACGCCGACAACGGCCGCACGTACGTGTACTGCCATCTTTCGAGCCGCGCGGTCGCTGCCGGCACGCGGGTCAGCGCGGGCCAGACGATCGGCAAGGTCGGCGCCAGCGGCAACGTGACCGGCCCGCACCTGCACTTCGAGGATCACCCGAAGGGCCCGTTCCGCTACGCGCAGGTCCGCAAGCCGGCGTGGTGAGCGCGCCGGCGCGGCCGTGCGGCCCGTGCTAGTGTCACGGGCTCGGAGCCATGGGTGAGCCGACGTCGGGTCGGGGGACCTCGCGCTACACGCTGCACGATCCGTTCGCAGCCGGCGGCATGGCCACGGTGCATTTCGGCTTCCTCGTCGGCGAGGAGGGCTTTCTGCGCACGGTCGCGATCAAGCGCATGCGCGCGCAGGTCGCTGATGAGCCCGACGTCGCCGCCATGTTCGCCGACGAGGCGCGGCTCGCCGCACGCATCCGGCATCCGAACGTCGTGCAGACGCTCGACGTCGTCACGGACGGCGAGCAGCTGCTCGTCGTGATGGAGTACGTCGCGGGCGATTCGCTCGCGTCGCTCGTCCGCGCCTGCGGCGAGCGGAGGGCGGCCATCCCGAGCGACGTCGTGGCGGCGATCTTCGTCGGCTTGCTCGACGGGCTCCACGCGGCGCACGAAGCACGCAACGAACGTGGCGAGCCGCTCGGTCTGGTGCATCGCGACGTTTCCCCGCAGAACGTGATCGTCGGCGTCGACGGGATCGCGCGCGTGCTGGACTTCGGCATCGCGAAGGCCGAGGGACGGCTGCGCACGACGCGCGAGGGGGAGGTGAAGGGCAAGCTCGCGTACATGTCCCCGGAGCAGCTGAACGGCACGGCGACGCGGACGAGCGACGTCTACTCCGCGGCCGTGTGCATGTGGGAAGCGCTGACGCTGCAGCGCCTCTTCAGCGGCGAGCATCCGTCCGCGATCACGGCGAAGATCCTCGCGGGGATCGTACCGCGCCCGAGCGAGCACGCGGCGGTTCCTCCGGAGCTCGAGGCGATCGTGATGCGCGCGCTCCACCGGCAGAGCGCGGAGCGCTTCGCGACGGCCGACGCGATGGCCCGCGCGATCGAGGCTGCGGTCCGGCCTGCGCTCCCATCCGTCGTCGGGCGCTGGGTGAGCGAGCTCGCGGGGGCGAAGATCGAGGCACGCGCGGCACGCATCGCGGAGCTCGAGCGCGAGCGCGCGATGGCGCCTGGCCCCGATCCCGCCGTCGTCGACGGCGGCTCCCCGCCGCCGGTCTCGCTGCCATCGAGGCGCAAGGCGCTCGTGGCCGGCGGGCTGCTCCTGGCTCTCGGCGTCGGGGTCGCGGCTCTCCTCGAGCGCCGGACGCAGCCGCGGGCGGACGCGTCGATCCAGCCGTCCGCCGCCGCATCCGCGTCCGCGAATGACGCGCCGCTGCCCGATACGCCCGACGCGGCAGCGGCCTCGCTGCTCGCCGTGCCCTCGCCCGGATCGACGGCGGCGCCGCGTGTGTCGCACAGGCCCATCGCGCGCCCTCCGCCCTCCGCCGCGCCGAGGATCGACTGCAGCCCGCCGTACACCGTCGACTCGGACGGCGTGCGCCAATACAAGAAGGCGTGCTTCAAGTGACGCGACGGCGGCTCGCGAAGATCGCCTTCGTCCTTGCCTTCGCCGCGCCCGGCTTCGCGCGCGCCGACACGACGGACCAGTGCATCGCGTCCGCGGAGAACGGACAGCGACTGCGCCGCGACGCGCGGCTGCGCGCCGCGCGCGACGAGCTCATCGCGTGCGCGCGCGAGGCCTGCCCTGCGGCCATCGCACGCGACTGCAAGCGCTGGCTCGCCGAGGTGGAGGGCTCCCTGCCTTCGATCGTCGTGCGCGTCGTGGACTCCGGCGGGCGCGACGTGACCGATGCCGTCGTCACGGTGGACGGTGAGGTGGCGACCGTGAGCGCCGCCGGGCGTCCCCTGGAGCTCGACCCCGGCGAGCACACGGTGCGCGCCGAGCGCAACGACCTCACCACGAGCGCGTCGATCGTCGTCGGCGCGGGCGAGCACGATCGGCTGATCTCGCTCGAGATGCCGGACGCTGCTCGGCGCGCGCAGGCGCCGCGCGCGTCGATCTCACCGGCGACCTGGGCGCTCGGAGGGGCTGGCCTCGTCGCGGCGGGAGCGGGCGTGCTCTTCTGGCTGGAGGGGCGCAGCGATCGGTCGAGCCTCTTCGCGACCTGCGGCGTGAGCCGCACCTGCACGAACGACGACAGGGATCGCGCGCAGACGAAGCTCGTCGTGGGCGATCTGCTCTTCGCGGGCGGCGTCGTCGCCCTCGGCGCCGCGGTCTTCGTCGGCATCGCGAGCTCACGCGCGCCCGCGCCGTCCGTCCGCGTGGGCGCGTCGCCGACCGCGGGTGGAGGCGTCGTCGTCGGCTCCGGCGCGTTCTAGACGAGAGGCGTCAGGCTTCGTGCTTCTTCAGCAGACGATAGATGTACGTGCGATCGAGGCCCGCCGCCTGCGCGGCCGCCTGGACGTTGCCGCCGTGCCGCTCGAGGAGGCGGCGCACGTATTCGCGCTCCATCTCGTCACGGAACTCGCGGAACGGCTTCGTGAAGATCCCCCCGGACGGATCGCCGGGCCGTGACGACGTCGGAGGTGGCTCGGATCGCGCCCCCGACATCGCCGCGGCCTGGCGCGCGCCGAAGGCGACGGCGCGCTCCACGAAGTTCCGGAGCTCGCGCACGTTGCCGGGCCAGGCCCGGTCCAGCGCCTCGCGCAAGAGCTCCGACCTGAACGCCTCGCTCGCGCCCTGGCAGAAGTGATCGACCAGGAGCACGACGTCATCCATGCGCGTGCGGAGCGGCGGCACGCTCACGGGGAGCACGGCGAGCCGGAAGTAGAGGTCCTCGCGGAACGATCCGGTGCTCACCATCTGCCGCAGATCGCGGTGCGTCGCGGACACGAAGCGCACGTCGATCGGCCGGTGCGCGCTCTCGCCGACGCGCCGGATGGTGCGTGACTCGAGCGCGCGCAGGAGCTTCGGCTGCACGCTCGGCGCGAGCTCGCCGATCTCGTCGAGGAAGACGGTGCCCCCCGCGGCCGCCTCGAGCGCGCCCACGCGCGTGCTCGTCGCGCCGGTGAACGCGCCCTTCACGTGGCCGAACAGCTCGCTCTCGAGGAGCTGCTCCGGGAGCGCCGCGCAGTCGACGACGACGAACGGACCGCGCGCCCGCGGAGACGCGTCGTGCAGCGCGCGCGCGACGAGCTCCTTGCCCGTGCCGGTCTCGCCCTCGATCAGCACCGTCGAGTCGTGGGCGGCGACGCGGGCGAGGATCGCGAACAGCTCGCGCATCTCCACGCTCCCGCCGACGAGCCCGCCGAAGCGCGAATCCGGCCAGAGCTCGATCGATGTCTCGATCGCTGCGTCGACCGAGAGGAGCGTGCTGCCGACACGGACGCGCCCGCCGTCCGGCACGCGCGCCTCGCGGACCTGGACGCCTTCGATCCAGGTGCCGTTGCGGCTGCCGAGATCGCGCACCCACAGACCGTCGAGCCTCGGCTCGAGCTCCGCATGGAGGCGCGAGACCGCCTTGTCGTCGACGACGAGATCCGCGCGGCTCGTCGAGCCGACGAGCGCGAGCTTGCCGATCGTGACCGCATGATCGCCCGCACCGTCGCGCCAGACGATGCGCGGCTGGCGCCGGACGGCCGTGCGCGCGCCTCGGGCCGGCACGACGTCGGTCTCTGCGTCGTCGTCGGGGCGGAAGGACACCCGAGCACGGTAGCGCAGAAATGCGGGCGCGCCCCACTCCGCTCAGAGGCACTCGTCCTGGGCGTTCGCCTTCACGCTGCAGCCCGCGTCGCAGACGCGCAGGAGCTTGCCCGAGTAGTCGCTCTGGCATTCGTAGAGCGAGCCCGGATCGCCGACGACCTGATCGTTGCCGCAGTACTTCGTACCGGCGACGCAGATGCACGCGCCGCTCCGACCGGGCCGCCGCGTGCAGCCCTTCGCGCACGGGATCGCGATCGTCGCCCCGCCGTCGTCGAGGCAGCGATAGAGCGTGCTCGGATCGCCGACGACGCCGTCCCCGCCGCATCGGTGCTCGCCCGCGGGGCACGACGTCGGCCCGTCCGCCTCCGCGTCGTCGGACGCCTCGTGTGCGGCCGCTGCGTCGGGAGGCGTGTCGATCGGCAGGCCGTCGAACGAGGTCAGGAGCGAGCACGCCGCGAGCGTGCATGCCGCGACAGCCGAGCCGAGGACGATCGCGACGCGCATGATCGCCGTCACTCGACCGTGACGAACGCGGTCTCGCGCAGCGTGTTCTTGCTGGGATCGCTGCGGAACCCCACCTGGGTCACGCCGCGCGGAAGCTTCCCCGCGTCGAAGCGCCACGCGTAGGGCGGCGAACCGCTGATCACCGTCGCGCTCTCGTTCACGATCGGGGTCGCGCTCGTCGGCGTGCAGAGCACGATGTTGACGTTCGTGAAGCCCTGCGACTGATCGGTGACGGTCACCTGGAGCGGCGTCTGCGTGGACCCGGGGCTCGGCGAGAAGGCGATGTCCATGCTCGCTCGATCGACCTTGGCCATCATGCAGCCCGGGTCGGGCTGGGGGAGCGCCGCGTCTGCCGCATCCGCCGTGTCTGCGGCGTCCGCGGGACCGCCGGAGTCCGTCGGAGATGCCGCGTCGAGGAGCGGATCCGTCGGGGCATCGCCGCCGTTGCTCCCGCCGCCGTCCCTTCCCTGCACCGTCGATCCTTCATCGACGACGACGTCCTCGATGCCGAGGATGCCGTTGCAGCCGCAAGCGGAGGCGATGACGGCGAGCACGCACGTGCGCACGTGAGCACGGATGCGCGTCACGGGAGGGCACCCGACAGGAAGACATGGCCTCCGCCGGGTGCAGCGGCCACCGTCGTCGACAGCGTGGTGCCCGTCGGCGTCGAGGAGCGCGAGGGCGCGAGGAGCACGAGGGTGACCCCGCCGGCGGTGAGCAGACCACCCGCGATGAACGCGATCGTCGAGAGGTTGCCGCTCGACTTCGCGTCCGCCGCGAGCGCGCCGCCCTCCGCGTCGCAGATCAATCCTCGGCAGTGCGCCTGCGCGTCGGACCACTTCGATTGCGCCGTCAGGCCGAACCAGGTGCCGAGCCCGAGCCCGACGACTCCGGCTCCTGCGACGACGTAGCCGACGAGGCGCAGCGTGTCCCCGCTTCCCTCGTCGGCGCCCGCCGGTGCAGGCGCCGGGGCCGCGGCGGTCGCGCTCTTCGCGAGCGCAGGGATCTCGACGACGACGGGCTCGCCCGGGCGTGCCTCGAACGTCGAGCTCCAGGTCTCGCGCCCCGGGGCGCTCACCTCGAGCTTGTGCGGCCCCGGGTCGACGGGGAGCGCGACGTCCGCGACCGCCGCGTCGAGCGCCACGCCGTCACGCTTGATGACCATGTCGGCCTCGCGCGCCGTCACCACGAGCTTCACGCGTGCGAGCTTCGGCTCGAGCGCGTCCGCGCGCGTCCTTGCGAGCTTCTCGCGGTCGGCGCGTCCCGCCGCGCGGGCGGCGTCGATGGCCTCGCGAAAGGTGGCCCATGCGGTCGCGGTCTTCCCGGCCCGCTCGTAGCACTCCCCGAGGTTCAGCAGGGTCCCGACGGCCGGCGAGGCGTTCTGGCTGGCCGCGAGCTTGGCGCAGGCTTCGTCGTACCTGTGCTCCGCCATGAGGCGACGGCCCTCGAGGAAGAGCGCCTCGGCCGCCGCATCGTCGCGTCCCTGCGCGTACGCGGGCCCGGCTGCCACGATCGTCGTGACCGCGAGAGCAAGCGCCGGGAGCACGCGTGCGCGCCGGACGAGGCTCGACATCCAGTGACAGACCGTAACACAGGACGGCTCCGACCCCACATCGCCGGACCCGACGGCACCCAAGCGCCGGAGCAGAATGCATCGCCACGTCGTGACCGCACGTCGTCGCTCGCGCGGCGCCGGGGCGTGATCCCGGCACGATGCACGAGGCGCCGTTCTTGCTGCATCCTGCGCGCTGCGCCCCGTCGTCGGACTCCTCGCCCTCGCTCTCGGCCTCGCGTTCGGCTGTGTGCCCGCTCCGCGCGCACCGATCGATCTCGAGCGTGTCGAGACACGAACCGTGCGCCTCGGGCTCGCGGGCCCACGTGCCGCCATCTGCCCGGGCGAGCCGGTGAAGCTCGACGTCGTGCTCGACGTGGTGGACGAGGACGGCGAGACGATGAAGCTCGTCCCGCACCGGCGCACGTTCGAGGACGCGATCTTCGACGTGCGCCAGCTCCGCGTCTCGAGCCCGCAGGGCTTCTTCGACGGCGACGGCGTCTTCTATCCGAAGCCCGATGTGGCGGCCTCGGTGCAGACCGGGTTCGTCCTCTATGCGCGTGCGCCCCACGGTCCGTCGTTCTCGGTGCGCTTTCCTCCTGCATACGAATGCACCGCTTCGATCGGACGCGACGGTCCGACCGGAGGGGAGGGACCGCGCTTCGAGGTGTTCGTCACGTGGGTGAAGACGCCCGACTACACGAAGCTCCTCGCCGCACGCGCGTTCGGCGAGGTCGATGCGATCACGCTCGTTGCGCCGGGGACCCCGCTGGTCGCGCGGGCGTGCGGCGGCCGGGGCGCGGCCGGCGTCCCGGGCGGAGACGGAGGCGACGGCGGGGCGGGGGGCGACGTCACCATCGTCGTCGACGATCGCTTCGACGATCTCGAGCGCATGGTGACGGCCGACGTGCGCGGCGGAGACGGCGGACCTGCCGGCTACGACGAGCTGCTGGCCCGCACGCAGACGGAGGGCATCCGCGGCCGCCCGGGCAAGCACGGCCCGCGCGGAAAGGCGAGCATCGTCAGGGGGAGGGATGTCCGTTCGCGCTTCGAGGGCCTCGGCGCGATCGTCGCCTGGTAAACCGCGCTATTCTCCGGCCCGTGGAGAGCATCCAGCCCAACGCCCACGTCGTCCTCGACTACGAGCTGCGCGACGACGCGGGGAAGGTCCTCGACTCGAGCGAGAGCGAGGACGGCGAGCCGATCGTCTACGTGCACGGCTACGGCATGATCGTGCCCGGCCTCGAGGCGGCGCTCGTCGGGCTGAAGGCCGGCGACGCGAAGGAGGTCACGGTCGCGCCCGAGGCCGGCTTCGGCGAGCACGACGAGGAGCTCGTGCTCGAGGTCGATCGGAGCGACTTCCCGCGCCCGGACGCGGTCGCGCCCGGAGACGAGCTCGTGGCCGAGTCGCCCGAGGGCGAGGAGGCGATGATGCGCGTGCTCGAGGTCAAGGAGGACTCCGTCGTCGTCGACGCGAACCACCCCCTCGCAGGCAAGACCCTCCAGTACAAGGTCCGGGTCAAGGAGGTCCGCGCCGCGACCGACGAGGAGATCGCCGCGGCCGCGATGGCCTTCGAGGAGGCCGGGTACGGGACCGGAGATGCGGAGGAGGGCGCCGAGCCGGGGCCGGACGCGAACCTGGTCCAGTTGAGGTCCAAGAAATCCCGCTAGAAAACGCCGCTTGCGGCGTCCATGGCGCGCGACTAGGCATAAACGCCCCTCGCCGCCGGTTGTCGAGCGCGAGGGTCTATCTCATCCCCACGGGTACGTGGGGCCCCAAGGTGAGCCCGATGACGCAGAAGACCAATCCCTGGACGTTCGACGTGCGTGTGCGCGAGCGCAACCTCAAGGCCGGCAGCCTGACCGAGAAGGACGTCGAGAAGTACATCTCGACGCTCCCCGATCTGGCCGACCAGGCGGAGCCGTTCGGGACGCCGCAGCCCGCTCTCGAGCAGCCCGTGATCGAGGCCGCGGCCGAAGAGAACGAGCCGGAAGAAGAAGAAGAGGAAGATTCCGCGGTCTCCGAGCCGGCTGCCGGCGGCGACGGCGCGGGCGTCTGAGGGCGACGCCGTGACCGACGAGGCGCTTCCGACGATCGACTTCGCGACCTTCATCCTGTCGCTGAGTCACTCGGCGTTGATGCATCTCGGCGAGGCTCCCGATCCGGATACCAACCAGATCGCGACGAACCTCCCGCTCGCGAAGCAGAACATCGATCTCCTCGGGCTGCTCGAGGAGAAGACGAAGGGGAACCTGACCGGAGACGAGGAACGTCTCCTTGCGCAGGTCCTCTTCGACCTTAGGATGCGCTTCGTGGAGCGCTCCAAAGGAGAGCCCGCGAAGAAATAGCCGCCCCGGAGAACATGCAGCCCCGAAGCACCCTCTTCTGCCTCGTCCTTCCGCTGCTGACGATTGGCGCCGGTTGCCGCAATCCGGCCGCGAGGGAAGACAAGGGACATTCGGAGCTGCCTCCGGGCGCGGTGGCCGTCACCAGCGCCGCAGTGCTGCCTGCCGCGCCGAAGCCGGCCCCGACCCCGGCGCCTCCCCTCGACGTGAAGGTCGGGCCGCTCAGCTTCGCGCCCGTCGCGAAGCGCGCGGACGCGAGCGTCGTCACCATCTACACGGTGGGCGAGGAGGAGACGCGCGGCGGGCCCTTCGGCCGACGCGCGAAGGGCCGCACGGCGAAGGGCCTCGGCACCGGCTTCATCGTCGAGAAGGACGGCGTCATCATCACGAACAACCACGTGATCGACGGCGCCGACGAGATCCTCGTCCAGCTCTCGGACGAGCGGCGCTTCCCCGCGAAGGTCGCGGGCCGCGATCCCCGGACCGACATCGCGGTCGTGAAGCTCGACGGCGTGAGCGACCTGGCGACGATCCCGCTCGGCGACTCCGACGGCCTCGAGGTCGGCGACTGGGTCGTGGCGATCGGCAACCCGTTCGGGCTCTCGCACACCGTCAGCGCGGGCATCGTCAGCGCGAAGGGCCGCGGGCGCGACGACGTCCCGCTCGACCCGACCGGCTACTACGACTTCATCCAGACCGACGCCTCGATCAACCCGGGCAACTCCGGCGGGCCGCTGTTGAACCTCAAAGGCGAGGTCGTGGGGATGAACACCGCGATCCGCGGGAACGGCGCCCAGGGGATCGGGTTCGCGATCCCGATCAACATGGTGAAGCAGCTCCTGCCGCCCTTGCTCCGCGAGGGTCACGTGACGCGGAGCGCGCTCGGCGTGCGCATCCGCGACGTGCGCGATCTCACCCCGGAGGACCGCGCGTCTTTGAAGATCGCGGCCGACAACCAGAACGACAAGGGCGCGGTCATCGAGTTCGTCGATCCGAACGGCCCGGCGGACAGGGCGAAGCTCGAGGTCGGCGACGTGATCGTCGGGTTCGGCGGACAGGCGATCGAGCGCAGCTCGCTCCTGCAGTGGCTGGCGAGCACGACGGGCGTGGGCAAGACGGTCCCGGTCCGGGTGGTCCGCCAGGGAAAGGCCTTCGATATCCAGGTCACGCTCACCGAGCTCAAGGAGCCGAAGCGCGCCCCCCGGCCGCGATTGCCGCAGCCGGGCGAGGACGAGGAGCCGTTCGGCCGCTGATTCCGCTGCTCCTGCGGGGGGGGTGGAACGGCCGGGCCGCCAGCCCAAGCGCGGCCTGCTAGCCCCGGGCGACGGCCATGTACTACCCTGGGCGTAGTATGTCGGCGCTGCCTCCGGAGGCCTCGAAGACAGGGGAAGACGCCTCTGCCGACCCGGCAGACGAGCCGGTGCCGTCCTCGGACCTGGACGAGCGTTCCCCCTCCACGGCCTCTCTTCCATCGAAGGTGCCGCCGCCGTCTAGCACCCTGAATACACGGGTTTCCGACGCGTCCAACGCCAAGCAGGCACGAATACGCGAAGCGGAGGAGGACCGTGGGCTCATTGCGAGGGCGCAGCAAGGCGACACCGCTGCTTTCCGGCAGCTGGTGGAACGCCACCAACGCCGCGCCTTCGCGATCGCCCTCAGCCTCGTCCGCGACGAGAACGACGCCCGCGAGCTTGTGCAGGACGCATTCCTGCGTGTCTACAAAGGCCTCAATAGCTTTCAGGGTGGATCCAGCTTCTTCACCTGGCTCTATCGGATCATCACGAACCTCAGCATCGATCTCATCCGCAAGCCGGGAAGGCAGCTCGCCGACATCGACGAGTCGCGGTTCGAGACCGACGAGTCTCAAGAAGCCGAATTCCCCCTGCTCAGCCGCGTCGATGGGTCCGACCCCGTCGACGTCGTCCGCCGGCGAGAGATCGCCGGCCGCCTCCAGGCAGCGCTCGACGCGCTGCCGCCTTACCACCGCGGCGTCATCGTCATGCGAGAGATCGAAGGGCTCAGTTACGAGGAAATGGCGCAGGCCATGGGCGTCTCCAAGGGGACGATCATGAGCCGGCTGTTCCACGCCCGCCAGAAGCTGCAGAAAGCGCTCTCCGACTGCTACGAAGAGCAGATCGGGAAGGTCCCGGACTCCGGGCGCGGAGAACCCGAGAAGGAAGGTGACTCGTGAGCACCTCCCGACTCGAGATGGACCGCATGACGAAGCTGATGGCGTACGCCGACGGTGAGCTCGAAGGCGACGAGCGCCTCGAGGTCGAGAAGCTGATCGCGACGGACGCCGAAGCCGCACGCTTCGTCCGCGAGCTCGGCACGCTCGGCGACTACATGCGCCTCGGCTACGAGGATGCGGTCGCCCCGGACCTCGCGAAGGTCGATCTGACCGGCGCGATCATGGACGCGGTCGCCGAGGAGAAGATCGAGCCGCACCGGCCGGTCGCCGCGGACAACGTCCGTTCGCTCGACGCCCAGCGCGCACGCCGCCGCACGATCGTGGTCACCGTGGCGGCGATCACCGCGCTCGCCGCGTCGATCTTCATGTTGATGCGGCCGAAGGAGGAGGCGCCCCTCGCGAAGGCGCCGGCCGCTCCGGAGCCTTCGGCCGTCGTCGCCAGCACGGGCGGCGCCGGGGTGGAGGTCGAGGCCGTCGAATCTCCGGGACACTCGGTCAGTGTGTTCTATCTTCCGAGCGCCAACGAGCTCTCGACGAGCGTGGTGGTCTGGGTCGACGAGACAGGGGAGAAATGACGATGACGATGAACCGCCGAAAGCTGCTTCTGAGCGGGATCGCGCTCGGCTGCGCGGTCTTCACCAACGTCACCACCGTCTCGGACGCCGAGGCTCAGGGTGGTGGCCCGCAGGCCGAGGTGCTCGTGATCCACGGGACCAACTGCGACAAGCCGAGCGTCGATCCGGCGATCGGCGAGATGCCGCCGCTCAAGTACAACTGCTACAAGCTGCTCGAGAAGAAGATGATGCCGCTCACGAAGGGCCAGTCGAGCACGACGGCGCTTCCGAACGGCCGCACCTTCCAGATCACGTACAGCGACATGACGCCGGACAAGCGGTATCGCGTCGCCGCGGCGATCAGCCAGCCGGACGGCAAGGGCTTCCTCAAGCTCGCGGACATCACCGCGGAGGCGAACAAGCGCTTCAACGTCGGCGGCTTCGCGTACCAGAACGGCGCGCTGGTGCTCGCCATCCGGATCGTGCCGTAGCTCGCCGTCGCCTCGGTTCGCAGGGAGGCGGGGAGGACGGGAGAGAGAGAACTTCTTCGGAGGTGCTCGCGGACGTCGAGATCGCCGGCGAGCATCGTCGATCCTTCTTTCTCCTTCTCCCATCTTCCCCGGCTCCCTGTGGATCGTCCTCGCGAGGCGCGAGGGAAGAGCCTCGCCTCGTCCGCGCGTTCTCGCCGCGAAAGGCCCCGGGTATTTCGCCTCTCGCGGGCCCCTTTGGTAGAAAGAGGGCTCGATGCGCAAAGACGTGCCGCTCGCGGTGGAGGTTCCGTCGCCCGATCGGGACAAGCCTGCCTGGGTGAAGGTCGGCGTGATCGCCGCGGTCGGGTTCGTCGTCGGCATCGCGTGGCCGCGGGTCGTCGGCGTGCGCCTCGGTCCGAGCGCGCCGGGCGAGTCGACGTCGTCGGCCGCGTCGAGCGCGTCCGCCGGCCGCGCGCCGGAGGCTCCGCCCGCGAGCGTCGCGGCGAAGACGACGGCGGCGAGTCCCTCGGCATCCGCGCCGGCGGAGAAGGCGGCTGCGCCGACGGCCGTCGCGGCTGCCGTCCCGCCGAAGATCACCGTCACGAAGGGCAACGTCCTCAGCTGCAAGACGACGGACGGCGAGAAGAAGACGGGCAAGGAGTGCGGGCCCGTCGCCGGCCTCGATCTCGTGGTGAAGCCGCGCGTGCAGAGCATCGCGACGTGCTCGGGCGTCGAGGGCCAGACGGGCAAGCTCGCCCTCGTGGTCAACGCGGACTTCAACAGCGGGCGCTTCTGGTACGACGTCAGCAAGGCGTCGAACGTGCAGAACCTCGACGCGATCAGCTCGTGCCTCAAGACGAGCTTCCACAACACGAGCGTCGACAAGGGCGTGCCGCACGAGCACGCGCGCTACACCGTCTCGTACACCGCTATGCTCACGGCGGCGGACGGATCGGCGGCGAGCGCGACGAAGGACAAGGACGACGCGCCGAAGAAGGGCAAGGCAGAGAAGAGCGCGGACAAGCCCGCCGCGACCGAGGACGAAGCGCCCGCGCCGGTGAAGCCCGCGGCCGCCGGTGAGGCCGCCGTCGCGTGGGAGGTCGCGCTCGTGCGCGATCAGCCGAAGGTCGGCTCGGTGGTCGCGCGCCTGCCGCGCGGCACGAAGGTGAAGCTCGGCTCGATGAAAGAGGGCTGGTACGCGATCAAGTTCGGTGACGACTTCGGCACCGAAGGTTGGGTGTACCGCGGCGCCGTCGGGCGCTGACGATCGCTCTCAGAACGTCGCGCTGAGCACCACCGCGGGACCGCCCGCGGCGTCGGGCACCGTCGCGACGAGGTTCCCGTGCAGCTCGTAGCGGATGCCGCCATCGACATGGATCTTCTGCACGCTCGTCAGCATGAGCGTGGACGAGCCCGCGCCGTCGCGCGCGTCCCACGTGCGCGAGCCGCTCTTCACCCAGGCGACGAGCTGATGGGGCTGCCATCCGAGGTGCGGGACGCCGGAGACGTGCACGCTGACGATGGCCGCCGGCGAGCGATCTGCGGCGCGCAGCACGATCTGCAGCTGTCCCGCCGCGAATGAAGCGTCCGTGTCGTCGACGAGGTCGGGCCTCATGCGGGTGCTGCAATCGAGCCGGGCGTAGACGGCGCCGGCGAGATCGATGACGCACGCGTTCGCGCCGGCGTCGGCCTGCGCTTCGACATCGCGCGCGGAGAGGAGGATCAGCGCGGGCACCGCGGAGACGAACACGCCCGCGATGAGCCCCCGCCGCATGCGAATTTCCTCGAGGAGCTGCTTCGCGCGCGCGTTCACAATCCCAGGCTAGCCCACGATCATGGCGTGGGCGATCGCGTCAGAAGACGGACCGTCTCGAACGTCGCGTCGAGCTCGGCGCGATCTCCTTCCACGTCGCGCCCTCCGCGCGCCGCTTCTCTGCGAACGCTGCCACGCGCGCTCGGAGCTCGGGGCTGTACCTGCGCCCGCGCCCTCGGTCGTGCGCCTCGATGGCTTGCCGGAGTAAACGCGCCTCTTGCGTCGTCGTCATGACCGACGCCGTGCACCGTCACGCCGTCGGCGTCACGACGGGGCAAGGCGAGACGTTACGCATCAACCGCCTAGCCCGGCGGGGACTCTGGAGCCCCGAATCACCTAGGGCGCCACAGGCTGGGGCGGAGCCTGGCGTGCCAGGAACGGGTACTGCGCGGTGTTGAGCCAAATTGCGGAGCGACCGCGTAGGCGGTCGAGCCATTCCGCCTCCGCTGCGACAAGTGTCTTCCGATACGTGACGTAGCCGAGCACGCGCTCGGCGTCGTCGAGCGTCAGGGGAGCTTTCATCAATTTTACGATGACCAGGGTGTCACCAATGGCAACGGGCCGCGAGATCTCCCCCTCGCGGAGCTCAGCAACGGCGCCGGCCAACACTGGCGCATGTTGCCGGAGGACGCCAACGTGCACTTGACCGCACGAGCGCTTGGACAGTTCGTCCGAGGAGTACTGGCTGACGATCTTGCAGAAGTCTTCCCCGGCGCGGAGGCGCTGCGCGAGCGACCGTGCGGTGTTCGAGCCCGAATCGTCGGCTCCGCCCCTGGGGACGACGAGCATGCGAAGGTCTGGAGTGTGCGTGCTCGTTAGCCAGTATTCGTATGCCGCGATGATATCGGCCTTGGTCAGTCGATGATTTCGGCCGACCTCGAGATCCAGGACCTTTCGCCCCACGCGACTGATCCACATGAAGCGTCGAAACTCAGGCCTCTTCCAGCCGACCCGTTGCACTTCGTTCCAGTAGGCCTCCTCACTCACGGCTTCGGCACGCATCGTTTCGCGTAGATGCTGCTCGAGCTCCTGCTCGGTCACGCCGACGCCTAGGCGGCGGGCCTCTGCGACGAGGAGCTCCTCGTCGATCAGCATGTCGAGCGCTGCGCGAAAGACTTCCTGTTCGCGCTCGACGTGCCCCCACGTCAGCAGCAGCACGCGCGCGCGCCTTTGGACATCGTCGAGCGAGATGGACTTCTCATCGACCCGGGCGACGATTCCGGCGTCGATCGAGGCCGACGGGGCCTGGGGTGGTGGCGGAAGAGGATGCTGCAAGGCCGGGCGAGGGCATGGCAGAGAGGGCGCACATGCTGCGCTCAACAGCACGCTGGAGAGAATGAGCCCGCGCATCGGCGTTACCGACGCCGCGAGGCGTACCGTCCTTGGGGTCACGGTGGAGTTGCCCCGGTTTCTTGGACACCTGACGTAGCTCGAGATGGGCTACAGAGTGGAGGTCCTCGATGGGAACGCGTAGGCCGCGAAGGAAGTTCACGCCGGAGTACAAAGCGGAGGTCGTCCGGCTCGTACGGACGAGCGGGAAGAGCGCGGGGCAGATCGCCCGGGAGTTGGATCTGAACGAGACGTCGGTGCGCGCGTGGCTCGCGCAGGCCGAAGTCGACGCGGGCAAAGGCTCGAACGGCGCGCTGACGACGGCGGAGCGCGAGGAGCTCGCGAGGCTGCGCCGCGAGGTCCGCACGCTGCAGATGGAGCGAGACATCCTAAAAAAAGCGACGGCCTTCTTCGCCAAGGAGACGACGTGAAGTTTGCGTTCATCGCGGTGGAGAAGGCCTCGTTCCCGGTGGCTGCACTCTGCAAGGTTCTCGGCGTCTCGCGTAGCGGGTTCTACGCGTGGACGGAGCGCGTGCCGTCGGCTCGCTCGCTCGAGGACGCGAAGCTCCGCGTGCACGTCGCTGCGGCCTACGAGCTGGGCCGCGGGGCGTACGGCGTGCCGCGCATCCACCGCGAGCTCCGCGCCGCAGGGTTCAACGTGAGTCGCAAACGCGTCGCGCGGCTCATGGGCGAGCTCGGGCTGCAGAGCCGTCGGAAGCGACGGTTCAAGGCGACGACGGACTCGAACCACGCGCTGCCAGTCGCGAAGAACATCCTCGACCGCAAGTTCGAGGTCGACGCGCCGAACGTCGCGTGGGTGACGGACATCACGTACGTCTGGACGTCGGAGGGCTGGCTGTACCTCGCGGCGATCCTCGACCTGTTCTCGCGCCGCGTCGTCGGCTTCGCGATGAGCGAGCGCATTGACCGAGCGCTCGTCCTCGAGGCGCTCACCGCCGCCGTCGGGCGCCGCGTGCCGAACGCCGGCCTCGTGCACCACTCCGATCGCGGCTCGCAATACGCGAGCAACGACTACCAGACCGCCCTGGACGACCTCGGCGTCGTCTGCAGCATGAGCCGCAAGGGCAACTGCTGGGACAACGCCGTCGCGGAGAGCTTCTTCGCCACCCTGAAGACCGAGCTCGTCTACCAGCGTCGCTTTGCGACCAGAGAAGAGGCGCGAGAGGCCATCTTCGAGTTCATCGAGGTCTTCTACAACTGCCAGCGTCGACACTCGGCCCTCGGCTACGTCAGCCCGATGGAGTACGAGACGAAATTTGAAGAAGAGAAGGGAGCGCGAGAGACGAAGAGAGCAGCGTAATCAACCTGTCCACGAGATCGGGGCAGACTCACGGGATCGAGCGCCCGTGGAGAGCGGCATCGCTCGATGGGAATTCGTTGTTGAGTCGCGAGTACAGGGCCGAGGCGGTCGCGGTGTCGCCTGTTCGCTCCGCGATCTGCGCGAGACGAAGAATGGCGTCTGGAAGCACGGGACTGGCGGGCAGCTCCAAGACCTTCTCGTAATATCGCCGCGCTTCGTCGGGTCGATCAGCATAGATGTACAGGAACTCTGCGAGGCCGAACATCGCAAGTGAACGAAACTGCGACTGCTCTTTCGCCACCAGTACCTGGTAAAGCTCCGCGGCCGCGCTGGCGTTGCGCGCCAACTCCCGCTCGACGGCTGTGAAGTACATTGCGGAGTCGATACGAGGATCGTCGGGGTACTCCTTCGCAAATGCGCGGTAGAAGAAGAGCGCTTCGCCACGCGGAAGGTCGCAGGCACACTTCTCGAGCTCGTGCGGTGTCGTCTTCTCGATGGCATTCGCTAGCTCGCCGTAGGCGTCTGCGAGCGCGAGGATCGCGTCTGCGCGTGCCGACGACATCGGCTGCGTGCCTTCCAGCTCCACCGCGAGGCGTTGAATCTCGGCACGGATCGTCGCGGCGTCTCGAAGCGGGGTCCACCGGACGAGCCGGGGGTCCCGACTCGGAACCATTCTCAGGCGCGGGCTGACCGCGAAGCCTGATCCGGGCGGCGGTCGCCACGGTTCCTGTCGTGCGGATGGTAGTGGCTCACGATGCCCACCGCGAGGACCGCATGCCATGCAGAGTGCGATCGCGCTGAGGATGACCCCGACGCTATTGCTCCGGACCCTCCTCATGCGCACCTCCGTTCCCGGGTTCGACAGATCGCCGTTAGGAGACTTGGGCGACATTCTCGATCCTCGCCGCGCGACGCGCTAGCCGCGGCGGCGCGTAGAACGCGCTGTCGGCCCGCCGGGATTCGGATCATCGGGCGCAGGGTAGAGCCAGAACCGTGAACCGGCGCGGACGCGCGCCTGCGGACCGATCGGTCCGCGATCGTCCTCCGGGTTGGGCATTGCCCTCGAGTTCAAGACGGGGGCATGAGCACCGCGCAACCACGGTGCGATTGGGCCGCCGCCACCCGTATCCTCGGGGTTCGGTAGCGCGCGCTCCGAATTTCTCGCGCCGCGACGACCTCGGAGCCAAGGGCCCTCAGGGCCGTCGGGATCTTCAGGGTTGGGAGTCGTGGTCGCGGCCGGCTTCTTTTTCTTCTCCGTGTCGTCTTGCGGATCGTCGTCCTCTCCTTCTTTCTTCTTGCGTTCCTCCGCCTTCTTCTTCAAGTACTCCTCGTACGCTCGCGCGTAGTTCTCCGCATACTGCCGCCAGAGAAACTCGCGCCTCCCTTCCTCACCACCGTGGTGGTCCCAATACTCCCGATGCCTCGCCATCTCGCGGTCGTAGGTCTCGATCTGGCGGTCCCACTCCTCGCTGTCTCGCGGGAGCAGGAAGTTATTGGGATCGTCCTCGGGGTGCACGGGCGGCACGCGCGGGTCGCGCGCGCCGGTGCCGCCACCCATCCCCCCCGGGTCGCCCATCCGATGCCCGAACCCCGGTGAGATTGGTGCCCGCCCGCCGTCATCCCAACTTGGTCCAGGACGGGACGAGCCGCCTCCTGCCCTTCCACCACCGGACGGCATTCTTCCTCCGCCGCTGAGCCAACTCTGCCACCCCCTTCGGCCAGAGCCGTTGAAGCCCGCGCGCTCGAGAGACTTCAAGAAGTCCCCGATCTCGGCTTCGAAGCTTGGCTGGCCGAGTCCCTCGCGATCGTAGGCGTCGAGATCGAGGGATCGCTCTCGCTTGGTCCGGCCTGGCAGGCCCGTCACTCCGCTCGAGGGGTCGTTGAAGATGAACCCGTACTTCCCGCCGCGTCGCCACGGATCGGGCATCGGCAGGCCGTACTTGGGCCCGGCGTCGCGGGCGTAGCGCTCCGCGGCTTCCGCGAGCGAGCGCATGATCTCGGGATCGAGAGTCGAGAGCGATCTGCGATCTCGCTCCGTGAGGAACGGAACTTTGCGGAGCGCCTGGGCGGGATTCACCTGCATCTGGCGCGCTGTGACACTGTCGGCAGCGAGATGCTGCATCAGAGCGCGGATGGTCGCTTCGCTCACGGGCATCTCGCGCGGCGGTCCGTCGCCGGCGCTCGGCGGCGCAGGAGTGCGCGGCTCGCCGTACTGCTCGACGACACTGGGCATGAGGTGCGCCTCGCGCGAGCCTGGGGCGGCGAGAGCGCGCGTGCGCACGAAGGTTGCGGGCCTCTCGAGCGTGGCGTTCCTTCGTGCCATCGTCGTCCTCCTCTTCAGATCTTCAGAGCGAAAGCCCGTAGCGCGCGTTCACGTACGACTTGATGCTGTCGAACTCGTCGTCGGCGAGCGCGACGCCCGAAGTCATGATCTCCAGGATTGAACCGTCGAAGTAGACAGCGGAGCTGAGCTCCGCATACCCGACGCGCATCGAGTACGTGGAGGGGATGACGTCCCGCGTGCCCTCGGCAAAGCTGCTCCAGCTTCCAGAGTCCACACGAAGCTCGAAGTTCGACCCGTCGAATCTGAACTGACCGAGGTGCCACGCGCCCGTGCTGCAGGCGACTCGATGCGGCGAGTTCCAGGCTGTGTCGTACCAGGCGTATCCGAGGCCGGCAGAGCAGAAGGTGAAGCTGAACGCGTACTGCTCGGACAGGAGCGCGGGATCGTCATAGGCTACACCCGCAGGCGCCGCCGCACTGTTCGCGTAGAAGAGCACGGCCCCCGAGCATTCGGTCGCCGGAAGGAGCGTCTCGACGTACGCGTCGGAGTTGAGGATGGTGTCGACACCGTTGAAGGCGGCGGGTGTGAGCCCGTTGACCGCGCTGCCGACGGTCGGCGCATTCGTCGACTCCGCCAGGCTCCTTCCGTCGCTCCCGCCAGCGCTTGGGTTTCCCTCCCAGGGCGAGCCGGCGTAGGAGGCACGCCACCATCCAGTGAGGGGAAGGTTCGCGGGACTGAAGGCGGTCGTCGCATGCCCGCCGGACACGAAGATTCTGAAGGAGGCGGACCAGTCGCCGGCGGCGGTGCCTTCGAGCTTCCATCGGAGCCAGCGGGCAAGCGGAACGGTTGGATTGTCGGCGAGGCGCACCTTGGTGATGACGGGCGCGGAGGCCGCCGCGAGCGTGACGGACGCGACGGCGCGGAAGAGCGCGTCGTCCTTCGCGGGGGCGGTCTCGTACGAGAGCGTCACGCTGCCGGGGCCCGGATTGGCGACGGCGCGGACCTCGAGCCAGAAGACGACGTCGGCGAAGCGCGCCAGGTCGGCCCAGTCGAGCACGCTCTGCACGAACGGCGTCGTCCCGCTTCCGGCGATCGTGGTCCAGTCTTGCAGGAGGTGCATGCGAAGGCTCTCCTTCAGCGTCCTCGCTTGGCGAGGCAGGTGATGCGGAAGTTCACGCGCCAGGCGTTGCCGGCGGTGAGCGAGGTGATGCGCCAGCGGACGAGGCCGGCGAGGGGAACGGCCGGGTTGAGCGACAGGAGGACGCGGGTGACGGTGGGCGTGGTCGATGCGCTCATGACCTCGGTGGCCATGCTCCTGAAGAGCGTCGGATCGACAGACGGCGCGGTGTCGTAGTCGATCTGGAGCTCTGCGTTCTCCTTGAGACGGACCTCGAGATGGAAGGTGATGTCCTGGAAGCCGTCGAGGCGCAGCCATCTCGATCCGGACTGCGCGACCTCGATCGCGCCGACGCCCTCGATCTCGGTCCAGTCTTGCAGGAGCGCGAACATCAGCCCGATCTCCTTCGGTTGGCCGCGCAGTGCACACGCAAGGTCGCGCCCCAGGTGCTCGGCGGCGAGCCGAGCGCGCGCAGCTTCCATCGCACCCACGCCTGCGGGAGCACGGGTGCGGAGCCCTCCACGATCTTCGTGATGATCGGCGCGCCGATCGCGCCGAGGGTGACGGACGCCATCGGTAGGAAGAGCGACTCGTCCTTCGTCGGGGCGGTCTCGTACTCGATGCGCACCGCGGTCCCTCCGCCGAGCAGGACGTGGCTGGCCTCGGTCCAGAAGATCAGATCTCCGTAGCCGTCGACGTCGAGCCAGGCGTCCTCGGCCTGGTAGACGACGGCGGCGCCGCCGTCGACGCGGATGGTGGTCCAGTCCTGGAGAAGGATGCCGTCCACGGCGACGGCCTCAGCCGAGGGCGCCGACCGCGTTCGCCGCGCAGTGGATGCGGAAGCAGACTCCGTACTCACTGGTCGGGGTCCCGTTCGGGATGATCTTCCAGCGCACGTAGCGCGCGAGAGGCACGGTGGGGTTCTGCGCGAGTAGCACCTTCGTGATCGTCGGTGTGGTGCCCGCGGTGAGCGTCACGGCGGTGGTCATGGCCGTGAAGAGCGACTCGTCCTTCGCGGGCGCGGTCTGGTACTCGAGGGTGAGCGAGGTGAGGCCGCCGAGGGTGACGGACTTGACCTCGAGCCAGAAGACGACGTCCTGGTAGGGCTGGAGGCTGAGCCAGTCGGCCTCCGACTGGATGATGGCAGCGTCGGCCTGCGTGCCGCGGATCGTGAGCCAGTCCTGAACGAGGTATCCGTACATGCGCGTTCTCCTTTCTCGAGGAGAAGACGCGGCTCGGCGCCGCGGGACAATCTTGGACGTTCGTCCCCCACGACGAAGGGGGCCGTTGAACGAACGTCCCCCTCGAAAACGGGGGCTCACCGTTTCGCTGGATCTTCGTCCGTTGTTCGTCCCTCGATCACATCCAGCAGGAGCCGATGGACGATCTCGTCGATCGACGGGGTGCCCGGCACCTTCGAGCGGATCTCCTTCACGTGCCACTCGAACGTCGACGCCTTGACGCCGAAGCTCGCGCAGTACTCCTCACGCGCGTCGCGTCCTCCCGATGCGACGCACCAGACGAGCACGTTGTGCTCGGTGGGCGTCAGCCTCCACCCGCGGGAACGGCGTCCGACGTGCATGGCGAGATCGGCCTGACCGAGGCGGAGGCAGCGTGCGCGATCGACGACGCGCTCGAACAGATTCTTCGGCGCCGGCTTGTTCATGAAGGTCGCGCCGAGGAGCTCGACGCGATGGACGAGGTCGCGATCGAAGTCGCCGGTGAGCGCAGCTCTCACGGAGCGCGGTTGTTTCTCGCACGCCGCACGCAGGACTTCGAGGCCGTTCATGTCGGGCAGCCCGATGTCGACGAGGATCAGCGAGAAGGAGTGTCGATCGAGCGCGGCGAGAGCCGCCGATCCTGTGCTCGCGAGGCTAGTACGAAACCACTTCCGCAGCGTTCGCTCGAGGGCGTTCGCGGAGAGCGCGTGATCCTCGACGATCAGTGCCGACAGTAGACCTTCCCCCCCCCGCAAATACGTGACCATCGATGCAGCTAAATCGTGCCGCGTCGGTCGTTCGTGTCCATACTCCCGCGGGCGTACGATGCCGCGCTGGGGCGCCTACCTTACCGGTCGCCTCGGTCCACTGGTCGATGTGGTTCGACGATGGTTGCCTGCCGGTGTCGATGCATCGCGCCGGACGGCGGATCGAGCGTGCGGGCGAGACGCGTAACGAGCTCCGCGGGGCCGAGCAGCGTTGCATGCGCTTCCTCGACGACGACAGTGAGGCGGTGGAGCGAGCTCAAAACGATGACCGGTCTCGCAAAGCTGATGGCATCGCCTACAGTGGCCTGGGGATCGTAGTTCCACTCCGCGAGCAGGAGCGTGAGCTGTGACACGAATGCGGTCCGATCCACCTTGAACGAGATCGTCTTCGTGATCGCCTGCATCGTCGGCGTGGCGATGAGAGCCATCGCGAGGCCGGCTCCGCAGCCGCCCCCGAAACCGAGCGGCCAGAACGCATCCGCGAATGAAGTGCCGCCCGCAATGGAAATCGCGACGGTGGAGAGGACGGCGAAGTCACGGCAATGAAGGACCCGATGGTCACGAACGTGGCAGCGAACCCGCGCGGCTTCATGAGCGGCCTCACGTCCGGCGCATCACTGCGCGCGTTGCGTTCGTGAGGTCGACGATGGCGCGCGCGGCGCTTCTTGATCGCGGCGTCCCCGGAGCGTTGTCGTCCGGGTTCGGGAGGTAGAGGCTGGACCATGGGCCGCCGCCGCTCGGATCGTCCGGTGCGGGCATCAGGTCGCCGCGTAGGCGACCGTGCACATCTCCGTGCCGTGCCCACGGGCCGACCGGGCCTCCGCCCTCGTCCGCTGGACGAACCCTGTCATCGGAATCTTGCGGAGCGGACCTCGGACCGGACGGCCCACTACCATCATCGGCCGGCCGGTGCCCGTCCTCGGGCGGCCTGTGCTTGTGCTGCGTGTCGTGAACGAGCTGCCCCAACGCTGCGCCGAATGTGCCCAGCCCGAACGCCATCCCCGGATACGGAATGATAGCACCTGCAAGACCGCCGAGGACGCCGAAGACTACGACGTCCACGACGACGGAGTGTTCTCCGACATGCTTCTCAAGCGGGCATATCCCTCGGTCATCTGGGCGGGTGGTGTCGGGCGGTATTCGCCGCCACGCGGCGAGCTCGGATCACCCGGAGGTTGCGTCGCTGCCGGCGCTGCAGAAGCATCGGTGCCAGCTCCGCCGTCTCCGTTGGTTCCACCATCTCCGGTTTTCCCGCCGTCGCCCTTCGGCGGGTTTTTCGCATCTTCGCTCGCGGCGCCGCCGGGATGCAGCCGATGCCATGCGCGTGCGTTGAGAAGCGGATCCGATCCGAGGGCGCTCGCAGCCGAGGCCTCGCAGAAGACCGAGATCGATTCGAGGATCTTCGCGGCTTCGATCCGCTCCTACGCAGTCGCGCTCGTGGTTCGCGTCTCGCCCGGTGTCGCGTTCGCGCGGCGCCGGCGCGTCCAGAGCACGCCAGCTTCAGGTCTCGAGTACGACGACGCGGACGAATCCAGCGAGGAGCTTGGTGAGGTCCTCTCGGTCGCCCGTGAGGACGTCGCCTTCGCTCTCGACCGCGGCGGCTGCGACGAGCGCATCGACCGTGTTGTTTCCGCCCGTGCGCCCGAGGAGAGCGCCGGCGAGGCGCGCCGCGGACTCGGTCGTTGGTAGGACGTCGACCGCATTCCGAACGCGATGAATCGGCGCGTCGCGAGGACCGCCACGCAGCGTCTCCGCGAGGACCGGAACGGGGATACGTACGTCGACCCCGAGCTCGAGCGCACGACGGAGAATCGCCCTCGGACGCGCCTTCCCGCGGGCCCATCCGATGACTGCGCCCGAATCGAGGATCAGGCAGCGCGGCGGGACTTCTTCTTCTTGCCGGGCCATAGCTTCCGTGCGCGCGCAATCTCCTCGGCAGGAACAGGTCCGTGCTCGGCATCCATCTCGTCGAGAAGGCGCCGCAAACGCTCGTGTTGCAGCCTGACGCGCAGCGCGTCGTTGACGAAACCCGAAAGGCCTCGCGCTCCCGCCGCCTTCCGCGCTTCTTCTAGGAGCGTCTCGTCGACGCTGATCGAAACCTTCTTCACCGCCATGAACCTCGAAATTCTTACCAATGGATGTCCATGCGTCAAGTGGGGTTCCTTCGGAACCTGGAACGTGCTCGATGCGCTATCTTCGGCCGTGAGCACGAGCTGCTTGCCCTGCCCGTCCTCCGACGGCTCCACCTTCCACGTGAAGGTCTCCGTCGAGAGCTCGGTCAGCGGATCGTCGGAGCTCAGGCTCGGCGCGCAAGAGTCCGAGTACTTCTTGTTCCCCTGGTTCGGCGTGAGCGTGAGGCCGTCCCCCTGCGCCGACATCGAGCCGGACTCGAACGCGGTGAAGCCCGTCGTGCACCCGCCGCTCGAGACGTCGCTCTGGAACGCCTTCGTGTACGTCGCGTTCGCCTCGAACACGTAGACGAGCCCTTTGCCCGTCGGGGTGCCCCACTGGCCGGTCTGGGGCTCGTACGGCGCCGTGGTCCCGCCGGCCCCGGCGTACCAGCTTCCTACCAGCGCGGCGGGGACGCTCCCCTGGACCGAGCCGCCAGGGGGCCCGCCACCACCGTCGGATCCACTGGCCGACCCGCCGGTGGCCGTGCTCGAGCTACTGCAAGCTGCGACAGCGAACGTGAGGACGAACGAGAACGCGTGTCGAAGTGCGGTGCGATGCACGACGGCACCTCCGGTGAGCTCGCCGCTCGGCAGGCAAGGACCGGGCGAGCCCAGGGAGCGACGGTGATCTCCGCGCTTTTTCGTGCATCCGCACCGCAGAGTCTTCGCGGCGCCCGCGCGGACCTTGCGCGTGCGGGCACCGTTTGCGCGTCATCGGATGCGAACGCACGATTGGCTCGCGCTGTTCACACGGCGCGCGCCAGAGGCCTACTTCACCGGGCCGATGACCGCCTCGGTCCACTGGCCGATGTGGTTCGACGACGTCACGTCCTGGAACGGCAGCCACACGGGCGCGAAGCTCGGATCGGCGCCGCTCTGCGCCTTCTTCGGATCGAAGCCGACGAGCCAGAGCTGCTGCACGCCGGTGGCCGGATTCACGCCGTTTCGCGTGTGCAGCGCGCGGAAGCCGTAGTCGCGCACGCTCGAGACCGTGTACCAGAAGATGTCGCCGCCCTTGTACGTCGACTTGAACGGCGCCCACTTCGGCCACGAGACGGTGTTGCGCCCCTCGCCGTTCGCGCGCTTCATCTCGATCGGCGTGCCGCCGGCGGCGGGGAGCACGAACGTGCGCGCGGTGTAGTCGTTGTAGCTGTCGCAGACGTTCACGTTGATGTCGCCCGCGTTCGGATCGTCGCCGGCCGCACAGGTCGAGCGCGTGAAGAGGATCCACGCGTCGTCGGGCGAGAACGACGGGTGATAGTTGTTCTCGTAGTCCGCCGCGCCCGCCGTGAGCAGCGCCTTCTCCACGCCCCACGCCGGTGAGGCCTGCGAGGTGTCGAAGTCGAGGAGGAAGAGGCTCGACTTCTGGATCCCGAGCGCGCCCTTGAACACGCCGCCGCGCGCGTAGACGAGCTTCTTGCCGTCGTTGGAGAACGACGGGTACATCGCGCCGGGCCCCGCGGGCACCTGGCCGACCTTCGTGTTCGTGGTCGCGTCGATGAGCGACATCACGCCGTTCGCCGTCGTCGCGCACCCGTTCGGCGGCGTCGGGCTGATCGTCGCGCACACCGGCGTGGTCACGTAGAACTTGTTGTCCGGCGCCCAGGCCTGCGTGTCGGAGTCGCCGACGGGGTAGGGCGGCGTCACCACCTGCTTGGTCGCGACGTCGACGACCGCGAGCTGCATCGGTCGGCCGCAGCCGCGCACGTCGGTGCAGACCGGCGCGAGCATCTTCGTGCCGTCCTTCGAGAGCGCGTGGCAGCCGGCGCACTGACCGGCGGTGTAGAACGGGCCGACCTGGTCGGTCGTGAAGTCGTAGCGGTAGATGCCCGGCTTCGTCGTGCCGACTGCGAGCGTGTTGAAGTAGTAGAGGCCGCCCTTGATGTCGTCCTTGGCGAGCTGGATAGAGCTCTTGCCGCTCGTGCCGATCTTGCCCGCCGCCGCGCCCGCCGCGCGCACGACGACGTCGGCGGGATCCTCGCCCGCGAGCGTCGAGGTGACGCCGGCCCAGACGTTCTTGTCGATCGCGAGGCCGCAGCCGCCCGTCGCGCCGATGGCGTTGCACGGCGTGAGCACGTGGAGATCGATGGTGGGCGAGACGAACGCGACGTCGAAGACGTTCGTGCCCGCCGCCGGCTTCCACTGGATCTCCATCGGTGGGAGGTTCGGCGGGACGAGCGATCCGGTCAGCGGATAGGCGAGCGCCGGCGCGAGCGCGGCATCGTCGGCGGCGTTCTCGAACTTCGCCTTGTCGCCCGGGTTCGCGCCCGGTGCGAGCACCGTCTTGACCCACTTCACGCGCACGTTCGCCGTGCCGGAGGCGGAGCCGGCGGTGGCGGTCAGCGTCGTGTCGCCGCCGCGCGCGCCGGTCGGCGTCGCGGTCGCGCCGTTCATCGCGAGCAGGTTCGGGACCGCGACGCGCCAGGAGACGACGGTCGTGAGATCGCGCGTCGAGCCGTCCTTGAAGTGCCCCGTCGCGGTGAAGGCCTGCGACTGGTTCGTGTCCCCGGCCACGAGCTCCGCGCTCGCGGGCGACACGTCGATGCTCGCGAGGTCGTCGTACTCGCCGCCCCCGTCGCGATCGGGCAGCGGGGTGGGCTCGGAGGTCGGCTCGTCGGAGCCGCAGCCGATCCATCCGGCGGTGCCGGCGGCGAGGAGCGCGAAGGCGCAGAGGACGTGGGCAGGCGCGCGCATGCCCCGAACCTTACTTCATTCGATCGGCAGATCGAAGGCCACCGCCCAGTTCGCGAGGTCGTAGCCGAGGACCGACGCGGCGTCGTCCGAATCGCGCAGGTTTCCGCGCGGTCCGGTCTTCGGTCCGGGGCAGGTCTGCGGCGTCGCGCGCATCGCGTACGTGAGGCGGCGGCTTCCGCCGGTGAGCGCGCCGTCGAGCTGGATCCGCACCGTATCGGGAGCGGTGACCGAGACGTCGGTGATGATCGGCGTCGCGCCGGAGTCGTCCTCGACCTCGAAGCCGTTCGCCCCCGGATCGGAGACCGCCTTCGTGTCGATCACCAGCGGCGGCTTCGGCACGTGGAACTTCACCACGACCGCGTCGCCCTCGAGCTTCACCGAGAGCGGGCGGAGCGGCTCCCACGGCGTCTTCGAGAGGACCGTCGCGGCGTACGCCTTCGCGAAGTACTCGCCGAGGCGGCGCTCGCCCTCGTTCGTGTAGTGGATGCAGTCGGCGGCGAACGGCAGCATGTACGTCGCGCCGACGAGGATCACCTTGCCCGGCGCGCGCACGTGCGCCTCGAGCTGGCGCGAGGGGATCTCGCTCCGCTCGCGATCGTTCCAGTTCGCCATCTGCGAGACGAAGAGCGGGACGGGCTCGGTCTGCTTGGTGATCGCGCGGACGCCGCCCTCGTAGTCGCGCTGCCACTCGACGAGCGCATCGGCGTAGGTCTTGATCGCGCCGCGTGTGCCGTCGGTGCCGTCGAGGGGGAACGTCGCGTCGTAGTGATCGGACTCGCCGTGGATCGCGGTGACCGCGGTGACCGAGTACGGACGTCCGGCTTCTTCCGACAGGCGCTTGCCGTCCTCCACGGCGCTCATCGCGTCGTCGAACGACCTCACGTAGCCCTTGCCGTCCTGGAACGAGCAGCCGCCCTTGCGCAGGCACTCGTAGATGTTGCCGCTGCGCGCGTGCACGCTCAGGAGCAGGTCGTACTTCTCGCCTGCGAGCGAGCTCACCTCGTTGGCGAGCGACGAGGACATCGTCTCGACCGCATCGGCGTAGTAGCGATCGCCCTCGACGAGGGGCACGAGCTTGGCGATCTCTTCGCGCGTCTTGCACCCGTCGGCGTCGCAGTCGGTCACCGTCATCACGCCGCTGTCGAACATGACGTTGGCGTAAGGTTGCTCCGACGTGAGCGGGGGCTTGGCGGCGAATCCGATGCCGTTCGACTGACCGGTCGAGAGCACGTGGTGCAGCGGCGGTCCCCTCAGCGCCGGCCTCTGGGCGGGCGTCGTGCCGGCGTCATCGGAGGAACAAGAGAAGAGGAGGGCGAGCCAAGCGAGATGGATGAAGCGCACTCCTCTCCGTTCTAGCGGACGCCTCGAGGGCGGTCGACGCGGCGCGCATTAAGAATCGGTCGGGACGCGCAACCGATTTGGCTGCACGCCGCGACCCGGGGATTACCTTCTTCGTCACCGAAAAGGAGGTTTCGCCGTGCGTCGTTTCCGGCTTACGGCGACCGCGAAGGCGTTCAGCGCCGCGGTCGTCACGGGTGTCGTGTGTCTCTCGCTCTGGATGAACCCCGGTCTCCTGGGGAAGCTCGCGCCGAGCGCTTCTTCGACGACGAAGAGCAACGTGCCTCCATCCGCCTCGCTCCCCGGCGAGCAGGCCGCGGGTGACTTCCCCACGATCATCGAGGGGCCGCCCGGATGCGCCGAGCTCCCGCGCGTGCGCTTCTATCACTGGGCGTGGAACTCCCAGATGGGGCTCATGCTCGCGAACGGCGGTCACATCGCCCAGAAGGACAGCCTCATGTGCAAGCACGGCGTGAACCTCGAGCTCGTGCGCGAGGACAACGCAGACCAGATGCAGAACGAGCTCGTCGTCTTCGCCGAGAGCTACGCGAAGGGCGAGAGGAACCCGCAGAAGGGCGCGGCGTTCGTCGCGATCATGGGCGACGGCTCGGCGCAGTTCCTGACCGGCGTGAACGAGCGCCTCGAGAAGCTCGGTCCCGAGTACACCGCGGTGGTCGTCGGCTCGGCCGGCTACTCGCGCGGCGAGGACAAGCTGATGGGGCCGCAGGCGTGGAAGGACAATCCGCAGCGTGCGCGCGGCGGCGTCGTGGCGGGCGTGCTCCGCGACGGCGACTGGAACATCGCGCTCAAGTGGCTGGGCGACAACAAGATCCCCAACAACCCCGACGAGAAGTCGTACGACCCCGATGCCCTCAACTGGATCGCGGCGAGCGACTACGTCGATGCCGCGCAGAAGTACGTCTCGGGATACTGCGCCGATCTCCGCAACGTGAAGACGGGCAAGAGCGAGAAGCACTGCGTGGACGGCGTCGTCACCTGGACGCCCGGCGACGTCACCGTCGCCGAGCAGCGCGGCGGCATCGTCTCGATCGTCTCGACGAAGGAGTACCGCTCGCAGATGCCGAACGCGATCATCGGCAACAAGAAGTGGATGCGCGAGCACAAGGAGACCGTCCTTGGGATGCTCTCGGCGGTCTTCGAGGCCGGCGACCGGATCAAGAGCGACGACAAGGAGCTCCGCCGCGCCGCCGCGGTGAGCGCCGTGGTCTACAAGGAGCGCGACGCCGCCTACTGGTACCGCTACTTCACCACCCAGAAGGAGCAGGACAAGCAGGGCGCGATCGTCGAGCTCGGCGGCTCGAGCGTGAACAACCTCGCGGACAACGCGCAGCTCTTCGGGCTCGCGCCGGGGTCCACGAACGCGTTCGCCTCGACGTACACCGTGTTCGGCAACGTCGTGCGCTCGCAGTACCCGCAGCTGCTCTCGTCGTTCGCTCCCGCGGGCGAGGTGATCGACCCTTCGTACCTGAAGGACCTGCTCGCCAAGGGCCCGACGAGCGCGCCCGAGACGGTGTCGTTCTCGAGCGACGCGAAGATGAAGCAGGTGGTGAGCAAGAAGGCCTGGAACATCGAGTTCCAGAGCGGCAGCGCCGGCTTCGATCCCGCGGCGAGCAAGGAGCTCGCCCTGCTGCTCGACGACCTCGTCGTCGCGAGCGGCACGATGGTCGAGATCCACGGCCACACCGACGCGGCGGGCTCGCCCGACGCGAACCAGCGCCTCTCCGAGGAGCGCGCCTTTGCGGTGAAGCGCTGGCTCGAGCAGAAGGCGCCGTCCTCGTTCCCCGAGGGGCGCATCAAGGTGGTCGCGCACGGTCAGTCGGAGCCGGTCGCCTCGAACGCGACCGCCGACGGCCGCGCGAAGAACCGTCGCGTGGTCATCGTCCTCGGTACGTCCGACGCCATCTGATCCGAGAGGAAGAAGCCATGACGTCACCGCTCCTGCCCGGCCCGGGCGAGGTGTGGCAGGCGCTCGGCGATCTCTGGTGGCGCGGAGGGCTCGGTCCCGAGCTCTTCGCGACGCTGAAGCTCGTCACGACTGCCACGCTCGTCTCGGTCGTCCTCTCGTTCGCCCTCGCGTACGCCACCGTGATCCCGCTGGTGCGGCCGGTGGTGCAGGGCGTCTCCAAGCTCCGCTTCCTCGGGCTGACCGGGCTCGTGTTCCCGTTCACGCTCGCGACGGGCGGCGGCTTCGCGCTGAAGGTGGCGCTCCTCGCGTTCGGGATGTCGACGTTCCTCGTCACGTCCCTCGCGCGGATCGTCGCCGAGGTCCCGCGCTCGCGCCTCGACCACGTGCGGTCGCTCGGCGCGAGCGAGCCGCGCGTCGTCTGGGAAGCCGTCGTGCGGGGCACGCTCGATCGATCCATCGACGCCGTTCGCCAGAACGTCGCGATGGGCTGGTCGATGATCACCATGGTCGAGGGGATCGCGCGCTCCGACGGAGGCGTCGGCGCGCTGCTCCTCGCCGAGAACAAGCACTTCCGCCTGCCCGAGGTCTACGCGGTTCTCGCCCTTGTCCTCGTGGTCGGCCTCGCCATCGATCTGGCGATGCGCGGCCTCGGCGCGCTCGCCTGTCCCCATGCTCGCTACGAGTCCAACGCGAAAGAGGAGCCCTGATCATGATCGCCGGTGCAACCACGGGAGACGTCGTGCTCTCGGTGAAGAACGTCCGCGTCGCCCGTGAAGAGAACGTCGTGCTCGACGGCGTCACGTTCGACGTCGTCGATCGGATCCGCGAAGGGCGCACCACCGGTCAGGTCGTGTCGCTGCTCGGCCCTTCGGGCATCGGCAAGACCACGCTGCTGCGCGTGATCGCCGGCCTCGATCGGCCCGATCGCGGCGAGGTGCACGGTCCGGGCGGCGCCGCGCTCTCGCGGCGCGACGTCGGGGTCGTGTTCCAGGACTATCCGCTGCTCCGGCACCGCACGGTCGAGGACAACCTCGTCGTCGCGGCGAGAGTCGGCGGCCTCGACGCGGGGCGCGCGCGGCGTAGGGTCAAGGAGCTGCTCGCGCGCGTCGGCCTCGAGGACCGCGTCGGGCACTACCCGGGCCAGCTCTCGGGCGGGCAGCGCCAGCGCGCGGCGATCGCGCAGCAGCTCGTCCTCGCGCGTCGCGTGCTCCTGCTCGACGAGCCGTTCAGCGGCCTCGACCCCGCGGCGCTCGCGGACGTGAGCGAGCTCGTCGTCGAGGTGGCCAACGATCACGAGCTCAACACCGTGGTCGTCGTCACCCACGACGTCCGCGCGGCGCTCTCGGTGAGCGACACCATCGTCCTCCTCGGGAGCTCGGCGCGCACGGGCGGCGCCCGCGTGGAGGCCACCTACGACCTCGTCGAGCTCGGCATCGCCTGGCAGAGCGGCGACGCGCGGGATCTCGAGCGCGAGATCGCGACGCGCTTCCGGAAGCGAGCTGCGTGATGAGCCCGCGCGCCCGGAGGATCGCGCGCGACGAGCCGCCGTATGCGCGGTACGCGTTCCTCAACCCGTACAACCTCGTGCTCATCGCCGCGGGCATCGCCGCCGGCATGGCGACGGGGCACCACTGGCTCGTCGTCGTCACGTGCGGCCTCGAGCTGATCTGGATGATCTACGCGCCCGACTCGACGTTTCTCCGTCGCGTCTGGTTCGACCCGGCGATGTCCGAGTCGGCGCGGCTCGACCGGCTCGACGCGCGCAACGCGAAGCTCCGTCAGCTCTCGCCGGACGACGCGCTCCGCACGAGCCGCCTGGTCGAGCAGAAGATCCTCATCGAGCGGCTCGCGCGGGACAACCCCTCGCTCGCGGTCGATCTGCTCCAGACCGAGCTCGCGAAGCTCGACGGGCTGCTCGACGACTTCGTCGATCTCGGCGCTGCGGCCGGCCGTGCGGAGCGGCACACCACGACGTTCGACTTCGCCGCCATGCGAAGGAGCTGGCAGGTGCACGAGGCGCAGGCGCGCCAGCACCCGAAGGGCGACGCCCGTCGCGAGGTCGCGGAGAAGAACCTCGAGGTGCTGCGCCGGCGCCGCGCTCGCTACGACGATCTCGTGCGCCAGCTCCAGGTGCTGCGCGGACAGATGGAGCTCATCGAGCAGACGTTCCGCCTGCTCGCCGACGAGATCCTCACGATGGGCAGCCCGCGCGAGCTCGGAGGACGCATCGAGGAGCTGCGCGTCGCGGTCGACGCCGTCCGCGAGACCGCGGGCGAGGTCGCGTTCGAAGAAATGGAAGGAGAGGTCTTGGGTCATGAAGAACATCGGTGAGAAGGTCCTCGGCTGGTTCGTCGTCACGGAGGACGACGAGCGCGATGAGAAGGAGGCGCCCGCCTCGTCGAAGCAGCCGGTCGCGATCGCGACGAAGGCCGAGCCCGCGCCGCCGCCCGTCGTCGCGCCGGGGACGCCGCACGACGGACGTGCCTTCGCCGAGGTGTATCGCGCGGCGGGGCTGCCCGATGCCGACCGCGTGCGCGTGGCGAAGGTCCTCGATCTCCTCGCCGCGCTCCCCGACGGCGCGGCGCCCGACGTGAAGCGCGCGATCGTCGTCGCGTCGCTCGAGGCGTTCGGGATCGCGATCGACGGCGTCGTGTCCGCTGCGTCTGCCGCGGACGCGGCGCTCGACGGGTACGCGCTCGACGGCCGCCGTCGCACCGAGCAGGTCCTCGCCGAGGCGCAGGCGCGCGTCGACGAGCTGAACGCGAAGATCGCCGAGGCCCGCCGCCTGATGGACGTGCAGGTGAAGGCGCAAGAGGAACTGGCCAAATCCGTCGCCCGCGAGAAGGCGCGCCTGCGTAGCATCGCGGCATTCTTCGGGAAGTCCTGACGCGTGACGCGATGAGCAAAATTCTCCCTGGCGCGGTCGAACGCACAGTGTCATACACCCTGCGCTTGATGACGCCGCCACCGCGAAGAGGTGGCTACCTATGGAGAATTGCTCATGAACTGGAAGCTCGCCCTCAGCGCTCTCGCCCTCGGATGTGCCTCCTTCGCCGCGCCCGGCTGCGCCGCCGACGCGGACCCGATCGACGACGCCGACGCCGAAGAAGCGGCGGCCTCGCAGGACGAGATCAACGCCGCGCAGGCGAAGCTCGCCGGCGCCTTCCACGACGCCGGCTCGACGCGCGCGCCGACCTTCAAGGGCCTCGTCTTCAACGCCGACGGATCGTTCTTCGCCGACGTCGACACCGGCATCCGCTGCTTCCGCGCGCCCTGCCCGTCGAACGTCCGCCTCGAAGGCCGCTTCACGGCGACGAAGAGCTACGTTCGCCTGATCGCGAAGGCCGGCGCCGAGCCGTCGGACTACTACGGCCGCTACAAGTACGCGCTCGCCGGCGACAAGCTCTCGCTCACGCGCGCCGGCGCGGCGTGGAGCGGCTGGTCGAACGCCCTCGAGAAGGAGACGTCGTACTGCGCCCAGGCCGACGACTGCTGGGGCCAGAACATCATCCACCCGATGTGCATGGGCGGATGGGTCTGCGGCGGCGGCATCAACAACCAGAGCTCGAACCAGTGCGGCTGGAAGTGCGGCGTGTTCCCGCCGCCCTCGAACGACATCTACCCGGCGGACGCGACGAACCTCGTCGCGCAGACCTCCGGCGGCGGCTTCACGCCTCCGCCGCCCGCGGGCTCGACCTGCGCGCTCGGCGCCGCGAAGTACTCGCTCGACGTCGCGACCCGCAAGGTGACCTACGAGACGTGCAAGTTCGTCGACTGGCAGACGCCGCTCACGAAGCAGAGCGGCACGAAGGTCCTCACCACCGCCCAGCTCGCGGCGATCACCACCGCGGCGAAGGCGATGACGCTCGCGACAGCGGACATCTGCGGCGCGGACAAGCCGATGCTCACCGTGACGGTCACCTCGCCGTCGCAGGGCAACAAGACGTACAAGGACAGCTTCTACGCGTGCCAGGACGACGGCACGTACGTGAACGACATCGACGGCGTGTTCGCCGCGTTCCGCGACGCCGTCGGCAACTGACTTCCGCTTCCTTTTCCTCTCCTCACGAGCCCTGCGCGACGGTCCGAGCCGTGGCGTGGGGCTCGCTCTTTTGTCTGCGACCGGCCTGTCGCGCGCGGACGGGCGTCGCCCTCTGCGCGCGTACTTTCGCGTGTTGATTGTCGCGTGAAAGTACGCGCGGACGAGGCCCCCCGCCGGTGGCATGGTCGGACGGCCGTGTCTCCTGGGCTCAAACGGTGGTCGGCGCCCGAAGCCCGACGTCACTCCTTGGTCGTGTCGAACGGCGCGGTGCGAGGGCGGCCGTCGCGCTCGAACCCGAGGAGCTCCTCGACGCGCTTCTGCGCGGCATCGAGCTTGTCCTGCGAGGCGCGCGAGAGCTTCACGCCCTCCTCGAACAGGCGCAGCGACTCCTCGAGCGGGAGATCGCCCTTCTCGAGCGCCTGGACGATCTCGGAGAGGCGCTTGACCGCCTGCTCGAACGTCTGAGCTTCACCCGAAGTGCTCGTCGTCATGGCGCGGAAGGTTTGCTCGAAGGGAGCCGCGGCGCAAGCACCAGTCGCGCCTCGCCGGGCGGCACCCCGGGGACGACCGCGAAGCCGTCGTCGTCGAAGGCGACGGGGACCGCGAGGCCGTCTGCGCGCACCAGCGAGCCGACGTACGGCTCGCCGGACGAGGGAGCTCCGCCGTCGTCGCCGGTGATGCGGAGCCACGCGACCTCCGTCCGTGCGGACGCGGCGAACGGCGCGGCCACGCCTTCGAGCGCGCGCCGCGCGGCCTGCCTCACGGGGCCGTCGGGATCGAGCTGGGCCGCGAGGTCGAGCGTCTGCTTGCGGAGCGGCGCGCTCGCGTCGCGCGTACGGGCGGCGAGGGCGCCGATGAGGGCGCGGCGCACGTCGGCGTCGGTCTCGTACGCATAGGCGTCCGCGAGACGACCCGTGGCGTCCGCGAGCGGCGCCGCCCCGAGGCCGCGCGCGGCGTGGGCGCGAATCACGGGATCGCGCGACGCGAGGAGCTGGCCGATCTTCGGAGCCGTCCCCTCGTCGGCGCGGCGCGCGAGCGCGAAGGTCGCGAGCGCCGCGTCCGCCCCGCCGGACTCGGCGCGGTCTTGAAGCGTCGTCGTCGTGAGCGACTCGTCCGGATCGCCGCCGTAGAGGCCGATGGCGAGCACCTGCCTCGTCGCGGCGTCCTTCTCCACGAGGAAGCGCTCGATGAGCGCGCGCTGCGCGCCCTTCGTCGGGTTCGCGAGCACGCCCATCGCCGCGGCACGGCGGACGCGGGGATCGGGATCGGACACGTGCGACTCCACCTTCGCATCGCCGAGGGCGACGCGCGCGAAGACGCCGAGCGCCCGATCCTTCGCGTTCGTCGACTTCGCCATCGTCTCGACGAGCGAGTCGACGGCGCCGCTCCGCTCGCCGCGCACGAGCGCGCGGACGACGTAAGCGCGCACCGCGAGCGCCTTCTTGTCGGTGGCGGCGAGGGCGGCGACGTACGCGCCCGCATCGGGCGCGGGCGAGCGCGCGAGCGCGAGGGCCGCATGGTACCGGAGCTGCGCATCGCCGAGGATCTTCGGCACGACGAGCGCCTTGGGCGCGTTCGGATCGTTCGAGCGTCCGAGCGCGCGGATCGCGGCCGTGCGGAGCTCCATGTCCGGGTGCTGCGTCGCCCGCGCGGCGAGGAGCTTCGTGACCTCCGGGTGATGGACGCGCTCGGCGAGCCGCACGCCGATCGATGCCGTCGCGTCGTCTTCGAGCAGCGCGGTGACGGCCTTGAAGCGCTCGGGCGCGGAGAGCACGACGAGCGCCTCGCCGGCGGCGGCGCGCAGGCGCGCATCGGGCTCGGCGATCGCGGTGCGGGCGAGGGCGATCGCGCGCTCGTCGCCGAGCTCCGCGAGCGCCACGAGGGCCGAGCCGCGCACGCTCACGTCGCTCGAGCGCGATGCGGCGTGCAGCACGTCGAGGGCGCGGAGATCGCCGAGCCGGCCGAGCATGCGCACCACCTCGGCGGGCAGCGCGGCGCCCGAGGTCCCGAAGAAGCCGGGATCGCGCGGCGGGAAGAGCGAGAGCGCGACGATCGCGGCGTTCGACCCGCTCGACCCGCTGCTGCGCGCCGCGCCGTAGAGCATCTCGAGCGCGCGATCGTTGCCCGATCGCGCGAGCGCGATCGCCGCCATCTGACGCGCGAGCTCCGCGCGGGCGATCGGATCGCCGTCTTCGAGCGACAACGCGTCGGCACCGCGGGGGCGAGGCAGCGCGCCGGTGAGCGACTGGCTCGGCGCGTTCATCACGAGGAGGAGCCCGGCACGCGCGCGCTCCTGATCGGTGAAGCGTGACAGCGCACGTGCGAGCTCGACGAGCGCGCGGCTGTCGCCCTTGAGCGGGGGAAACGACTCGAGCTGCTGTACGAGCTGCGCGATCGCCTCGCTCGTGCCGATCGCGGCGAAGCGCTGGATGCCGCGGATGCGGTCGTCGAGATCGCTCGAGCGGACGAGACGGATCGCGTAGTCGATGCCCACGAGCGAGCGGACGAACGTCGAGCTCGAAGAGCCCCTCGGAGCCGTCGTGGTCGGCGCCGGGGGCGGAACCGGTCGCGGGATCGGCCGTCTCGGCTGCGCGATCGCGCCGAGCGTGAACACGCTCGACACGACGAACGCGGCGATCGGCCCGGCCCGCCTCATGGCTTCGGGGAAGCCTCCGGCATGACGAGGATCAAGAAGCCGACCCCGGTCCCTGCCTGCGCGCGGATCTTGACGGCGTCCCAGCCGACCGTCTCCGCGGCGCCGTCGCGGCGGGTGTACGCCGAGAGCGCGCGGACGACGGCGAACGATCGCGCGAGCGCGTCGAGCTGCGCCTTCGTCGGATCGCCGCCCGCAGGCCGCGCCCCGATCGCGAGCGTCCAGTCTCGATGTTTGTTCAGCTCGAGGGCGAGCGCACGCACCGTGGGCAGGCTCGCCGGATCGACGTCCGGCGCGCCTTCGCCGCCGGTGAACTTGATGGGCTTGTCGAGCCGCACGTTGCGCTTGGCATCGACGACCACGAGCGGCTTGCCGCCCTCGTCGGGGCAGCCGTCTTCGTCGTCGACGCCGTTCCACACCTCGGCGGCGTCGGGACACTTGTCGACGTCGTTGTCGAACGTGTCGCCGTCGCGATCGGGGTTCGGGCAGCCGTTGCGCGCCGGATCGGTGCTCGGCTCGCCCGCCACGCTCGGGCAGGCGTCGTCCTTGTCCGCGATGCCGTCTCCGTCGTTGTCGGGATCGGGGCAGCCGTCCTGATCCTGGAATCCGTCCCTGTCCTCGGGCTGCGTCGGACACTTGTCGAGCGAGTCCTCGATGCCGTCCTGGTCGGTGTCGACCGGCGCGGGCTTCGGCTTCGGCGCCGCGCCCGGGCATCCGTTCTTCGCCCGGTCGGGGGAGGGGTCGCCCTTGACGTTCGGGCACGCGTCCTCCTTGTCGATGATGCCGTCGTCGTCGTTGTCGATCTCGGGGCAGCCGTCGGCGTCCTCGAAGCCGTCCCTGTCCTCCGGGATCTCCGGACAGCCGTCGACGTCGTCGCGCACGCCGTCGTGATCGAGGTCGTGCTCGCGCGGCGCCCAGCCGACGCCGACGATCGCGCGGAACACCGGGACGCCGACCGCCTGGTTCAGGCCGATCTCGCCGCCGACGGTGACGAACGTGTCGCGGTAGTGACCGAGCTCGATGCGATCGCTCGCGGCGAGGAGCACGGGCGAGAGCGCGGCGCTGCCCGGATCGCCCGCCCCGAAGGGGCCGACCGGTCCCGCGGGCAGCCAGCCGTGGAAGCCGATCTCCCAGCGCTGCCGGTTGCCCGAGTCCACGCCGAGGATGCCGGGACGGAACGCGAGCCCCACGCTCCACGGGATCTCGTCCCCGAAGCGGATGCCGCCGACGTCCGCGCGCGGCCAGGTGTGGTGATCGGTCCGGACCTTGTAGCCGAGGCTCGCCTGCGCCACGGCGACGAGGAGTGTGTATTCTGCAAGCAGTCGCGCGGTGACCGTCGCCGACCCGTCGCCGGCGAAGCTCGCTCGGTCGCCGGTGGGGAGCGTGCCGTAGCCGAGGGCGGCGAGGCCGAAGCCGCCGTTCTCGTTCCGGATGATCGCGCCCTTCGCGGTGATGCCGAGATCGCCGAAGCCGGCGGTGGGGACCGAGTCGACGTCCGACACGCTCGGCGGCAGGGGCTTCGATCCGTCCTGGTAGAGGATGACGGGCACCGCGACGCCGAGCGAGAGCCGCTGCCCGATGCCGACGTTGGCGAACGCATCGACGCCGAGCACGTTGCGCAGGGGCCGGAGAGCGATGTCGTCCGTTCCCTGGAACCGGAGGGTCACCGGGCGGTTCGAGTAGTGCGCGTAGGCGCCGAGCGTGAAGACGCCGGGCCCGGGCGTGACCGCCGGCTCGATGATCAGCGACGCGTTGGGATCGGTCGACGGTCGCCAGGTGCGCGCGTCGATCGACGGCAGCGCCTGCGCGGCGGCGGAGACGGATGCGAGCGCGACGACGGACGCGGCGGCTGCCGCCGCGAAGAAACGAGGGATCCCCATCGGCAGCGCCGCACAGTACGCGACGCACCGGGCCCCGGAAAAGCGCTATTCCGCTTCGCCCTGGGGGACGCGCAGGTGGGTCGAGATGCCGTCGAACAGGCGCGCGGGCAGCTCGTGGGCCATTCGCTCGCGCTTCGTCGCGAGATAGCCCTTCGAGAACGGATTCGGCGGGATGAGGACCGGCAGGCGTCCGGCCACCACGACGCCGAGCGCGGAGAGCGCATCGACCTTGGCGGGGTTGTTCGTCATCAGCTGCACGCTCTTCACGTCGAAGTGCGCGAGCATGTGCGCGGCCGCGTGGTACTCGCGTGCGTCGTCCGGGAGACCGAGCAGGCGGTTCGCGTCGACCGTGTCGTGGCCCTTCGACTGCAGCTCGTACGCGCGGATCTTGTTGGCGAGGCCGATGCCGCGCCCCTCCTGGCGGAGATAGAGCACCGCGCCTGCGCCCCGCCGCGCGATCTCGGCCAGCGCGGCGTCGAGCTGTTCCTTGCAATCGCACTTGAGCGAGCCGAAGACCTCGCTCGTCATGCACTCGGAGTGGATGCGGACCAGGACGGCCTCGCCCCCGCGGATGTCGCCGTGGACGAGCGCGACGTGCTCGTGCACGCAGGCGCCGTCACCGGGTTCGGTGGTGCGGAAAACGTGGGTCTCGAACTTTCCGAACTTCGTCGGCACCTCGGCCGAGGCAAGCCATTCCGTATGAGGCCGGATCACCCTCTCGGGGACGTGCATCTCAAGAGCTCCTGTCTGGACGAATGAAAACCTAGGGCTGGCGGGGCGTTGTGTCATCCATGCGCCCTCCGCGCAAGCGGAAGAGGTTCCGCGTGGTTGGACGGCCGGAGGGCGCGAGCCTCGCGTCCATGACTCCGATGCGCGAGCGCCAGGATGCGTTCCCGCGTCGCGCGGGCGGAGCCGGGCCCGGCGGTTGCACCCCGGAGCCCATCCGCGCCGTTTCGGCTGCATTTCCGAGAGATCTGTGATGTCGCGTTCATGCCTGTCGATTCGATTTGCCGCGCTCGCCTCCCTGCCGGGGCTCTTGCTCGTGACCGCCTGCCACGGGCAGGCGCCGCCAGCGCCGCCGCGCTCGAACCTCCCCCCGGCCTCGTCCGACGCTCAGCCCTTTCCCCGTGAGGACGCAAGGACCGCGCTCGCCGCGGCGGCCCGTGGCCTGCGGAGCTGCGGGACCGAGGGCCGCTCGGAGGAGGTCGTCGCCGCGCTCCGCTTCGAGCCGACCGGGAGGGTCGGCGACGTCGACGTCGACGCATCGGACGCGGAGACGACCTCGTGCCTGCGCACGAAGCTCGCGGAGATCGCGGTGACGCCGTTCGACGGAGCCCCCGTCACCATGGAGGTGCGCGTCCGACTCTGAGGGCCTTCAAGCCGCGCGGCGGCAGAGACGCGTGAACATCTCCTCGAGGATCGCGTCGGCCGATCGCCGCGAGCTCTTCAGCGCGAGATCGGTCTCCTGCACGATGACGAGCCAGCGCTCGAGCTCGCGCGGCCGGAACGCCTTGAGCTTCTGCGCGTGCTCGCGCGCGCGGAACGCGGGGTAGATGCCGGCTCGGCGCGCGGCCTCGTCGAGGCTCGCTCCCTGCTCGAGCGCGGCGGAGAGCTTGAGCAGCTGGCGGAGCGACCAGGCGATCGCGCCGACGAGCGGCAGCCCGCGGTCGCGTGGATCGTAGACGTCGGCGAAGAGCGCGAGGACGCGTCCGAGGTCCTTCGTGCTCGCGGCATCGACGAGCTTCCACGTGTCGGCGAGGCGCACGCGCGTCACGCACACGGTCACCGCGTCCTCGGTGATCGGCGCGCCGGGGCCTACGTAGAGAGAGAGGCGCTCGAGCACGTCGTCGAGGTACGACAGCTCGGGCCCCGCGATCTCCGCGATCAGCTCGGCGACGTCGCCCTCGATGGCGTGGCCCTTCGCCTTCGCGCGCGCCTTGATCCACCCGGGGAGCTGTCGCGCGTCCACCACCGCGCAGTCGACGAGGAAGCCCTGCTTCTTCGCGAGCGCCACGAGCTTCCGCCGTCCGTCGAGCTTGCCGGCGACGAGCACGAGGCACGTCGAGTCGACGGGCTCCTTGGCGTACTCCGCGATCCGATCGAGCGGCGGCAGCGCACGGGCGCCGTCGTCGTCGCTCGAGGACGCGTCGCCGCCCGCGTCCCACCGATCGATCGCGCGCACGACGACGACGCGCTTCTTGGCCATCATCGGCACGGTGCGGGTCGCCGCGAGCGCCTTGTCGACCGGCACCTCTCCGGCGGTGAACTTGTCGAGGTTGAACTCCGCGAGGCCGCCGGAGAGCGCGTTCTTCACGATGGCGTCGAGCGCCTGATCGCGAAGGAGGCGCTCCTCGCCGACGAGGAGCCACACCGGCAGGAGGTCACCGCGCTCCGCGCGCTTGATCGCCTCGTCCGGCGTCATCGACGCTCAGGCCGTGACGCGACGACGACGCGCGACGATCGCGCCGACGCCGGCGAGCGGCAGCAGCCAGAGGAGCATGCCGGTGTCGGGGCCGCCCGGCACGTCGCAGCCGCAGCCCTTCGGCTTGACCTTGATCTTCTCCTCGTCGGTCTCCTGCTGGCCCTCGGGGGGCACGAAGCCGGTCGCGACGCCCGTCGGCGTGACCTCGCCGTTGCCCGGGGCCGCCGCCGGCGGGTCGTCGTTCGAGGCGTTCTTCGCCTGGGGCGCGCCCGCGTCGACGGCGTCGACCTTCTTGATCGACTTGTCCTTCGGGTTGAACGCGATCGCGCGGCGATCGACGACCGGGTTGTCGCCCTTCAGCTTCAGGTTCTGCTTGCCGCCGATCGTGGTGCCGTCCGACATGCGGAGCTCCACGATGTACTCGCCGGCCTCGAAGCCGCGCGTGCGGGTGAGACCGAAGTCGAAGCGGGTGCCCTTGAAGATCTTCCCGCTCGGATCGGCGAAGTCGACGTCGAGGTTCTCCACCGCGGGCGCCGGATCGGTCACCGTCTGGATGCTCTGCACCGGATCGTTGCGGCCGTCGACGAGCGAGCGCTCGTACACCGCGGTCTTCGTGAAGACGAACTTCATCGGCTGGTGCGCCGTCAGCGGGGCCTTCGGCAGCTCGATCGTCACGTAGAGGTGCCATGCGCCCGAGACCTCTTGGACCTCGTTGCTCTTCAGCTTGAAGGTTCCCGCCGCGTGCGCGTCGCGCGGGAGCGCCACGAGCGCGAGGACCATGGAAAACAGGAACGCGAGCAGCTGGTGGGCCGGCCTTTGGGGTCGCATCGGCGGGGAACGGTACCCCAACCCGGTGGGCTTGAAAATGCCGGACGCGGCTCCACCGAGCAGGGAATTTTCCCGGAATTTTCGCGTATTCGCGCCGTGGACGGGCCGCGAGGTCCGGCGTGGCGCGGTGCGGAAGCGCGCCCCGCCGGTCTCCTTCTCCCTTCTCGTCTCTTCTCGTCTCAGGCGGCTCTCGGGGCCGTGCTCGCGTTGACACCCGGAGGGCCCCCGGGCACACTCAAGCCCGGGCTCGCCTTATTTTTCGAGGCTTTGCATCTCTGCCTCCTTCTCCTCTTCGTGGAGTGCTCTGAGCGATGTCGGACGGGCAAGCGACGGCTGCGAAGGCAGGGGGACCCGACCCCCTGATCGGTCGCGTCATCGCCGACCGCTTCAAGATCACCGGCCTCATCGCCCGGGGCGGCATGGGCAAGGTGTATCGCGCCGAGCAGGCCCCGCTCGGCCGCGCGTGCGCCATCAAGGTGCTGAACCCGAACTACAACGGCGACGCCGACCCGGAGTTCCATCGCCGCTTCTATCGCGAGGCGAGCGTCTCCTCGAAGATCAACCACCCGAACTCGGTGACGATCTTCGACTACGGCAAGACCGACGACGAGATCTACTACATCGCGATGGAGTACCTGGAGGGGCAGACGCTCCACCACGCGCTCCGCGCACAGGGCACGTTCTCCGAGGAGCGCGCCGGTCGCATCGCACAGCAGATCTGTCGGGCGCTCCGCGAGGCGCACGCGCTCGACGTCATCCACCGCGACCTCAAGCCGGCGAACATCTTCCTCACGCGCCACGGGGACGACGGGGACTTCGTGAAGGTCCTCGACTTCGGGCTCGTGAAGCACCTGTCGGAGCGCCCCGAGGAGCAGCTCACGCAGACGGGCCTGTTCATGGGCTCGCCGAAGTACATGGCGCCCGAGCAGATCCAGGGCGGTCACGTCGACGCGCGCACGGACATCTACTCGCTCGGGATCATCCTCTACGAGATGCTCGCGGGGAAGGTGCCGTTCGACCGGCCCACGAGCGTGAACATCCTCATGGCGCACGTCGGAGAGCCGCCGCCGCCGATGCGCGAGGTGAACCCGAACCTCGTCTGCTCGCCCGCGTTCGAGGAGCTCGTGATGCGATGCATCGCGAAGGATCCCGCGGAGCGCTTCAAGACGATGGACGAGGTGCTGCAGGCCCTCAAGAACGTCCACGGCATCTCGATGATGACCGGCCAGCTCGCGGCGGTGAACCTGAGCGGCGCGTACGGGACGGTGCCGCCTCCGGCGGTGAGCGTGACGCCGTCGGGGAACCGGTCGATCCCGGCGATGGTGCAGGCGACGGGGCCCGCGCCGGCGATCGCGAGCGGACAGCTCACGCCGGTGGGCCTCCTGCCGGGCGCGTCGAACGACGTGCTCGGCACCGGTGAGATCGAGGCGCGCCCGCGATCGCGCGCATGGATCGCGCTCGGCGTTCTGCTCGCGGCCGCGATCGGCGGCGGCCTGGGGATGATCGCCTTCCGGATGACGGCGCCCGCGCCCCCGCCGATGACGAACGCGTCGCCCGTGCCTCCGCCGCCGGCGACCGCCGCCGCGCCCGAGGGCACCGCAGGCGCAGGCGTCGCGCAGCCTGCCGCGACCCCGACGCCTGCGCCGACGCACGCGCCGGTCGTGATCCGCGTCACCACCGAGCCTCCGGGCGCGTCGGTGCGCGACGAATCGGCGGAGCTCTGCACGTCGACGCCGTGCGACGTCACGTGGAAGGGCGACGCGGCCGATCCTTCGCGCGTCCACAGGCTCACGCTCGCGAAGGCGGGCTATCGCTTCGAGGCGCGCACGGTGAAGGCGGGCGACGGCCCCGTCCACGTGAAGCTCACGCGGTTCACCGCTGGAGGCACCGCCCGCCCGCAGGGCGGAACGCCCGCGTCCAAGCCGACCGGCGGCGACGGCGCGGGCACCGTGCAGCCCGGGTTCAAGGACATCCCCTACTGAGGCTGCGCGCTGTCGTCGCTCGCGGGCGTTTCCTCCGGGACGACGATCGGCTCGTCCCGACCGCGAGGGCTGCACGATGCGCCGATGAGGCGTAGGCCGAAGACCACCAGGATCACGCCGCCCACGAGCAGCACGAACGCCGTCGCGAACTGCATCCCGACCGGGCGGGGCACGCGAGCCTCCTCGCGCTCGAGCTCCATGGCCAGGCGCAGCCGCTCGGCCTCGCGCGTGCGCTCCGAGCGGACCCATTCGTCCTCGGCCTCTCGCACGGCCGCCTTCTCGCCGATGCGCGCCTTGTGCTCGGCATACGCGAGCACCTTCGCGATGTCGCCGGTGTCGAGCCACACGCCGTGGAGCAGGCGGCACGTATCGATGACGATGTTCGAGGTCGCGGCGAAGCGCGCGCGGTCCATCTCCGTCCCGCAGGTCGGGCAGCTCATGAGGGGGAGCACGCCCTCGACGAGGATGGTCGGGACGGGCACGTGGCGCTCGATGGTCGCCGCGAGCCCGGGATCGTCGAAGATGCGCGTCCACGCGCGCGGGGGCAGGAAGGTCCACCGGCACGACGTGCAGCCGTGAGCGCGGACGCCGTGACCGAGCTCGACCGTGACGAGGGGCACCCTGCAGCGCGGACATGGAAGGGTGACCGCCACGTCCGTCGCGAGCGACGGCCGAGGTAGGCCGCAGGCGGCGCAGGCGACCCCGATCGGCCCGGGGCGGCTACAGAGCAGACAGCGCGGGGCCACGTCCACGGGTCGAAGGCTGCGATCGTGCGATGGAAATGGCAACCGAGAACCGGCGCCTGATAACGTGCACAGCCCACGATGGCGGCGAAAGCATCATCCAGGCTGCGGGCGGTCGTCGCCTCCCTCCTGCCCGCCGCGACGACCCTGTCGTCGGGCGTTGCTCTCGCCGACGCGCGGACCGAGGCGCGCGCTCACTTCAAGAAGGGCATGGAGTCGATCGGCCAGGGCCGATACGAGGAGGGCATCGCCGAGCTCCAGAAGGCATACGAGATCCTCCCGCACCCCAACGTCCTCTACAACATCGCGCGCGCGTACGCGGAGGAGGGGGAGCTCGAACAGGCGGTCGCGCATTTCAAGAAGTACCTGGAGGGCAACCCGCCCGACAAAGACGAGGTGCAGGCGGTCGTCCGCAGCCTCGAGGCGCGCATCAAGAAGGCGCAGGCCGCCCGTGAGGCCGCGCAGGCGCAGCAGGTGCCGGAGAAGCCCGTACCGGAGAAGCCCGGTCCCGTCGGCCCCGAGAAGCCGGGCCCGTCGGTGCCGACGCCGCCGGTCCAGCCTCCGGGCGAGAAGGCGCAGCCCTCCGGCGACATCGGTGCGGCGCGCACCGAGGACGTGTTCGCCGAGAGCATCGTCTCGGCGACGAAGGGCTCGCAGAGCCCGGTCGACGCGCCCGCGTCGACGTCGGTGATCACCGAGCAGGACATCCGCCTCTCGGGCATCACGAAGATCCCCGAGCTCCTCCGTCGCCTCGCCGGCGTCGACATCATGGAGGTGACCGGCGCGCAGACCGAGGTGTCGATCCGCGGCTTCAACCAGCGCCTCGCGAACAAGGTGCTCGTCCTCGTCGACGGACGCAGCGTCTACGTCGATCTCCTCGGCGCGACGTTCTGGCAGACGCTCTCGATCGGCGTCGAGGACATCGCGCGCATCGAGGTGGTCCGCGGCCCCGGGTCCGCGCTCTACGGAGCGGACGCGTTCAACGGCGTCATCAACATCATCACGAAGAAGCCGGGCGAGGGTAAGAGCGGACTCGCCGGCGGCTACGGCTCGCAGGCGACGACGCACGGCAGCCTCTGGGCCTCGGGCCGCGACGGCGAGCTCGCGTGGCGGCTCGCGGCCGGATACGACTACCTCCCGCGGTGGTCGCGCGAGGTGCCGAACGGGCGCGCGGACGTGCGCACCGGCATCGGCGATCAGGTCCAGGCGGCGCGCACCATCCGGCTCGACGCGCGCGGGACGCGCACGCTCGGCAAGATCGGCACGCTGGGCGTCGGCGGCGGACTCTCGCAGGGCGCGATCGAGGTGCTCGGCATCGGGCCGCTCAACGACCTCGTCATCCCGTCGTTCGCCTCGAGCGACGTCACGACGTTCTGGAGCTCCGATCACTTCGACGCGCGCGTCTTCTGGAACCGCCTGCGCGCCGAGTCGAACCTGAACGTGAACTACCTCGGGCAGTCGCTCTTGCCCGCCCATGCCGAGCAGAACATCGTCGACGGCGAGATGGTCTACAAGGCGAAGATCGAGCTCTCCGCGGAGGCGGCGAACGATCTCCGCGTCGGCGCGGCGTACCGCTACAAGGACGTCACCTGGACGTACCTCGATCAGCGGCGCATCGAGCACCACTACGGTCTCTTCCTCCACGACGAGCTGAAGCTCGCGCCGGCGGTCTCGCTCGTGGGCGACTACCGCGTCGACTGGGTGCCCTACCTCGAGCGCCTCCAGCAGTCGCCGCGCGGCGCGGTGCTCGTGCACCCGTCGAAGCAGTCGACCATCCGCGGCTCGGTCGCGACGGCGTTCCGCAAGCCGACGTTCCTCGAGTCGTATCTGCGCCTGCCGATCCAGCTGCCGGTCACCGGCGTCGGGTCGTTCTCCGACGGCGTCCGCCGCGACGATCCGGGCTTCATCCTCAACGCGGAGCGGCTGCTCAGCGCGGAGCTCGGCTACCTCAATCAGGAGAGCGACGTCTTCACGTTCGACACGGCGGTCTTCTACAACCGCGTCTCGAACCTCATCCAGCTCGCGAGCACGCGTCCGCTCACCGTCGCGGACTTCCCGACGGCGGGCGTGCAGGACTCCCAGACCGGCCTCTACCCCGTCGGCTTCGGCGGCTGGGAGAACCAGTGCCAGGCGTACAACGTGTACGGCGGCGAGGCGGGCGTCCGCACGTTCCCGATCGAGGGCCTCGACCTCTACGCGAACTACACGCTCAACCTCGCGCAGCAGGACAACTCGGGCTGCACCCAGGAGCAGCTCTCCCGCATCGTCGCGGACCAGCGCACGAGCCAGCACAAGCTCAACGCCGGCGTGCAGCTCCGGACGAAGCCCGGCATCGACGGCTCGGTCGACTTCCATTACGTCGGCAGCCAGGTCTGGGCCGAGCAGGTCACGAACTTCGTGCGGCAACAGATCGAGCAGCAGGCGTTCACGGTCTCGGACTACACGCTCCTCAACGCGCGGCTCGGCTATCGTTTCCTCCAGGACAGGGCCGACGTCAGCGCGATGGGCTGGAACCTCCTCGACGTCCGACATCGAGAGCATCCCTTCGGCCAGCTCGTCGGCCGTCGCTTGATGGTCCTCCTCACCTACAAGTTCTGATTGGCAAGCTCCGATGCGCCTCTCTTCGCTCCTCCTGCTTGGTCTCGCGATCGGTGCCTGCACCGACGTGCCGATCGACGACGAGCGCAACGACAAGCGCCTGTTCCCCGCGCGCGGCGTCATCCGCGGGACCGTGACCTACTTCGGCCCGCGGCCGTGCTCGAAGGACGGGCACATCGTCGGCAACGCGATCGTGCTGGTCTTCGACAAGAAGAACCCGCCGCCGCCGCAGGGGCTCGCGACGGGCGCGGTGAACTTCGTCGCGGTACCGGGCGACGTGCTGTTCGCCAACGAGCCGCGCACGAACGGCGCCGAGCTCTCGTGTCCGCCGGAGGATCCGATCGAGGTCTCTGCGCCCTTCGCCGTCGCGCCGCTCGAGGGCGGGCAGTACATCATCGCGGCGTTCTACGACCGGCGCGGGCGCTTCTGGCCGACGCTCAAGTTCCGGAACCTCCCCGAGGCGGGTGACATCGCCGGCGGCTACATCGACATCGTCGACGCGCAGAAGAACGTCGACAACCCCGTCTACCAGCCGATCTACCGCACGATCGACGTGGGCACCGACGGCGTCATCGCGGACCGCGGCTTCGTCGCCGACAACATCCCGGTCACCATCGGGCGGCGCGTCCCGTTCACGCGCCCGTACTTCCACCCGCAGCGGCTCGATCAGCAGACCGGCACGGTGCAGGCGAGCGCGGAGGAGATCGGCGATCCGCAGACGTCGCCCGCCAACCCGACGGGCGATCCGTTCGCGGTGCCGATCGTCGCGGTGCAGCAGGACATCCACGTGCTCGCGCCGCCGTCGAGGCCGACGCCCGAGACGCTCACCGCCTACCAGCGCAGCTTCCCGAACGTGCGGCTCGTCTGGGGGATGGCCAAGAACGAGTTCGACGACGCGATCGATCCGCGCGGCGCGTTCGGCTTCCAGCTCCCGCCGCTCCCGCCGACCGGCAAGGGCGGCCTCCTCGTGTTCGCTCGCGGCGGGCCGATCCCGGAGAACCCCGCGGTGCCTGCGCTCTGGCCGCAGGTCGCCCTCGTGAAGCTCGCCGAGGATCCGACGCGGCGAGGCGACCCGCAGTCGCTCGTCGTCCAGGGCACGCCGGAGGAGACGCTGATCACTGGCAAGCCCCCTGGGCCGCTCGTCGTGCTCCAGGGCATCACGCTCGACAACGACAGCCTCGCGCGCACGATCGCCGGGTCGATCGCGCCCGGTCCGACGACCGCGGCGCTCCGCGATCACCTCACGGCGATGCTTCGTCCCGTCGCGCTCTGCCTCGATCCGAAGAACGTCGCGGCGGGCGGCGTGCTCGCGACGCCGCACCTCACCGCGCCGAGCGCGGACGCGAGCGAGACCGGCGACAAGCCGATCTTCGACGAGGCGGCCGTCGCGAAGCAGCCGCTCGTTCGCAGCGTGGAGCGCGGCTGCTTGCCGAAGGGGCGCTACGCGATCTCGCTCGTCTACCCGACCGGCCAGGCATGGACCGTCCCGAACGAGGCGGGCGGCTGCTCGCGCGAGGAGGGAGGCGTCCTCGCCGGGAGCGGCGTCGGCTCGTGCGCCGGCAAGCCGCGCCCCGTGCTCCTCTCCCAGGGCGGCCGTGCGGTCGTCGAGATCATCGACGCGAAGGAGCCGCGAACCTGCCAGGACTTCCCCGTGCCGCAGGCATGCAGGACGCCATGACCTCTCCGCGTGCATCGGTCGTGGTGATCGGCAACTTCGACGGCGTGCACCGCGGTCATCAAGCCGTGCTGCGCCAGGCGCGCTCGATCGCCGACGCCCAGGACCTCGCGTGCATCGTGCTCACGTTCGATCCGCACCCGCGGGAGGTGCTCGGCGGAGTCAAGCGCCCGCCGCTCACGACGCTCGCGCGACGTGTCGAGCTCCTGCGCGCGCACGGCGCGGACGACGTCGCCATCCAGCCGTTCAGCCTCGAGCTCGCCGCCTGGACGCCGGAGCGCTTCGCGCGCGATCTGCTCTCGGCGCGTCTCGCGGCGCGCGCCGTCGTCGTCGGCGAGAACTTCCGCTTCGGAGCGAAGCGCGCCGGAGACCTGCCGATGCTCCGTGCGCTCGGCGCCGAGCTCGGCTTCGTCGCCGAGGCGGCGGAGGCCTTCGGCGACGACCAGGGACCGTTCTCGAGCACGCGCGTGCGCGACGCGATCGCGTCCGGCGATCTCGCGGAGGCGACGCACGTGCTCGGCCGCCCGCACTCGCTCTCGGGCACCGTCGAGCAGGGCGATCGTCTCGGGCGCACCATCGGCTTCCCCACCGCGAACCTCGGCGGCGTCCCCGAGCTCCTCCCTCCGCACGGCGTCTACGCGATCCGCGCCGCCGATCGCGGCGGCGTGATGAACATCGGCGTGCGTCCGACGGTCGGCGGCGGGGCGCTTCGCATCGAGGCGCACCTCTTCGACTTCGACGGCGACCTCTACGGCGTGCCCATGCGGGTCGAGCTCGTCGGGCGCATCCGCGGCGAGCAGAAGTTCGCCGGGCTCGACGAGCTGAAGGCGCAGATCGCGAAGGACGCGCAGGCCGCCCGCGCGATGCTCGGCCTCACGGCGTGAAGTGGTAGCCGACGCTGAGGCCGAACGCGTAGTGCGTATCGGTCTTGGTCGGGGCGATGTCGCCGGCGACGTTCGCGCCCACGGTGCGGTACTCGAGGCGCTTGAACTCGCCGAAGTCGACGCCGAAGCGGATGTCCACGCCGGTCATGACGTCCTTCTGCGCGCGCGGCTCCGGTTGCGAGGCGATGCGATAGCCGACGCCCAGCTTGAAGTCGGCGTTCGCCGCGAGCTCGAGGGCCTCGGGCGTCTTCTCCTCCTTGCCGGTGCTCGCGCCGTACGTGCTGAGGAAGGCCAGGCCGCCCTCGAAGTACACGCCGCGACGGCGATCGCGGAGCGCGTACTGGGCCACGACCGGGAGCTGGTAGCTGTACGCGTTCGAGCACACGGACGAGCAGCCCTCGAAGAGCGCGCCGTAGCCGCCCTGCACGCCGGCGAGGATGCCGAAGTGGTTCGTGAGATAGCCGCCGAGGCGGAGATCGAACGTCATCTGCGCGCCCGCGAGCGGGATGCTCTGCGCGGCGCTGCCGCCGAGATACGCGAGGCCGGAGCCGACCGTCACGACGAAGCCCGGGCCCGCGGCCTGTGACACCTCGGTCTTCGGGGCGTCGGCCGGCTTGTCCGCCGCGGCTGCCGCAGCGGGTGCGGACGGTGCGGGCGGCGGCGGCTCGGGCGCGGGCAGGGGCGGGAGCTCCTCGACGGCCACGGCGACCGCGACCGCGGGCTTCTTGGCCTTGGCGCGGCGCGGCCCCTCGGCGGAGGCGGACGAGGAGACGGCGACGGAGGCGAGGACGACGGCGGCAAGGGCGAAGGGGCGGCTGCGCATGATGCGCCCCCTGTCGGACCGCCGAGGGAGAAGTTGTCTGGAAAAATCAGGGGGGCGTGAAGGTCGAGCCGGGAGGGTCGATCGTGCCCTCGTCGAGGGCGAGGCGCAGGGGCGTGGACGGCTCGTCGAGCGTCGCCCACACGCCCTCGAGGACCGGTGCGCTCCGCGCGATCGCCCGTTCGAGGATCGCATCGAACGTGCCCCACGTCCCCTCGAGGTAGCGCGGGCGCGCCGCGTCCTTCGCCTTCGGGGGCGCGATGGTCTTGCCGATCGGGCTCGCGAGGATACGTGTATAGCGCATGTAACTGCGCCCCCAGCGTCCGAGCTCCCTCGGCGACGGCGCGCCGCCGAGGACGTCGCGCATCGCGGCGAGGCCGACGCTCGCTCCGGCGCTCTCCTCGAGGCGCTCCATGCCGCGCACGTCGAGGTGCGAGGCCAGGATCGTGGTGCCCATCATGTCGGCGCCGAAGTACGCCTCGTGGAAGCAGATGCTCTGGAACTTCTCGACCTCGCGGTGCGCCATCGCCTGGGTGAGCTTGCCGCCGCTCGTCGCGACGTCCTTCTCTGCGAGCCAGTTCACCAGCGGGTGCGCGGCCTGATCGATCGCGAGGTGCGAGGCCAGACCGAGCGCGAAGGCCCGGGCCTCGTCGCGGCGGAGCCCCGCCGGGAGCGCGGCCGCGCGCGCCACGACCGCGCGCAGGATCTTCACCGCGTGCTCGTGCGTGCGACTCCCCCACGGGCTCGCGCGCGGCGGCCGGCGGGCGACGTAGCGCACGAGCTCGCGCTCGAAGGCGTCGAAGTAGGGGAGGTCGACGAACAGCGCGCCCAGGCGGGCGGCGTGCGCCGAGCGCGCGAGGATGCGCCGCGCGCCGGAGGGCAGGGACGCGAGGGCGAGCCCCTCGCCGAGGCTCGTGAGATGGATGGCTTCTGCCGGCACGATCGGCCGCCATCGTCGGCGATGTCTGCGGGTAGGGCAATGCGTACGCCCGGAGCGAATCCGTGCAACCTCGCCGAGCGCCGGCCGATAGCGGGGGCCATGAGCGTCCTGTCGAACATCCGGAGTCGCATCTCGAACACGCTCCACGACGCCGAGAAGGCCGCGGCCGATGCAGCGGAGAAGGCAAGGCGCAGTTGGGGCAGCAGGTCCTGGGAGCCTCTGACCTTCATCACCATCTTCCGCAGAGACGTGCCGACGGTGATCGAGATCCGCGCCGAGTGCTGGCAGGCCGAGCCGTTCCGCTTCCGGCTCGCGCGCAACGCGAAGCTCCTCGGCCTCGCGGACGTCGCGCCGTTCACCGTCCCGCGCCGTCACTGGGTGCACGATGTCCTGCCGCTGCTGCCGGCGATCGCGATCTTCTCCCTGTTCCCGTTTCGGTTCTCGTGGTCTTCGTTCGTGCTCGCGCTGGGCGCCTTCGTGATCCACTCGGCGCTGGCGTCGCGTCGGTTCGCGAAGCTCGCAAAGGATGTCGCGGCCGGCACGACGCCTCCCCGGCTGCGTACCTGGAAGAAGCTGCTCCGCTCCGCGTGAGCCTGACCGGCGAGCCTCGTGAGACGGTTCCGCCATCACGCCCCTCGAGAAGCTCGGCGGCCGGCTGCCGCGCGAGGTAGACGACCATGTGCTAGTACAAGGCCATGGACCGCGCGGAGCTGGAGGGACTCGATCGCGAGAGCCTGGTGGCGCGCGCGCAGGCCGCGGGCATCCGTCGCGCGCGGATCCTCACCCGGCCGGAGCTCATCGACGAGCTCCTTCGCCTCGACCCCACGATCGACGAGGCGTCGCTGCGGAGGTCGCGAGGCTTCTTCGGTCGGGCGCGCGATCTGCTCACGCGCGTCGTCGAGCGCGGCCTCCACCTGCCGGACGCCGCCGATCGGCTGCGCTCCGCGCTGACGAGCCCGCTCCCGGAGGTGCCGCGCCCCGAGCCGCAGGCGGTGCCCACCGTCACGCTCGCCGAGATCTACGCCGCGCAGGGCCACAAGCAGCGCGCGATCGAGACGCTCGAGCGCGTGCTCGAGCGCGAGCCCGATCACGGCGCCGCCCGCACGCTGCTCGATCGACTGAAGGACGCGGCGTACGTCGCGCCCGAGCCTCCGCTCCCGCCGGAGAAGGAGATCGAGGAGCAGTTCCCCGAGCCCGGCGCGGGTTTCGCCGCGGAGGTCGAGGAAGAGCCGCGCGTCGAGGCGATCGCCTCGTCGCCGCACGCGCCCGAGTGCGTGGCGATCCCCGGCAGCGGGCGCCGCGCGTACGTGTGGTGGCGCATCGACGAGGCGCTCCTCCGCGGCCCCTTCGCGGTCCGTGTGCTCGTCCTCGAGCCCACGTGGGACGGTCCGCGCGAGGAGGTCCGTGACCTCGCGCTCGATCACGCCGCCGGGGAGGCGGTCGTGTCCGATCTCCCCGAGCGTGCGGTGGTGCGCGTGGCTGCCGGCTATACGAGCGACGGCGCGTTCGTACCGCTCGCCCACTCGCCGGCGCTCGAGACGCGCGGGCACGACGGCGAGCTCGTGCGCTGGACGGTCGACGGCGTGGTGCCCGTCGTCCTCGACGATCCGCGCGCCGAGGCCATCGCCCTCGCCGCCCTCGGTGCGCGCCGCGCGCTCGGCGCGAGCTGAGCCGCTTCCGCGATGTCCGAGGACCTCCTCTTCTACGCCCAGCTCGGATACGCCGATCAGATCAAGCGCCTCGTCGAGGAGGGCACCGACCCCGACTGGCGTCGCGAGGACGGCGTCACGACGCTGATGATGGCGGCGATGACGGGGCGGCTCGAGGTGATGGACGCGCTCCTCGACGTCGGCGCGACGATCGATCTGCAGACGCCGGACGGCACGACGGCGCTGCTCGCGGCGTGCGCGTTCGCGCGGACGACGCGCGAGATCGGCGGCATCGAGAAGCTGCTCGCGCGAGGCGCCGATCCGAACCTCGCCAACGCCGAGGGCAACGATGCGCTGATGATGGCCGCGCGTCACGGCCTCGTCGACGCGGTGTTCACGCTGCTCCAGGCGGGCGCCGATCCTCGCCACGCCAACCGCTACGGCACGACCGCGCTCATGCAGGCCGCGCGCGGCCATCTCGTGGAGACGTGCCGCGCGCTCATCCGGGCCGGAGCCGATCGCGCCGCCGCCGACGAGCGCGGTCTCACGGCGGCCCGCTACGCGCGCGAGCTCGGCGAGCCGCCCGCCGAGCTCGTCGCCCTCCTCGCGCCGACCGATCTCGCCGTCGCCGCCTCGACCGAGAAGCCGTCGAAGTTCGATCGCCCGGACTTCCGGATGCGGCTCTTCGGATCGTGGACCGAGCACGAGTCCGACGGCGCGTGGGAGTTCCTCGAGACCACGGGCGAGCGCCAGATCCGCGTCCAGGTCACGCACCTCCCCGCCGAGCTCGATCCCGACGAACGACAGGACGCGATCTCGCGAAGCGTCCACGAGCACATGGCGGCGCTCCGCCAGGAAGCGGGCGATGACGTGCATTTCTCCGAAGTCCGGCTTGCCGAGGCGGCCGACGCGATCCAGGCGCGGTTCAATGCCTCCGCGCGCAACGACTTCTTCGTCGCGGTCTGCGTCTATGCGGCCCCGCACAAGTTCGTCACGCTCGCGTACCGCGATTTCCGGCCCAACCTGTCGGAGGAGGCGCGCGGCCGCCAGGCGGGCGAGTCGGTCGCGAGCTTCCGCGTGAAGTAGGTCGAAACGCGCTCGGGCCCCGCCGCATCGTACGGGCGCCATGTTCGAGCCGCGCACGTTCCCCAGCCCCGGACAGAAGGTCGGCCCCCTCGGTCTCGGATCGAGCTACGGCCTCGGAGCACGAGGCGTCGAGCGCGCCTTCGATCGCGGCGTGAGCTTCTTCCTCTGGGGCTCGCGCCGGCGCAGCGGCTTCGGCGAGGGCCTGCGCAACCTCGCGCGCGACGCCGCGCGCCGCGAGCGGATGACGATCGCCATCCAGTCGTACACGCGCATCGCGTCGCTCATGGAGTGGTCGGTCGATCGCGCGCTCCGGGCGCTCGGCACCGAGTACGTCGACGTCCTGACGCTCGCGTGGTGGAACGGTCCGCCGCCCCCGCGCATCGTCGACGCGGCGCTCCGGCTCCGCGCGAAGGGCAAGGTGCACCAGCTGATGGTCTCGTGCCATCACCGGCCGACCTTCGAGCGGTTCGTCGCCGATCCGACCTACGACGCGCTGATGCTGCGTTACAACGCGGCCCACCCGGGCGCAGAGCGCGAGGTCTTCCCGCTGTTCGCGCAGCGGCGGCCGGGGGTCGTCGCCTTCACCGCGACGCGCTGGGGGACGTTGCTCGATCGCGCCTACGTCCCGGCGTCCGAGCCGCTCCCGCGCGCATCCGACTGCTACCGCTTCGCACTGACGAACCCGAACGTCGACGTCTGCCTCGCGGGCCCGAAGGACGACGCCGAGCTCGACGAGGCGCTCCTCGCAGTGGAGCGCGGCCCCCTCTCCGCCGAGGAGATGGCGTGGATGCGCCGCGTGGGCGCCGCCGTCCGCGCGGCGACGTCGAAGCCGAAGCGCATCTCGGCGCTCGATCTGTTCGATCGGCTGGCGACGCTGGCGCCCTGCGCTCCGAAGCAGCTGTCGTCAGGCGCCTAGGCCCGGGCATGGCAGCGCAGGGGGCCGGGGGCCGGGGGGCCGGGGGGCAGACGGCCGGGGGGGCAGACGCCCGGGGCGGACGCGCGGGCTCGCGGGCTAGATGACGTCGAGCGGGTAGCCGCCGTCGGCGCACGTCTTCGCCGCGATCGCCTTGCGGAGCTCGTCGTCGTTGTCGTCGAACGCGGCGATGTTCGCGGCGATGCGCTTGTCCGCGGTCGCGACGAACACCGACGTGAGGTCGATCTCGCGGCGGGCGCCCTCCTCTCCGCGCTTCTCGATCGCGCGCGTCGTGCGCGAGAGGCATGCGGCGATCGCGTAGAGGTCGATGGCGATGTCGGCGGCGCGCTTCTGCGTGTACTGCATCTCGGCGATGTTCTTGCCGTGGCGGCGCAGCGCCTTGTCGACGTTGCGCGCGAGCGCGGCGGTGTGCTCGTCGAACTTCGCGGCGTGGTGCGCGAGCGTCGGGTGGGCCTTCGTGAGACGCTCGCGGTCGCGTGAGAGCACGCTCCTGGCCTTGCGGATGGCGAGATCGGAGAGAAGGCCGAAGCCCTTGATCGGCTCGCGCATCGCCTTGGACACGTCCTCGATCTCGCGTCCGGGCGACTGCATGCCGGACAGCGCGATGAACGCGCGGAGGATCTCGTTCGTGCCCTCGTAGACCATGGCGTGGCGAGCGTCCCGGAGCAGGCGCTCCCACGGATGCGAGCGCATGTAGCCGAGCCCTCCGCCGATCTGCAGCGCCTCGTTGGCGATGCGCCAGAGGCCTTCGGAGGCGAAGACCTTCGTGATCGCGCTCTCGACGGCGAAGTCGGTGCGCCCCTGATCGACGAGGCCGGTCGTGAGATAGGTCATGGACTCGATGGCGAAGAGCTCGGCCGTCATGCTCGCGAGCTTGTCCTTCACCAGGCCGAACTCCGAGATCGAGCGACCGAAGGCCTTGCGCTCGGTGGCGCGGTCGACGCTCATCTTGAGGAGCCGCTTGCCGATGCCGACGCAGCTCGCCGCGAGCGAGAGGCGCGCTGCGGTCAGGATCTCCATCGCGACCTTGAATCCGCGGCCGACGTCGCCGAGGACGTTGCTCTCGGGGACCCTGACCTTGTCGAACGTGATCGTCGCGGTGCGGGCGCCGCGCACGCCGAGCTTCGGCTCGTCGCCGCCGACGGAGATCCCGGCTCCGCGCTCGACGAGGAACGCGGTGATGCGGGGCTTTGCCCCGTCCTCGGCGGGGGAGGTGCGGGCGAAGACGGTGAAGAGATCGGCCTGGGCGCCATTGGTCACCCAGATCTTCTCGCCGGTGATGACGTAGCCGTCGCCGTCGCGATCGGCGCGCGTCTGGATCGAGCCGGCGTCGCTGCCGGCGCCGCGCTCGACGAGGGCGAACGCCGCGATGGTCTCGCCCTTCGCCAGGCGGGGGAGCCACTTGGCCTTGAGCTCGTCGGTTCCGAAGTAGGTGAGCCCCGCGAACCCGAGGGACTGGTGTGCGCTCACGGCCAGCGCAAGGGACGCGTCGAGGAACGCGAGCTCCTGGACGATACGGGCGTACGCCGTCGCGCCGAAGCCCGATCCGCCTTGCGCCTTGGGCACGACGAGCCCGAACAGACCGAGCTCCTTGGCGCTGTCGAGGACCTCCGAGCCGATGGCCTCGTCGCGATCGATGCGCGCCCCGTCCACCGACTTTGCGAGGCGGCGGATGCCGTCGAGACAGCCGTGGACCTCGTCTGCCTCGCTCCGCGTCGCCTCGGGGAAGGGGAAGACGACGCCGTCGAGGACCACGCCGGCGAAGAGGCCCTTCATGAAGGACTCGTCGCGGGCGAGCGAAGGTCGTTCGCGTTCCGAGGAGCTGCCCGAATGGCCAGAGGTCGACGACGGCATGTCGGCCATTGTGGCACGCGTTTGACGGGCTGGGCGTTGCGGAATAGACCTTGGGCATGGGGAAGGCTCGCGAGGCCCCGACGCCTGCCGAGTGCCTCGAGATGGGGCGCATGTGCGCCTGCTACAACCTTCGTCGTGCGTCGCGCGCGGTGACGCAGCTCTACGACGCCTTCTTCGACGAGGTGGGGCTCAAGACGACGCAGTTCACGCTGCTCGCGGTGCTCGCGTACTCCGAAGAGGATCCTCCGACCGTCACCGAGCTCGCGCTGTCGATGGTGCTCGAGCAGTCTTCGCTGTCGCGCAACCTCGCGGTGCTCGAGCGGCTGGGGCACGTGCGGCTCGTTCCCGGACAGGATCGACGCGAGCGCGTGGTGACCCTGACGCGTTCGGGCCGCGCGGTGCTCGCGGAGGGGTTTCCGGTGTGGAGGCGCGCCCAGGCCGCCGTCATCGCCTCGCTCGAGGGCGAGCGTGACCAGCTCGAGAGCCAGCTCCGGGCGCTGAGGCACCTGACGCGCACCGCTCAGTCGCTGCGGCCCCCGAAACCACGACGAAACGCAGGCGCCCAGACGCGAGGCCGAGCGCGAGGCCGAGCGCAGGGAAAGAGCGCGTCGTCGGCGACGTAGGGTTGCCCTCGGCGCCTCGTCTTGCTACGGCTTTTCAGCCGGGCTGGCGCTCTCGTCCCGTTCGACCTCGTCGGCTTGGCCGGAGGGGTTTGTGTCGGACAGGCGTTCGAGATTCCAGGAGGCTGTGAGGGGGGCCGTCGCTCGTCGCGGAACGGCCCTGATGGGGATCTGCAACGTCACGCCGGACTCGTTCAGCGACGGAGGGCGTTTCTTCGATCGTGAGGCCGCCTTCGCTCGCGTCGACGAGCTCGTCCAGGATGGCGCGGACATCGTCGACATCGGCGGCGAGTCCACGCGGCCCGGCTCGAACCCCGTGCCTCCGAGCATCCAGCTCGAACGTGTCCTCGAGGTCGTCCGCTATGCGGCACGGAAGACGTGCGTGTCGATCGACACGACGAGCGCGGTGGTCGCGAGCGCATGCCTCGACGCCGGTGCGCACGCGATCAACGACGTGTCGCTGCTCTCGGAGGAAGAGCTCGCGCGCGTCGCGGGCGGGAGCGGGGCAGCGCTCGTGCTCTCGCACGCGCGCGCGCCGCAGACGACGATGAAGGGGTACGGTTACTGGCCGCTCGACGGCTACGGCGACGTCGTGAAGGACGTCGTTCGTGACTGGAAGCGCGCCGCGGAGCGTGCCGTCGAGCTCGGCGTCTCGCGTGACGCGCTCGTGATGGACCCCGGCCTCGGATTCTCGAAGGCGTCCCGCCACTCGTTCGAGCTCCTCCGGCGTGCATCGCAGCTCGTCGAGACGCTCGCCGCCGAGGGCTGGGCGGTGCCGGTCCTGTTCGGGGCGAGCCGCAAGTCGTTCCTCACGCTCGTCGATCGTACGGCAGAGCCGGAGCAGCGCACCGGCGCGTCGATCGCCGCGGCGCTGCACGCGGTCCGCTCCGGCGTCACCATCCTTCGCGTGCACGACGTGCGCGCGACCCGGCAGGCCCTCGACATGGAGATCGTCCTCGGGACTCCGCGGAGGAAGATCTGATGCTCGACGGGCTCCGTCATCTGTTCGCGGCGCGACCGCTCCTGCAGGTCCTCGTGGACGTGGCGGATCTCCTCATCGTCACGTACGTGGTCTACCGCGCGCTGCTCGTCCTCCGCGGGACGCGCGCCATGCAGATGGGCACCGGCCTCGGTGTCATCTTCCTCGTCTACGTCGTCTCGAAGTGGGCAGGCCTCATCACCCTCTTCAACCTGCTCTCGACGCTCCTCTCGTCGATCATCCTCATCGTCGTCGTCGTCTTCCAGAACGACATCCGCCGCGGCCTCATGCGCGTCGGCTCCCGTGCCTTCTTCGCCGGCATCGCCCGACAGCAGGAGACGCGCGTCATCGACGAGGTCGTGGCGGCGGTCACCGAGCTCGCCCGCCATCGCATCGGCGCGCTCATCTGCTTCGAGCAGGATGCGAACCTCGACGAGTTCGTCGTCGGTCAGGGCACGAACATCGACGCTCAGGTCCAGCGCGAGCTCCTCGTCGGCCTCTTCATCCCGGAGAGCCTGAACAAGCTGCACGACGGCGCGGTCGTCATCCGCAACCTCCGCGTTGCCAAGGCGGGCGTCTTCTTCCCGATGCCGGACACCAAGCTCCTCGACAAGTCGCTCGGGTCGCGCCACCGCGCGGCGCTCGGCATCACGGAGGAGACCGACGCCGTCGTCGTCGTCGTGTCGGAGGAGCGCGGCACGATCAGCTTCTGCTTCAACGGCAACATCGTCCCGAACCTCGACGGCGCGTCGCTCAAGCAGGCCCTCCTCGGACTCTTCGGCCAGCGCGCCCGCGCCAAGAAGAAGCAGCCGGCGGGCAAGCAGCGTCCGTCGCTCACCACGACGGGCTCGTTCCGGGTGACCATCCCGCCGTCGAATCCGCCGCCGCCGTCGCGTGGCGAGGGCTCGGGCGCCTTCAACCCGAGCTCGCGGCCGCCGGTCGCGGAGCCGGAGGAGTCGGTGCCCACGCGCATGACGATGAACCCGGCGGAGGCCCGCCCGATGCAGCCGGCGCCGACGCTCCTCTCGAGCAGTGTGAGCACGCCGATGCCGACGCCCCTGCCGATCTCCAACGCTCCCCCGCCGCCGAAGGACGGGAACGACTGAGCCATGTGGGAGCGGATCAAGTCGGCGATCACCGAGAACCTGAACCTGAAGCTCCTCAGCTTCGCGTTCGCGCTCGTCATCTACTCGCTCGTCCACGGCGGGCAGGACGCGCGGCGCTCGATCGTCGTCGATCTCGAGGCCATCCTGCCCGGCGAGAGCAGCGATCGCGTCCTCGTGAGCTCGATCCCGCAGAGCGTCCGCATCACGGCGCGCGGCTCGAACCAGACGATCGACAACCTCCGCGCCAGCTCGGTGTCGGTGGTCATCGACCTCTCGCAGAACGCGCCCACGCACGTCATCTTCGAGCCGAAGATGGTGCGCCTCCCCGAGGGCGTGAACGTCGAGATCGAGTCCTTCGATCCGAGCTTCATCGATCTCAAGTGGGAGCAGCGCATCGTGCGCGACGTGCCGGTCCAGGTCAGCGTCGTCGGGACGCCTGCGGACGGCTTCGTGGTGAAGGGCTCGCTCGTCGCCGAGCCGCAGACGGTGAAGGTCCGCGGCCCGCAGAGCGAGGTCATGGTCCTGCAGCACGTCCGCGCCGACGCCTTCGACGTGCGCGGGCTCACCGAGGGATCGTACCCGCGCCAGCTCGCCATCGAGCGGCCGAGCCCGCGCCTGCGCATCGACCCGACCAGCGTCATCGTCACGGCGGAGATCACGCGGGAGGTCGCCGAGCGCGTCTTCCAGAAGATCCCCGTCGTGGTCGTCGGCCCGGCGAAGGGCAAGGCACAGCCTGCGGAGGTCGACGTGCGGCTCGTCTGTCCACCGGAGATCGTGCGGTCGCTCCGCCCCGAGCAGATCGTGGCCCAGGTCGAGGTCTCCTCGAAGGAGCCGTCGGGCAGCCAGTCGGTGCCCGTCGAGATCCACATCGACAAGTGCGACGCGTACGTCCTGGGATCGAAGGAAGTCGTCGCGCGCTGGTGACGCCTCGCGCGATCAGAACATGACGCCGTCGGCGAGGTAGATGCCGAGGGGAAAGTCCGGGCGCGCCTCGATGGCATCGGGTGAGAACGCGACCTCGGCGCGGAACAGCGCCCCGTCTCCCCACATCACGTATGCGCCGCCGCCGACGCCCCACTTCAGGCCGGGGCCGCGGCCGTCGCGGGGCGACTCGAAGGTGTAGTCGTCGAACACGCGGCCGGCGTCGAGGAAGATCTGGTTCCCGAAGCGGAAGCGCTGGCCGAGGATCCCCACCTTGCTGTGCATCGCGCGCAGCTCGATGTTGCCGATGAACTTGATCGGTGCCGAGTAACGACCCCACGGGATGCCGCGGATGCCGTTCGCGCCGCCGGGCATCTCCCAGTCGTTGAACGGACCCGCGTTGTAGAGGTCGTAGAACGGCACCTTGCCGTAGAGCAGGTCGACGACGAGACGCCCCGCGGCGACGAACGGACCGCCGAGCGGGACGTAGCCGGCGAGGATGGCGCCCGTCGAGCCGACCTGGACGTCGCCGTCGATCGGGTAGCCCTGCTCGAAGCGCTGGCCGATCTGGTGGAACTGACCGCGGCGGGGGAAGAACTCGTTGTCGCGCGTGTCGATGACCACGCCGACCGCGAGCGACGTGATCCACACCGGCCGGAGGCCGCGCGCGACGCCCGCCGCGGCGTCCTCTGCGAGCTTGCTCCCCTCGTAGGCGCGGTGATCGTGGAAGCGCACGATGGGCGAGACCATCAGATCGAAGGGCCCCTTCAGGCGGATGCGCGTGAAGTCCCGCAGCCGCAGCTCGCGCGCGATCTGCTGGAAGTAGCGGCTGCGGTCGCCGGCGACCTGGTCGGGAACGACGGCCGACGAGGCGTTGCCGCGGCCGAAGTAGCCGGCGTCGACGAAGTTGAGGAACTGGATCCCGGGCACCGTGCGGATGCGGCCGCCGGCGAGGTTCGGGACGTCGACCTGGAAGAGGTACTCCTGCTGGGCGAGCCCGAGCCGACCGTCGGCCTCGCGGATGCTCGCCGTCAGGAGGAGATCGCCGCGGAGGACGAAGGGGCGCGCGTCGTGACCGAAGCGCGTCACACGCGCGACGCCGCCGAACTGCACGCCGATGTCGCTGTTGCCGCCGATCAGCGGGAACGCGGCCGGATCCCAGCGTGGCGTGTGATAGTCGATGTCGCTGTCGTCGCTCGGCGGCGGCGTCTCCGGCGGGGCATCGTGCGCCGGCACTTGCGGCTTCATCAGCTCGTCGGCCTGCGCAGCCGACGGGAGCGAGATGGCGCACACGCAGCCGAGCGCAATCAGCGAACGACGGAGAGACACGACCCGGATGTCAGTCGACGTCGACCTTGCCCGTCGAGGCGGCAACGGCCGCGGCGTCACGGTAGCCGCTGACCTGGCGGCGCTCGTCCTTCTCGACGCGGCCGTCGCGGAGGGTCACGACGCGCGGCATTCCGTTCGCGAGCGCGGCGTTGTGCGTGACGATCACGATCGTGGTCTTGAACTTCTCGTTCACGCTGAAGAAGAGCTGGTGGATCTGCTCGCTCGTGCGCGAGTCGAGGTTGCCCGTCGGCTCGTCCGCGAGCAGGAGCTTCGGCTCGAGGACCAGCGCACGGGCCAGCGCGACGCGCTGCTGCTCGCCGCCGGACAGCTCGCCCGGGCGGTGGAGCATGCGCTCCTTGAGGCCTACCTCCTCCAGCAGCTGCCGCGCGCGTCCCTCGATCTCGGTCTTCGGACGGCCCTGGATGAGACCCGGCATCGTCACGTTCTCGAGCGCGTTGAACTCGGGGAGCAGGTGGTGGAACTGGAAGACGAAGCCGATGGTCCGGTTGCGCAGCTCGGCGAGGCGCGTGCCGGACATGGTCGTCAGCTCCTCTCCCGCGATCTTGAGCGAGCCCGAGGTGACGACGTCGAGCGTGCCGATGCAGTGGAGGAACGTCGACTTGCCCGCGCCGGACTGGCCGACGACGCCGAGCATCTCGCCCTCGTCGATGGTGATGTCGATGCCGCGCAGCACGTCCAGCGTTCGTCCCATGTGCTGGAACGACTTGCGCACGTCCTTCGCGACGACGAGGGGGGTGGGCATCGATCGTGGGCCTTCTACCACGTTCCGAGCGGCCGGGAGCCGAGCATCTGGAACGTGCCGCTGGAGGAGACGAAGAAAGGGGAGTTGTAGCGGATCAGCGTCGCGTGACCGGCCCAGATCCCGAACGCGATCTGCGCGAGCCCGGAGCGGCCGAGGTAGTCGAACCAGACCCGGAGCATGTGCTGCCCCGGCCAGAGGTCGAACACGTGGCGACCCCACGGGCGCTTCTGCGGCTGGCCGTCGATCTCGATCGTCGGCGTGACCGCGTTCAGGATGAACTGCATGGGGTTGAACGAGGTCGTGATGTCGAGCTGCCCGTGCTGCATGGGGTCGATCACTCGTAACGGAGCCCGTCGACGGGACGCAGCTTGGATGCGGCGTACGCCGGGTAGACGGTCGAGAGGGTGCAGATCGTCATCGCCGCGAGCGCGACGGTGAGGAAGTCCCAGCCGTTCACGCTGATGGGCAGCCGATCGATGTAATAGACCTCCGGATCGAGCCGCAGCCCGAACCACGAGAGGCCGGAGCAGAGCGCGAACGCGGATACGACGCCGAACACCGTGCCGATGCCGCCGATGATGATGCCCTCGATCATGAAGGTGCGGAGGATGGCGCCGTCGCTCGCGCCGATCGCCTTGAGGATCGCGATCTCCTTGCCCTTCTCGGTGACCATCAAGAGCAGCGTGCAGACGATGCAGAAGCTCGCGACCATGATCGCGAGCGACAGGATGATGAACGTCGCGAAGCGCTCCAGCTTCAGCGCGCTGAAGAGGTTCTTGTTGATCTCGCGCCAGTCGCGGACGCGGAGCTCCGGCCGGGCCACCGCGGCGGTGACGAGCGGCGTGATCTGCTCGGCGCGCTCGGCGTCGTCGACCTTCACCTCGATGGTGCTGATCTTGTCGCCCGTCGCGAAGTACTCCTGGGCGTCGCCGATCATCGTGTACACGTACGTCGCGTCGTACTCGTACATGCCGCTGTAGAAGATGGCGGCGACGCGGAAGCGCTTCGTGCGGGGCATCAGGCCCATCGGGCCGAGATCGCCGAGCGGCGAGACGAGCGTGACCTCGTCGCCCACGTAGACGTGGAGCGTCTTGGCGAGCTCGCGGCCCAGGATGATGCCCGGGCGATCGGGCTTCACGAGGATCACCGACTTGACCGCCGGATCGATGTCGTCCGGCAGGCCAGGCAGCTCCGCCCCCTTGTAGTACTTCTCGCCGCCCGGCCCGATCCCGATGACCTCGTCCGGGGGCAGGCGCGTGAGCTTCTCCGGGTGCTCGAGGTAGTCGAGCTTGCCCACCTCGATGTTGTGATCGAGGTCGATGACCTTCGAGATCGTCTTCGGGTCGATTCCCTTGACGATGACGCCGGCGAGGTTGGACGCGCTCGACGCCATGACCTCGCCGTTGACGACGGGCGTGGCGCCGACGACGCCGGGGACGGCGCGTACCTTCTCCAGCGTCGGCTCGTAGTCGGCCCAGGGGGTCGCGGCGACGGTGTCGATGACGATGTGAGCGTTGTTGCCGAGGATCTTGCGCTTCAGGTCCTGGCTGAAGCCGCCCATGACGCTGACGACGCTCGAGAGCGCACACGACGAGATGGCGACCCCGCAGATCGACAGGACGCTGATGACCGTGAGAAAGCCGCTCTTCTGCGACCGGACGTGGCGCGCGGCGACGAACGACGTGAAGCGGTTGCCCTCCAGTCGATCGAGGACGTAGGGCAGAAGCAGCGCGAGCAGGACGATCACGCCGAAGACGCCGGTGAGGATGGCGCTCGCACGGATCGCGGTGTCGCGGATGGAGAAGGCGGTGCCGCGCGTGTCCGGGAGCGTCCTCACGATCGCGACGAGGACCGCGAAGACCAGTGCGATCACGCCCAGCATGATCTGGAGGAAGCGGCGGATCGACTTGCTCGCGAACTCCGCGGTGAGCCACTCGAGGTCGTTCCGTCCGGTCGCGCGCACGTAGCCGTACGCCAGGCCGAGCCAGATGAAGGCGCGGGGGATCGCGCCGAGGAGGGGGATGTTCGTGAGGATCGCGAGCGGGAGCAGCGCGATGAGGAAGAGGAAGATCGAGCCGAGGTAGTGCTTCGTCGAGCGCCAGCTCTTGCGCATCGCCGTGAAGAGCGGTGCGTCGTCGTCGACGACGAAGAACGGCGTGAACCCGAAGCAGATGAGGAAGCCCCAGAGGAAGAAGGCCGCGGGGAAGACGCCGACCATCTCCCAGACCGTCCGGGCCTCGCGGAGCTCGAACGGCAGCACCACGAGCGTCGAGGGGACGGTGACCGAGAGGATGAAGAGGACGATGAACGCGGCGAGCTTCGGCGTGTTCCGGAGGGCGCGGCCGACGCGCCCCGGACGGACCGGCTCGTTGCGGATCGCGGCGAGCGCCGCGTCGCAGAGCAGGGCCATCGACAGCCCGGAGGCGAGCACGCCGAGGACGAGGACCGTCGCGCCCAGCGCGCCGATCGCGCCGACCGGCGGAGGGATGGGCTGGAGGAACGCCGTCGGCCGAGCGTCGAGCGATGCGAGGAACGCGCCGAGCGAGGTCGTGCGGGCGGCGACGATGCCGGCCGCGCCGCTGACGAGGAAGAGGAGGAGCTCGACGACGACGAGCGGGACGATCAAGGGCAGGAAGTGCCCGCCGAGGGCACGCATGCCGACGCCGATCGCCTCGCCGATGTTCCACGGCTGGTCGATGTCCTCGGTCGCCCAGCGCTTGTCGCTCATGTCTCGGGCCGCAGGAGCGGAAAGAGGATGACGTCGCGGATCGACGGGGCGTTGGTGAGCATCATCGTGAGGCGATCGACGCCCATGCCGAAGCCGGCCGCCGGCGGCATGCCGTGCTCGAGCGCCCGGACGTAGTCCTCGTCGTAGTCCATCGTCTCCTCCGCCCCGGCTGCCTTCTTCCGCACCTGCTCGCGGAAGCGTTCGGCCTGATCGTCCGGGTCGTTGAGCTCGCTGAACGCGTTGCAGAGCTCGCGGCCGTGGACGAACAGCTCGAAGCGGTCAACCAGGTCCGGCCGCGCGTCATTCCGGCGCGCGAGCGGGGAGGTCTCGAACGGGTAGTCCTTGATGAAGACGGGGAGGCTCCGCTTGCCGTCCGCGGCCTTGTAGTCCTCGGGGAGGAACGGCTCGGCGAGGTACTCGTACGCGGCGAACAGGCGCTCGCCGTCGTTTTCGCACTTCTGCCAGCCCTTGCGGAAGTTGCCCCAGTCGAGGGCCTTCGCGCGGGGCGACGACTTCGCCCACTCCTTGATGCGATCGCCGAAGTCCGCGCCGAGCACCGGGAGCAGCGCCTTGCCGCCGCCCTCCGCCACCGCCTTCTCCCACTCCGGGATCTTCGTCACGCGCGCGGCGTTCGCGACCGCGTCGGCGAGCGGGACGCGCGCGAACGGCTCGTCGAAGGTGAAGGGACGCTCGGCCTTCCACTTCGGCTGCGCCTCGGGCATCGCCTTCGCGAGCTCCTGATCGATCCCCCGGAGCATCTTCTCCGTGAAGTTCATCAGGTCCTCGTAGTTCGCGTACGCCCAGTAGTACTCGAGCATCGTGAACTCCGGGTTGTGCCGGGTCGAGATGCCCTCGTTGCGGTAGCAGCGTCCGATCTCGTAGACGCGCTCGAGCCCGCCGACGAGGAGCCGCTTCAAGAACAGCTCGGGCGCGATGCGCATGTAGAGGTGCATGTCGAGCGCGTTGTGGTGCGTCTCGAACGGCTTCGCGGCGGCGCCGCCGATGAGCGTGTGGAGCGTCGGGGTCTCGACCTCGAGGAAGCCGGCGTCGTCGAGCAGCTTGCGCGTCGCGCGCACGATGTGGCTGCGCGCGCGGAACACGTCGGCGACGTGCGGGTTCGCGACGAGATCGACGTAGCGCTGGCGGTAGCGCGTCTCGACGTCCGTGAGGCCGTGCCACTTCTCGGGCGGCGGCCGGAGCGCCTTCGTCAGCACGCGGACGCGCGACGGCTCGATCGACAGCTCGCCGCGCTTGCTCGCGGTGACGGTGCCCTCGCTCTCGACGATGTCGGCGAGGTCGATCTCGTCGAGGCGGGCGTAGTCGGCGCCGAGCGCGGCTTCGCTGACGAGCAGCTGGATCTCGCCCGTCCGATCGCGGAGCCGGAGGAACGAGAGGCCGCCCGCCGAACGGAACGCGACGACGCGGCCGCGCACGTGGACCACCTCGCCGGCCAGGGCTTCCTTGACCTTGTCCTCGGCGTACTTGCCGTCCGTTCCCCTCGCGGACTCGGCGCGGGCGCGCAGCTCGGCGATGTCGAGCGTCTTGCCGCCCTTCTTCGGGAGCACGTCGTTGGCGAACGGGTTCTCTCCGCGCGATCGGAGCTTGTCGGCCTTTGCACGGCGCGCCGCGATGAGCGCGTCCTCGGCGGACTGTTGGGGGCGAGCGTCGGACATGTCGCGGTGCGTTTAGCACCTTGTTTGCCGCACATAAAGGCGCAGCGGCGTTGGACTTTCCCCGGAGCATGATACCCTTCGAGAGGCGGTCGCCGGGGGCAGCCGGGGCGTCCGTCTCCTTCCACGATGTCGACCCTTGGCGCCCTCGTTCGTTCGCTCCTGACCCTACGGAAAGAGAGGCGCTCCGGCGTGCTCGCCGTGAGCGCGGACGGCGCGCCGAAGACGTTCGTCTATCTCGACCAGGGTACGCCGGTGTTCGCGGAGGAGGGGTCGCACGGAGAGACGCTCGGCCGCCTGCTGCTCCGGCAGAAGAAGCTCACGCAGGAGCAATACGTCGAGATCATCGCGAAGATGACCGACGCGCTCGTCATCAACGAGCAGCTCCGCTTCGGCGAGGTCGCGGTCGAGCTCGGCTACCTCACGGACGAGCAGGTCGCGAAGGCGCTCGCGGATCAGGTGCGCTGGAAAGTCGTGCGCGTGTTCCAGCGGGCGAACGCGACGTGGGAGCTCGAGGAGTCGGAGTCGCGGCTCGACGAGATCCGCAAGTTCCCGATGAGCATCGAGTCGCTCGTGCTCGATGCGATGCGCTGGGTCGACGACGAGGACCGGATCGAGCTCGGTCTCGGCGCCGTGCTCGACAAGCGGATGAAGGTCGAGCCCATGATCGTCCCGCTCGTCGTCGGCTCGTTCGAGCTCAACGAGGACGACGAGGCGTTCGCCGCGACGCTCGACGGCTCGCGTCCGCTCGGCGAGCTCTTGAAGACGCCGGAGGCCGATCGCGTCGACGCGCACGCGATCGCGACGGCGCTGGTCCTCACGCGTGCGCTGCAGCCGGTCGGCACGGCGCCCCTCGCGACGCCCGATCGTCCGTTCGTGCCGGTGAGGATGGTCGCCGCGCAACCCGCGCCCGCTCCGCCTGCGCCTGCGCCTGCGCCTGCGCCTGCGCGTGCTCCGGCTCCCGCTCCCGCGACGGCGCGCGCACCCGCACCCGCACCCGCACCGGAGCCCGCGAAGAAGGTCGTTCGACCGCAGGTCACGCGCGCCGCGCAGATCCTCGAAGCGCTCGAAGCGAAGCGCATCAAGTCGGAGGCCACACGTACGCCGACGAGCCAGCACGAGGCGAAGCTCATCGCCGAGCGTCTCTTCCAGCACGGGCTCGAGCAGCTCCGCGCGGGACGCTACGGCCAGGCGGCTCCGACCCTCGAGCAGGCGGCGAAGATGCTGCCGGCGTCGGACGAGTATCGCCTCTACGCGAAGTGGTGCGCGATCCGCGCGCGCACGGAGCCGGCCCACGCGCTCGAGCGGCAGGAGCTCAAGCGCCTCGCGGGCGCCGCGGTGAAGGCCGACCCGAACTTCGGCTTCGGGCACGCGGTCCTCGGCGAGCTCGCGATGGACGAGGGCGACTCGACGCAGGCGTTCCGCTTCCTCGTCCGCGCGACCAAGCTCGATCCGACGCTCCTCGACGCGCAGCGGCAGCTCCGCATCGTCGAGCGCACCGTCGATCCGAAGCGGAAGAAGAGCATCCGCAAGAGCGAGACCGACGAGTGACCCGTCGCCGGCTGATGATTTAGTAAGAAGTAAGACGCTGAAAGATGCCCGCGTCCGTGGCGGTGGTACGCGGCGCGCATGGAGCGGGTCCTCGGGTCGGGATTGGTTTGTGCGGCGATCGCCCTGGTCGCGGCCTCTTGCGGTTCGGAGCCGCGCGCAGCCTTCCGTGATCAGTCTCCGACCGATCCGAACGGCATCGGCGGAGGTCCGGGCGCGGGGCTCGGTCAGGGTGGGTGCACGAAGGGCGGCAAGACCTGCGTGGGCAACGACGTCCACGAGTGCGCCGAGGACGGCGGCGTCGGCGCCTTCGTGAAGAGCTGCGACGAGACGGGCGAGTTCTGCATGGGCGGCGCCTGCGGGTCCGGGTGCGACGCGGCCGAGAGCCAGGCGTCGAACGTCGGCTGCGAGTTCTGGGCGGTCGACCTCGACAACGAGTACGCGTCGATGAACGACGCGGCCGGGCAGCCCTGGGGCGTCGTCGTCTCGAACTTCGGCCAGACGCCGGCGAACGTCATCATCGAGCAGAACGACGCGCCGCCGGGCGCCCCAGCGCAGACGACGACCGTGCTCACGAAGCAGATCGCGCCCGGCCAGCTCGCCGAGATCGAGCTGCCCACGCGCGAGGTCGACGGCAGCAAGCAGAAGGACGACGGGCCGGGCACGATGCTCTCGAGCAACGCGTACCGCATCAAGACGGACGTCCCCGTCGTCGTCTACCAGTTCAACACGATGCGCCACTCGTACTCGAACGACGCATCGCTGCTCGTGCCGAAGAACGGCCTCGGCGAGCAGTACCGCGTGCTCGGCTGGCCGACCGCGAACCCGATCGCGATCGACATCCCCGGCGCTCCGAAGATCGACGGCATCCCCGATCACTCGTTCGTCACCATCGTCGGCACCGCGGCAGGCACGAAGGTGCGCGTCACCCTCGGCGGCCCCATCGTGGGCGGCGGCGGCGTGCCCGCGCTGCCCAAGGGCGGCGTGGTCGAGCAGGTGCTCGGTCCGTTCGACGTCCTCAACCTCGAGTCGAGCGGCATCCCCGGCGATCTCTCGGGCACGATCGTCGAGTCGAACGCGCCGGTCGCCGTCTTCACCGGCGGCGAGCGCGGCATCGCGCCGATGGCCGACGGTCCCCCCAAGCCGCCCAGCTACACGAGCGGCGGCTTCTGTTGCACCGACCACCTCGAGGAGCAGCTCTTCCCGGTGACGGCGATCGGCCGCACGTTCGTGGTCACGCGGAGCCCGATCCGCTCGACCGGCGGATACGTCGAGCCCGATCTCCTCCGCTTCATGGGGGTCGCGGCGACCACGACCGTGAAGACCTCGCTCCCGCCGCCGAACGACACGTTCACGCTCCAGCCCGGCGAGGTGCGCGACACATGGACGACGACGGACATCACCGTCGAGGCGACCGAGCCCGTCATGATCGGCCAGGTCCTCGTGAGCCAGGGCTTCACCGAGAACCCGACCGAGGGCGGCGACCCGTCGCTCACGATCTTCCCGCCGATCGACCAGTACCGGCGCGACTACCTCTTCAACGTTCCCTCGTCGTGGCAGAAGAACTGGGTGGTCATCGCCGCGCCCACCTCCGCGAAGGTGACGATCGACGGAGCCGATCCCGCCGGTTGCATCGTCGCGCCGATCGGCCCCGGTGCACTGCTCGGCGGCAAGGCCTACGAGGCGCGCCGGTGCCCGGTCGGGGAGGGGGCGCATCGCATGGCCGGCAACGCGCCGTTCGGGATCGTCGCCTACGGCTACGGCTCGCGCGGCTCCTACGCCTTCGTCGGCGGCGCGAACGTCCGCAAGATCTACGAGCCGCCGCCGCTCAAGTAAGAGGCTATCCTCGGGGGCGTGGACCCGCTCGATGTGCCGCTCGTCGGCCGGGCGCGCGACGCCGAAGAGCTCGCGGCGCTCGTCGCCGAGAATCGCGTGGTGCTCGTCTACGGTCCGGCGGGCGTCGGAAAATCGTCGCTCGTCCGCGCGGCGCTCGCCAACGCGAGCCCGCCGCTCCTCGTCGTCTCGGTCGCTGATGCGTCCGATCCGGCCGCGGCCATCGCGCGCACGGCCCGCGCCCTCGGCACCCGACCTCCGCCGGTCGACGATCAGGCAGACCGCGACGCCGCGCTCGCCGTCCTGCTCGAGGCTCGTCCGCGCACGCTCGTCCTCGACGACGTCGCCGACACCGCGCTCGCGACGCTCGTCGCGGAGGCCGTTGCGCGCGAGTCGCCCTCGCGCATCGTCCTCGTCTCGCGCCGCTTCTTCACGTCGCGCGAGGCCGGGCTCCGAGCGAAGGCGTTCGAGGTGAAGCCGCTCGCGGCCGAGCATGCCGTCGCGCTCGTGCGGGCGATGGAGCAGGCACGCGGACGGACCCTCGCGGAGGACGTCGCGGAGGTGACCGGCGGCAATCCGCTGCTCATCCGGCTCGCGCTCGCCGGCTCGCGGGCGCCCATCACCGAGACCGGCGACGCCGAGGCCGCGCTCCGTCGCGAGATCGACGACCTCGTGAAGGGGGCCGCGCGCTCTGCCCTCGCTGCCCTCGCGGCGGCGGGCTCGCCGCTCGACGAGCGCGAGCTCGCACAGGCGATGGGCGGGAACGCCGGCAGGGCGATCGAGCTCCTGCGGAAGCGGCTCGTCGTCACCCGCACGGGCGAACGCGTCGAGCTCGCGCCGCGCGTCGCGCCCATCGCACGCGAGGTGCTCGGCACGCCGCGGCCGGCGACGTGGAAGATCGTCCTGCGCGTCGCAGAGCGGATGCTCTCGTCGAACGCGCACGACGACGTGGCGCTGCTCACCGCGGCGCGCGCGTCCCTCGAGCTCGGCGCGGCGAAGGACGCGCTCGCGATCGTGCGGAGGCATCACCTCGCACGCGCCGCCTCCGACCTCGTGGCGCTCGAGCGCCTCCTCCGCGACGTCGCCGGACGGAGGGCCGAGCTGCGCGCCGATGCGCTCCTCGTCCTCGCGCGCGAGGCGCTCCGCACCGGCGACTACGACACCGCGCGGCGCGCCCTCGACGATCTCCCGCGCGCGAAGACCTACGAGGACGCGGAGCGCGCCGCCCTCCTCCGAGCCGAGTGCCACATCCGCGCCGGCGAGCCCGCCGCCGCGCAGAACGCGATCGACGCCATCGCGTCCAAGCGCGGGAAGCCGAGCCCGGGGCTCGTCCTCACGCGCGCGCAGCTCGCCATCCTCCGCGGCGAGCTCGAGAGCGCTCGCGAGACGCTCGAGGCGCTCGCGCCTGCCACGCGTGCGGTTCCGCCGCTGGAGGTCCGCCGCGCCGTGCAGATCGCGGGCAGCTTCCTCTACGAGGAGCGCTACGTGGAGACGCACGAGTGGATCGCGCGAGCGCGCGCCGCGTGCAAGGCGGCGGGCATGCCCGTCGAGCCGGTCGCCACGATCCTCGACGTCCACGCGCTGCTCGGCCTCGGCGAGATCAGCCGCGCGGAGGAGGTGATCCTGCGCGAGGCAGCAGGGCGCCCCCACGGTCCGATGCTCGAGGTCGCGCTCCTCGTCCGACGCGGCGAGCACGCGCGAGCGCTCGAGGCGGGCGAGGCCGCGCTCGCATCGCTCGAGCGTCGCGCAGATCTCCTCTTCCGCTCGGTCGTCGCCCGCGACCTCGCGCGCGCTGCGATGGGGACGGGGGCGTTCGCGCGGGCAGCCAAGATGCTCCGGATCGCCGAGGCGGGCGCCGACGAGCCGGGCCTCGCGGCGCTCCGTCCGATCTGCGACGCCGAGATCGCCCGCCTGGCGGAGGCGCGCGGTGACGATGCTCGTGCGCGCCGCGCCATCGACCGCGCCCACGCAGCGATCCCGCGCTCGTCCTACGTCGCGATCGATCGCGCGGCGATGCACGGGGAGCGCCCTCAGGCGTGCGATGAGGATCCGCCAGTCGCGTTCGCCTACGCATCGCTCCGTGCCGCGGAGGTGGCCCTCGCCGAAGGCCGTCTCGACGAGGCGATCGCGGCCGCGGAGCGTGCCGAGCGCTTCCACGCCGATGCCGACATGCGCTACGAGGCCGCTCGCGCGTCGCTCGTCCTCGCCGAGGCGCACGCGCGCGGGTCGACGAAGAGGAGCCACAAGAAGGCGGCTGCGCGCGCCGAGGACGGCAGCGATCGCGTGCTCGGCTTCGCGCGCGAGGAGTATCCGATCCTCGCGGCGTCCGCTGCGCTCGTGCGCGCCCACGTCGCGGACACGCGAGGCGACGTGGGCGCTGCCGCGAGCGCGCTCGAGGAAGCCGTGCGCATCGCGAACGACGCCGGCGTGCTCGACGCTTCGCTCGCGCGCGCCGCGCGCCGGCTCGGCGTCGCCGCCACGGCTCCGCGCAGCGACGCATCGTCGGCGCGCCCGTTCGAGGCGCTCGTCGAGCGGCTCGGCCTCGCGCGCCCGGCGGAGATCCTCTGGCGCGTGGGCGACCGGACGTTTCTCCGCGGCCGTGCCGATGCACCGCCCGCTGCGTTCGCGTGCACGGTCGACGTCGACGACCGTCGCGTCGAAGTGCCCGGCGGCGAGGCGGTCGCGATGCCCGAGCAACGCATCCAGCTCCTCGTCGCGCTCGCCGAGTCCGGCCAGGTGGGCGCCACGCTCGAAGAGCTCTTCGCGCTCGTGTGGCGCGGAGCGTTCCATCCGCTCCGTCATCGCAACGCGGTGTACGTCGCGCTCACGCGGCTCAAGGACTCGCTGCGCCCGCTCGCGCGGGAGGTCCGGCTCGCGCACGACGGCGAGCGGTACCGGCTCGTCGGCGCGGCGCCCGTCGCCGTCCGTCGCCGGGTGACGCCGACGGAGATCGCCTCGCTCGTCCGCGAGGGCAACGGTCTCGCCACGCACTGACTCCGTGAATTCCGTGCGCGCACGGGCCCGACGGGGGCGGGGGGGAACCGCCGTCCCGCGCCTCTCGTTTCACCGCAGAAGCGTCGCAGCGCCCCCGTGAGAAACGCACGCGCGGACCGATCAGCGGAAGCGATCGGTCGCGCTGACGAGCTCGTGCACGATGCCCGGCTCGCTCGCGGCGTGGCCGGCGTCGCCGACGATGCGGAGGTCGGCCTCGGGCCACGCGACGTGGAGATCCCACGCCGTCTTCGCGGGGCACACGACGTCGTAGCGCCCCTGGACGATGACGGCGGGGATGTTGCGGATCTTGTCGACGTTGGCCTTGTTCAGGATCTCACGACCATCCGTGAGCCAGCCGTCGTTGACGAAGTAGTGACACTCGATGCGGGCGAATGCGAGCGCGAACTCGTCCCCTGCGGTGCGGGCGATGAGATCGACGTTGGGGATGAGGCAGCTCGTGCGGCCCTCCCAGACGCTCCACACCTTGGCCGCCGCGCGCTGGACCACGGGATCGGGCGACGTCAAACGCTTGTAGTATGCATGCAGAAGGTCCCCGCGCTCGGCCTCGGGGATGTGATGGAGGTACTCGTGCCAGGCGTCGGGGAAGATCCAGCTCGCGCCCTCCTGGTAGAACCAGCGGATCTCCTCCTTGCGCAGGAGGAAGATGCCGCGGAGCACGAGCTCCGTGACGCGGCTCGGATGCGTCTGGGCGTAGGCGAGCGCGAGCGTCGAGCCCCAGGAGCCGCCGAAGACCTGCCACCTGTCGATGCCGAGGTGCTCGCGGAGCACCTCGATGTCGGAGACGAGATGCCAGGTCGTGTTGTCCTCGAGCGACGCGAACGGCGTGCTGCGGCCGCACGCGCGCTGGTCCATGAGGACGATGCGGTAGGCCGACGGATCGAAGTAGCGGCGGTGCTTCGCCTCGGTGCCGCCGCCCGGCCCGCCGTGGAGGAAGATGACCGGCTTGCCCTTCGGGTTGCCGCTCTCCTCGAAGTAGATCTCGTGGACGCTCGAGACCTTCAGCCGTCCGGTGCGGTACGGCTCGATCTCGGGGTACAGGGTTCGGCGCACGTGGACGTCGGCCATGAGGCCGATGTCTCTAGCAGCGCTACGGGCAGGTCGCGAGGGACTTGATCCAGTCGTCGACGACCTTCAGCCCGGTGTCGTCGACGACGCTCGATGCCAGGGGCGGCATGCGGTTCGCGCCGGTCGCGTGCGGCCTGAGGGAGATCAGCGACTTGCTCGGATCGCCCGGTACGAGGAGCTTCGCGCCTGCGACACCGAGGTCGCCGGACTCCGCGGTGCCGTCGCACGCGGTGGTCTCCTTCAGCCCCGTGGTGAAGCGGAGGTCCAACGTTCCGCGGCCGCCGCCCTCGGGCCGGTGGCAGTTCGAGCAGTTCGCGTGGAGATAGGCACGCGCGCGCATTTCGAGCGGCGCGGTGCCGTTGGGCTGCGGGATCACTGCGAGCTGGTCGACGGGCTTACCGAGCGGCGCGGCGAACATGCCGATGTGCTCGAGCGTCTTGAGCTGGTTCGAAATGCGGTTCGTGCTCTCGTACGTGAAGTCGCCGTTGAGCTGCCCGATCTCCGGGCCGAGCGCTCGGCCCGCGGCCTCGGTGTGGCAGCGGACGCAGTCGCTGCGGCTGGGGAAGTACCAGCTCTGCGTACCGACGGTCTTCGTCTTGCTGCCGCGCAGTAGGACGGCATCGGTCTGGGCGTCGTTCCATTCGTAGGTGTAGCCGCCCCAGCCCCCGTCGTCGTGACGGACGAAGAGGCGCGTCTCGACGTACTTGCCTCCGAGCTTGAACGACTTCACCAGCACGGTGCCGGCCGGGAAGTCGAAGTCGCCGTCCGGCTTCACGGTGATCGTCGCGCCGTCGGGCAGCGCGATGAAGCGCTCCTTGTCCGCGCCGTCGCTCCAGAGCTGCGCGTTCACGCCGAACGGAACGAGCCCGCTCGTGTCCTTGCAGCCGGTCTTCGAGAGCAGATCGGGGAACGTGGAGGGCTGGCCGCCCGCCGCGGGCACGAGCTTGTACGCCGTGCTCTGGTTCAGCGCGACGGCGTAGACCTCGCCGTCGACGTCCTCGGCGAACGAGACCCAGTTGGCGCTCGGCGGGACGCCGTCGTTGAGGAGCGTCGTCTTCGGCGCGCCCGTCCCGAGGTCGAACGAGAGCCCCCACAGCTCCTGCTTCTCGTAGTCGCCGTAGACGTACGTCCCGATGAAGTCGGGCACCGCCTTGCCCCGGTAGACGACGCCACCGGTGATCGAGCGTGAGTTGTTCGGCACGTGCTGGTGCTCGACGATGGGCTCGATGAGCCCGCTCATGCTCGGGCACTTGGTCGCGTCGTCGGTGGTCGTGATGTAGTCGTGCTTGCCCTCGCGGCACGGCCAGCCGTAGTTGCCGCCCTGCTTGACGAGATCGATCTCCTCCCACTGGTTCTGGCCGACGTCGCCGACCCAGAGATCGCCCGACTCGCGGTCGAAGGAGATACGGAACGGGTTCCGGAAGCCGCGGGCGAAGGTCTCGGGCGTGGGCGTGGCCACGTCGACGTCGAAGCGGAGCACCTTCGAGAAGTAGCCGGTCGTCGTCTGGCCGTTCTTGAAGAAGTCGTCGCCGTTGCCGCCGTCGCCGAAGCTCGCGTAGAGGCGCCCGTCCTTGCCGAATGCGAGGCCGCCGCCCTTGTGGTTGTCGGCGTTCGTCTGATCGAAGATCAGCAGCGTCTTGTATCCGGTGAACGTGTCGCCGCCGTCGGTCGACGTGATCTCGGCGACGACCGACTTCAGCGCGCCGGCGCTCCCCGCGGTGAAAGAGACGTACGCCTTGCCGTTGCCGCCCTGCCCGAACTTCGGGTGGAACGCGAACCCGAGGAAGCCGCCCTCCCCAGCCTGCGAGAAGCCGGGCGTCCCGCCGATCGTCGCGAGGTTCGCCGCGGTGACGAGCTGGTTCACGTTCGTCGGCGGCGTGGCCGTCGGGAAGTACGCAAGGATGCCGCCGCGGCGCGCGACGTACCAGCGCGACCCATCGCCCGGCCGCTGCGCCATCACCATCGGCAGCCCTAGGTTCGAGAACGCCTGTTGGAAGGTGACCGGTGCGCTGCTCGGAGGGCGCGGCGGCGCCTTGCACGTCGTGTTCGAAGGGCGCGCGTCGAGGCCGAACTCCGCGCGCGTCGGCGGCGGTCGCCCGTCGTCCGACGGTCCGCCGTCCCCGCCCGTCGGCGCCCCGCTGCTCGATCCGGCGCCCTCGTCGTCGTCTCCGCACGCCGCCGCGGCGCCGAGGACGACGGTCGCGGCCAGTGCGAGAACCCAGAAGCGGCTGTACGTGCCCATCGACGTGAACTCTACACCGGACGTACGCTTCGCGCGCGATGCCCGCCTCGCCCTTCACCCGCCGTCGGTTCGTCGGCGGAGCCGCCCTCGCCACGCTGACCTCGTGCAAGGCGAAGGAGCCGCTCGCGCCGAACGCGAAGGGCGTGGTCCCGGCGCCGCCGGCCGCGTCGGTCGACGACGCGATCGGCGCTGCGCTCGCCACCGCGAAGAAGGGCGGCGCGTCGTATGCCGACGTCCGCCTCGTGCGGCGGCGCGTCGAGCGCATCGCCACGCGCGAGGACCACGTCGTGTCGGTGACGTCGGGGGAGACGTACGGCATGGGTGTACGCGTCCTCGTGGACGGCGCCTGGGGCTTCGCCTCGAGCGGCGTCGTGGACGCCGGTTCCGGCACGCGTACGGCGGAGGAGGCGGTCGCGATCGCGCGCGCGGCGAAGGTCGCGCAGAAGCAGCGGGTCGAGCTCGCGCCCGTGCCCGTCGCGAACGGCACGTGGCGGACGGCGATGCAGATCGACCCGTTCGCCGTTCCGCTGGCGGACAAGGCGCAGCTCCTCCTCGACCTGTGGCCGCTGGTGAAGGACGTGCCGAACGTGAAGTTCGCGAGCGCGGTGTTCGAGGCGCTGGACGAGCACAAGATCTTCGCCTCGAGCGAAGGCTCGCGCATCGAGCAGTCGCAGACGCGCGTCTGGCCGGCGCTGTCGGTCACCGCGGTGGACGGCGGGCAGTTCGAGTCGCGGAACGCCGAGGTCCCGCCGATGCAGGCCGGCTGGGAGTACGCGGCGAATTCGCCGCTCAGGAAGCTCGCGCGCAGCATCGCCGAGGACGCGGTGCGGAAGCTCAGGTCGCCTTCGGTCACGCCGGGCAAGAGGGACCTCGTGCTCGCGCCGTCGAACCTCTGGCTCACCATCCACGAGTCGGTCGGTCACCCGACGGAGCTCGATCGCGCGCTGCTCCTCGAGGCGAACCTCGCCGGTACCTCGTTCCTCACGCCGGACAAGACGGGAAAGCTGACTTACGCGTCACCTATCGTCTCTCTCTATGCAGACAAGACGACGCCGGGCGGCCTCGCCACCTGCGGCTGGGACGACGACGGCGTGAAGACCCAGAAGTGGGACCTGGTGAAGGACGGCACGTTCGTCGGCTGGCAGACGACGCGCGAGCAGGCCGGCTGGATAGGCGAGAAGGAGTCGCGCGGCACGTCGTACGCGCAGGACCACGCCTCCGTCGCGTTCCAGCGCATGCCGAACGTGTCGCTCGCGCCGTCGGCGAAGGGCACGACGCTCGAGGACATCGTCGCCGCCACCGACGACGGCATCCTCGTCACCGGCGACGGGTCGTGGTCGATCGATCACCAGCGCTACAACTTCCAGTTCTCGGGGCAGATGTTCCACGAGATCAAGAAGGGCAAGATCGTCGGCACGCTCCGCGACGTCGCCTATCAGTCCACGTCACCCGAGTTCTGGACGTCGTGCGACATGATCGGCGGCGAGAAGACGTGGGAGCTCCACGGCACGCTCTGGGACGGGAAGGGCGAGCCCGGGCAGTCGAACGCCGTCTCCCACGGCTGCCCGCCCGCCCGCTTCCGCAACGTGAACATCCTGAACGTCGACGCGCGAGGCCGGACATGAGGACCGAGATCGGGCACGACCACGACCGCCTCGCCGACCGTGCGCTCGCCGTGGCCATGAAGATCGCGGGGCGCGGCGCGGAGGTGCGCGTCAACGTCCTCGGCCGCGCCGCCGCGAACGTGCGCTTCGCGCGCAACGCCATCACCACGAGCGGCTCGGGCGACGAGGTCAGCGTGGGCCTCTACGTCAAGCTCGGGCATCGCCATGCGCAGACGTCGATCAACCAGGCCGACGACGCGTCGCTCGCGCGTCTCGCCGAGCGCGCCGTGGCGATGGCGAAGCTCTCGCCCGAGGATCCGGAGAGCATGCCGGTGCTCCCGCCGCAGACGTACGCGTCCGCCCCGAGCGCGTGGGACGACGCGGCGGCCGTGATGTCGCCCGTCGCGCGCGCCGCCGTCGCCGCCCGCGCGTGCGAGCTGGGCGAGGCGGCAAAGGTGCATGTTGCAGGTTTCTTCGAGCGCACCGCGGTCACGCATGCGATCCGCACGTCGACCGGGCTCTCCGCCTCGAACCGGCGCACCGACGTCGCCTACTCGACGACCGCGCGTACGACCGACGGCACCGGCTCCGGCTGGGCCGGTCGCGAAGCGTGGCGCGCCGCCGATCTCGACGACGCCTCGCTCTCGAAGACCGCGATCGACAAGGCACGCGCCTCGGCGAAGCCGAAGCCGCTCGCGCCGGGCAAGTACACCGTCATCCTCGAGCCGCAGGCGGTGCAGGAGATGCTCGAGTACCTGCTCGGCACGATGGACCAGCGCTCGGCCGACGAGGGCCGCTCGTTCTTCGCGAAGAAGGTCGGCGAGAAGCTGTTCGCCGACATGGTGACGCTGAAGAGCGATCCGCTGAGCGAAGGCACCCCGTACGCGCCCTTCGATGCCGAGGGGCTCGCGCTGCGCCCGCAGGCGTGGATCGACAGCGGGCGCGTCGAGGAGCTCGAGGTCTCGCGCTACTGGGGACGGAAGACGGGCAAGCGTCCGACCGGCGAACAGAGCGTGTTCCACCTCTCCGGCGGCAGCGCGGCGAGCGTCGACGAGCTCGTGCGCACGACGAAGAAGGGCTTGCTCGTCACGCGCCTCTGGTACACGCGCATGCTCGAGCCGCAGACCGTGATGATCACCGGGCTCACGCGTGACGGCGTGTTCCTGATCGAGGACGGCCGGATCACTCAGCCCGTGCAGAACTTCCGCTACAACGAGTCGCCGGTGAACGTCCTCAGGAACGTCGACGCGATGACGAAGGAGACGTTCCGCGTGCGCGCCTGGGGCGGGGCGTGGCGCGTGCCCGCGCTCCGCACGCACGAGTTCACCATGGCGTCGGTGAGCGCCGCGGTCTGAGGGGCACATGCCGTGCATCGGCCCTCCGCGACAACGGAGGAAGTCATGGCGATGCGACTCTCGGAGCTCCACCCTGCGCTGGTCCACTTTCCGATCGCCCTGTTGCCCGTCGCCATCGGGGCGGATGCCCTCGCGAACCTGACCGGTGACCGCGAGCTGCGCTCCGTGGGCAAGATCGGCATCGGGCTCGCCGCCGCCTCGTCCGCGCTCGCCGGCGTGTTCGGGCTCATCGCGCAGGAGGAGGTGAGCGTCGACGATCGATCGCGGCCGATCCTCCAGACGCATCGCACGTTGAACGTCGCCGCGCTCGGCGTCGTGACGGCGCTCGCCGTCAAGCGCGCGTCGATGAAGCGGCCCGGGCTCGGCTACCTGCTCGCCGGCCTCGGCGCGATCGCCGCGGTGACCGTCAGCGGCTATCTCGGCGGCAAGCTCGTCTATGCGCGCGGGCTCGGCGTCGAGAAGGCCGGCGGCATCTACGGCCCCGATCCGAAGCTCACGCCCAGGAACGCTCCGCGCGCGATCGTGACGGCGGCCAAGGACCTCGCCAGCGGGATCGCGCACGCTGCGCGCGACATGGCGCACGGCGAGATCGCGCCGTCCCTTCGACCCTGAGCCACGCACACGCGCACACCGATCGACTCGAGCTCATGCACGGGAGCGCGCCCTCGCCGGTGGCGCGCTCGATAGACTCGGCGCGCGACGCGTGGGGGTGCGACGCCTCGCGCGGAGCCTGCGAGTCTCATGGACGAAGCACCACTACCGGCTCAATCGAGCCTTCCAGGTTCTCTCGCGCCACCATCTGCCACGGTCGCGACACCGAGCTCCTCGCTCCGTGCGTCGCTCCGGGCGTGCACCGCCGAAGGCCTCGCCGCGGAGGTCGTCGGCGCGTGCTTCAGCGGCGCGGTGCTGACCGCGTGGGCGGTCCAGCTCGGTGCGAGCCCCGTGCTGCTCGGCGTCCTATGGGGTCTGCCTCACGTCGGTCAGGTGTTCCAGATCCCGGCGCTGTGGGTGACGTCGCATCTCGGCAGAAAGCGCGCCGCCGTCGTCCTTCATGCCGTCGCGCGCCAGGCGACGCTCCCCATCGCCGTCCTTCCATTCGTCGACGTGTCCGCTGGGGGGAAGCGCGCGATCGTCGTCGGGCTCTTCGCGCTCTCGTCCGTGCTCTCGGTGCTCGGGCACAACGCGTGGCTCGCATGGATGGGCGAGCTCGTGCCCGCGCGCATCCGCGGCGCGTACTTCGGACGTCGCACCGCGCTGTGCAGCGCCGTCGCCACGGTCGCGTCTCTGACGATCGCCGTCGCGCTCGATCGCGCGCGGAGCCACGCGGCGCTCGGGATCGTGCTCTCGGCCATCCTGGTGCTTCGGTCGATCGCCGGCGTGGTGACGACGGTCTTGATGCTCCGCCAGCACGACCCGCCCTCGGTGGTGGTCGTGCCGCGGCCGCGCGATCTCGTGCGCCCGATCGCCGACCGTGCCTACCGCAAGCTCCTCGCCTATCGCGCGGCTTGGGGGATCGCGACCGGCCTCGGCGCGAGCCTGTCCGCGGTGTACATGCTGCGCGCGCTCGGTCTCGGCTTCGTCGGCGTCGCGACCTACTCGGCTGCGGTAGCGGTGCTGCGCATCGTCACCACGCCGCTATGGGGGCGCACGCTCGATCGCGAGGGCGGACGCCGCGTGCTCGTGGCCTGCAGCTTCGGCGCGGCGGTCAGCTCCATCGCGTGGGTGCTCGCGACGCCCGCATCGACCTGGCTCATCGCCGTCGACGCGCTCGTGTCCGGGCTGCTCCTCAGCGGACAGGAGCTCGCCGCCTTCACCGTTCCGCTCTCGGCCGCGCCGAGCGCGCGGCGCCCGCTCTATGCGGCCGTGAGCGTGATGGTCGGCGGCCTCGCGTACGGAGGGGCGTCGGCGATCTCGGGCCCGATCGCCGACGTCGTCTCGCTCCGTAACGTCCTGCTCGCCGGCGTCGTGTGGCGCATCCTCGCCGCCGTCGTCGCGACCGGCATCGAGGACGGCACCCGCCGCACCGACGCGCTCACGCCCGCACGCCCGTGGGAGCTCTTGCGCCGCCGAAACAGAGGGGACCGAGGTCGGCGACAGTCGGTGGCGAAGCCTGGCGCGGGGGGCTAAGAACGGCGCTACACGGGGGTGGAGGGGCGATGGCGGAATGACCCAGGACACGAGCGTCGCCTCCGTTGCGGCCAGTCGCTACGCCGAGCTCGGCCGGAGGGTGCTCGAGGCCGCGCCCGTCGTGATCCTCGTCCTCGACTGCGACGGCCGGATCGAGCACGCCAACCCGTACTTCGAGCGTCTCACGGGATACCGGCTCGACGAGATCCGGGGGAAGGACTGGTTCGACACGTTCCTTCCGGGGCGGGACCACGAGCGCATCCGCGCGGTCTTTCGCGAGTGCGTCCGCGGTCGGCACGTACGGGGCAACGTGAACCCGATCGTCACGCGCAGCGGCGACGAGCGCGAGATCGAGTGGACGGACGAGCTGCTCCTCGATGACGAGGGGCGCGCCACGGGCGTGCTCGTCATCGGTCACGACGTCACCGAGCGCAAGCGCGCGGAGGCGGCCGCTCGGCGTACGTCCGAGCTCCTCCGCACGGTGGTCGCCGGTGCGCCGATCGTGCTCTTCGCGCTCGATCGGAACGGCGTCTTCACCGTCTCGGAGGGGCGTGCGCTCGAGAAGCTCGGCCTGAAGCCGGGAGAGATGGTCGGCGCCTCGGCGCTCGAGGTCTACGCCGACGTCTCCGGCCTTCCCGACGCGTTCCGCCGGGCGCTCGCGGGCGAGCAGACCGTGCATTCGTCGAGGGTCGGCGGCACCGACTTCGAGGTGGTCTACGCCCCGAGCATCGACGCGAAGGGCCAGATCGACGGCGTCATCGGCGTGGCCTTCGACGTCACCGAGCACCGCAGAGCCGAGGCGCAGCTCGAGGTCAGCCTTGCGGCGCAGCAGCGGCTCGTCGACGAGCTCCGCGAGGCCGACCGCCGCAAGGACGACTTCATCGCCGTGCTGTCCCACGAGCTGCGTAACCCGCTCTCGGCGATCCACGGCGGCGTGCACTTCCTCCGCGCGGTGGACCTCGGCAACGACAAGGCGCGACGCATGACGGACATCATCGAACGCCAGGTCTCGCATCTCGCGCGCCTCGTCGACGATCTCTTGGACGTGAGCCGCATCACGCAGAACAAGATCCGACTGCAGCGTGCGCTGCTCGACTTCGGACAGCTCGTGAGGCAGGCGGTCGACGATCACCGTGCCCTCTTCGAGGCCCGCGGCGTCCGGATCGAGGTGGCGATCACCGGATCGCCCGTCGTCGTGAACGGCGACGCCGCGCGCCTCATGCAAGTGGTCGGCAACCTGCTCCAGAACGCGGTCAAGTTCACTCCGTCCGGCGGCCTCGCCACGGTATCGGTCTCCGTCGACCCCCGAGGAGATCGCGCAGTGCTCTGCGTCGCCGACACGGGCGTGGGCATCGAGCCCGCGATGATCGGGCGCATGTTCGAGCCGTTCGCGCAGGCGGACCGCAGCCTCGCGCGCAGCAAGGGCGGTCTGGGGCTCGGCCTCGCGCTCGTCAAAGGGCTCATCGAGCTCCACGGCGGCGACGTCGGCGCACGCAGCGAAGGCCCGGACCGCGGCACCGAGATCGTCGTTCGTCTCCCGCTGGAGCAGCCCGCGGCGTCGTCGAGCGAGTCGTCCGTCGCGAGCGAGCGCGCGGCCCACCGCTCGCGACGGGTGCTCGTCATCGAGGACAACGTCGACGCGGCGGAGGCGCTGCGCACGATGCTCGAGCTCTACGGGCACTCCGTCGAGCTCGAGCACGACGCCGCGGCCGGCGTCCGCCGCGCGCGCGAGCTCCGTCCCGAGATCGTGCTCTGCGATCTCGGCCTCCCTGGCATGAGCGGCTTCGACGTCGCGCGTGAGCTCCGACGCGACGAGGCGCTGCGTTCGACTAGGCTCGTGGCAGTGTCGGGATATGCTGCGTCGGAGGACGTGGCGCAGGCGCGCGCCGCAGGGTTCGATCACCACTTCGGCAAGCCGCTCGATCTCGAGCGACTTCGTCGCGTGCTCGACGCCGAGCGATGAGCGGCGCGCAGCGATACGCGAGGACCTCTCGGCCTCGGGCGATCCTCTACGCTTCGTCGCGCGCCGACCCGGGCTCGCCGAGGTCCTTCGTGCTGACCGCGAGGTTCGCGCCACAGACGCAGGAGCGCAGCTCGAGCATCTCGTCGGCCTTGTAGCGGCCGACCGGCGGGAGCTCGTTCCACTGTTCCCGCGACCACGTCTCGCCGCACTTGCACGCCTTCGGCCAGCCCTGCTGCATCTGGGCGGCCAAGTAGCGCGACGGCGCCCCCCGTGCAACTGATCGGGCGGGCCCCTCCTCGCAGAGCGCGCAGCGATCGACGACGGAGACGAGCCGAGCTGGTAGCGTGCGGCGCGCGTGACGCGAACGAAGGCCGCTTGCTTGCTCCTCGTCACGGGCGTTCTCTCGTTCGCGTGCGACGATGCCCGCGCCGACGATGCGAGGCAGGACGCGCGCGCGCGGCGGCTGCGCTCCGGCGCCGACCTCGTCGAGCCCCTCGCGAACGCGCTCGTCCTGGACGGCATGTGGTCGGTGGCGACGAACGTCGCGACGACCCTGACGAACCGCGCGTGGGACGCACCCTACCCGTGGGGGACCATCGGCCAGTACTCGACCCGCCTCCTCTACGGTCTGTCGTGGACGGCGATGCTCGGTATCGAGAGCCTCGCGCTGGTCGCCGCGAAGGGCTGGACGTTCGAGTGGCTCGCCGAGGCGTCGTTCCGTACCGACTGGATGATCGCGACCGATGCCCCGGTGTGCCCGCGCCCGGGCGCATACGGCGGCTGCGGGACGGGCGTGGGCAACTTCGCGTTTCTCTCGTTCCGTCCTCGCGGATCGAGGTGGTGGTTCGAGGCCGGCGGCGGATGGATCCAGCAGCGCATCTTCGACGATCCGTACCGGACCGTGGCCGAGTCGAGCTGGGTGCTCACGCCGGTCTCCGCGACATACGAGGTGAAGACCGATCCCGAGAGCCCCATCGCGCTCCGTGCCGTCGCCGGACCGGGGATCTACTTCGGCCTCCACAACGGACACATGCACCCGACGCTCGAGGGGAAGCGAGAGAAGGACCTCGAGCCGCGCATCGGCGAGATGTACCTGCTCGACGGCGGCATCGGCCCCGGAGGGCGCGCCGAGGTGCGCCTCACCTTCTTCCGGCGCGTTTCGCTCGAAGGGGAGCTCGTGATGGCGCCGTTCCTCCTCGGCGGGCCGACAGGCTCGCGGCCCTCGAGCGACATCGCCCCGCTCGATTTCGAGCGCGAGGGCACGAGCGTCTGGCGGAAGGTGACCGCGGGCATCGCCTACGGCGATCCGAAGTGGCCGCTGAAGTTGACGCTCGCCGCGTTCGCGGCCGAGCTCTCCGACCGCCCGATCGAGAAGGCGGGCCATCGCGGCATCATGCTTCGGTTCGACATGCCGCTGCGCGTCGGCGGTGCGCTATAGTCCGCCGCCGAAATGGCCGCGTTCCAGTACCAGGACATGCTCCCGCTCGGCGCCGACGAGACGCCGTACCGCCTGATCACCAAGGACTACGTCTCGACCTTCGAGGCGAACGGCAAGTCCTTCCTCCAGGTCGATCCCAAGGCGCTCTCGGTGCTCACCGAGCACGCGATGCGGGACATCGCCCATCTGCTCCGTCCTGGCCACCTCGCGCAGCTCCGGAAGATCCTCGATGACCCCGAGGCCTCGGCGAACGACAAGTTCGTCGCGCTCGATCTCCTCAGGAACGCGAACATCGCCGCGGGCGGCGTCCTGCCGATGTGCCAGGACACCGGCACCGCGATCGTCATGGGGAAGAAGGGCCAGTACGTCGTGACCGGCGGCGGCGATGAAGAGGCGATCGCGCGCGGCGTCTACGAGACGTACCAGAAAGCGAACCTGCGCTACTCGCAGATGGCGCCGCTCGACATGTACAGGGAGAAGAACACCGGGAACAACCTGCCGGCGCAGATCGAGATCTTCGCGACCGACGGCGACGCCTACAAGTTCCTCTTCATGGCCAAGGGCGGCGGCTCGGCGAACAAGAGCTACCTGTTCCAGGAGACGAAGGCTCTCCTCAACCCGGAGAGCCTGCTCGCGTTCGTCGAAGCGAAGATGAAGGGCCTCGGGACCGCCGCATGCCCGCCGTACCACCTCGCGGTCGTCGTCGGCGGCACGAGCGCCGAGCAGACGCTGAAGGTCGCGAAGCTCGCCTCGGCGCGCTACCTCGACACGCTGCCGACGAGCGGCAACGATCTCGGGCGCGGCTTCCGCGACGTCGAGCTCGAGCAGAAGATCTGGGAGATCTCGCAGCGCACCGGCATCGGCGCGCAGTTCGGCGGCAAGTACTTCTGCCACGACGTGCGCGTCATCCGCCTGCCGCGCCACGGCGCCTCGTGCCCGGTCGGCATCGCCGTGAGCTGCTCGGCCGATCGGCAGGCGCTCGGCAAGATCACGAAGGACGGCGTCTTCCTCGAAGAGCTCGAGCACGATCCGGCGAAGTACCTGCCCGACCACACGCACGAGGACCTCGGCGGCGAGGTGGTGAAGGTCGATCTCTCGCGGCCGATGAGCGAGATCCGCCAGCTCCTCTCGAAATACCCGATCAAGACGCGCCTCTCGCTCACGGGGCCGATGATCGTCGCGCGCGACATCGCGCACGCGAAGATCAAGGAGCGGCTCGACGCGGGGCAGGGGCTCCCGCAGTACCTCAAGGACTACGCCGTGTACTACGCGGGCCCGGCGAAGACGCCCGAGGGCTACGCGTCGGGATCGTTCGGGCCCACGACCGCCGGGCGCATGGACTCGTACGTCGACCAGTTCCAGGAGAGTGGCGGCAGCATGGTCATGCTCGCGAAGGGCAACCGCTCGCAGCAGGTGACCGACGCGTGCAAGAGGCACGGCGGCTTCTACCTCGGCTCGATCGGCGGCCCCGCGGCCCGGCTCGCGCAGGACTGCATCAAGAAGGTGGAGGTCCTCGAGTACCCGGAGCTCGGCATGGAGGCGGTATGGAGGATCGAGGTGGTCGACTTCCCCGCGTTCATCGTCGTCGACGACAAGGGCAACGACTTCTTCTCGAGCCTGACGGGCTCGGCCGAGGGCAAGCGAGCGCTGCCGGTGAAGTAGGCACGCCGGATGCTCGCTGCGACCGGCGTGGACCCGCTGAGCGTCCTGACGGAACCGTCCACCGAGCTCGAGCGCTCGGCAGAGGACATGCTCGTCGACCTGGAGGCGCTCGTCGATGCGGTCGAGATGAAGCTCGAGTCGGCGCCGGCGAGCGCGCGGGCGCGGTTCGACGGCGTGCTGGTGCCGAAGCTCGACGAGGTGCGCCGTCTCGTTGCCCAGGAGAGCCCGCTCGCGAAGAACGCGGTCGAGGACGCCATCGCGATGTTCCGCGAGATGGCGACCATCGCACCCGTGGCGCGCTGACACAGGCGCGTCGCGTTCGTCAGCCGTGCCCGAGCACGGCGGAAAGGGCGAGCACGGCGGCGACGACGGCGGCGGTGAGCGCGAAGCGGCGATCGCGCTCGCGCGCCCAGAGCACGACGAGGGCGAGGACGCGGAGCGCGGGCGTGGCGCCCAGGACGAGGAGGCCGAGCATCGCCAGCGTCGGACTCGGGGAACGAGCGAAGGACATGTCGGAGGGCGCCATGCGCGCCTCCTCGACCGGGAGGTGGCGCGCGGCGACGACGATCGCGAGGACCAGGGCGGCGAGCGATGCGACGAGACCTGCGCGCAGGATCGCCGCGATATGGCGCGCGTCGCGCGAGGTCGCTTGCTCAGACATGGATCACCCCGAGACCGCGGAGGAGCATCTCGATCGCGACGATCGTGAGCACGCCGCCGAGCACGATCCGGAGCAGACGCGCCGGCGCTCTGCGCGCCACGTGCGTACCGGCGAACGAACCACCGGCGACGCCGACCACGAGCGGGGCCGCGAGCAGCGGTCGGACGTGACCATGGGCGAGGTACACGGACCAGCTCGCGATCGCGGTCACGCCGATCATGAAGTTCGACGTCGCCGCCGCGACGCGGATCGGCACGCGCATGAACACGGTCATCGCAGGCACCTTGAGGAAGCCGCCGCCCACACCGAGCATGCCGGACATCGCGCCCGCGAGGAGCGCGATGCTCGAGCCGAGCCCGAGCCGGTGCGCTTCGTAGTGGACGACTCGATGCGCGTGCTCGTCGACGTATGCGCCGGCGAGCTTGCCGCGCAGCTCCCAGCCTCGGGGCTCGCCCGCGTGACGAGCCTCGTCATGCGGCCGTGTCGTGCGCCCGTGGCCCGCTGGATCCCGGCCCCGCACGAGCAGCCACGCAGTCACGACGAGCATGAGCGCGAAGAGCGCGAACAGGATGGACTGGGGGATCATGACCGCTACCAGGCCGCCGACCATGCCGCCGATCGTCGTCGCGATCTCGAGTGTCATGCCGAGGCGCATGTTCGTGAGGCCCTCGCCGACATAGACGCTGCCGGTCGTCGTCGAGGTCGCGATGACCGACGCAAGCGAGACCGCCACCGTGTCGCGTATGTCCACGCCGAAGCCGAGGGCGAGCGCCGGAACGAGCAGCACGCCGCCGCCGATGCCGACCAGGGCACCCAGGAGTCCCGCGCCCGCGCCGAGCGCGACCAGCAACACGAGCGTTCCGGCCGTGAGCGTCATGACGTCGACGAGGACGGAGATGAGGCAAGACCGCGACCACCCACTCAGCGCGGCTGCGGAGCTGCAGCTCCACGGCTCGCCGTCGCGGCTTGCGGAGGCGGCTGCACGCTTGCGGGTCAACCGCCGCTCATCGGGCGCGCCGGCACGCCGCGTGCGACGACGCCCGGCGGGACGTAGCGCGACGCCACGCTGTGCGCGAAGACGCGCGCGCCGTCTCCGATGACCGCGCCTCGCAGCACGACGACGCCCGCACCGAGGCGGGCGCCGTTGCCGATCCGGATGGGGCGCGCCTCGCGGCTGACGGCATGGCGGCGTCGGTCGTGGTAGTCGGTGTCCATGATGATGACGAACGGGCCGATGACCACGTCGTCACCGATCGAGAGCTCGCCGTAGGCGCTGATCGACACGCCGTGGGCGATCCGCACTCGATCGCCGATACGCAGGGTGCCGCAGGGGCCGGCGACGAGGTGCGTGGGCACGGGGAGGCCGCTGATCGAGAGGCCTCGTCCGATCTCGATGCGCCCGGCGGCCCGGATCAGGACCTCGCCGTCGACCGACGCATCATGCGGCAGCCGCATCGTTGACCCTCAGAACGCGCGCGGGGTTGCCCGCGGCAACGGCGCCCGGCGGGATGTCGCCGGAGACGACGCTGCCGGCGGAGATCACCGCGCCCGCGCCGATGGTCGCGCCCGGCAGGACGACGACACGCGCGCCGAGCCAGACTCGATCGCGGATCTCGATCGGTCGCGCCTGGTCGCCGTCGCGCAGCGGAAGTGGCAGCTCGGTGTCGGCGACGACGCAGTACGGACCGATCATCACGTGATCGCCGAGCGAGACCAGCGTGCGCGCCGAGATCGTGGTCCCGTAGTTGATCGTGACACCGTGGCCGACGTGGATGACCGCGCGCTCGGCCGTCGCGAGCCGGATGGTGGCGAACTCGCAGTTCGTGGCGAAGTCGTCGCCGATGAGGAGCGTGCCCTCGTTGTCGATGTGCGGCCGTCCGCCGAAGCACCGCGCGCGGGGACCGACGCGATCGCAGGCACGCAGGTGGATGCGGGCCGTCGCGAGCGCGAGCGCATTGAGCCCCATCTTGCGCGCGATCACGAGAGCGGGCAGATCGCGGTCACGCTCGAGCGCCGTGCGGACGCGGGTGACGAGGCTCATCGCAGCTTCCTCGCGAGAAAGGCGACGATGCTGCCGATCGTGTCGAGGTTCTCCGGCACGATCTCGGAGTCCTCGATCTTGATCCCGAACCGCTGTTCCAGAAACGCGGTCACCTCGAGCACTCCCGTCGAGTCGACGATCCCCTGGTCGAGCAACGACGTGTCGTCGCCCAGGGCGGTCTCGTCGGGAACGTAGAAGTTCGTGACGATGAACTCGCGGATCGTTTCCTTCTGGGTGATGCCGGTCATCGGAGTGCCTTCCTGTCGATCTTTCCGTTGTCGCTCTTCGGGAGCGCCGGTCGCAGCTCGAACCGCGCCGGCACCATGAAGCTCTCGAGCCGCTCCTGACAGAAGCGCCGCAGCTCGCTCTCGGTCGCCGTCCTGCCGTCTTCGAGCACGAGGAATGCCACCGGCGCCTCGCCGAGGACCGGATCGGGCACGCCGATCACCGCGGCCTCCACCACCCCCGGCATCGCGTAGAGGACGGCCTCGATCTCCTTCGGCGCGACCTTCTCTCCGCGCGACTTGATGATGTCGTCCATGCGGCCGACGAAATGGAGGTAGCCCTCCTCGTCCAAGCGGCAGAGATCGCCGGTGTAGAGCACTTGCTCGCCGGGGAGCGGCCCCGGCCGCAGCTTCTTCGCGGTCTCCTCCGGCTTCTCCCAGTAGCCCTTCATGACCGTGGCGCCGCGGATGACGAGCTGGCCGACGACGTTCGGTCCCACCTTGCGGTCGTCCTCGTCGACGATCCACAGCTCGGTGTTCGGGATCGCGATGCCGACGCTCGCCGGCTTGCGATCGACGTCGGCCGGCGGCAGGTACGTGCACCGCTTGCACTCGGTGAGCCCGTACATCGAGAACACCTTGGCCTGCGGGAACAGCTCGCGGAGCGCGCGGATGTGCTTCGGGGGCAGCGCCGCGGCCGTGTTCGTCACGTACCGGATCGACGAGAGATCGAAGTCGCGGACGTTCTTCATCTCCGTGAGCATCGCGAACATCGTCGGCACGCCGGGCAGGCCCGTGACCTTCTCCCGCGCGACCCTCTCGAGCACCCTCGTCGGGTACGTGAAGCTCTTCTCGAGCACCACGCGGGCGCCGACGCGGCAGGCCATGATGGTCTGGTAGAGGCCGTAGTCGAACGACATCGGCAGGCAGCCGAGGATCACGTCGTCCTCGACGTTCTCGAGGTAGGTCGTGATCGAGGTCGCGGCGGTGAGCATGTTGCGGTGCGTGAGCATCACGCCCTTCGGCTCGCCGGTGCTGCCGGACGTGTAGATGATCGACGCGAGGTCGACATCGATGCACCGGCGCGGCGGCGGTCCGTCGCTTCGCTCGCCGGCGAGCGCGTCGGACCAGGCTACCGTGCGGTCGCTCCATGCATGGCGCTCGGCGTCGAAGCCGCCGGCGACGACGATCGTCGCGAGGTGCTCGCTCCGCTCGGCCGCAGCGAGGAACACCTGAGAGAGGTGCCCCGTCGTGACGAGCGCACGCGCGCGGCAGTCGTTCAGGAGGTACGCGAGCTTGTCGGCCTTCGTGTGCGGGTGGACGACCGACACGACGGCGTTCGCCTTCAGGACCGCCCAGAACGCGATCGCGGCCTCTGGGCAGTTCTCCATGAAGACGATCACCCGGTCGCCGCGCTCGACGCCTCGGCGCGCGAGCGCATGCGCGAGCGCGTTGCTGCGCGCCTCGATCTCGGAATACGAGAGGCGCTGATCGCCGGCGACGACGGCGACCTTCTCCGGGAGGCGCCGCGCCGAGTGATGGATGTAGTCGTGGAGCAGCGGGACCGCATTCATGCTCGTGCCTTTCCCCGGTCCGTCTGCGCGCGGACGAACCGCTCGTGCAGGATCTGCGTCGAGATCGCCCCGACGAGCGCCATGTTGTCGGCGTTCGACAGCTGCCCGCTTCCCGCCTGGGCGATGCACTTCCCGAGCAGTCGCTCGACCGCGCTCGGATCGAGCACGCCGGCACGCGCCACCGCGGACGGCGCGAGGAGGTCCTCGGCGAGCGCGCGTCCTTTCCCGGTGACGAACGCGAGCGCGTCGGGCGCGCGATACGGCTGCTTCTTCCGCGCGATGATCGGCTCGGGGACGAGGCCGCGTGCGACGCGCTTCAGGACGTGCTTCTCGTCGAGGACGCGCAGCTTGAACTCGTCGGGGAGCCGGCTCGCGAGCTCGACCACGTCGCGGCCGAGGAAGGGGAAGCGGCCCTCGACGGAGTGCGCCATCGCCATGCGGTCGCCCTGCGAGGAGAGGAGATACCCGGAGAGCAACGTCTTGATCTCGATCCACTGGTCCTGCGCGAGCGGGGTCCAGGACGCGAGCGCGCGCGGAAGCGATCCGACGAACGCGCGGTGCGCGTCGGCCGTTGCGAGCGCGGCCCGCACGTCGGCGGAGAAGAGCCGCTTCACCGCCGACGTCGTGTGCCAGCGGGTCCCGTGGGCGAACCCGGGCTCGCGCGCGCGCTCGAGCTCGCGGCCGAAGAACCGCCGCGCCATCGCCTCCTGCGCCACGGGCGATCGCGCGAGATACGGGTACAGCCGCTCGAGGAGGCGCGGCCGCGCCGCGGACGCCGGATGCTTCGCCCAGAAGCGACGGACCTTCCCCTCGCGGAACAAGTCGTAGCCCGCGAAGATCTCGTCGGCGCCCTCGCCGGTGACCACCACCTTCATGCCGGCCTCGCGCACGCGCCGCGCGAGGAGGAAGAGCGGCGCGGGCGCGGTGCGCAGGAGCGGGCGCTCGGCGTGCTCGACGACGTCGGCGAATGCCTCCGCGATGTCCTCGCGCCGGACATGGACCTCGTGGTGATCGGTACCGAGCTCGCGAGCGACCAGCGCCTGGTAGCCGCCCTCGTCGTACTCCGCGTCGTCGAAGCGCAGCGAGAACGTCGCGAACCGCGGCGCGGCACGCGCGGCGAGGGCCGCGATCACCCCGCTGTCGAGGCCGCCGGAGAGGTAGGCCCCGACCGGGACGTCCGCCCGGAGCATCCTGAGCCGCACCGCGCGCTCGAGGACGTCTCGGACGGCCTCGGTCGCGTCCTCGATCGTGCCGCGGAACGCCCTGTCCTCGCCTCGCGCGAAGGAGAGCTCGAACCAGGCGTGCTCGTGCGTGCGTCCGCCGCGAACGTCGTAGGTGCGGACGCATCCGGGCGGCAGCTCCTGGACGCCGGCGAAGACGCTGCGCGGCGCGAGCACCGTCCAGAAGGTGAACGTCTCGTCGAGCCCGTGCACGTCGAGGGCGCGAGGGATGCTCGGATCGGCGGCGAAGATCGCCTTCACCTCGCTCGCGAAGTAGACGCGCCCTCGATGCTCGCAGACGTAGACGGGCCGGACGCCCAGCCGGTCGCGCGCGAGCACGAGCTTCTGCTCCGCCGAGTCCCAGAGCGCGAAGGCGAACTGCCCGTCGAAGCGCTCGAGCGCCGCCTCTCCCCATTCGAGCCAGGCCTGCAGGACGACCTCGGTGTCGCTCTCGGTCGCGAAGACGCGGCCGCACGCCCGCAGCTCCTCGCGGAGCTCGACGTAGTTGAAGATCTCTCCGTTGTACGAGAGCGAGAAGCGTCCGGACGCATCGAGCATCGGCTGCCGCCCGCCGCCGAGATCGATGATGGACAGCCTCGTGTGAGCGAGGCCGGCGGGACCGTCGCACAGCACGCCGGTCTGATCGGGGCCGCGATGGCGCAGCGCGAACGCCATGGACACGAGCTCTTCGCGCGTCGGGCCGGCCGCCGCGGCGGACAGAGCGACGATCCCCCCGATCCCGCACATCGCCTCAGCGTCCTTCCGCGTGCAGGATCTCCGGCACGGGCCTCACGAGCAGCGGCCGTTCATGGAGGTACTGCGTCGCGCGCCGCTTCGCGTCGATGTCGCGCAGCACCCGCTCGACCTGCGCGGCGGTGAGGCCCAGCGCGGGCGCGATCTCCGCGGCGGGCGTGCCGTTGTTCCGCGCCCAGAGGCAGAGGTCCATCTTGTCGTAGGGGAGCGCGAAGTAGAACTCCTCCTGGGTCTGCTCGAGGGAGAACGTGTCCGTCGTGGGCGGGCGACTGCGGATGACCTCGGGCACGCCGAGCCATGCGGCGAGCGCGTAGACCTGCGTCTTGTAGAGGTGGGCGATGGGCTTAACGTCCGCCGCGCCGTCGCCCTGCTTCACGAAGAAGCCCTGGTCGTACTCGAGCCGGTTCGGCGTCCCTGCGACGGCGAACGCCAGACGATCGGCGTGGTAGTACTCCATCGTCTTGCGGAGCCGCTGCTTGAAGTTCGTGGCCGCGACGATCTGCCGGTAGGCGGTCGGGGGCATCCGCGACGTCTTCTCCTCGCCGTCCGGTGCGCGCACCGTGAGGTGGAAGACGTTCAGCCGATCGGCATCGAGGAGCGAAGGCAACGTGAGCTTGCATCGCCAGCCGTCCTCGGCCCGGTACTCCGGGAACGCGGCACGGATCGCGTCGTCCTGGCGCGTGTAGCAGCCGATCGCCGAGAGGGCGGGGCCGAGGTCTTCGCGAATCGCCTCGATGCCCAGGTGATCTGCCATCAACGCGCCGAGCTCGAGAGACGCAGGCGACGAATCCCGCTCCGGCATCAGGAGGGCGACGACGCGCTCGCGGCCGAGCGCGCGGGTCGCGAGGGCGGCGACCACGGAGCTGTCGATGCCGCCGGACAGGCCGACGACCAGGCCCTTTCGCCGCAACGTGCCGAGCACGTCCTGCCGGATTCGCTCTTCGATCTCGCGTGAGGAGACCTCGCAATCGATCGCCAGGACGTCGCGCCCGAACCCCATGGCGGCCGGCTCGAGCAAGGCGCATACCTCGGCCATTGCCGCCGCTGCGTCGCCCGTGCGCTTCGTGTCGCGGTGGGCGTCGCCGTGATCCCCCATCGAGGTCGATCAGGGCTGCGATCGGAGGCCATGATCGCGACGTGGTTCGGGGCCACGGAGGACGATTCGGCGTCACGTCGTGGCGCTTCGCCCCGATCCTCGCGCCGACCTCGCGCTCGCGCTCGCCGAGTTCGTGGAGCACGCCCCCGGGAACGGCGCTTGAAAGGGACTCCGGCGTGGCAGCGGCGGCCTCACGCGACAGATCCTCGGTGGAGCGTGCGCTCGATCTGCGGCGCGGCGCGCCGTTCGCGGGCAAGTACGTCGTCGAGCGCATCCTGGGCAGGGGCGGCATGGGCACCGTCTTCGAAGCCAAGCACGTCCGGCTCGGCCACCGCGTCGCGATCAAGGTGCTGGGCAGCGAGCTGCGCGACTACCCGGAGCTCGTGATGCGCTTCGAGCGCGAGGCACGCGCCGCGGGCGCCCTCTCGAGCCGCCACGTGGTGCGCGTCTTCGACATCGACATGACCGAGGACGCGACGCCGTTCATCGTGATGGAGCTGCTCGTGGGCGAGGACCTCGCGGACGTCGTCGAGCGCGACGGCGCGCAGCCCGTCGGTCGTGCGGTGCGGTGGGTGCTCGAGGCGTGCGACGCGATCGCGGAGGCGCACAGGCTCGGCATCATCCACCGGGACATCAAGCCCTCGAACCTCTTCCTATCGGACGAGGGCGTGAAGGTGCTCGACTTCGGGATCGCCAAGCGCATCGCCTCGAAGGAGGCGGCCATCACACAAGCGGTCGCGCCGCTCGGGACCCCGCAGTACATGTCGCCGGAGCAGGTGCGATGCGCGAAGGACGTCGATACGCGTACCGACATCTGGTCGGTCGGCGTCACGCTCTTCGAGCTCCTGACCGGGCGCACGCCGTTCGCGCAGGAGAGCTCCTCGGCGTGCATCGCCTCGATCGCGGCGGACCCCGTCCCCGATCCGCGCTCGTTCCGCCCGGACCTCCCGTCCGAGCTGGTGGACGTCCTCATGCGTGCGCTCGAGAAGGACCGGACGCGGCGCTACGGGTCGATCACCGAGCTGGCCGTCGCGCTCGCCCCGTTCGCCGAGCGCGACGTCGACGAGCATCCCGCGAGCGCGGTGTGCAGGATCGCCGCGAGGAAGAGCGAGGACGCGGGCGACTCGGGCGTGCGCGCGTCCGTTCGCGCCGCGACCACGCTCACCCGCGCGGCCTCGCGCGGCCCCGTGGCTCGCCGCCGCTGGGCGTCCTCGCTCGCGGTCGGGACCGCGTCGCTCCTCGGCGTCTTCGCGCTCCTCGTCACGCCGAAATGCGTGGGTTCGCTCGATGCACCCGCGGCGACCGCGACGCCGAGCACGGCTCCGATCGCATCGGCTCTCGCGGAGCCTCCCGCTGCGCCGAGCACGCCGATCGCGCCCTCATCCGACGCGATCGAGGCGGCCCCGGCGCCGCCCGTCACCGTTGCGCCCGCGCCGGTCGCGGCCGCCTCGGCGACGAAGAGGGCTCGGTCGACGGCGACCAACGGGAGGCCACGCCAGGAAGCGACGATCGTCCGTCATTTCCCGATCGACAGCCCCGCGCACGGCGGACTCTCGGGCCCCGGCTTCTGAGGTCAGAACCGGACGACCGTACCGGCGATCGCGCCGCCGGCGATCGGCGCAGCGATCGGAACGGCGGCAGCGCGCGTGCTGCGCTCGTCGTGACCGCGAACGAGGAGATACGTGCCGACGGCCGCGCCGACGAGGCCGACGCCCGCCATCGTCGCACCGATGATCTGCTTCGTGTTGCCGCGCTCCGAGGCGGCGTTCGCATCCCGACGGAGCGCGGCCGCCTCGGCCGACTCGGGCAACGTCGCCGTCGTCCCATCGACGCACGCGGTGGCGTCGCACCATCGGCGCATGCTCTCGTCGCGCGCCGAGGCGTCGCCCGCCGACGAGATGAACAGGATCCCACCGCCGACGGCGAGCGCTGCGCCTCCGGCGACGAGGACGATCGGCAGCACCGGTGCGTGCGCCTTCGCCATCGCGTCGCGCGGGATCAGGAGCGCCTCCTCCGCGGCGCCGTGACGGTCCTGCGCGGCGGTGCGCGACGCCACGGTCTCGTCGACTCGGGCCTCGACGACGCGCATCATTCCGCGCGGCACGTACACCAGCTGCTCGTTCGCCGTGCGGCCCCCGCGCTCGACGCGCACCACGCGCGAGCCCGGGTTCACCGGCACGGTGACGACGTCGCCCTGCATCGACGTGGCGTGACCGTCGACGACCACACGCGCGCCCGCGGCCGCGCCGCCCGCGACGCGGACCTGCACGAGCGGCGTCTTGCGCTCGACCTCCGCGAGGCGCGCCGCCGCGAGCCGAGCGACGTCGTCGGCGTCCGCCCTCTGCTGGGCGAGGCGCGCAGCCGCCTCGTACTCGGCCTTCGCCTCGAGCAGCTTGTCGTCGTTCTCCAGCGCCCATCCCAGCGCGTAGCGCAGGTGGGGCGTCTCGCGGACCTTCATCGCCGCGCGGATCCTCTCCTGAGCGGCGGTCCATCGTCCCTGCCGCTCGAGCTCTCCCGCCTCGTCGAAGAGGGCGCGCGCGCGTGCGATCTCCGGGTCCTCGGCGCGCGCGGGCGCGGCGAGGAGGGCCGCGACGGCGAGCACGGAGGCCGCGATCGATCGACGGACGAGCACGGCGCAATCGAAAGCATGAGCTGCGCCACGTGCGGCGGAGCGGAGGGTCGATCGCAGCGAGGATGTGCAGGCACATGCGTTGCTCGCCCACGGACGTGCTCCGCGTCTCGTGTCTCGCGCTCGTCGTGCTCGCTGCATCCTGCATCGAAGAGCCGCGGTTCGATCTGCGGGACGAGGACCCGCCGATCGGTGATCGGCGCGCGGTGCCGGTGAGCAGCGACGGGGCAGACGCGCACGCTTCCGCGGGCGGAGACGCCGCCGACGAACCGATGGTGCTCGTTCCGTCGACGGTCCTCTCCGCGGCCGACGCCATCTCTCCCAGCGCGCCGGCGGCTGGCAGCGAGGAGAAGGACGGGCGGGGGAAGAGCAAGGACGCGGGCGCACCGGACGCCGGCGTGCCGCCGTCCACGTCGCAGACGACGGTGGCCGCCTTCTGGCTCGACGAACGCGAGGTCGGCGCGGCCTCGTACGCCCGGTGCGTGCGTGCGGGCGCGTGCACCGCAGCGGCGTCGGATGCCGGATGCACGCTCGCCGCCGGGCTCGACACGCATCCGATCGACTGCGTGTCGCTCGAACAGGCGCGGGGGTACTGCGCGTGGCGGGGCAAGCGCCTCCCGACGAACGACGAGTGGACCGCGGCGAGCGCCGGCGCAACGGGCCGTCCGTATGCGTGGGGGACCGACGCCCCCTCGTCCGATCGCCTCAACGCGTGCGGGACCGAATGCGGATCGCCCTCGATGTACGAGGCGAGCGATGCGTACCCGCGCACGGCGCCGCGCGGGGCATTTCCGCTCGGACGGAGCCCCGAAGGCGCGCTGGATCTCGCGGGGAACGTCGCCGAGTGGGTCGAGCTCGGGGGGACCGGCGTCGTGCGCGGCGGCAGCTTCGAGGACGTCGACGTCGCCGCGGTGAGCGCGACGGCCGTGCGAGACGCTCCCGCGGGCGGCGCCGACGTCGCTATCGGGTTCCGCTGCGCGAAGGACCGCTGAGCGTCCCGCGCGCCGCCTTCGCGATCACCTCGCGGAGGTCGTCGGGATCCACGGGCTTCGTCACATGGAGGTCGAATCCGCTCGCGATGGCGCGCTCGGCGTCGGAGGAGCGCGCATACGCCGTGAGCGCCACGGCCGGGAGCCGGGCCATGTCCCCGCCCGAAGCGCGGAGCCGCCGCACGAACGAGTAGCCGTCCTCCTTCGGCATGCCGATGTCGCTGACGACCACGTCCGGCTTGTCGCGCGCGATCGCCTCGAGGGCGACCGGCACCGCGTCCGCGGTGGTGACCTCCGCGCCCCAGGAGGCGAGCGCGGCTGCGATCATCTCGCGTGCATCCGTCTCGTCGTCGAGCACGAGCACGCGCAAGCCGTCGAGCGATGCCGGGCGCGCGCGTTCGAGCTTCGGAGAGGACGGCGCGGCAGACACGATCTCCGTCTCGCTCGGCGTGATCGTCGAAAGGAGCCCGGCGAAGACCGCGCGCACGGGCAGCGTCACCGCGAAGGTCGCCCCGCGGGCCTCGCCGTCGCTGTGCACGGAGACCTGCCCGCCGTGCAGCTCGACGAGGTGGCGCACGATCGCCAGCCCGAGCCCCAACCCTCCGTGCGACCGCGTCGTGGAGCTGTCGGCCTGGCGAAAGCGCTCGAACACGTGGGGGAGGAACTCCGCCGAGATCCCGCGGCCGGTGTCCTCGACCTCGATCGTCACGGCATCCGGCGCGCGTCGCGTGCGCACCGTGACGCGCCCTCCGGCGTCGGTGAACTTGATCGCGTTCGACAGCAGGTTCCACACCACCTGCCGCAGGCGGTCTTCGTCGCCGACGACGGTCACGTCCGCATCGCTCTCGAGCGCGAGATCGATGTCCTTCGCGACGGCGGGCGGCCGCACGACCTCGAGCGCGTCACGCACGACCGCCTCGATGCTGACCGGCTGCGCCTCGATCCGGAGCTTGCCGCTGACGATCCTCGATACGTCGAGGATGTCCTCGACGAGCTTCGCCTGGGCCTTCGCGTTGCGTCGGATGACGTCTGCGGCCTTCGCCACGAGCTCCGGCTCGGTCGGGCGCTCGGCCAGGAGCGAGGACCATCCGAGGATCGAGCTGAGCGGCGTGCGGAGCTCGTGAGAGACGGTCGCGAGGAACTCGTCCTTCGCGCGGCCGGTCGCCTCGAGCGCCCGCGCTGCGTCCTCGACGCGCTTGCGCGCGACGACCTGATCGGTGACGTCGTACCCGAACGTCATGATGCTCGTCGGGACGCCCTCCGCGGGAGTCGGCTCGTTCACGAAGTTGAAGAAGCGCTCGTGGGGCCGGCCGTTGCCGTCCCAATCCGCGACGACAGCGACCTCGGTCCCCGTGCTGCGCCGGCCCGTCCGAACGGCCTCCTCCACCGTCTCCGCGTAGCGTGCGTCCGTCAGCACGTCCTGCAGGCGCTTGCCGATCAGGCTGCGGCTGCTGAGGCGCCGTACGACCTCGTTCACGAACTCGATGACGAGATCCGGCGTCCGGAACACGGCGACCAGCGCCGGCGCGCGCTCGAACAGCTGGTACATCCTCGCCCGCGGCTGGTCCTCCACGTCGGCGACGGTGCCGATCCACTCGCGCACGGCCCCACCGTCGTCGAGCAGGGGCGTCGCACGGGCCACGAACCAGCGCCACGTCCGCGCACGTCCGTGCCAGATGCGCCCCTGCGTCTCCCAGACGTTCCTCCCTGCGATCGCCGGCGCCCACTCTGCGAGCACCCGCTCGCGGTCCTCGGGATGCAGCGCATCGACCCAGCCGAACCCGCGATGGTCCTTCCACCTCTGGCCGGTGTAGGCCTCCCACGAGGACTGCGGCTCGACGAACGCGCCCGTCGCGTCCGCCGTCCACACGACTTGGTCGAGCAGCGCGGCGAGCGAACGGTAGCGGTCGTCGTGGCGTCCCCCGGCGCTCATCGTCGTCAAGCTAGTGCGGTCGCCCTCGCGGGCGCCACGCGGAACGTTGCCGCAAGCTCCGGCGGCTCAGCGCGTGAGGGCGAGCGCGGCCCAGAAGAGCATCGCGACCCCTGCGGTGCCGCCGAAACCTGCATGCTCGCCGAGCACCTTGAACGCGTCGCGCTCGCCGCGGATCTCGAACGCCACCGTGCCGCCGTCGTGATGGCGCACGGTGGTCAAGACGAAGGGGAGCTCGAGCCGCGGTGACGCGAGGTCGTGCTCGATCTCCGCGAGCACGTCGGACGGGACGCCGCCCGTCGATCCGACCAGCGACGCGCGATGCATCGCGAACGCGCCGACGAGCGAGGAGACGTAGCCGGCAAGGACGAGGCCCTGGCGCCGGAAGAGGGGATGGAGCTCGCGCTTCACGGCCGGCGCAGACGAGACCAGACGCTTCGCCCCCTCGGCGCATGACTTCTCGTCACCGCAGGTGAGGCCCCAGGTGCCGCCGCCGACCGGCACGTGCACGATGTGCTCCGTCTTCGTCTTCTTCCCCCCTCCGCCGGCAGGCGACCAGTCGGGCCGCGTGATGTCGAACAGGAAGCTCCCCTTCGGCAGCCCGAGCTTAGGCGGCGCCGCGCGCACCGCGTAGCGAGTCGGCGGGAAGGAGGAGTGGTGCTTCTTCTCGCGGGCCTCCGACGCGGTGGTCCACGAAGATGCGATGTCGCGCAGGGCCCGCTCCGCCGCGGCGGGCTGCGCGGCGACGGAGTAGACGAGGTACGCATCGAGCGCGCGCTCGAGCGCCTGCATGGCCTTGTCGGGCTCCTTCGCCGCGCGCACCGCAGCGAGCGCGGTCTTCGCCTGATCCGCACGGATGCCGTATCCGATGCTGACGGGCGTCTCGAGCGCCTTGCCGATCGCCTTCGCCGCAGCCGACGGCTCCTGGCCCTTCGTCGGGGCGTCGAACGACGCCTCCATCGAGTCGGCGAGCTCGGCGGTCCACTTCGGGAGCGAGCCGCCGCCGGGCGTGAAGAGGACGGTGCTCGTGTCCTGCCACATGCGGAAGAAGGGCTCGCCCGGCGCCTGCGCGTGGGGCGACGCGAGCAGCTCCCGGGCAATCGCGGACGAGGTCGACCGCAGCCTCACGCCCATCGCGAGCGCGAGGCCGTCCTTCTCCTGCTCCTCGTGGGCGACGTCGAGCGAGATGCTGTCCACATCGTCGAGGAGCGCGAGCAGCGAGCGGTCGTCGGCGTCTCCGGGCGTGGCGCCACGGCTCCTCACGACCCTTCGCAGCGCGTCGCCGTACACGACGGCGCGCGCGAGCGCGGGGCCGCTGCCCGATCGCACGCTGTCGTCCGCCCGAGGCTCGGGCGCGGTGCGGAGCCACTCGGCGACGGCGTCCATCGCCTTCGGTGTGCCGCACGTCGCCCGCTCGCCGCCGGCTCCGGCGAGCTCGCAGACGAACAGGTCGTCGGCCTCCTCTTCGGTCTCGCCGTCCGGCGCGGGGGGCTTCGACCTCTCGCGTACGTGGACGAGGTCACCGGCCTCGACGACCTCGTGGTGCTTGCCCACCGCGTCGAAGAAGCCCTTCGGGTCGCGCAGCCCGAAGCGCGCGGCGATCTGCAGGTCCCTGCGGTCGCGACCGGCTGCGACGACGACCACGTCGACCGGACGATGGAGCTCGATCGCCTCGAACATCGCGAGCGCGTCCGCGGGCAGCTGGCGCGCGGCCAGCGTTCGAGAGGAGACGCCGAAGAGGTCGAGCAGCCCGTCGAGATCGTCGAGCCGTAGCCAGGCGATGACGCCGTCGGGCCGCGACGGCGCCACAGGTCCCGACGTCTTCACGGCGGCCGCGCTCGGCGGGGCGATCGTGAGCGAGCCGAGCTCGGGCGCCTGCGGTGCCGGCGGCGCTCCGCAGGCGACGAGGAGCGCGCCGGCGGCGAGCGCGTGGATCGAGCGAGAACCCCTCGCGGGCGCCATGCTTCGAACGTAACAGACGCCTCGCTCCGCGGCAGAGGTGCGCCGCTCGCTGGCTCGGGCGTGAGGTGCGGCTTGCTTACGCAAAGACGACGTCGGTCCGGGGGGCTAAGCTTCACGAGGTTTTCTCATGCATACGGTCCTCGTCGTCGAAGACGACAGCGACATCCGGGAGCTCTTCGCAGAGGTGCTCTCGCAGGCGGGCTACGAGGTCGTCGAGGCCAAGAACGGTCAGGAAGCGCTCGATTTCCTCCGGGGCCACGACCGTCCGTGCCTGATCCTGCTCGACCTCATGATGCCCGTGCTCTCGGGGCCGGAGCTGCTCGAGATCATGGCCGAGGACGAGCGGCTCGCCGCGGTTCCCGTCGTCGTCATCTCGGCGATCGCCGATCGGGGATCGGTGCCGGGGGTTCGAAGGTTCTTGCGGAAGCCCGTGCCGTCGGACGTCCTCCGCGCCGTCGTCGCCGAGTACTGCCACGGCCCCTGAGGGGCTATAGTTCGAGTGAATGGGGCGAGCTCGGCTCGGCACGGTCATCGGGGTGCTCGTCACCGGCGCCCTGCTCGCGACCGGCCTCGCCGACTGCGCGGATGCCACGCAGATCGAGATCGACGTCCGCACCGACGGCTGCAGCATGGTGCGCAACACCGGCATCGCGGTGAGCACGCCGGACCGCATCGACGAGGCCGACCTCACGATCTTCTCGCCGCGCACCACCGGCTGCGAGGCGAAGCCGGCGGACCGGATCGGCACGCTCGTCGTGTATCCGAGCGGCGCGAAGGACGCCGAGGTCGGCGTCCGGATCGTGACCGGCGTGTCGCGCAACGCCCAGGAGTGCGGCAGGGGCCCGTACGACGGCTGCATCGTCGCCCGTCGCGTCGTGCGGTTCGTTCCGGGCTCGAGCCAGAAGATCATCGTCATCATGTCCCGCGCCTGCGAGGGCAAGGACTGCGGCCGCGACGCGGAATGCAACCAGAGCGGACAGTGCGTCGACGTGCTCCCCGACGGCGGAACGTCCGACGCCGGCGTGATCGACGCCTCGAATTCGGATGCGGGCGATGCGACGAGCAGCGGGCCCGACGCAGCGCTCGACGCATCACGCGATGCCTGCGTCGATTGCCAAGGCGCCGGCATGATGTGCAACGGCGGGACCGCCTGCGCGATCGACTGCGCGCAGGCGGACTGCAAGAACAAGACGATGTGCGCGACCGGCCTCGACTGCACGTTCGCGTGCCCGACGACCGATGCGTGCCTCGGCACGCGCTGCACGACGAACGGCGGTTGCTCGTTCGACTGCACGAGCGGGGGCGCCTGCAAGGGGATCTCGTGCGTGTCCGATCGCTGCTCCGCGGCCTGCAACGGTGGGCAGTCGTGCAGCGGCGTCATCCAGCTCAGCGGCGGCGACGCCGGCATGACGTGCACCGGCGGCGGCTCGTGCAACGGGGCGGATCTCTACTGCGACGCGGGACGCTGCACGCTCTCGTGCAACGAGAACGGCGGCGGCGCCAACTGCCCGGACCCGCGCAAGTGCGCGCCGGGATCCATCTGCACGGGCCCGTGGAAGTGATCCGCGGGCTCTAAGGCCCGGGGACCGACCCAGGTCGGAACGTTCCCTCGCTCGGCGATCGCTCCGTCGTCAGCACGGCGTACGTCGCGATGCCTCCGGCGACGACGACCGCGATCCCCGTCCAGAACCACCAGCGCGCGACGATCGGCGAAGGCCTCTTCAGCTCGAGGTCGACCTCTCGTCGATCGCCGAGCGACAGCGTCATCGGAACGCGCTCCTCACGGTAGCCCTCGGCGTTCGCCGTGAGCACGTACGAGCCCGGCGCCATCTTCGCCTCGAGCGGAGCACGTCCGAGCGCGCGCCCGTCGATGGCGATGTCCGCCGCGGGCTTGGTGCGCACGATGACGAGGGCCTCCTCCGGGGCCTTCTTCTTCGGGACGAGCTGCGCGTCGAGCGGGATCGTCGCTCCGCCCGGGAGCTCGAGGCTCGCGCGGTACGGCTCGAAGCCCTCGGCGGCGATCTCGATCGTCGCCGGTCCCGCGCGCGTCCGCACCTTGGTCTCGCGATCGAGCGTGGCGGCGGCCTTCTCGCGGACGAGGAGGCGCGCCCCGGGGGCGTTCGTCGTGATCACGAGCGTGGCGATGCGACCGCGCAGGTCGTCCAGGTGATCGCGAAGACCGCTCACCTTCTTCTGCAGCGCCGGCGGTGCTTCGCGCTCGAACTGCTCGAGCTTGTCGAGCGCGTCCGGATATTCCCCCATCGCTTCGAGCGCGCGTCCCTGGTTGTAGAGGAGCGCGGGATCGCCGGTGATCGCGAACGCCTT